>Ga0183098_10325_pt1 | contig 117493 bp, 92 predicted proteins | sample BioMet9_FD_128884 | JGI IMG/M metagenome (GOLD analysis project Ga0183098, IMG submission 128884) | Microbial communities from bioreactor (seeded with sewage sludge) at Lawrence Berkeley National Lab, California, USA - Biofuel... | ecosystem: Engineered > Bioreactor > Anaerobic > Unclassified ...
AATGCAAACGGTACAAATTCAAAATTAGATACAATAACTGTTACTGAGAAGCCTGAACCAGTTCTTCCTGTAGCAAACTTCAGTACTAATGTCAGTGAAGGCTATGCTCCTTTAGTTGTCCAGTTTACGAATCTGTCCGCAAATGCTGAATCGGTATCCTGGGACTTTGAAAACGATGGAGTTACTGACACTGATGAAAGTAATCCAATTCATGAGTTTACAACTCCTGGAAACTACACAGTTAATCTGACAGCAAGCAATGCAAACGGTACAAATTCAAAATTAGATACAATAACTGTTACTGAGAAGCCTGAACCAGTTCTTCCTGTAGCAAACTTCAGTACTAATGTCAGTGAAGGCTATGCTCCTTTAGTTGTCCAGTTTAACGACAGTTCGAAAAATACAACTGGATGGCATTGGGATTTTGGCGATGGAGCTAACTCAACCGAGAAAAATCCAACGCATATTTACACAGTAGCAGGAACTTATACTGTAAATCTAACAGCTAGCAATGAATACGGCACGAATTCAACGTTAGTTATAATCAACGTTTTTGAGAATATGCCTTTCCCAGGTTACACTAACCCGCCAAAAGATTCCGACAATGATGGTTTCTATGAGGACATCAATGGAGACGGAAACGTGGGTTTTGATGATGTGGTGGCATACTATACTAACATGTATTGGATGAAAGCAAATGTTCCTGTTGCTCTTTTTGATTATAATAATAACAATATCATTGATTTTGATGATGTTGTAACACTTTATAAGATATTTAAGGACGGATGAATCTATGAATAAGCTGTATAGAGTTTTAGTCTTTCTGGTCTTTTTCGGACTAGGGGTACCATGTGCATCGGCAGCGAACACCACGTCGTTTATTCCTCAAACAGTTCAGATGGACATGGGTTCTTCCCAGGAAGTCCAGATTGTAATGGATGAAGTTCCTGCTGGACTGGCAGGTTTCAATGTTACAATTTCAGTTTCGGATCCGGATATTGCGGAAATAACTGCGGTTTCGTTCCCTAGTTGGAACTCGATACCAGAGAACTCCACAGTTCCTTCGAGTTCAGTTTTGATAAAAGGTGTTGACCTTGGGGAAAAAGTTAACCCCAACGACGTCAATGTTTCGCTTGGAAACATTACTGTAACCGGGAAACAGGCAGGTACTGCAGGTCTAAACATACAGCCAGAATTGATAACTGCTGATGGTGGCAGTACGATAAATTCAGTTATAAACCCAGGTGAAATAAATGTATTAGATACAGAATCTCCTGTCATTAATTCTGTTGATCTCAATGACAGTAAGCCTAAGACTGGTGACTCTATCCTTGTAACTGTTGATACAACTGATAATGTTGGAGTTAGCAGCGTAAAGGCAAATGATGTTTCACTTGTTCATCAGGGTGGAAATATCTGGAATGGAAGCATTGTAGCACTTGAAGGTACTAATTATGTAAATGTATCCTCTGCGGATGCAGCAGGTAATGTCGCCTGGAACAATTCTACTTCATATAAAGCTACAGGACAAGATAAAGTATCTCCTGTCATTAATTCCATCAGCCTCAACAAGAGTACACCTTATACTGGTGATTTCATTCTTGTGACTGTTGATACAACTGACAATGTTGAAGTCAATGAGGTAAAAGCAAATGATGTTTCACTTGTTCATCAGAGTGGAAATATCTGGAATGGAAGCATTACAGCAGTTGAAGGTACTCATTTTGTAAATGTATCCTCTGCAGATGCAGCAGGTAATGTTGCCTGGAAAAATGATACTTCCTATACAGCTACAACACCAGAACTACCAGATACAGAATTTCCTGTAATTAATTCTGTTAGCCTCAATGACAATGCACCTAACACTGGTGATTCTATCCTTGTGACTGTTGATACAACTGACAATGTTGGAGTTAGCAGTGTAAAAGCAAATGATGTTTCACTTGTTCATCAAAGTGGAAATATCTGGAATGGAAGCATTACAGCATCTGAAGGTACTCATTCTGTAAATGTGTCCTCTGAGGATGCAGCAGGTAATATTGCCTGGAATAATGATACTTCCTACACAGCTACAACACCTGAACTACCAGATACAGAATTTCCTGTAATTAATTCTGTTAGCCTCAATGACAATACACCTAACACTGGTGATTCTATCCTTGTGACTGTTGATACAACTGACAACGTTGGAGTCAGTGAGGTAAAAGCAAATGATGTTTCACTTGTTCATCAGAGTGGAAATATCTGGAATGGAAGCATTACAGCATCTGAAGGTACTCATTTTGTAAATGTATCCTCTGCGGATGCAGCAGGTAATGTTGCCTGGAAAAATGATACTTCCTATACAGCTACAACACCAGAACTACCAGATACAGAATTTCCTGTAATTAATTCTGTTAGTCTCAATAATAATACACCTAACACTGGTGGTTCTATCCTTGTGACTGTTGATACAACTGACAACGTTGGAGTTAGCAGTGTAAAGGCAAATGATGTTTCACTTGTTCATCAAAGTGGAAATATCTGGAATGGAAGCATTACAGCATCTGAAGGTGCTCATTCTGTAAATGTGTCCTCTGAGGATGCAGCAGGTCATGTTGCCTGGAACAATGATACTTCCTACACAGCTACAACACCAGGACTACCAGATACAGAATTTCCTGTAATTAATTCTGTTAGTCTCAATGATAATACACCTAACACTGGTGGTTCTATCCTTGTGACTGTTGATACAACTGACAACGTTGAAGTTAGCAGTGTAAAGGCAAACGATGTTTCATTTGATTCTCATAGTGGAAATATCTGGAGTGGAAGCATTGTAGCAGTTGAAGGTACTCATTCTGTAAATGTGTCCTCTGAGGATGCAGCAGGTCATGTTACTTGGGACAATGATACTTCCTATACAGCTACGGCACCAGATCCAACAAACAGTGAAGGTGAGCTTCAACTCTGGGCATTTGATGCAAGCAAAGTAAGCGAACTTCCAGACAACATTTACACAGCTAATCCAATTAATTCTACCTCAAACGTGAGTCTTGCGTACAATTCTACATTAGGGTCCATTGACTCTAGCTGTTGGTATGATGATGGTGGGGAAACTTATATCACAGGTGCGTATCCTGCTGTTAACGAAAACCTGACATTTACAATGGGAGTTGACTCCAGTTCAGAATGGTCATACGGGTACATCCATACTTCAGTTGCCTATGTTGGTGTCAGACATGCTTTAGATGGCAGTTATTGGATAAAGTCTTACTGGACAAGCGATGACGGAAGTCAGTTAAACTCTAGTTTCCAGATTCCTGCAAGCTCAGTTGTCAACAATAGAGTTACGGTTAGTATCCACAGTTATGACTCAAACCGTACGAATGTCGTTACGGCTGGGCCTGGAATGTCCGTCACCACTCCTTATACAACAGAGACAACACGAAAACTACCCTATACAAACGTGATTCAGCCTTTGATTTATCTGGAATTTTGGGCAGATGGTGCAGACGGTTGGGTTAATGTGCACCTCTACAACATAACTCAATCGATTCCAAGAGACACTATTACGCCATACGCGCGAAATGATATAATGGCATTTGGTTTTGACTATCCGAATGTTGCAAATAACCAGAATGGTACAGATCTCTTAATTTCTCATAATCAAACTGCAAGTGTCTATGTTTCTGAGGCTAATCTGATAAACTCTGATGATATCGATTATGATAACAGTCTGTTTGCTAATGGGTTTAAGGGATGTATACACTTCCATCCTGGACTTGCATCTGAGTCTCTCGAAGAAGCTGAAAACACGGTAGACACCCAAACTGCGCTTATGGAGGAAAAATTAGGTTTAACACCGGCTTCATGGAGTTCTACTGAGAATAACGATAATGTAACACATGCGATTTATGCATACAACAAGTATGGATCGCTGTACAGAAATGGTCCAATGGGTATGGACTTTATCCCTAATGTTAATACCCTTTCGAACGAGACATGGGACTGGTGGTCAGTGAGTTCAGAACACGGTGCAATCTCTCCATGCTTTACACATGAGACAGATAATTACCCAGCGGTTCAGTACTCAATAGATCCAGATTTATTCAAGACTTTTGTGCTTAATCTGAATTCAAACGGTATTGACCTGGTTGATTTCTCAAAATGGTATTATAGTTCAATGGCACAGACTGCCATTACTGATGTTTTGCAATCTGATGAGAATAATCTAAAGTTCCAGCTAAACACAAGTGGTGGGTATTCAGTTAATATAAATGTGCAGACTATGATTTCTCCTTCGAGCCTGGATTTTGATGGTGTGTCGGTACCATTTAATCAGACATCTGACGGCATTCAGTTCATGAGTGTTGGTAATGGGACATACACTTTGAAAAACTCTATGCCAGTTCTTCCTGTAGCAAACTTCAGTACTAATGTCAGTGAAGGCTTTGCTCCTTTAATTGTTCAGTTTACAAATCTGTCCGAAAATGCAGAATCGGTAGCCTGGGACTTTGAAAACGATGGAGTTATTGACACTGATGAAAGTAATCCAATTCGTGAGTTTACAACTCCTGGAAACTACACAGTTAATCTGACAGCAAACAATACAAATGGTACAAATTCAAAGTTAGGTACAATTACTGTTACTGAGAAACCTGAATCAGTTCTTCCTGTAGCAAACTTCAGTACTAATGTCAGTGAAGGCTTTGCTCCTTTAGTTGTCCAGTTTACAAATCTATCCGAAAATGCAGAATCGGTAGCCTGGGACTTTGAAAGCGATGGAGTTATTGACACTGAAGAAAGTAATCCGGTTCATGAGTTTACAACTGCAGGAACTTATACAGTAAATCTGACAGCAAATAATACAAATGGTACAAATTCAAAGTTAAGTACAATTACTGTTACTGAGAAACCTGAATCAGTTCTTCCTGTAGCAAACTTCAGTACTAATGTCAGTGAAGGCTATGCTCCTTTAATTGTCCAGTTTACAAATCTGTCCAAAAATGCAGAATCGGTAGCCTGGGACTTTGAAAGCGATGGAGTTATTGATACTGAAGAAAGTAATCCGGTTCATGAGTTTACAACTGCAGGAACTTATACAGTAAATCTGACAGCAAATAATACAAATGGTACAAATTCAAAGCTAGGTATAATTACTGTTACTGAGAAACCTGAATCAGTTATTCCTGTGGCAAACTTCACTGCAAGTCTTACTGTACAGTTCACTGACACATCTACCAATAATCCAACTCAATGGGAATGGAATTTTGGAGATGGAACTAATTCAACCGAGCAGAATCCTGTACATGTATACGGTAGTGAGGGAACATATACTGTTACACTGGTTGCAACAAATGATGCTGGTTCCAGCGATAACAGATCAATGGTTATCACCGTAACCCGCTTGATACCAGTTGCAGACTTCACTGCAAATACAACAGAAGGCTCTGCTCCACTGACTGTTCAGTTCACTGACACATCCACTAATAGTCCAACTCAATGGAACTGGGACTTTGGAGATGGGACCAATTCAACTGAGCAGAACCCTGAGCATGTGTTTAGTGGTGAGGGAACATACAATGTTACCCTGGTTACAATAAATGGTGACGGCTCCAGCAATCCAAAATCAATGAATATTAAAGTAAATAGCGTACCGACACCATCAGTTGCAAGCTTCACTGCAGATCCTACAGAAGGCTCTGTTCCACTGACTGTTCAGTTCACTGACACATCCACCAACAGTCCAACTCAATGGAACTGGGACTTTGGAGATGGAACTACTTCAACTGAGCAGAACCCTGAGCATGTGTTCAGTGGTGAGGGAACATACAGTGTTACCCTGGTTGTAACAAATGGTGATGGTTCCAGTGATCCAAAATCAATGAATATTAAAGTAAATAGCGTACCGACACCACCAGTTGTAAACTTCACCGCACAGCAGACAGGGCCGCTTACGGTTCAGTTTAACGATGCATCCAGTAATAGTCCAACTCAATGGAACTGGGACTTTGGTGATGGTTCCACATCTACCGATGCAAACCCAGCACATTCCTATGCTGCTGCAGGAACTTATACAGTTAACCTGACTGTAAGCAACGCAGATGGTTCTGATACTACAAGTAAGGCAATAACCATTACTGGAACATCTGCTTCGCCAACAGCAAGCTTTACATTGGCACCTCAGATTGGGCGTTCTCCTCTCACGGTTAAATTCACAGATAAATCTGTCAATGCAGCCTCAATAAAGTGGGACTTTGGCGATGGAACTACCTCTACCGAATCAAACCCGAGTCACACCTACACAACAGGATTCTACATTGTAAGATTAACTGCAACCAATGGCGACAAATCAAGTACTGCAGCCAATATAGTAATAGTTGGAAGATAACGTTACCAGTCATGAAACTGAAGACCAGTGACAGCAATGGAATGCCTGCGATAAAACCGGTGGAAGTTCCAGTCTCTTGTCTCAGTACCAGCTAACAACTGGAAAAACAGGAATGATGGGCTGGCTCACCAATAAGAGTATAAACAGCTCTACTTCCTGGTACTGGTACCTGGTAATGGAACGATTTCAACTATCCACAATTTGAGGAGGTGTATTTAACTCTAAGGCGGGAAGTCTCCTCCCTCGAAACTGAGCCGTGAGGCAAAGAATTCAGGGAGGAGTAGTTCACGCTGGAAAATATGGTTTATCTGACTGTAAAAAATGATGGTGATAGTATACAAAAAGATGCAGAACTTTATCTGTATTATCAAAAAGTAATGGCAGGGAGGCCATATCTGCCAGATAGGGTAAACCCAACCTGTTGAGAAAGGTGGACTTAGAGTTCAGAGAGTGAACTATCATTCAGCTAAGGACCCAGGGTTTTTACGCTTTGACCTATAAACCAAAATGCCTCCCTGCTAATTATTAGATTTACAAGTGGGCTAGTTCATGAGGTTTTCCCATAGATGGATTTAGTTGTTTTTGCAATATTTTTCCAGGTAAAAGATTCTGCATATTCTTTAATTTTAAAAGTATCCCAGTTTTTATTTAGTGCTGACATTATAGTTTTTTCCAGTGCTTCTGAACTTGCATGTTCACATAATAATCCATAATCTTCAGAGGCTATAATCTCAGGAACTCCCCCTACTTTCGTTCCTATAAACGGTTTTCCACATCCGATTGCTTCAAACATAACAATAGGATTTCCCTCACCAAGACTCGGAAGGACAAAGAAATCACTGGTGTTTATGTAAATAGGAATCTCATTGTCAGGGATCCATCCCACCAATTTTATATAGTCCTCGAGTTTGGAGTTTTTTATCTGTTGTTCCAGAGTCTCTAATAGATAGCCTTTCCCTGCAATGATACAGTAAATGTCAGATCTGGTTTTTGCAATATTGCCAATTGCTTCAATAAGGTACTTGTGACCTTTTATATCGATTAAATTTGAGATATTAAAGATCACTTTTTTATTCATAGGAACTCCGAGCATAGCCCGACATTCATCAGTATTCCTTGGGAAAAAAAAGGCTGAGTCATAGCCGTTTGGAATTACAACTAATTTATTAGAGTATTGTGGAAAAGTCTTGGAGATAATTTCTTTTTGTTTATTTGAAACTAAAATCATTGTATCTACATTTTTTAAAACAAAGTTAAAAAAAAGTCTATATTTTTTCACGAATTCTTCTGTATTTGAGTAATGAAATGTAACAATTAACTTTCTACCTGCGATTTTTGATGCGATGGAGGCGGTAATTGAGGAAATAAAGCTGAAGATCCCGCCCGATGTTTGATCATGGATTATTTCATACTTTTTTTTGTTGGATAAAATCTCGAAAAACAATCCAAAAGTACGACGATAGATCTTTTCGATATTCGTGGTCTTTGCGTTATCTTCGTTTGTATAGTAATTGTACAATAATATTTCACTATCTTCAACAGACAAATTTTCAATTAATTTCCTGGTATGTGTAGAAACTCCACCTGAGGAAGCTACAGATCCGCACATTAAAACTCTTACGATTTTGCCACCCCCACTTTTTCTAAATACGTTGCCATGGATAGCATCATCCAAGCTGCTCCCCATCTCATATAGGGAATTTTGTTTGTGAAAACCCGGTTTTTCTGGTAGAAAAAGTATCCAGAGTTATCCTGCATATTAAAAATTGTCCATTCCAGAATCTTCCTTGCAAATTCAATAAATTCTGGATCAAACGTGCTTAATTTACTAAAAGTAATTATGCCTTGAGCTTGATTATGTATATCTGTAGGGTACATTTGGGGATATCGGTAATAACATCTGCCGTCATCTAAAAACTGTTTTTTCCTGTAAAAATTTACACCTCTCTTAATTGAGTCGATTAGCTGGTCCTGTTCTCTTGGCTCAGCAAAGGGAAGGTACTCAACCAGAGAATCTATTATAAAGCCCTGATGAAAATCCGTTTGACGCCTTATCTTTCCACTTTTATATTTAGTGTAGATCCAGCAACCATCTGAATCCTGGGTACGTATTAAAAATTCGGAAAGCTTGCACGCTACCTTTCTCATCTCAGCATCGTCAAACAGTGGCATTAACTTGCATATAGCAGTCAGACCTTTAGCAGAAGCATCTGTTACGATTTTATCTTCACTTAAAGTATCGTACTGCAGGTAATAAAGACCGTCATCGGTTTTTCTCAGTAGATCTTTTATTAAGAAATCATAGGCGCTTTTTCCGATATCTTTTAACTCTTCATCCTTAAAAATTAAGTAACTGTCAACCATTGCTTTGATCACATTTGATGTTGTGATAACATCAGGTATTTCTGGAGTTAATATATCTCCATCGAAGCCCCTATGGTAAAAATAGTGTCCTGCCCAGCAATCAAATCCATACTTTTGTTTGAGAGACTTATTTTTTAAAAAATTGCTGCATTCAAACAGATCCTCTTTATACCGTTGATCGTTTGTTAAAGAATAAATTTTTGAAAATGATTGGGCAAAAAGGGACATCCCTTTTACATCTAGCCCTTTTTCGACACCTATAATTGGCCTGATGTTTAAGATAGAGTACTTATTCAATTGAGTTACCAGTATCTCCAGTAGCTGAGAGTTCGAACAGAATTTGTTTACTATTTTACTGTTTAGTGCATCATAAGGGTCCCATCCATAGTACTCTTCACTTTTTACCCAGTTATAAAGCGATTTCATGGAATTATCTACAAGTATATCGCAGGTCATAAGTTAACCCCCCAGTTTTACTTATAACGCATTAATTGTTGTAGCAATTCTGTTGCTTGCACTTTTATTCCCAAATAACGCATTAATTGTTGCAGCAATTCTGTTGCTTGCACTTCCATCCCCGAAAATGTTTCGGTGTTCCTGGGCCGAAGGCATAAATTCGTTCACTGCTTCTATAATCTTATTTTTATTGGAACCAACTAGTACATTCCATCCATCTCTAATGGTCTCAATCCACTCTGTGTTTTCCCTGAGTGTAACACACGGAACTTTCAAAATATACGCTTCTTTCTGAACGCCTCCGGAGTCGGGTAGAATCATCTTAGCATGATTCATGAGTTTTATGAAATCAAGGAACCCTAGAGGTTTTGTTAACGTAACAGAGGAGTTTAAGCTCTCATACAACCCGTAAGTCTTAAGCAACTTTTCAGTTCGTGGGTGAACAGGAAAAATGATGTTTTCGTCCAGTTCTTGAAAAGCCTCAATAATATTTTGAAGGTTCTCTATATTATCAGTATTACTTGCTCTATGGATTGTAGCAACTAGATAGTCCCTGTTCTTTAGGTTAAGATCCTTTAAGATTGAGGATTTGGCTTCTGCAATTTCCTTATTGAGAAGAAGAGAATCAACCATAACATCGCCGGTTAAATACACATTTTCAGTGATTCCTTCTTCTCCCAGGTTGTCAACTGCATTCTGAGTTGGACAAAATAAGATGTTTGAGCAATGATCTGTCAAAATGCGATTGATCTCCTCAGGCATGGATCTATCAAAGCTTCTTAATCCAGATTCTACATGCGCGTTTTTTATTCCAAGCTTTGATGCAGCCAAAGCTCCTGCAAGTGTTGAATTGGTATCCCCGTAAGTCAGCACAAGGTCAGGTTTTTCAATTAGGAGAACTTCTTCTAATTTTCGGAGCATTTCTCCTGTTTGTTGACCATGTGAGCCAGAACCTACACCAAGATAATAGTTAGGTTCAGGAATGCCTAATTCCTCAAAAAATACCTTATTCATTTCATAGTCGTAATGCTGGCCAGTGTGAATCAAACATTCTTCGTTAGTTTTTCTTAATTCTCTTGAAACCACAGAAGCTTTCACGAATTGAGGTCTAACACCTACAACACTTGCGATCTTCATAGTAGATCACCCTGCAGAATGATGGCACTACCCTCTCTTTTTGAATATTTTTGCCTTTCCCTTATTTTATTCAGACTTTCTGGATAATTGCCAATGAAAGAAGCCAGAAATTTGGTAGCATCTATCTTGTCAGCCAGGAGCCTATCTCTTTTCTCTTTCCATTTATTTTTTAAATCAGGTTCCTGAATAAGTTCTACTGCTTTTGCAATTGATTTTTCAGGGTCACTGAAGCTGAAAATAAGATGATACTTATTTTCAAGTTCAATGAAATTGCCCATATCTTTCTTGCCTACAAAAGAATTGAACCTGACAACTGGAGTTCCCAAGACTGCGGACTCGGTGGTTATTGTCTGGGTATCTGCCACAACAAGTTTTGCATAATACAGAATATCGTGAATGCGAGATTTCGGTATTTTCAGTAGATACTTGTTAAAATCATCTGGCAATTTGATTTCAGACGAGATAAACACACGTGCATGCTTGCTCAGTTCATTGACCAGGAGCCTCTTTTGATCAACGGAAAACCCGTTTATGCCAAAATCATGTACAGCGTCAAATGCATTGAAACGTAAAAGCACGTAATCTTCATCTTGACTTATCCCAAGGAAATCATAGATTTTTACATCAGGCTCAAAATAGTTTTTATGTAAATAAGCAATTTCTTTAAAGCTGTTAAATTTGACGTGTTTTGGACCTAGGTCTATAGTAAATGATGAAGGGGTGAGAACTACATCTACAAAAGGCTTAAAGAGCATGAACTGAAAAGGTGTAGGTTCAGAGTCATTAAAAATTATGCATTTTTTACGCAGTAATTGTGATGTATACGCTGAGTAAACTCCCATTCCAACTAACAAATCAGGCTTTTTCTTTCGGAGAAAACTATATGCTGTTAGCACATTAAAAGGCAGAGACAAGATTTTTCCATATTTTGAATCAGGTACATCGGCATATACAAAATACTCAAAACCCATTTCATCTAATAAGTTGACTGTGTCTCCATAATTTCTTGCCAAAATAATGGCTTGATGCCCGCTGAGTTCTAAGGATTTTATAACATTTTTGTATAAGTGAACATGTGCGGGTGTATTTATAAAAAATGCAATCCTCAAAAAGATACCCCCCAGAAATTACTCCCTCAATATTTTGTATTCAAACATGTTTCTTCAAGACCATGTCTTTTAAAACCGCTAAAAGAACCTCAAGGCCATGAGAAACTGGTCTTTTGGTAGAGCAGTCAACGTCGTAACGGACACCTATACCCACTTCTTTTATGCGAAGGCCTGCATTCCCAGCATCCTTAAGCATTTCGCTTTCTATTGCCATGCCCTGTGCGTTGAAGCGAAATTTTTCAATTGTTGAGGCAGCAAAGGCGCGAAAACCGCTCTGTGAATCTGTGATCCGGAGCCCAGAGTTCAGGTTGGTGACTCCATCAAGAATGGTCTGGCCAATACGACGGTATGCAGGTGTGTTCTTTTCCATGCCGTATAGGTATCGGCTTCCGTTGACCATCTCAGCCTCACCTTCGACAATTGGAGCCACCAGTTTTGGGATCTCGGCAGGGTTATGCTGGCCGTCCGAATCCATCGTCACAATTATGTCAGCGCCCAGGGTAAGTGCGGTTTCAAAGCCAGTTTTAAGAGCCCTTCCTTTTCCCAGATTTACTTCGTGAATAATGACCTCAGCTCCGGCTTTCCTGGCAACGTCTGCTGTCCGGTCCAAGCTGCCATCATCAACAACGATTACTTTGTCTGCGTATGATCTGGTAAGGTGAACCATACTTCCGATGGAAATTTCTTCGTTATAAGCAGGAAGAATCACTAAAATTTGTTTGAGAGCTGTCCGCGTCTTTTGCGGATAATCACACAAAGTTACACACTCATGTCTGTTACCATTACTTGACTCCCCACTCATCTTCACACCCCATTTTGAGTCATTAGAAGAAGAACTATTAACTTAATATTTAATAGTTTCAATTTATAGAAATATATTTTGATAGAAATTTAGAGAGGTTGATATTTAGTTAAATATGCCAAAATATTACATGATTTTAATATTTAGTTAGTATGTATATAAAAAAAAACAAAAATGTTGCAAATTAAAAATAGTGATTGGTAAAAAATACTAATGTGTGCCAGAGCTCACTAAACTAAAATTGTTGTACAGGGCTAAATGGCTTGAAAAAGATGTTTTAAGATGAACAAAGGCTAAATCCCACATGCTTTAGCCGCGAAAAGACGGAAGCTATATACATCTCAAATATATCACACTCATAGATTTCATACTGTTTTCTTACACCTGCGGAACACAGAGTAGGACCTGTGGACTGATAGACATATGTTCCATGAAGGATTCTTTGGATTCATGAGAATAGTCAGGGGTATGAAACAGGAAGCAAACGCGTTTTGTATGCTGTAGTTCGCTCTGCACCTAAACTCAGAGGAAATAAGAGTTTATGTGTAAAACAGTTCTTTTTATTTTACTTTCCAATGCCCCATGAAGTTAACTTTTTCTTAATTTCCCGTAATTCGTCGTCAGAAAAAACAAGCCCTTGGTAATGTCTCATACTTGTTAAATTATCATGTCCTTGCCTGAGACAAACTGCAGATTCAAGTATGCCCGCTGCAACCATCCAGGATTCCAGTGTTTTTCTTGTGGTTTTCACTGAAAGTCCATATGGGTTAATGCCTGCAGCGATAGCCCATCTCTGAAGGTTCTTGTTCCAAGTAGCTTCTAAAGGCGGCTTCTTACCTTCCCAGAAATCCTTTAAAATATAACTGAACATGCCTGGTAATGGGTAAATGGTCCTCTCTAATTGTCTTCTTTTAGCCTTCTTTTGAGCTTCTTCAGATAAATGAATTAAATTTCTCTTCTCATTATACCATTCTCTGTGCTCGTAAAGTCTGAGCATTTCAATGTAACGCATTCCCGTAATTAAAAGAACATCAAATATTGTTTTGTGAAAATCTTTAGGAATCACTACCTTTAATGTCTCATATTCTTTAGGAGTCAAAATTCGAATGTCTTTAACGTAGAGATGCAAGGCTCCGGGATCTTTAGTGTATCCAGAAGTTTTGTATTTGTTTTCCATGTGAATTACTTCCAAATAGAAATATACAGAGATTTTATTTAAACCTCTGTATAAAAGAGAGATATAGCAGAAAATGTCTTTAGATTCAAAGCCAAAAAAAAGAAAATACATAGGTTTTATTATAAAACCTATGCATTTTAATTGAAATTGAAGCTTTGAATATGATTAAAAAAGAACAAATCAAGAATTTAAATTACTCTGGTCTTGAATAAAGTCAAATATATTAATCAATTATTTGGAATCGTTATATAATATTGATATATTTTCCTTAGACATTTTGACTTTTGTTCATCATCCATATATTTACATGCTTATTCTGAGATTTTTGCAGTGGAATCCATGCGTGTCAACGGCGGTTAAGTAAAAAATCATGATAAATTGCGTTAATTCCCTCAACATTTGTTAAATATTTTAATATATTATGAGCTGGAACAGGGTATCGATTTCATGTAAAGAGGCAAAGATTTAAAGCAGGCTTCCAGTGCAAAATCGATAGCTTTCAGGTAAGAAAATTCCTTAACCGATGACCAATGCAGTGGAATCAATTTGATTTGCAATTCATATTGTTAGAGCTGTTAACAAATTACATATAGACAGAAATAAAGGAAAGCTCTGGGATTGTATATGTATCAGACTTCCTATGGAAAACACAATTAAGCAGATGAAAAACTCCATTGGAACAAATAGAAAACTTAAAATATTCTCATGCAAATTGTAGATAGATTTTTGGAGTGTCTGTCTTGTCAAAAACTATCTCGCTATCTGACTTACTTGATTTTGAGAACAGTCTTTTTATCAACAAGCAAGTTCTTAAACCAAATTATCCCCTTCGTGGTATTTCCGATATAAAGCAAAGAGATAATGAAATAAAAATGTACTATGAATTTTTAAAAGACATTTTTAGAGGAATATCTCCAAATAACATATTCCTCTACGGTAAGCCAGGCACCGGAAAAACGATTCTTTCTAAATGGGTACTGGAAGAAGTAATCAAAGAAGCAGCTAATAGAGACATAGAACTGTGTGTAATCAACGTCAATTGTGAAAAATCGAAGACAGAAAATGCAATTTGGCAAAAAATTAATGACAACCTACCTGTTCCAGAAGGAGAAAATAGACAAAAAATAGGAAATTCAAGGTCAAAACATAGTGTTTACTTCGAGCACCTCATTAACTGCTATTCCGGAATTGTAATCATATTACTAGATGAAATCGATAAAGCTGATAATCCTCAAATAATCAATAGCATCATTAGAACCCAATCCAAAACATCAGGCAATGCACCTTGTGTTATTGAAATCACTAACGACTTAAACCTGCGTGAGCGTTTTCCAGCTCATCTAATAAGCGTCCTTTCTGAAAACGAGTTACTAATACCCCCTTATGACGCTAACCAATTAGGCGAGATTCTTAAAGCCAGGGCAGAGATAGCTTTCAAAGAAGGTGCTCTTGAAGAAACAGTAGTCCCTCTGTGTGCTGCCTTTGGGGCTCAGGAACATGGAGACGCAAGGAAAGCCATTGACGTTTTACGGGTTGCTGGAGAACTTGCAGAGATGCAGAAAAGTTCTGTTATAAAGGAATCCGATGTTAAAAAAGCCAAGGAAAAGATAGAAATCGACAGGGTAATCGAAACTGTAAAAACATTACCTACCCAATCTAAAACAGTACTATTAGCCTGTATTTATACTCTGGACTCCGGACACAAGTGTACTATCTCAACAATGTATCAAGTCTACAGACTTCTATGTGCTGCCCTTGATATTAATATTTTAACGCAAAGATGGGTGACTGATCTTATAAACGAACTAGATCAGCTAGGAATAATCGATTCAACTCTTGAATATAAAGGAAGACACGGTAGGAATAGAAGAATTTTAAGTGTTTCTTCAAAAAAACATTCTTTAGAAAAACTGCTTGAAGATTATCGAATGCAACAAATAGCAAAAGTTCCTTCAGAAATGTTTATTCCTAAATTCAAAAATTGAGATTTTTCTGTATATGTATCTTACTTCCAATGGAGAACACAAACAAGAGGCTTTTAATATCTACGATATAATGCCATTAGTATTATTTAAAAAATGCCATATTGTTTTATTATAAAATGTATAGTGTTTATCATTTACGAAAAAGATAGAAAAGCAAAAATTATTCCTACTTTTGTTTTGTCAGTTTCTGCGTAATCGGCATATGCACTAAACAATACTTATCAAACGTGCAGGTTTTTATTACTGTTCTCCATTGGAAGTGGGATACATACAAAGCTAATCAAAAACTCAAAATCTACTTTTTAGATTTCGTACTTTAAGGACTAATCAAGTTTCCAACCATAAAGCAGTTCTACAAATCTCATTGATTAAGATTAAAAGCAGGCTTTGGGATGAGATTACACATAAACCAATGCGTATGCTAAATGATACTTTTAAAACGCGCAGGTTTCTGTTACTGTTCTCCATAGGAAGTGGGATACATATATACAAGTTGCGCATTCCAGCTTAGAAGACCGGAAGGTGAATGGCAATTAGAGAACATTAATTTTCAGAAAAACGACTGAGTAAGATATCCAAAAAGTTGAGGTTATAAACATTATGGGTTTTATTCTACATTATGAGATTTTTGCACTATTACCAGATTTGGAAAGGTATCAAGACAGTCGGAAGTACTGCGAAAATCGAGATATCTACTTTGAAAGATAAGATTCTGGCCATAATCAGTGTTCTGGAGACTGAATAAGCCGATCTCAAAACTCAAAATTTGCTTTTTTGATTCCCGCATATTAAGTAACCAATCGAGTATCAGAGGTAAAAGCAATCTTGAGTAATTCTTATAGTTAAGAATGAAAAGGAGCTTGGAATGAACTCAATAATATAAAAAATAGCAAGTTTTTCATTAAAATATATAAGTATTCTACAATATACGAAATTATTATTTAAATTATGTATGTTTTTCTTTTAATATTCAAATTTGACTTAAAAAAGAAAGGTTTTTATAACTTGTTCTATCTTAATATCAATAATCATTATTTGGATAATGATGAAATATTATCATATTATAAACAATATTTTAATAAAGATATATATTGCTCACAGGAATCCTTATGTTAACAACCATGATCTCACACAGCACAATATCTTCTAATGTTGTTTATTCTGGCGTCAAATCCGCAACTACAACCATCGGTATTCCCCAGTACTGGAGTACGATTATTATTGGGCTTTTGATACTTCTGTCTTTAATGGAGATTCTAGTTGCAACTGAAAAATGGAACCGAAATATTAACTGTTCTTTTAATATTGCAATCACTCCTTTAACTCTCAGCTTTATTGGAATTATCATTTTTAAAATAATGGAATTTATCTGATTCCGGATTTCCAAACGTCCTTTCTAAGTTCAAACGCCTAAGTTTTAATAAGATGACATCAAAAAGAAAGTAATAAACTGAAACATAAAAATTGCATATTGAGGACATAATGTGAGGATCGTGATAAAAGTATATTATTAATTTTAAATAGATATCATAAGCTTCTTCTTATGCTTCCATAAGAATACAACAAATTTTGCAAATTCGAATTTATATAAACTCTCCATTACATACAACCCAATCAATGATATCACACACTTATGGTATTGTGGGAGTAAATACCAAAAGTAAGTGGAAAATTGGGTATACCAATGTATCCTGTTCTATATTACAGGACTTCTAAGGCTTCTTCATAATTTCACATAAATATACAAATTTTGGCAGAGATGATCAAAAATTAAGAGGGATACTAATCAGAATTAGAAGATTTATGATTAATCTTACCATATACCACACGAGAATTCAAGAAGGTAAAAATGTTAAATTCAACGGATCCCCAGGATGTTTTCAGCAAGCAAGTGCCCAAGAATCTCACAGCCAACATTGTGTATTTTATAATTAGCCTCGCAAGTGGATTGTTTTTGGTACCATATTTCATAAATTCACTTGGCGTCGCAAGCTATGCAATGATCCCACTGGCGACCTCCTTTACATCTTATGTAAACCTAATTACGGTATCCCTCAATACATCAGTTTCAAGGCCCATAACTATTGAATTACAGAAAGAAGAGTTTAAAAAAGCAAATGTAACCTTTAATACTGCTTTATTTGGAACACTTGGAATTATCTTATTAATGCTACCCATAGTATTACTACTTTCATACTATTCTCCGTCGTTTTTTGAAGTTCCATCCAACCAGGAAAATGCCACAAGACTCCTTTTTCTTGGCGTTATAATTGCGTTTCTATTACGGGCCTGGAGCAGTAACTTTGGAGTTTCTATTTTCGCCTATAACAGGCTTGACATTCTGAACATAATAAATGCCATAAATATCCTTGTTCAGGTGAGCCTGATAATATTGTTTTTCAAATTAGATTCTCCAAATCTTGCTTACATAGGATTAGCTTACCTGATAGCTGCCATAGTTGCCTTTGTTCTTACTGTATTTTTCTCACACAGGATAAATCCTCATTTTAAGATAAATATAAAAGACTTCCGCAGATCAAAGGCTAATGAGATTCTGGAAATGGGAGGATGGGTAATTATCACTCAGATCGGCTCTCTTCTCTTTCTCCAGATAGACCTCATAGTTGTAAACAAATTATTTGGCACTCTTGCAGGTGGGGAATACTCAATAGCTTTTATGTGGAGTTCAGTACTGCGCACTATTGCAAGTGTGCTTATAAGTATCCTTACACCAGTGATTTTAACTTACTATATTAAAGGTAAAATCGAAGAACTTATAAATTTAGCAAAAAGTGCCATAAAACTTACAGGCTTTGCACTGGCTCTTCCAATTGGTTTTATCTGTGGTTTTGCTCCACAACTTCTTTCACTTTGGGTAGGTCCTGAATTTGTAAAAATCTCGCCATTAATATTAATAATGCTATCTCATCTTGTAATTAACCTTCCAGTAATGCTTCTCTTTGATATAAACATCGCATACAATAAAGTGCGAACTCCTGGAATTGTCACATTTTGGATGGGAGTAGGCAATTTTCTACTGGAACTAACACTTCCATTTGTCACTGGCTGGGGATATTATGGCGTTGCAGTTGCAGGAGCAATTGTACTGACTCTTAATAACGCCATTTTTATTCCCTGGTACACTACCAAAATACTTGGGATCCCAAGAACCACTTTTGTGAGTTCCATATTCTCGGGAGCTTTGGCAGCGTTTATAATAGCAGGATCCTGTAGGCTCATTAATTTTCTTGTACCTGTCTCAGGACTTGGAGCCTTAGTAATATCTGGAATCGTTGTAACAATAGCATATATGGTCAGCATATGGGTTTTTACCAAAGAAAACATCGAACGTCAAATAATAATGTCTATGATTCCTTCTACTATAAGATACAGGTTATAAGATACAGGTCTGACATACTCCCATAGCTAAACCTGTGTGGTTCTCCAGTAAAAACGAAAAATATTTCAGACTTAGGCCCCGTCTCAGAACAAACTATGCAGATTTCCAATTGAACGTTTTGATTTTCACTATCAAGGTAGCCAATCAAAGTTACAATAAATTATAAGTTGCATAGGTTATTTCGTTGCGGGTACTTAGAGCCTATCCGAAAAGTAAAAGAACTACGATGTATGGTAATTTTTATTAGTGACAACAAGAAAAACAGGCCACGATTATGAGATCTCAGATGAATTCTGGAATAAGATCAAATCCTTACTACCACTTCCTAAGCCTAAGAAAAAGCCTGGAAGACCTCGAGAGAATGATCGAAAAATAATGAATGGTATTTATTATCTCCTTCGTACTGGCTGTCAATGGAAAGCCTTGCCGCGATGTTATGGTGCTCCAAGCACCGTACACGATAGATTTCAGGAATGGCGAAGAGCAGGATTATTTGAGAAAATGTGGCAATCTGGTCTTCTGGAATATGATAATAAAAAAGGATTAGAATGGGAATGGCAATCAATTGATGGAGCTATGACAAAAGCACCATTGGGAGGAGCTGGAACTGGAGCTAATCCTACTGATCGTGGTAAATTAGGAACAAAAAGGAGTCTATTAACTGAGGGTAAAGGCATACCACTTTCTGTTGCTGTGGATGGAGCCAATCGCCACGATAAAATGCTTGTAAAAGAGACTCTTGATGGTATAATTATTGAAAGACCTTCTCCTGATAATGTAATTCAGAATATATGCATGGATAAGGGTTATGATTATCCCGATATCGATGAATTGGTTGAAGAGTATGGGTATACTACCCATATACGGAGACGTGGAGAAGAAAAAATAGAAAAAAAGATACCAGGTCATAAGGCAAGAAGATGGGTTGTAGAAAGGACTCATTCTTGGATGAATAGATTCAGAAGATTGCTTATTCGATGGGAAAAGAAAATTGAGAATTACCTTGCTATGCTTCATTTCGCATGTGCATGGATAACTTTCAGAGCAGCGGGACTTTTCGGATAGGCTCTTAGTATCCACTAATAATCTGAATTATCCCCCTTCTTTGCAGGATTTTGCAAGATAAGTTGAAAATTCTTGGTTATCATATATATGATATACATTTTTACAAAAATTAACTGAAGTTAGATCACTTTCATTAACTTGTCCAACACCTTTCCATACTGTAGAATATGCTTGTTTTTCATACTCTGTTATCAAAAAATACTGAGTAAAATTAGCTGGGAAGATACCTGTTTCAAATGAACTTAAATTTGTTGGAAAACTGGACCAGGGTCCAACTGAGGACATATGAATTGAAGAATAAGTTGAACCATAAATAAGAGAGGAATAACGATGTAAAGGACTAAGTAAGGTAATTGTAGGTATATTCTCGTTTTTAGAATCCACTAACCATTTTCCTCCAGAAATGTCATAAGCAGTAAATTCATCGCTTGGATATGTAACAATAGGGGATTGGTACAGTGAGACAACTGTAGTGATCACAGACAGGACTATGAGAAGATTTAGAACTATCTTATATTGTTTACGCAAAGAAACCATAAGGTATCCTAACAACAATGGCGTAAATATCATGTTAACATCTAAATTAACAAATCTGTATGGAGTATGAGCTTGAGACGATATAAAAAGAAAAATATAAAAAATACTACCAAAAACAAAACACAAAGAAATCGATTTCAAACCTTTTTCGGAATTTTTGAATATAAATAAAATTGAAAGTAACGAAAAGATATAGTACGTCAATTCATCAAATGTCATAATTAGGAATGATCTTATTGCTGTTAAATAACCCAACTTATCAAAATACTCAGTTGCTACATTTAATGTTGTAGTATCCGAACTCCTTTGGAGAAGAGTATTTTCTATTTGCTCAAAAATTACAATAGCATTTTTTGTCAAAGCGTACTGAGTTAGATACCAGATAGACGAAGTTATTAAAAAAATCATAATTAAACGTAAAGTTACTTTGTGAGAGTTCCTATCTGACAACGTTTCCTCAAGATACGTACATACGAGATATAATAGAAAAATTAACGATACAATGGGATGAGTAAACGGGAGTACTAAGCAGATTATAACAACAAAGATTCTATAGCGGAAATCACTGTTTTTATTGAGAGTATAAAATAGAAGTGGCAAAATTAAAGTTGAAATAAGCATATAATATATTGTTGAAAAAAACCAAGCAAAAAATAGAGGTATTGAAGCTATAATTGAGTATATAATAAAATTCTGATCTTGTTTGAATGATTTTGCCCAGCAATAAATAGAAAGCATATAAATAATAACAAATAAAGACGGAATATACTTTGATACTTCTAAAGCAGAGATGTCCAAAATTTGGCTGATTTGAGAAATAAGTACTGAAGTATACGGATAAAAATTATAATCAGGAATATGTCCATAAATGCTTACGTCCATTGCATACCCTACATAGTCGGCATTATCTCCTCTGCCCATAATTAGTGTGTAGTTCTTTAGTTTGGGAAGCAAAACTAACAAAGCATTACAAAAGATAATCTGAAAAAACCCTAAATTAAATTGCTTGCTGCTCCTAGTGGAAATCGAAGACCACAAAAGAAACATGCCATTTATTAAACCAAATAGTAGAGATATCCAGAAAACTAAAGGAGTGGAGGAATATATAGAAACTTCATAGCCCATAGCTGGTTTTCTTGCAATTAGTAAAAGAGAATAAGATACAAGTATAAAAGATATCGATGTAAATAATAGCTGGAACCTGTTAGAGCGATATATTTGTACTGGTAATTTGAATCCAAAAAATTCAGTGAGGTTGCTTAGTTCCAAAATAGTTTTTTGGTCATTCTTATTCGTATCAAAATCTTTTAGCATATAGTGCCTCCGGTTCCATAAGAGCCGGTTATCAATACTCTGGGTGCAATGCTCCAGCCTGCCAAATTTCTACAGGGATTTTGGAGCTTTGTTTGGAGCTTTGAGAAATTTTATAAAAATATGAAACAATTTTTTATTGTTTTGAATTGAACTACCTGATATGTCTTTCCTTATTTGTTTTCAGCCTTCAAAGCTCATTTTAATAGGTTTTCTCTACAAAGCCTAATTTTCAAATACCACGTTAGAATGTCATCGAGTTGTTCTGTCTTAATAGTAGCAGCTGTTAATACAAAAATATCTTTAGTTCTATTTTAAAAGTGTTACATTATATTGGACTCTGTTCCAAAATCTAGTGATTTTTGCATTTCTTGATTGAAAATCTGAATCCGCAAGAAGAATCCGTTTTTCATCAACATCAATATTCGACGTCTAAAGACCTCAATCCCAAAATTGTATTTCAAGGATTGGGACCAATTACAAAATCTAGTGATTTTTTATTTTATGTTCATCACTGGATTTTGATACTGAGTCTGGTTTTTTAAATTAAAAAAGAAACCAGATTAATCTGGTTTCACTGCTCTTTCAAATATTCATCAATTGCCTTTGCGGCTTTCTTGCCAGCGCCCATTGCACTGATAACGGTTGCTGCGCCTGTGACAACATCTCCGCCTGCAAAAACTCCGCACTTGGAGGTTGCACCGGTTTCTTCGTCTGCGACAACAGTGCCTTTTTTGTTCTGATCAAGACCTTCCGAGCCTTTGAAAATCATGGGGTTCGGGGATGTGCCTATGGCGATAACAACAACTTCGGCAGGGATTGTGAATTCCGAACCTTCTACAGGGACAGGGCTTCTTCTGCCAGATTTGTCAGGTTCGCCGAGTTTCATTTTAATGCATTCGACTGCAGTAACATTGAATTTATCGTCGCCAAGGATGCGGACAGGGTTTGTAAGGAGCCTGAAGGTTATGCTTTCTTCTTTTGCGTGCTCGATTTCTTCCCGGCGAGCTGGCATCTCTTCTTCCCCACGGCGGTAGACTATGCTGACTTCCTCAGCGCCAAGGCGGAGGGCTGAGCGGGCGGAATCCATTGCCACATTTCCGCCACCAACCACCACAACGTGCTTTCCAAGCCTGACTCTGGTATCATATTCAGGGTCATAGGCTTTCATGAGGTTTACACGGGTCAGGAACTCGTTTGCAGAGTAAACGCCGTTGAAGTTTTCGCCTGGGATTCCCATAAAGTTCGGCAGACCTGCGCCAGTGCCCATGAAGACCGCATCGAATTCGTCACAGAGCTCGTCTAAGGTCTTGATCCTGCCGATGATATAGTTGGGCTTGAACTCGACTCCGAGTTTCTCAATGTACTCAACTTCCTGTCGAACAATTTCCTTTGGCAGCCTGAACTCTGGAATGCCGTAACTCAGAACTCCGCCGGCTTTGTGTAGAGATTCAAAAACAGTGACTTTGTGACCCAGCTTTGCAAGGTCTGCTGCGGCAGTGAGACCCGCAGGCCCTGAACCTACAACAGCTACTTTCTTTCCTGTAGGTTTCGGAATTTCAGGAACCTTCACACCCTGCTGTCGCTCATAATCAGCGCAGAAACGTTCGAGCCTTCCGATAGCAACTGGCTTTCCCTTCTTTCCGAGTACGCAGAGAGCTTCGCACTGAGTTTCCTGGGGACAGACACGACCACAGATGGCAGGAAGGGCATTTGTGCCTTTAATCTTCTCTATTGCCCCTGCGAAGTCTTCCTCGCAGACAAGCTTGATAAAGCCTGGAATATCCACATTCACAGGGCATCCTTCAACACATTTCGGTTCCTTGCAGGAGAGACAGCGGGAGGCTTCGGCAAGAGCGTCTTCTTTTGTGTAGCCAAGAGCGACCTCATTAAAGTTCTTCCTGCGCTCTTCCGCAGGCTGTTCTGGCATAGGGGTCCTTTTTTTCTTTGCTTTTACGGTTTTTTCTCCATTTAATTCTTGCATTTTTCATCCCCTCCATATTAGTGCAGTCCACACCTGCATTCTTCATCGTATTTTTCCACAGCTTTTGTCTCTTCGCCGCGGTACATTGCAAGCCTGTTCATGAGTTGAACAAAATCAACTTTCCGTGCATCAAATTCAGGCCCGTCAACGCAGGTAAACCTTGTTTTTCCGTCAACTGTAACCCTGCAGCCGCCGCACATACCTGTCCCGTCTACCATAATAGAGTTAAGGCTGACCAGAATTTCAACATCATAGGGAGAAGCTACTCCTGCTCCTACTTTCATCATTATTGGGGGCCCAATAATTACAACTCTTGCAACCTCTTCCCCGCTATCCAGAATCTGTTTCATTATATCGGTAACAAATCCATGGTGCCCTTTTGATCCGTCATCGGTCGCGATATATAGTTCGGAACTGGCATCCTTCATTTCCTCTTCAAGGATGAGAAGGTCCTTGTTCCTGGCTCCTATAATGGAAATTACCTTGTTGCCCGCTTTTCTATAAGCCTTTGCCTGGGGATAAGCCGGGGCAACTCCTACTCCTCCACCTACAAGGATAACAGTGCCAAGTTTCCTTACATCGGAAGGAGTGCCAAGAGGTCCGACGACGTCCTCAAGAAACTCGCCTGCAGAAAGCTTTGCAAGCTGTTTTGTAGTTTTGCCCATCTCCTGAAATATTATGGCTACTGTGCCTTTCTCTTTGTCAAAGTCGGCAATAGTAAGGGGTATTCTTTCTCCCTTTTCATCAATTCTGAGGATTATGAACTGTCCGGCTTTTGCAGCCTTTGCTACGTCAGGGGCGTCTATTACCATCCTGTGCACCGACGGAGCGATTTCTTCCTTTTTCAATACTTTATATGCCATGAGATCACATTTTCCTGAGTAAAAGCAATTTTTTTAGAGCAAATGAATCGGTAAATTCTGATATCGCGGATCTCCTCACGGATTTTTTAAATTCCCGAGCTTTTCCGCCTGGACGTTCTCCTTATACTGATTAATGGGATATATATTCTCCCAAATAATTTTAATTATTTTGTCCGTCTGGATTATTTTTTGTTGAATTATAAGCGTCCTTTCTGTCAATACTTTCTTTTAAAAGAGTCTGGATATTCTTCAACTTTTTGACCATTGTTGCAATAATTTAATAAATCTAATGGGTATAATAAATTAAGGGGTAATCCCTGAACAGATCATATAGGGGTAATCCCTGAACAGATCATATCAGGAGGTTGATTTGCGGGAAGAGAGATAAAGCAAACTCAGTACAAACTATATCCGGATAGATAACCGAATTTTATGGCCGTATTTGAGCTTGAAAATTTAAAACCTTTGCCTGAAAGAGAAATTTATTCGCTGGAGGAATTCAGCCACTCTATTGCTATAAAAAGCTGAGTGATTTCGCTCTGACAGGCGGATTAAAGGGAAACATAACTTAGATGAACTCTTAGATGAACTTATACATATATGGGGGTTAAACAAATGCCTGAAGAAAGAAGAGAGGGTACAAAGGGAGAGAAGTTAGAGAAAAAGGAAGGGGAAGAAGTAGCTGACGTTGATCCGATCCATCCTACCGAAGCCAGGGGTGGCAAGAAGAGATCGCTCCTTGACACCTGCAAATAATCTCACTTATTTTTTACTTTTTTGTCGGGATGATTAAGATGCTGGGATATTGAAAGAGTTGTTTGAAAAAGTTGTAAGAGGAAACTCTTATACAGAAAACTAATACTGAATCTCCGGGCCCGATTGAAAAAGAAGTCAAGACAAGGAAAAAACCTCTCGTAAGCTGTGACAAATGCGATGAGGACGAACGAAAGACCCTTTATGGAGAAGAAACAGGGTCCTGAATATTTTTGAGGTAAGGAAAGGAAGACCAGAGAAAAAAAATCCTTGAATAGAGGCATTTATTTGACTTTTTTGTTCTTTTCTTTCCTTTCATTTTTAAGCATTTTTTTGCTCACTTTTTTTACTTTTGGATAGTTTTAATATGTTTGCCAATTTTCAATCAAATAAATAGTCACATAATATTTAAGAAACGCTATCGAATAAAATACTCAAAATATAATGCCAACCTACTAAATATAAGTTAAGTTCTAAAATAGATTTAAGTTCTAAAATAAGTTCTAAAACAGATTTTCCACAATTTATTGCTGGAACAAAGATTGATTCATGGGAACCAGTTATTAAAAATTGCAAACCAAAGTTGGTTTTCAACTCTGGTCAAAGAGGCTAAAGGGTTGTTTTGCCAGATTTGTCAATAATCTCTCACCCTTTAGTCTCTATTTTTTCTCTTTTTTCAGTTTAAAGGTTTATTTGCTTTCAGAATATACTCCCGGTCTTGTATTTGTTGTCACTTTTATGTAGTTTTTCTTCGTTACAGTACTGCTACCTGCAACGTTGGACACTGTAAGTATAACCTTATAGTTTCCTCCCTGCAAATACTGATGTTCTGGGTTCTTTTCTCTGGAAGTTGTTCCGTCTCCAAAACTCCATTTCCATGTAGTAGGAATTCCTGTACTATTATCAGTAAATTCTACCGTTAATGGTGCTTTTCCGGAGGTTGGAGTTGCAGAGAAGTCAGCAACTGGTTTTGTTACAACTTTTATATATTCTGTTTTTGTTACCGTGTTACTACCTTTAGCATTCTTTACTGTTAAGTTAACAGTGTAACTCCCTACTTTGGAATACTTGTGAACCGGATTCTGGAGGTATGACTTTGATCCGTCTCCAAAGTCCCATTTCCAGGAAGTTGGGGAGCCAGTGCTTGTGTCAGTAAAGGTAACCTTTAATGGTGCTTTTCCTGATGTAACGCTGCTGGTGAAGTTTGCAACCGGTTTTGTTATTACTTTTATATAGTCTGTTTTTGTTACCGTATTCTTGCCTGCAGTGTTCTTTACTGTTAAGTTAACAGTATATACCCCTGCCTTTGAATACTTGTGAGTCGGATTCTGGAGGTATGACTTTGACCCATCTCCAAAGTCCCATATCCACTTTGTCGGTGTTCCTGTGCTCGTATCAGTAAAGGCAACCTTTAATGGTACTTTTCCTGAAGTAGGCGACGCTGAAAAAGCAGCTACTAGCTTTGATGGAGATGTACTGGAGACATCGATGTACCCAGTTTTTACCTCAGAATCGCTTCCATCCGGTCCTGTTACAGTAAGGTTAACAGTGTAGGTACCGGCTGCAGCATAAGTGTGGGTCGGTTTCTTCTCAGTGCTGTCAACAGTTCCATCGTTATCAAAGTCCCATGCATATGACGAAACATTGCCAGTTGAAGCATCGTTGAACTGAACGTCAAGAGGTGCTGTACCGGTTGTCACATTTGCAGTAAAGTTTGCAACCGGTGCTCCAGGCAGCGGTTCACTTACGACAATGTACTCAGTTTTTACTTTAGAATCGCTTCCACCGGCGTTGGCAACTGTGAGGTTGACGGTGTAGTTTCCAGTTGCGGTGTAAGTGTAGACTGGATTCTGCTCAGTGCTGTCTACGTTTCCATCATTATCAAAGTCCCATGCATAGGACGAAATAGTGCCAGTTGAAGCATCTGTGAACTGAACGTCAAGAGGTGCTGTACCGCTTGTTACATTTGCAGTAAAGTTTGCAACCGGTGCTCCAGGCAGTGGTTCACTTACGACAATGTACTCAGTTTTTACTTTAGAATCATTTCCACCGGCGTTGGCAACTGTGAGGTTGACAGTATAGTTTCCAGCCGCAGCATAAGTGTATACCGGATTCTGCTTAGTGCTGTCTACTTTTCCATCATTATCAAAGTCCCATGCATATGATGAAACATTGCCAGTTGAAGCATCGTTGAACTGAACGTCAAGAGGTGCTGTACCGCTTGTTACATTTGCAGTAAAGTTTGCAACCGGAGCTTCAGGAAGTGGTTCACTTACGACAATGTACTCAGTTTTTACTTTAGAATCGCTTCCACCAGCGTTGGCAACTGTGAGGTTGACGGTATAGTTACCAGCCGCAGCATAAGTGTATACCGGATTCTGCTTAGTGCTGTCTACGTTTCCATCGTTATCAAAGTCCCATGCATATGATGAGACAGTGCCAGTTGAAGCATCTGTAAACTGAACGTCAAGCGGAGCCGTTCCACTGGTCCGATTTGCAGTAAAGTTTGCAACCGGAGCTCCAGGCAGCGGTTCACTTACGACAATGTACTCAGTTTTTACTTTAGAATCGCTTCCACCGGCGTTGGCAACTGTGAGGTTGACGGTGTAGTTTCCAGCTGCGTTGTAAGTGTATACCGGATTCTGCTTAGTGCTGTCTACTTTTCCATCATTATCAAAGTCCCATGCATAGGACGAAATAGTGCCAGTTGAAGTATCAGTGAAGTTTACAGTAAGTGGTGCATCTCCAGAAGTCGGTGTTGCTGTGAAATCTGCAACCGGAGCTCCAGGCAATGGTTCACTTACGATAATGTACTCAGTTTTTACTTTAGAATCGCTTCCACCTGCATTGGCAACAGTTAGGTTGACGGTATAGTTACCAGTTGCGTTGTAAGTGTATACCGGATTCTGCTTAGTGCTGTCTACAGTTCCATCATTATCAAAGTCCCATGCATATGATGAGACAGTACCAGCTGAAGCATCAGTGAAGTTAACAGTAAGTGGTGCATCTCCAGAAGTCGGTGTTGCTGCAAAATCTGCAACTGGAGCTCCAGGCAATGGTTCACTTACTACAATGTACTCAGTTTTTACTTTAGAATCGATTCCACCAGCGTTGGAAGCCGTAAGATTGACTGTATAGTTACCAGCTGCAGCATAAGTGTAGACTGGATTCTGCTCAGTACTGTCCACGGTTCCATCATTATCAAAGTCCCATGCATATGACGAAACATTGCCAGTTGAAGCATCGTTGAACTGAACGTCAAGAGGTGCTGTACCGCTTGTTACATTTGCAGTAAAGTTTGCAACCGGAGCTCCAGGCAGTGGTTCATTTACGATAATGTACTTGGTCTTTACTTCAGAATCGCTCCCGTCTGCGTTGGAAACCGTAAGGTTGACGGTATATTTGCCGACTGATGTATATGTATGAGAAACGTTCTGCTCGGTAGCGTTGGTACCGTCCCCAAAGTCCCAGAGCCATGAAGTTGCATTTTCTGACAGATCGGTAAACTTCACTGTAAGGGGAGCATAACCAGATGTGACGTTGCTGCTGAAGTTTGCTACAGGAAGTACTGATGTATTATTAGTCGGTTCATATTCCACGACATAACCACCAACAGTATAATAGTGGGGATAGTCATTCCATATGTCACTCCCGTAGAATTGAAGCGCATCTTCACCACCATTGTCGTTCGGCTCACCTGAATTCCAGTTAGTATAATCCCATGGCTCACCTGTTACCCATTGCCAACCACCATCAGGTTCCTGACTACCATCCGGCTGATAGGCTCCCAGCCAATAATCACTTGGTGTTACGCCAAGATTATTGTATATAAAATCATTCTCACCCTGAAAAGTGATTGTGGCCAGATGTCCAGTCATTCCAAGATAAGTAAAAGACTCAGCCTCAGTTTTTGCATCTGTCCAGGTAATGCCATCAGGTACAGATACTGCATTATAGTAATGTCCATTTACCGAATAGTAGGAAAGTGAATCAACTTTTATAGTAGCTAACTTTGAACGTGTACCATTTTCATTGCTTACTGTCAGGTTAACAGTATATTCTCCTTTTTCCGAGAATGTATGTACTGGATTCTGCTCGGTTGAATTAGTTCCGTCTCCAAAGTTCCAATTCCATTCAGTTGCATTTTCAGACAGATCGGTAAACTGTACCGTAAGAGGAGCAAAACCACTGGTTACGTTGCTTGTGAAGTTTGCTACAGGAAAAGAAGTCGGTTCATATTCCACGACATAGCCACTGAGAGTATTATCTTGGGAATAGTCATTCCATTTGTCGCCATCCCAGAACGCAAGTACATTCTCGGAATTATAACCATCCGGCGCCCATGAATTCCAGTTAGTATAATTCCACGGTTCGCCCGTTACCCATTGCCAACCACCATCAGGTTCCTGACTACCTTCCGGCTGATAGGCTCCCAGCCAATAATATCCTGGTGTTACGCCAAGATCATTATATATAAAACCGTTCTCACCCTGAGAAGTGATTGTAGCCAGATGTCCAGTTATTCCAAGATAAGTAGAAGACTCAGCAGCCGTTTTTGCATCTGTCCAGGTAATGCCGTCAGGTACAGATACTGCATTATAGTAATGACCATTTACCCAATAGTAAGGAAGTTTTTCTGATACAGAAAACTCCTGAATACGATTATTGGACGTATCGGAAACATAAACATTGCCTGAAGAATCTACAGCAATACCTTGTGGATTCGAAAATTGCCCGTCGTCGCTTCCAGAATAACCCCATTTGATAAGGAATGTTCCGCTGCTGTCAAATTTCTGAATGCGATTGTTGTTCGTATCGGAAACATAAATATTGCCAGAAGAATCTACAGCAATATCTTGTGGATTAATAAATTGTCCGTTATCGCTGCCATAAGAACCCCATTGAGTAAGGTATTTGCCATTGCTTTTAAATTCCTGAATGCGACAACTGTACCACCCATCGGCAATATAAACATTGCCAGAAGAATCTACAGTAACACCAGTTGGATAACAAAATTGTCCGTGACCTTCGCCCCAGGAGCCCCACGAGGTTAGAAATTCACCGCTGCTGTCAAATTTCTGAATGCGATTGTTGTTCGTATCGGCAACATAAACATTGCCCGAAGAATCTACAGCAACATCTTGTGGAGATTCAAATTGCCCTTCATCGCTACCCTCAGAACCCCATGTAGTAATGAATGTTCCGCTGCTGTCAAATTTCTGAATGCGATTGTTGGACGTATCGGCAACATAAATATTGCCAGAAGAATCTACAGCAATACCACGTGGGTTATTAAAATCTCCGTCAGTGCCAGAAGTATTCCATTTGGTAATGAATGTTCCACTGCTATCAAACTTCTGAACGCGCTGATTACTTGTATCAACAACATAAATATTTCCAGACGAGTCTACAACAACACCATATGGATTAGAAAATTGTCCGTCGTCGCTGCCCTCAGAACCCCATTTGGTAATGAATGTTCCATTGTTATCAAACTTCTGAATGCGATTATTGGACGTATCAGCAACATAAACATTGCCAGATAAGTCTACAAAAACACCATATGGGTAATAAAATTGTCCGTCATCGCTGCCCCAGTAACCCCATTGGGCAAGATATTTGCCATTACTATTAAACTTCTGAATGCGCTGATTATTTGTATCGACAACATAAACATTGCCTGAAGAATCTACAGCAACACCATATGGATTAGAAAATTGTTTGTTACCGCTGCCAGAAGAACCCCACGCGGTTACAAATTCACCACTGCTGTCAAATTTCTGAATGCGATTGTTGTTCGAATCTGCAACATAAATATTGCCAGAAGAATCTACAGCAACACCACGTGGAGACTCAAATTCTCCGTAACCAGTGCCCTCAGAACCAAATTGGGTAATGTATTTGCCGTCGCTGCCAAACTTCTGAATGCGATTGTTGTTCGTATCGGAAACATAAACATTGCCCGAAGAATCTACAGCAACACCATATGGATTAGAAAATTGTCCGTGACCGCTGCCATAAGAACCCCATTTGGTAATGAATGTTCCATTGCTATCAAATTTCAAAATACGATGACTGTTCGTATCGGCAACATAAACATTACCAGATGAATCTACAGCAACACCTTCTGGACCAGGAACTGACCCGCTGTTGCTGTTGCCATAAGAACCCCATTTGGTAATGAATGAGCCACTGCTGTCAAACTCCTGAATGCGATTATTGGACGTGTCGACAACATAAATATTGCCTGAAGGACCGACAACAATACCAGATGGACTAGAAAATTGTCCGTTACTGCTGCCCTCAGAACCCCACTTTGTAACAAAAGAAGAACTTTCAGCATGCGTAACAGAAGCACTCATCAATCCAAGAAACAATAAAACCAAACATAATGACGTTATCTTAAAAACGTTGGCTTGTTGATATTTCACCTTTTAAGATCTCCTTTTTATATATAACACAAACTAACATATTTATATATTTTACAACGTTTATCTTATTGTATGTGTAACTTACTTAAAAACGAATTCAACTTCACAATGTGAAGTAAACTTGTTAGAAAATTTCCCGTTGAATTTTGAAAAATATACGTTATATCTTAACAGAACCCAACAATCGCAATTATATCACATATGTATTTAAAAATATTTATATGTAAAACTGTAGCTATATTTATATATTAATAAATATTTCAAAATATAATATAACTTATATTCGGCAGGTATACATTAAATTTTGAGTATTATATTAGATAGTGTTTCTTAAACATTTTTAATATTTATTATATTGGACCTGGTTAACATATGACACAAATCTTGTGACGTATAGATCCGTTTTGCAATAATATTTAGGAATGACAAAGATATAAATTCAAATATTGGTCGTGTCCCTAAATCATTGACTTATTTTTATATATTATTGAATCTATTATTATTGGGGGGATTAGAATCACTTCTAAAATCGATTTTTCACAATTTTTTTGCTGGAACAAAGATTGTCCTGATTATGGAATTAATAATCAAGGAAATATAGTCCTTAAATAAATATATGGTAAAAACAACCATGCGCTTCTTAAATGTAAAACTTGTAAAAAATGTTTTAGTGAAACGAGAGGTACAGTATTTTTTCAACTTAACACTCCTGAAGAAGAAATTCTAAGAACAATAGCTATGATTCCCGAGAAAGGAGGCATTCGTGGACTTGCGAGAGCTATTAGACATAGGAAAAACACAATTTGTAGGTGGCTAGAGATTGCAGGAACTCATTCAAAAGAAGTTACAACTTATTTCCTCACAAATCTTAATCTTAATAGAGTAGAGGTTGATGAGATCTGGTCATATATAAAAAAACAAAAAAATGTAACAGAAGAGGATCCTGAAGAGTATGGTGATGTATACTCACTTACAGCAATCAAAAGTGACACAAGATTGCTCCTTTTCCACCACGAAGGAAAACGTAGTACAGAGGATGCTCTAAAATTAAGAATAGACTCTGGAAATAGAAAATGGTTCCAAAGAACTCCAGCAATGGCAGAAGGAATAACAGATCACATATGGAGTTTAAAGGAATTACTAACGTTTAGAGTTCCTGTTCAATAACTTAGGGACATGACCACACTTTGAGTTCTCCATTTATGATTCAAATATATTTTGATGTTGTTTTGACCATTGTAGCCGATACACTTTACAGGTTGCTTGCCGATGACCTGAAGAGATTTGAGGATTGCACTCCAAAAACTATTTTTTCCGATTTCATTAACTGCAGATGTAATGAAGAGGTTGTTGGCGAGGGGATAATTGTCAAAATGAAAAAGAAGGCAACAACACATGTTTTCAAATCAAATGAGATTTTTCAGAAATCGTATACAATACCGTGGTTAGGCAACAAAAGACTTCGATTTGATTGGATATCTTGAGCATGGTTCAATTAAGGGACATAAACACTTGACGAAAATAGGTGTTTGAGGTATAGTTATGAGCACTTGTGAAAATTAATGGTCCTACAAAACCTGCAGTTTCAACTACAACCACAGAAATCAAAAACATCATCAGCTCTAACTTTTTTTGTTTGGGATAATAATTTACCAGTTATACCGCATATAAACACAATAAAAGCGATAAGACCAAAATAAACTGATATCCTGATAATAGAAATAAGAAAAGACATATTGTAAACCATATTCCAATCACAATTTTAAACTATATTGTATATTATGTTATATCATGTGAGATCATATATTATGTAAAGTTCACTATCCAGTTTATACATAGGTTTTGCTACAAAAGCTCTGTATTTCACTGATATCTCAGCAATTATGGTTAAAAAAAGACAAATCAAGAATTTTGCTTTTTATTCATTATCCATATATTTACATGCTCATTCTGATATTTTTGCAACGGAACCTTATTCATCGATAAATCTATGAATTTATACCTGCATCAACACTACTATTACTTCTCCAAAAAGAAAAAGGTATATTGTATGATACTCCGACTGGAAAGAAGCAATTTACTCTTATTTGAAAATCTCTATCACTAAATGGAACAATTCTTTCTTTTTTATTAGAATAATATCCTCCTACCACTTCCCAAGCTTTTTTTTTAAATGTGCAACTTGAATGAGTCATATTTAAATCATCATAATTTATGTAATTGAATACATTCTCTGGATTATGTATAGTTAACTTAATGTCATCAATACTATAAAATTCCAAAATACTTTTTGAATTCACATTTAATAAGCTATCATCATTAAAAGGTATATGAGTAGCTCCAATCATATATAAATAATTATATTTTTTAAATAACTCAACCATTACTTCAATAGCATCATGAAATAAGTAATCATCATCATTAAGTATCATAATCAAATTAGAATTAGAAGTATTTATCGCGTAGTTTAAGCTAGCTGCTTGTCCTATATTTTTAGAATTACTTAATATTTTAACCCTTTTAATAAATTCCGGCTCCGTATCGGCGTATCTAGACACACATTTTTCTAAAACTGTAAGTGTCTCATCAGGTGAACAGTCATTAATAAAAATAATCTCATCCGGCTTTTTGGTCTGATTTACAATACTTAGAAATGTCTTTTCTACATATTTTTCGTGCATGTAGCAAGGTACAACGAGGGCAATTGAATAATCTGCAACAAGCATTCGATCTTTTGGCATACCATTATTTCTTTTTATATATTTTTTTATTTTACTTTGTTTTATTTCAGGAGATTTTATAGAATTACGTACATAATTCATGATGTAACGATATGAATCTTTTAACATTAATACTCACATACTTCTTTAAAATCTCAACTTATTAATATTTACGGTTCCATTGCAAAAAATTATTAGAGGGATTCACTGAAATAAGTAGAAATTTAGGAGTATATGTTATGCCAGTAAATTCCTTTAAATATCACATTTCACAGAGATACACATATGTATAAATTTAGGCTCTTCGTTGTTTTGTGTGGCTATCCTCGTAATGTCCTCATAAAAACCAATGCGGTCTTGAATTGAAAATCATCTTATCCATAGGGAATGGCGAAGAGCCATAATTTATTTGCCAAATTGCCCAAAATAATCACTAAATGATGAGCTAGTGTCATGGCAATTTAATTATTGAGCATAATCTTTAGTAGCTTCTTGTCAGCGCACAATGATTATGAGCATTAAATGACCAATAACTAAATTTTCTTGACACTAGTTTTTAAGCTATTACCATATTGAGAATATTGATGGTATTTTTGTGCACATCTGCGAAAAGTGAGATCAAATCTCAATATTAAAATACCACGAATTAGTGCACCCAGCAAGATAAGAAGCAAGATCTGTGGGATACCTGACAAAGAGAAAAGTAGCCGACAAATTTCAATGAATATGGACATAAAAAGAGTTGATTTTAGAATATTGAACAGACTTTCATATTCTAACGGGATCTTTATCATCTGCGATAATATACGTTTTGCAATCTTAGTGACAGAGATATTATATTTTGTCTCTTGACCGGCTCCACACCCATTATACAGGATGATATATTTTTTAGTTTTGGTATGTTGCTCACGAGAGTTCATTGACGTTGACAGAGGCTTTTCATGAAAGGGAAAAACAATAGACTTTGAAAATAAAATTTTAAGTATGACGTTTTATTTACAGCCACTACTTAAATAATTAACTTATATAAAAATTCACTATTTACATTGCCTGTATAATAATTTTTCAGTCAACATTCATAGTTCTTGCAAACAAGCTCTCCGTTTTACTGTAGATAGAGGCATAGTTTTTGCCAACTGTGCCTGTACTCACAGACTCGTTTCTTATTAAAAAAATATTAACTTCTTACCAGTAATACAAGTTTGCTCATTTTCTTCCATAAACATCATCAAACCTGACAATGTCCGCTTCGTCTACAAGTTCCCCTAACTGCACTTCAATAATCTCAAGCGGAATTTTTCCGGGATTGGACAATCTGTGTTTATCTCCTGCGCTGATAAAAGTACTCTCTCCCGGTCTCAGGAAAAACTGCTGTCCGTTTACTTCCACACAGGCCATACCTTTGACAACCACCCAGTGTTCACTGCGATGGTAGTGAAGCTGGAGGCTTAACTTATGGGCAGGAAGTACTGTGATATTTTTAATCTTGTGCTCCGGAGAAGCTTCAAGTAAGGTATACGAGCCCCAGGGCCGGTAGACAGTTTGACCTATGTATGCCCTTTCATCATTCCTGTCTTTAAGGGCTGAGACAATATCCTTTACCTTCTGGCTGCTGGATTTAGGGCAGACTAACAGAGCATCACTGGTATCAACAATAACCATGTCTTTAACATCAATGAGCGAGACAAGCTTGCCGCAACTTGAATATATGAGATTTCCATTGGAGTTCAGCATCAGAGGATCGCATTCGTGGACTACATTTCCTACAGGGTCCTTTTCAAACTCGTCATAAATTGCTGCAAAATTTCCCAGATCGCTCCATTTTTGCTCAAGTTTTACAACTGCGACCCTATCGGATTTTTCCATTATTCCATAGTCAACGGAAATCTTGTCCACACATGCATAAATCTCATTAATATCCTTTCCGTTTTCAAAACAGGCGAAAACAGAAGGTGCATATTTTTTAACTTCGTCAAAGAAAAGCTCTGTATCAAAAAGGAACATCCCACTGTTCCAGAGGCAGCCTTCCTGAATATACTTCTCTGCAGTTTTCCGGTCCGGCTTTTCTCTGAATTCAGAAACCCTATAACCTGGTCCACAGGTTTCTGAGGGTTTAATATAACCATATCCTGTGTGAGGAAAAACAGGAACAACCCCGAAAGTAACCAGATAATCCGAAGCAAGCTCTTCAGCCGAAGAAATTGTCTGCATTGCAACTTTATCAAGGACATGATCCGAAGAAAAAATCCCTACTATAGAACGCCCATATTTTTTTACAATTTCTTTCATTCCGAAAAAGATCGCAGGGAGAGTATTCTTGCCTTCAGGCTCGATTAAGACATTTTCTGGAGGAATTGAGTACCCTATTTCCTCAATCTGTCCGATTACGAAAAATTTCTGAGATTCATTTGTTACAACGAAAATTTCGGAAATATCAGAAACTTCAAGACACCGAAGGACGGTTTCCTGAAAAAGAGATGTATTTCCAAACTTTAAAAATTGCTTGGGATACATTTCCCGGCTGAGAGGCCAGAGTCGTGTTCCTGAACCGCCTGCAAGAATTATTGATTTTATACCTGTCATCTCCTGTAGATATTGGTTAAAAAGGATGTTATCTTAATAATCTAACTGAAGGTATATAGATCGGTTTCTAAACAATAGTATATAGATACGCTGAAAACACGAGTTAGAGCAATATAATGAAAGTTGTTAAATAAGCTTTGCCCAGAAAAGAGTTGAGCCTACTTGGGTCTTGGATGACAGACTGGATATTCTTTTTAAAAAAACGCACATGAAATTCTTCGAATAACATGCACAAAGAAATGAAAGTACTCTCTACCCTACCTTTTTTACTTCTCAACTCCATCATTATCTTGGGCAGGAAGGTTGTACCTATTTCGGTTCTTGAAACCGTCAAAAAAATAACCAGTGAATTGCCATCGAAGGCTCAAATGTGACCTTGATCACGGATGCCAAATTGCCTTCGAGACAATCACACTGCCCATACAAAATATGGGGTAATATAAATTGGTATGGGGTAATATAAATTGGCAGGAATAATAAACAAAGCTTGTGGTTTAGACATCCATAAACAATTTTTAATTGCTACAATTCTCAGCATATTTGGTGAGAAAAAACAACTGCGTTTTGAGAGGACTGAAAAAGGCATATTAGACCTTAAAAAGTGGGTTCTTACAGAGAAACGTGATGTTGTTGCATGTGAATCAACAAGCGATTTTTGGGTTCCGATTTATGATTCACTTATAAACCATTTAAATGTCATAGTTGGAAATTAAGCCTTATCAAAAATATTGATGAGCAGATCAACATCTTAGAAGCAGAAATTTTCCGGTACGCTTATACAAACCATAATCGTGAAATGAAACTTTTAATGTCATCTCCCGGTGTAGGTGAGATTAGTGCCTCAACTAAATTGCCGAAATAGGTGATTTCAATGACTTTTCATCAGGTGACAAACTTGCTTCGTGGCTTGGACTGGTACCTAATGTGTACCAATCTGCCGATAAATACCACAATGGAAGGATCACCAAGAGAGGGTCAAAGGTTGCAAGATGGATTTTAATTCAGGTTGCACAGGCTGCAGCAAGAAAAAATGGAAGCATGTTAAAAAACTTTTTTGAACGGAAGAAGAAAACAATTGGACATTCAAAGGCGATTGTTGCTCTGGCAAGGAAAATTGTGACAATATTGTGGCATTTCATAACAAACGATAAAATGTATGAGGCTGAACTGGGGTACAAAAAGGGAGAAGTTCAAAAGAGGAAAATTGTTGAGAGTGAGGAGTTCTCGGGTGACGAAAGGATCTCAATAATTAGCGAAATTTACGCTATTGTAAAGAAAGAGGAACCTGACATTACGTGAAGATATAGAATCCTCAAGGTTCACATTCCGGACCCTGGCTCAAATTTAACAGGACTAAAATGTGATGTTGGAGTCCAATATAATCCGAAATTTTAAACGAGGGTCCGGAGTGCGAAATCAGAGGTACTTTCATGTCAAATATATTGGATTGAATCTCAGTTGATGAACTGAGATTCAATCCAATAAGAAAATATCTTATCCACAGTTTTCAATTCTGTTATCGTGGATATTTACACCAGTTTCTTTTGTATTTAAGTGCACTACTGCAGGAGCAGATAAGTCATGGAAATAGTTGTCAGAAGCTTCTATGTTTTTAAGAGTTCCCTGTAATTCCAGACCTGCGTATCCACCGCCAGATGTAGTACATTTATTGTTTTTCATGACTCCACTGGTAACGGAATCGAATCTAACGGACGAATTAGTCCGGTTGATAAAGTTACAATTCTTAACTGTGATGCCGTTTACATGATAGGCATATACACCATCGTGTCCACATTTGTTTACAGTTACGGAATCTATCACTACATTGCTGGATTGTGAAATGAGCATTGCATCATTACATCCATTCTGGAACGTAACATCCTGAATTGTTAATCCTTTGCAGTTTACTATAGTTGCCATGTTATAACAGGAGGTTCCGAGCCTGACACCAGAATAATAGTCGGACTGGCTGCCATCAACAGTTATGCCTTTTATTGTAACACCGCTTGCAGAACTGCCTCTAACCATAAGCATGGCTTTTTTCTCTGAAATACTGCTCTCACGCCCACCCCAGACCGGCAGTCCTTTGGCAAGCTTAATCTTTGTACCGGAATCTCCTTCAAGGACTGTGTTGCTGCCGATCCGAAGAGAATCGCTTATATCATATGTGAACGGGCCTTTAAGGTGGACAGTTGTGCCCGGGTTCTGTGCAGCAAATTCAAGAGCCTGGTTAATCTGGACATCATCGGCTTTTCCATCACAATTGTAGTCTCCACTTCCGTTTCCTGCAACAGTTACTACCTTTGTACTCTGAGCGCCTAACGCAGCCGGTACAGTTGTTAAAATAAGGCATGTTACCAGGAATAGGGTTCCTAGTTGTCTTTTTTGCATCGTATCACCTTTGGGTTGGATTTTTATAGGGATTTAAGTGAAATCAAAAAACATACAGTAAGTACTTCTTTCCCAAATATTCTCAAAATTTCATATTACGTACTCGTAATACTTACTTTTCCGAACTAATCTAATCAGGTAGGGATTTTGAATTCTTGAATGAAATTCTCTGATCAGGTCGGCTCTATACGGGTATTCAGATTCCTATTACGTCTGCGTAATATTTTTTGAACCTATCCAATTCGGTTCTCTGCGATTTAGTGGGGCGGACACGTTGCACACAGAGTATCCACTCTCCAATAACATATAGGGATTAGTCACTGGAGGTGGCCGGAAACTAGAAGTTTTTGCTTCTACAATCAAAACTGCTACTGACCACAGAAGAGTATCCTTCTGGTCAATATCATTTATTTATCTAATACGGCCTTTAGCCAGATCAACTCTCCTTTTAAAAAGGTCTGATTCAGCATTATCGAATTTCTGAGTTGACACCCCTGATTATGTGATCTTATTATAAAATATTTTTGGTATTATATCAAATAAATTTATATATCATATAATTATTTCAGGATATTTCAAGTGTTTATGGAACAGAAGAGTAAAATTTTACAACGGGAATTTATATAAGTATCACATTAAAATAATAAATATAATTTTCTTTAATTTTAAGAAGAAGCTGTGGAACAAAGATCGTATTATATAGATTTTAATGTTGATTTTATCTCAGAAGACGAGAATAGCCTTCCTCAGAAATCCGGTTTTACCGGATCAGACAGGGAGTGGTAGTTGACTGGTTAATTTAGTTGATATTGACTTACCCCATATTGATTTAGCTGATACTGTTTTTATTGATACAGGTTTGTGGCCTTATATCCTGGTTTATTGCTTTGTTTTTATACCATATTCATCAAAAATGTGTAATATACTAGAAGTTTAACTCCTTCTCGCCTGGCACTATGTGTAAGAGTCTGGTCAGAACAGTCCCAGGTTTTCTTAGTCTCCGTTTCTAAAACAAAAAGGTAGTAAAATCCAATGAACATTGATATGCAAGTAAAATTAGAATACATTTTACTTCTATAATTATATATTGCGGAGTGCTTCTGTTTATATAATAACTAATATTATAAGTCAATATATATCAAATTATTAAATATAAATTTAACTCGTATGAATTGTGCTGTTATAATAAAGTCAGAATATCTTGGGGTTTTACTAACGGGCATACGGTGGGGTAAAAGTGAAAAGGAAATTATTTTTGGTATCATTAGTTCTTGTATTTTTTATTCTGATATCGACAGTGGCTTCAGCCGAACAATATACAAAAATTGGCAGTGGGGCTGAGCCTGCTATCGATGATGGTAAAGTAGCGTGGACAAGTAATAGTGTTATTCACGTTTATGACCTGAAAACCAAAAAAGAAACTACAGTTAACTCTTCCGCAGCATCTTATCCAGCGATTTCAGGCAATAAGTTAGTTTGGCATGATGAGAGCAGTGGAGTCCCCAGACTTACTGTATATGATATAAAAACCAGGGCAAGATCTCACATTACAAAAGATGTAGACAACAGTAGTATTCCTGCTATTTACGGCAGCAGGATAGTATGGAGTGCAGATTCCTGTGTTTACATGCGTGACATATCCACATCCACGCAGACTAAAATAGCAGCTGGAAACAATCCTGATATTTATGCTAACAGGATCTCTTATGACTCTTATTCTACCAAGGACACTCCACAAATTTACGTATATGACATTACTACTAAAAAAGCAATAGATGTCAGCCAGTATGGTGATAACATATTTTCACATATTTATGGCGACAAAGTGATATGGTCGGATTTCTACAACAGACTGGGCAATATCCGCATGTATGGTATTGTTACCGGGCAACAAACCGAAGTCACAACAGGGGATGACAAAACTGGTTATGATACTGGTGGTTCAACTGACATAAGTGGCAAGAATATTGTATATTTGAAGCACAACAACCTTGCGAATATAGATTCAGGTGATTTATACATATACAATATCGATACCGGAAAGAGCAAACAGTTGACATCTGGCAATACTGCACAAACCCCGGCTATATCCGGCAACGTTATAGTGTGGTCTGATTCTGGCAGTATCTATATGTTAAACTATTGATGGGATAATTACTAACAAGAATCAGCCGTAAATGCGAATTGCTGGAAACTGGGTCATAGAAATGAGATTAACTCTAAAATGCATTCGTTGCAACTCAGATCATGTCATAACTGGAAAAACATGCTGCTTTAATAGTGAAAAACACAGAAGGAGTCAACACTACTATAAAGAGCAAATATATTAGTGAGGCAAAAGTAGCATTATCGTGAAGTAAAGTAAAAATAAAGTAACGATTTCGCTGCTTTATATTTTTAAAATACAAACGTAAAAGGAGAGTTATTGATCTTTTTTTCAGTGTTTTTTAATTAGAGTGCAAATTTTTGGTGTGTTTTACTGACTTTTCTTTTCTTCAGCGCTTTCTTCGAGTTCTTCTTATGTCAAATTGAACCCCTTGAATAGTTCATTTGCACCGCTCTTCAAGTTTATTTTCATTTATCTTTATTATTTCTTGCTCTATATCTACAGTTAATATTCGCCTGAGAGCTGTGGGATTTTCATCACATGCCATTTTCCAATATAAACCTTTTGCCAGTTCTAAAGAATAGTTTTCTTCGAAAAAGCCCAGTTTCTTTCTCATGGCCTAAGTTGGTACATTTTGAAACTGCGGTTTCAAGTGCCAGTTTCTGGAATAGGTTTTTAAGGTATTAGGACTTACGCACTTGAAGCACAAAACAATAGCAGTATACTCATAAATTCATAAAATTAAAATTTTAACTATGACGTTCATTATACTTGATTTTGCAGCATAAGTGCGTAAGTCCCAGGTATGATTATCCTTCTTGAGTGATTCAGGCTTGAAAAGTTCACTATGAAAAAGATGAATCAACTATTTTATTGCGATGCTTTTATATAATTTGTTTAATACAGTTAAATATATATAGATTCTTAAATACTGTTATGTGAAATCATATAAGGTTTGTAATTAATACCTATTATAATGGATATTAATTATTATTTAAAAGAAATATTTTGGGGACAAAAAACGACCCATTTATTTTAAACAGTAATAAGGAGTAACTTGAGATGAAGTTCGGAATCGAATTTGTGCCGAGCGATCCCGCCTTAAAGATCGCATATTACGCAAAGCTCTCAGAACAGCAGGGATTTGACCATGTCTGGATCACTGACCACTACAACAACCGTGATGTGTATTCCACTCTTACCGTTCTCGCCCTGAACACTAACAGTATCAAGATCGGTTCCGGTGTTACAAACTCCTACACCAGAAACCCCGCAATTACTGCATCCAGCATTGCCTCAATTGCCGAGATATCAGGCGGTAGGGCAGTTCTCGGCCTTGGGCCAGGAGACAAAGCGACTTTCGATGCCATGGGCATTGCATGGGAAAAGCCTCTTGCAACCACCAAAGAAGCAATCCAGGCAATCAGAGGCTTTATTTCAGGCAAGAAGGTCTCCATGGACGGAGAAATGATACAGTTTGCAGGTGCCAAGCTCGCTTTCAAAGCCGGAAATATCCCTATTTATATGGGTGCCCAGGGCCCCAAGATGCTTGAACTTGCCGGTGAGATCGCAGACGGTGTTCTTATCAATGCTTCCCACCCGAAGGACTTCGAAGTTGCTGTAGAACAGATTAAGAAAGGAGCCGAGAAAGCCGGCCGTGACCCGAGCGAAGTTGATGTTACAGCATACGCTTGTTTCTCAATTGATAAGGACCCTGTAAAAGCAGTCAATGCCGCAAAAGTAGTAGTTGCTTTCATTGTCGCAGGCTCCCCTGATCTTGTTCTCGAGCGCCATGGAATTCCGGTCGAAGCCAAGGGCCAGATAGGTGCAGCCATTGCCAAGGGAGATTTCGGAGCTCTTATGGGTGGACTTGTTACCCCTCAGATGATCGAGGCCTTTTCTATCTGTGGAACTCCTGATGACTGCATGAAGAGAATCAAGGACCTTGAGGCAATCGGAGTTACTCAGATCGTTGCTGGATCTCCGATCGGTCCTGCCAAAGAGAAAGCAATAAAGCTTATAGGTAAAGAAATCATTGCAAAGATGTAAGTTTATTACATCCTGCATAAATTTTTTCATTTTTTCTTATTTTATTTTTAAAAAACGTCTTGCCGGTAAGGCAAGTATATCAAGGTGTTGGAGGTAGCTAATTGCCACCAAAGATTGCAGAAGTCATTGAACATGACGTATGCGCAGCCTGTGGAGCATGCGAGGCCGTATGTCCTATAGGAGCTGTAACTGTAAAGAAGGCGGCAGAAATCCGTGATCCAAACGATCTGAGCCTGTATGAGAAAGGAGCTGGGTATCTGGTCTGTGAAGGTTGCTTAACCTGCAGCAGAATCTGTCCAGTAGTAGACGGCTTCATCGAGAACGAACTTGCAAATGTGCGCAAGTTTTTTGCCGCAAGGTCCAGGGAAAATGCCGGCAGCCAGGATGGAGGAGTTACCAGTGGCATCCTTAAATCCCTTTTCAAGCAGGGCAAAATCGACTGCGCAGTAGGAATCACTCGAAACGAAAAATGGGAACCAAAAGTCGTTTTATTGACAAGTGCTGAAGATGTTGAGAAGGTCAGAGGAACCAAATACACTTCTGATCCGGTTGTTGCAGCCCTCCGAGAAGCCTTCGAAAAATATGATCGGATTGCAGTTGTTGGGGTACCCTGCCAGGCTCATTCTGCGCGGCTGATCAGGGAAAATGTAAGCGAGAAAATTGTGCTTATCATCGGACTACTATGTATGGAAAGTTTTTATCATGATGTGATGCTTGATAAAATAATCCCGGAGATTATGAAAGTCAAGATCGAAGACGTCAGGAAGATGGAGTTCACTAAAGGTAAATTCTGGGTCTACACCAGTGACGGCGAGGTTCACTCCGTGCCTATCAAGGACGTAGCCAAATATGCCCGAAACCCCTGCCATCACTGCTGTGACTACACTTCAGTCTTTGCCGACATTTCTGTAGGCTCGGTTGGTGCTCCAGATGGATGGAACTCGGTCTTTATAAGGACAGATGCCGGAGAGGAATACTTCGATATGGTCCGCAAAGAAATGGAGATCATGGAAGATCCCAAGCCTGGTCTTGAGCTTGTAAGAAAGCTTATTGATATGAAGCGTAAAAATAATGCTGAACATTTCAAAGAGGTCTGCAAAGAGTTCAGCTTTGAGACGGGAATCCGCGACGAAACTGTATGAAATCAGAATCTATCGAGAATAAATAATAAATGTATTGTTGGAGGTTGAAATACGGGATGACACGAGCTTTTTATATTGGACGTTTTCAACCGTATCATTTTGGTCACCATACCATAATCAAGCAGATTGCGGAAGAAGTTGATGAGCTGGTTGTAGGCATAGGAAGTGCTCAGAAAAGTCACGAATCAACTGACCCTTTTACGGCAGGGGAAAGGGTCTTGATGGTGTACAACGCGCTTGAAAATCTCCCTATCCGACACTATGTTCTCCCTATTGAAGACATCAAGTACAACTCTATCTGGGTCCATCACGTCGCGTCCCGAACGCCTACTTTCGAAGTAGTATACTCGAATAATCCGCTGGTTATTCAGCTCTTCCGAGAGGCCGGAGTTTGCGTAAAACAATCTCCTCTTTATATTCGGGAAAGATACTCAGGAACTGAGATTCGGAGACGAATGGTTGCAGGGGAAAAATGGGAACACCTTGTTCCGAAGTCAGTCGTCGAAGTGATAAAGGAAATAGACGGGGTAACCCGCCTCAGGAACGTTTCCGCCAGCGATAGCAATTCTTCATTATAAGAGTGGTTACTCGTATGATTACACACAATTATTTGTCTTTATCTATATATTAACTAATGCTCTCTCTAAAACTCTATTATTTTTTTTAATAAGTTCACACAGTCAACAATCAAAACTAAACTAATGAGATAGTTTTTAATAAAAGAAATGGCTATTTCTAATTGTGAACTCTTAATACTTTTTCGTACTGATATTGGGTTGTTTTCTATGTGTTTTGTGATACTGCGTCTCAACTTTTAACCTTCATTTGGATATAAGGTTAATTGATGCAATCGATGTTATTATTGAACACATTGAAGAGTACCTGTATTTTCGAAGAAGTAAGAGTTAAATAAAAACATAAAACAGACAGTTTATTTTTTAACTGTTTGTTAAAAAATAGCGTAGAAAGATCACTCAATCATATGAAAATATATCTCCCTGATAAATCGGGGGTTTTAATCCGGAAGAGTATATTTTCATTGCCAGTGAAAATCGGATTCAAAAACCAATAATTTTGGAAATTTTTATGATTGAGTGTATACTATGGAGGGTATAAAATGCGAAAGATTGTATTTAAGACAATATGTATTTTTACATTAGTCTTCTTTGTCATGTCAATGACAGGAGCAGCGTGCAGTAAAAGTTGTAAAACAAAAACAGATGCAATAAATGATTCTTATAGTATCAACCTCAAAAAATGTCCAAAAGTTACTTATTGCTTAAACACTGTACTGAAAAACGACAAAGGATGTAACCTTAAAGTTACAACTGCAAAGACTATTACTACCAAACTGGGTGGTAAAGTAACAATGTATAGTAACGGTAAATTCTGCTACAAAGCACCATCAACGTGTTGTTATAAAAAATGTTCTTGCACGGACACTTTCAACTACTGTGTAAAAGGTAAGGATGGAAGAACCGATTGTGCAACCGTTACACTGAAACTCAAATGTGCTACCTGCTAAAAATGCCATCAGGCAGTTATCCTGATTGGTGTAACGCATTAATTTAAGGGAAAAGGAAGTTTTAATCTTCCGGGGATCCAATCCCCATATCCCTTACCAATTTCATTACCTTTTTAATTCACAATAGTTAAGGAACAAGATCAATCCAATCAATTGATCCGGGTTTATACTCCGACAACTCTTCTTCGCTGCCGCTTAAAATATGATCTATTATTTTTTCTATGTGCTGTTCTGTCTCTTCAATGCTCTTTCCTGTCGTGTTTATCTCAAAAACTTTCTTACACCATTCAAAGGCTTCAACCAGGATCACATCGAGAGCTTCGGCCTCAATATTTTCTCTTATTTTCTCTTCCGAATAGCCGCGTGCTTTCAGCCTCATTTTCAATTCAGGAGGGTATGCCCTGAGTATAATCACGATATCTGCGATGTAATGGGCAAGATGACTCTCAAGAATTATTACCTCATTTTCCTTTCCACCAATAATCTCCTCAAGACGCTGCCTGACAAGTTCCATATCCGCAATAACCGCATCTCTCTCCTCATCTATCTCAGTGTAAAGATGTTCTTCTTTGATCATTTCATTAAGGTGGATTACTTTCCAGTGTCTTTTACTTTCAAGAAACTTACTTACCGAGGTTTTTCCAGTCCCTGGCGTACCGGTGAGTCCTATTAACATGGAGAAATGAATGGATTTATATCAATTATACTTAATGCAGCCTTTAAAAGTTATTTGAAAAAACATTTTTTACATAAACCAGTATAAATCTTCATGATACGCCAGTTTTATATCTTTCTGATACGCCAGTTTTATACCTTTCGGGAAAAAGACCCAACAACATATTTCCAATTAAGAGATGTTTAGTCCAAACCACTTTATTCTTTCAAAGTCCCGATAACAGGAAAGTCCTTAAACATTTCAGGCCCATGAGGTGCTTCGTCCATTTCTTCAGTAAGGTCTTTTCCTGCATCGTGAAGTCCCTGGTGTGTGCCACTTTCCCATAAATAGCTGTCTGAGACATCATAGACCTGGCCCTGATAGGCAACATAAATCTTGCCATTTTTACCGTTATACTCTGTAAGTTCTTCAAGTGTGTATTCTTTCAATTTTCATCTCTCCACTATAATTTTAATAACTTATTTGACTAAAGCTTTCAGTTTCAATTGCAGTCATAAATTTAACATTCTTAGCATCTCATTGACCTCAGTAGTAGGAAGTTGACATTGATAGTTCTGGCAGACGTACGCAGTAGCTTTTCCATCTATAGGAATCTGTTCTTCCGTATATCTTGCCAGCTTTGTAATTTCAGGGTCCTTTCCTTCAGGTCTGAAAATCAGCACTTTGTTAGGAACGAAGTAAGCCCAGAGTTCTTCGAGCATGTGCCTGGTGTCCGGAGATTTATGCTTTCCGGCAATTACCACTTGATAAGCTGGACCCAGACCAAAGTCAAGAGCTGATAAGAACTGCGTATATCCTGAAGGTATTTTTCTGATTAGTTTTGAAAAAGCACGCTCCAGCCCTTGAGCTCTATCTTCCAGCTTGGAATCTGCAGTTATTCTGGAAAGTTTAAGAAGATTTAGCATCTCAACAGAATTTCCTGAAGGTATGGCTGCATCCGCAAACTCTTTTTTCCTGAAAATAAGTGACTCGCTGTCGTCAGCAGTAAAGAAGAATCCTCCCTGAACGGGGTCCCAGAAGTGCTCGAGAAGTTCTCTGTTGAGGCAAAGGGCTGCTTTAAGATAGTCCAGTTTAAATCCTGCCTCGTAAAGCTCCAGGAGGCCGTGGATCAGAAATGCGTAGTCGTCGGCAGTTCCATAAATGCCGGATTTTCCGTCTCGATATCGATGAAGCAATCGTCTATCGGGACTGTAAAGTCTCATGAGAATGAAATCTGCGGCTTTTTCAGCAGCTTTCAGGTATTTCTCCTCGCCAAAGGCCTGGAAACCTTTTGCAAGAGCTGCAATCATAAGTCCATTCCAATCAGTTAGAATCTTGTCATCTTTTGCAGGTCTTTTACGTTTATTTCGGGCTAACAAAAGTCTTTCTTTAGCCATGTTCACCCGACTCTCAATTTCGTCAGCGGGAATTTTCAGTTCGGCAGCAAGCGATTCGAGAGAAAGAGGCATATAAAAAATATTAGTTCCGGTTTTTTTACCTCTTATTTCTTCTTCAAAGTTACCTCTTTCGCTGAGATTAAACACTTTTGTAATCAGTTCGGACTCATCGGAACTAAGAACCTTTCGGACCTCTTCTAAAGTCCAGAGATAGTACTTTCCTTCCTCTCCCTCTACATCAGCATCTTCCCCACAATAAAATCCACCTTCCTGAGATCTCAGATCTCTTAACACATAGTCAAGAATTCCTTCTGCTGCTTCCTTATACAGTCTCTTTCCGGTAACCTGATAAATTTCTGTGTATGCAGTTGCAATAAGAGCCTGGTCGTATAGCATCTTTTCAAAGTGGGGGACAATCCACATATTATCTGTAGAGTAACGGTGAAAACCCGAGCCCAGGTGGTCATGGATTCCACCCTTGTACATATTTTCCAGGGTATATTCAACCATATGAAGAGCTTCAGGGTTCCCACTGCGTCTCCAGTAGCGGAGCAAAAAGAAAATTTTGTGTGGGGTCGGAAATTTGGGAGCTCTTTCGAAACCACCATATTCATTATCAAAAGAAGTCAGGAACTCTTCGTAAGCTTCCTCCATTATCGACTCCCCTATGCCCTCTCCTGCTGACTCTGAGATCATATTCTGGATAGTAAACGTGATTTTATCAGCCGACTCAAGGACCTCTTCGTGCTGCCTGTCCCAGATCTCCTCTATTCGAGGCACAAGCTCGAGCATTCCTGTCTGGCTAAAACGAGAATTTTTAGGGATATAGGTTCCTGCAAAAAAAGGCTTCATGTTTGGGGTCATGATGATATTAAGAGGCCAGCCCCCCCTTCCAAGAATAATCTGGCAGACCGTCATATAAACGTTGTCAATGTCCGGCCGTTCTTCACGGTCTACTTTTATGCAAACAAAAGCTCTGTTCATGAGTCTTGCTACCTCTTCATCCTCAAATGACTCATGTGCCATTACGTGACACCAGTGGCAGGTGGAATACCCAATTGATAGAAAAATAGGTTTATTTTCTTTTCTGGCTTTCTCAAAAGCTTCTTCTCCCCAGGGATGCCAGTCCACAGGATTATATGCGTGCTGGAGGAGATATGGGCTCTTTTCATTTATCAGACGGTTAGGTTTTCTGTAATTTTCTCCCAGTAAAATCCCTCCGACTTTCCTTCAGGCTTTTATTTCTTGCCAGGCAAGCATTCTGTCTTTAAAGACTTTGGACACCCCTACATTTTCCCTAACCAAGATTCTGAGATCCATCATTGCCTGCAAACCTGAAAGAGATGCCATAGAAGTTTCTTTATCTCTGATTTTCTCAGTTTCCAGTAGTTTTAAACGATACTGACGATGACTTTGCCCCGAATTTACAGATCTGGTATGTTTCGATTTCCCTGCTTTCTGAAAATAAGTCCTGTAGGAACGCAAATTTAACTTGTTAATAATATTCATTCTAACTCCCCTGATCTAAACCTATCTCCATAAATTTCATTCTAAATGAATGGCCAACTCTGGAGCAGATTAATCTGTCCTCAATACAACGATATCCTCAATACAATGATATCCTCAATACAATGATATCCTCAATACAATGATATCCTCAATACAATGATATCCTCAATACAATGTATCCTCAATACAATGATAATTTTTCTCAAGCTTCTTGTAAGCCTTTAAACTGAAAAATTAGGTACAGCCAAATTTCCCCACTTTAAATACTCGTCTCCTGAATATCAATATATCGGTATTCTAAGAGAATTTATTTACTAGTAAATTAATAAGTCAGGTCAGGTTATTTTTAAAGCAATGTAGGTAGGAAACTTCCGAAATATGTAAATTCATTTCATTTTAAAGTTACCGCACTTTTGTTTAGAAAAAAAGTTAATTAACTGACATGGCACTATTTTATGCTACTTTTTCTATATAGCCACAGCTACTTTATATTTCAGGAGATTGCTTGCTTTTAAATGGACTGAGGTTGTCCAATCTCTTCGCTTTTTTCCTCACGAATTCCCATTTCCAGGAAATTTACAACTTTTGAGACTCTATATGATTGCTCCTGCTTTTTTTCGGTTTCTCTGGCCTGATATACTCTGACCGAGCGAAGAAGGTCGATTTTTCTGAATTCTGGCCAAAAAGGAGCACAGAAGTAAGCTGCACATTCACTTCCGTTAGCCTGCCAGGGAAGGAAATTTGAAACTCTTTCATCGCCTCCAGTGCGGATGACAAGATCCACATTTGGAACCGATATCCCCGGAGCCGGATAAAGATGTTTTGAAATAAGGCTTTCATTCACTTCATCAAGAGATAGTTTCCCATTGGAAATACAGCCTGCAATATCGCGGACTGCCTGAATTATATCCTGCCTGCCTCCATAGGCAATGGCAATGTTCAGGTAAAACTTCCCGTAATTTTTCGTTGCTTTTTCTATTTTTTCAATTGATTCATTCAGAAACGCAGGTAATTTTGACCTATCTCCTATGACGCGAACCTGTGTCTCTTTTTCGTGTGTTCTTGGATCAGAGTAGAGTTTCAGTAAATTTTCGTTAATAACATTGAAGATCTCGTCGACTTCTTCTTCGGAGCGCTTAAAATTTTCTGTAGAAAAAGCGTAGAGAGTAAGCTGCTTTACCCCGATCTCATAACACCACTCAATTACTCTTTCTGTAGCTTCTCCTCCCATTACATGCCCGAAACTCGAATCCTTTCCCATTTGCCCTGCATACCTGCGGTTTCCATCCATAATCACAGCTATGTGGTGAGGAATTTCTGAATTCAGAATCTTTCTCTGGAGTCTTCGCTCATACTCATTATAAAATATACTGAAAATGCGGTTTTTCAAAAGACGGAGTCCTGCCCGAAAGATTCCCCTTCTCTTAGGTATAACATTTAATTTTTTTATGCGTTTTCCTCCTGAAAATATCCAGATCTGAAAACTATCCGCGTAGATTTCTCACTTAATAAAGCTTAATACCTTCTCTTATCCAAGATATTAATATCTCTTTTGCTTAATAATTCTATTTATCGAGTCCATCCCAAAACCAATTTTGCCCTCAAATTAGTAAAACTTAAAAACTATTTTTGTGATCCGAAAATCGATTGATTATTCGGGACCTGGCATTCAGAGAAGTGATTTTGAGTTTTGGGATCGGCTGTTAGACTGAGAATCTATGTCAGACATAAAAATTGCATGTGATACAGCTTGTTTTTTTGAATTAAATTTTAGAAGCCTCCAGCTCTCCAATCTTCCCAGTTTTTACTTGAAGTAAATCAGAGTATCTCGAAGCAAGATTCAAAGCCTGTAGTCACTCCATTCTTTTCGCTGCTTTAGCAGAATCAGTAAGCAATTTCAAAATTGTTACCTAAAAACAGATAGCGAGAAGAGTGGCTCAGTAGTTTTCAAGCACAGAGCCAACAATGTTTTTATAACTTTCTTTCAGGGAATAGACGTTGTGATCTCCGGTGACATTTATGCTCAAGATCCCGAGCCTTGTATTCATAAGCCCGACCATAGCCGAGACCCCCCGGTAGCTTACCTCAAAATTTCCTTTATCCAGGTAATCGTAAACTTCACCGGTGGTGAACTTGTCTCCGGTCAGGAAGAGATTGAGCACAACCTTGCGTATCCCGTTTTCATCCCTGCCGAGATACTTAATCAATCTCGCTCTTACCCTTTCTTCCGCAGTTTGCAGTTTCGGACACCTCAGTTAATGATTGAATTATATTGATTTAGCATTATATTGCTCACTATTCTTTTAGTTCTAAAAAGTATGCGACCTCTAAGTAGTGGCGCTAAGAATCGAATACCCTATATCCTTATCGTTTATATATTTTAGGATTGCTTTTTTAAATTATTTATATAAAGTATAAATCTAATACCAATACATGAGTTTCAGCATACTGTCAGCGACAGTAAATAATCCACGTTTTTCGCAGATTAAAATTCTCCGATCTTGATGTTTAAGAAAGTTTGAGAACTGTAAAGTATGTTAAAGAATTAGGAATAATTTATACGAAACTTAGCTATAAATCTAAGCATAAACGACAAAGATACATCAAATAAAAGTGGAAATACCACATCTGGGCAAGATCCCTGCAACTCTGAAGGCATTTTTTAGACAAGATCGAGGTAAGGCAGAAGTTTTTCTCGATCCGGCCTTTGCACCCTTATCCAGCGAACTTCCACTAAATAAAGAACATGAAAATTATATACTAAATATAACATATGTAAGTGGGCTGTATGTACAATGAGTATTTAAAGTTGCCTTTCTCCGTTTCTCTTGAATATGTCTCTTACCTGTGGCAACAGAGTGATGTTCTTGTTTTTCTTGTTGACCTGGATAATTATGATACATTCAATGCAAGTTACCTCAGCAGGATAGAACTGGAATATCTCGAGAGGCTGCAGACAAGTCACTTTAAGAAAAGATATATTGTCTCCAGAACGGTTTTAAAACATATCATATGCAAGGTTGCTAATCAGCGATCCGCCTCCAAAATATCTACATACAAAGACGAAAATGGGAAGGTCTGCGTCCTTAATCACAATGAACTATGCATTTGTATATCTTATACCGAGAACCTTGCAGCTCTTGCAATCTCAAAGGTTGATGTTGGTATTGATATTGAACTTGCGAGAAAGCTGGTTCTTAAAAGTACTTTTAAAAACCTGTATAAGAAAATTTCACTCATGGACGAAACTGTAGGTGAAACCGATCTTTTAAAAACATGGACTTTAAAAGAGGCCTATTCCAAGTTTTCAAACAAAAGCATGCATCTTATTTTTAATAGAGAACTGGATCTCAACAGCGTGAATCATTTAACTTATGTTATAGACAACAAATATTTATTCTCTATCGTAACCCGTTCGGAATCGCATATCATCGATATAAATCGTCTTCAAAAAATCGACTGTAACTGGGACTGAAGCTCTTCTCTGAAATTTAAAGTTCAAAGAAGTAGTTTAAAGTTCTGCACACTTTTCTATATTTTTCGGGCTTATCTGTGCGCATATGAATGCCCGATTGTCTGGATAATATACTACATATATATTCTTATTAAGCAAATAAATTGTATGATCCAATGCATCTGGATGCAAGCAATTGATTTTACTCAAATTTTGTCTCCACCGGTTCTTTTGTCAGCTCCAAAATGTCTCAAATTATTTATATAGTTGTATTACGTAATTATCACTTGGGACTCACGTCATTATGGGCAGAAATGCGTTATTTATGATCACTGGTCCGCTGAACGAAAACGTTGGGGGTAATAATACATGGAACAAATAAAGAATGATATTGTCGATTACTTAAAAGCTAATTCTTTTATGGACAGTAACAGCAGTTTGAAAGATAATGATTCTCTCACTCAAAACGGCATTATAGATTCCATTGGCTTGCTTGAACTTATGGACTATATCTGTGAGAAATATTCTATAGAGATTCCTGAAGATATGCTGACACCGGAAAACTTTGATTCGCTACAGGGAATTACTAATATGATAACCAAACTGGCGAAGTGAAAAGGTATGCGAATTGATGCGTATATCACTGAGTACGCCAGAAAAACTCCTCAAAGCATTGCCCTGGAAGAGGGAAAAAGTTCAATTTCCTATAGCTGCCTTGACAATGATATAAATGCTATTGCTTCACCTTTAATGGATTTTAACCACTGCCGGTTTGCAATACTGGCAGAATCAGGCATTTTATATGTGAAAGTGCTCATGGCAGTATATCGATCTGCCAATATCGCAATTCCTCTACCAATAGAATTTCCTAAATTCAGTCTTGAGAAAATCCTTGATGCTGCTCATGTCAACAATATCATTGTAACCGATATACAGTACTCAAGATTTGGAGAGGACTTTTTTGAGCGTTTTGGAACTGTAATAGTTATTTCCAGCAATACTTTCGGAGAGTTTTTGCGCAAGAAGATTGAAACCGAAGCGAATAATCCACAACTGCAGCTCGTCCTTTACACTTCAGGCACGACAGGCACCCCAAAAGGAGTCATGTTAAGTGACAAAAATCTGGTAGCAAACGCAGAGTCAATAGTAAAGGTACTCAGGATAACTTCCAGAGATAAAGGAGCACTGGTGATATCCCCACATCACGCCTTTGGGAATTCTATAATTAACTCCCATCTGGTAGCTGGCGGCTCAGTCAGGATTGGAAATATGAATTTCATAGACTCTGTTTTCAACCTTATAGGATCAGATGTATCCATATTCTATGGGGTGCCCAGTACCTACCGTATACTCCTTCGATATCCAGATAGATTCAAAAAGGCCTTTGCAGGCGTTAGAATTGCTGCATCAGCAGGTGGGGGGATGGATAGGGATATTGTAAAAGATATAAGGGAATTAGCTCCAGATCTGGAGATTCTACCAATGTATGGGCAAACTGAAGCTACGGCAAGGCTTGCCTACCTGCCAGCAGAAGACGTGGATGAGTTCATTGACACTATAGGAAAAGCAATTCCAGGGGTTATACTGGATGTTTTTGATTCCGAGTACAGACCAGCAAAACCTAATATTACGGGTGAACTGGTTGCTACAGGAGACAACATTATGCTGGGTTATCTGGATGATGAAATCGCCACTAAAATGAAAATTATAAACGGGTGGCTGCATACCGGCGACCTCGCACAAAAATTACCCCGCAGATATATCAAACTGCTGGGACGCAAGGATGACCTTATAAAAATCGGTGATCATCGCATTAACCCAAGAGAAATTGAGAAAAATATAGAGGAAAATAATGAAGTGTCCAGGGTTTTTGTCGTACCTGTGCAACATGAACTTATGGGAACCGCAATTAGCCTCATGGTCATACCTGTGGAAGGGACAGAAATTGGAAAGTTGTATGCATTCTGCCGAAAAAGCCTGCCAGGATACCTATGTCCAAGAGAAATACTATTCATTGATCACCTTCCCTTGAGCGAGAATGGAAAAATATCCAATCGATCCATCATAGAGGAGTACCAACATGTCAAAGCTAGTGTGTAAAAAATGTGTTCTGGATTCCGAGATTCCAGGTATACAAATTAATGAGGACACAGGCCTCTGCCATTTCTGTGAGACATATACTCCCTTTAGTTCACAGGAAAAAAATGAATACTTGGCCAGAATTGAAGAACTTTTTGAGCAGTATGGGGGAAAAGGGAACTACGATATAATTTATGCACTTTCAGGTGGGAAAGATTCGTCGTACACGCTCTACAAGCTCAAAAAAGACTATCCTTTCCTTAAGGTACTGGCTGTGCAGTTCGATAATGGGTTCACTTCGGAAAACGCAATAATGAATGCAAAAAAAATGTGCAAGATCACAGGATGCGATTATTTCCAGTTGACAATGGAAAAGGAAATTCTATATGATACATTCCGTAAAGCTGCAGAGTCATATGATGCATTTCCAAAGTTCGCCAAATATCGAGCCAGTGATATATGCAACGTTTGCATCACTATTATTAAACAGAAACTGATAGAGCAGGCCATTCTTCAAAAAGCACCCTTCGTTGTATTTGCCTTTACAGCTGGACAGTCTCCTAATCCCATTATCAACCTATCAGTCAATTTTATCCAGTGGTCCAGAAGCTTATTTGAGAAACAGCTTCAGAAAATAGGCATCGAGGATAAGGATGAAATCTTCCTCCTGAAAAAAGAAGTTCTTGAGAACATAGGTGAAAACGTTCCGAGTATTCTGCATCCTCTATGCCTCTGGGATTACAGTGAGGATAAAGTGCTTGAGACCCTGCTGGAAATCGGGTGGGAACTTCCGGGAATCAATGACAGCAATTCAACCAACTGTACATTGAATTCTTTTGCCTGTTATAACCACTTGGAAAAATACGGGTTTCATCCATATGCCTTTGACATAGCAGGGCTTGTCCGAAGCGGGGAAATGTCAAGAGAAGAAGGACTTAAAAAAATTAATCAAGAATTGTCACAGTCATTGATAGAAGAGGCTGCAAGAAAGCTTAAACTGAAAGTAAAGAAATCATAAAAAATACTCGTTAAAATTTGATTCTAAGATAAAGAGTTGAGGTACAATAGTTAATTTGAACAGTGTAATAATAACTTTAACAATGTAATTTGAAAAATCTAATTCTAAAACCTGATTATTTCAGGGGGGCAATGTTATGCAAGTCGCAGAAGAAATGAGCATGAATATAATAGAAGAACTCAATGGAAACATTGGAAATATAGCTTTAAAGCTCAGGGGTTTTATTAGAGATCAGGTAACGAGTTTTAAGAAAAAAGGAGTCGTTATAGGAGTTTCGGGAGGAATCGACTCCGCCGTAATACTTACACTATGTGTACAGGAACTCGGAAAAGAAAACGTGTATGGACTTCTTCTTCCTGAAGAGGAATCTGCCCCTTCCAGCAAGACCCTGGGAGCGGAGATCTGTGAAAACCTGGGTGTGTTATATGAAGAAGTACCCATCTCTCCTATTCTGAGATCGCTTAATATCTATGATAAGAAAGAACAGATTATAAAGAGAGTCTGTCCCGAGTATGATGCCAGAATACATAAAACGTCGCTGGTACTGCCTGATTTCCTCAACACTGGACTGCTAAATGTTCCTTATATCCGCCTGGTAAAAAATGGTGAAACTATCGGAAAGTACCGGCTAAAAGCAACTGATTATCTTGAATTAATAGGATTGCAGGGTGTCAAACAGAGGTCCAGAATGCTCGTTCAATATATGTATGCTGAAACGATGAATTACGCAGTTTGCGGTACGACCAACAAGACCGAGATGGTCCTTGGCCAGTTTGTGAAATATGGGGATGGGGGTGTAGATCTTGAACCTCTGGCGGACTGCTATAAAGTCCAGGTTTATGTGCTGGGGAAGCTGCTCAATGTTAACGAAGAGATCATAAAGCGCCCTCCAAGTGCTGATACATGGAGCCATTACACAACTGACGAGGAATTCTACTGGCGCATGCCGATTCAGATCATGGACCAGCTGTTATATGCCCAGGAGCACCAGTTGTCCCTGCAGGTAATTGAAAAGAGCACCGGTCTGTCCAGAGAGACGATAGAAAAAGCTCAGAGACATATCAATAGAATAAAAGATACCACAGAATATATACGAGCCGCACCGCCTGTTTGCTACATTAACAGGTAAATTGCAAAAACGCCTGTAGAAAAAGTTATACCGACTAAAATAGAGAATTTTTGGCTCTTCGTCATTTCCTATGGATAAGATGATTTTTAATTCAAGACCGCATTGGTTTTTATGAGGAAATTATGAGGATATCCACACAAAACAACGAAGAGCCGAATTTTTAATATCTTATGGGATCGCCAAGATTTATCATTAATTCCGCTAGCAATTGACTGCAATCAATCAAAAACCAGAAAATAATAAAAAGTCTCCTAAAATACGGTTAAAATCCTGAAATCAGGACTTTGCCTAAAATCCTGATTTCAGGACTTTGTCTGCAGCAAATACCTGCCTATAAACTGCCAGAAGCCTTTCTAGCAGGGTGCTTTCACATAATATCATTGTGAGAAAATAAACTTAATTACTAATCCAAAGTGTGAATATGAATACAAGGGTCTCAATTGTTGAATGCCAGGACTACTCGAATGCTAAAGAAGCGGTAAAAGAAGCACTGAACCTGATAGGTGGGCTTGAGAAGGTTATAGTTCCTGGCAGCCGTGTGCTCCTCAAACCCAATGTGCTTTCTATCCGGCCGCCAGAGGATGCCGTTACCACCCATCCGGCGATAGTATCCGCTATGTGCGAACTTGTCTCAGAAGCTGGAGGCATTCCAGTTATAGGAGACGGGTCCGGCATTGTAAAGCCCGGATCTACTACGACTTCGCAGGCGCTTAAAGTGTCTGGCATTGAGGGCGTTGCTTCCGATCATGGGGTTGAGCTTATCAACTTTGAGACCTCAGGTTTTGTTGAGGTTGATGTTCCGAGAGCAAGGCAGTTTTCTCATCTGTACATCTCAAAAGCTGTACTTGAGGCAGATATAGTAATCTCGCTTCCAAAGCTCAAGACCCATGAACTCACATTGTATACAGGGGCAGTCAAAAATTTCTTCGGCGCAGTACCTCAAAAAACCAGAAAACAAGCTCATTTCCTGGAAGATCGTCGCCGTTTTGGAGAAGCAGTTGTTGATATATATTCTGTTGTCAAGCCCCAGCTTGCAGTTATGGACGGGATAGTCGGAATGGAAGGAAATGGCCCGTCCAATGGTACATCTGTCCTTGCAGGCGTGATTATGGCTAGTTATGACTGTGTAGCCCTGGATATTGTGGCCTCTGAGCTTATAGGAATCGATCCCTTAAAGGTCCCTACAAATAAAGCTGCACTCGAAAGAGGTTTCGGGACCGAGCATCCTGAAGTTGTAGGAGCACCTCTGGAAAAAGTAAAGGTCAGGTTCAAAAGCCCTGAAGGTGGAATAACTGCTTATATTCCAGCTTTCTTTATGAGAATCCTTAGAAAGCAGTTGGCTGTAAGACCCATTATTAACACTTCAAACTGTGCACTTTGCAAAGCCTGCGTTTCGAACTGCTCGGCACACGCTATCGAGGAAATAAACAGGACACTCATAATTAACGAGGAAAAATGCATTCACTGTTATTGTTGCCGCGAACTTTGCCCTAACGATGCGGTAGAATTAAAAAAATCACTGCTTATGAAGCTTGTAAGCAGAAACAAAAGTTAATGGGAGAGTTGCAGTTGACGGAAAAGTCGTCTGGAAGTCTGTTTATCAAGCAGGCTGGGAATTAATGTATTCAGCAGATAGTCAATGTCAAAATTAATTATGCAGGACTATATAAATTTATTTATTTGTTTATCTATTTATATATTTATTTGTTTATCTTATTATAACGCCAACGAAAAAAATAGCATAAAAAATCTGATAAAAATATTACAAACAATTTGAATAAGTGACGGTATAAAACAATTTAATAAGAAAATAGCATAGATGAGAAAGCGTATAAAATAATTTTATAGGGAAATGGGGGGTATTCGCACGACTACTGTAGTGTCTAATAGAGACCAGGTAACCTTTTGCGAAATTGCGGAACATTATCATAGTAATAAACTTCTTTTTGGCATTAAATATTTTAAAAACTGGATTCTGGAACGGCTTGCCTCAAGCGCTCCCGTTCCTTCCTGGAGAGCTAAATTACACAGGATGCGGGGTGTAAATATCGGGGAGAATGTATATGTCGGCTATGATGTGATTTTTGATAGGATACACCCTGAATTAATTACGGTAGGAGATTACTCTGAAATCGGCGATAGGTGCATATTATCTGCACATACGAGAGGAAGTTTGACTACAAGGCAGGCATATCCGAGAACTATGGCTCCCATAAAAATCGGACGTGGTGTCTCTGTGAATCCAGGATGTATAATCACGCAGGGGGTTGAAATCGGGGATAACGCGATAATAGGTATTGGGTCCGTAGTTAACCGCAATATTTCTCCAAATAGTCTTGCCCTGGGCTATCCGGCAAGGGTTGTTAAAAAACTTGAAGGTGTCGGTGAGCTTAAGACCTGATTTTAATACCTTAGGTATTTTATTTTTCGGCTTTGTAGTTTAGCTCAAAACCGTACTTACTCAGGGCAAAGAGTGCCATCATTATTATGGAACAAACAAAAAAGACCGACACAAAAGATGCTATCAGGTAATCAAAGATTCCGGTTCCCCGAAAACCTATGTCCATCATTGAAAATACACTGATCTTTTTCTCGTATAATGGATAAAGGTACTCACAGCCGCTTTCACTGATGTCGTCGAGCAACAGGTGAGAAGCAAATGCTGCCTCTGCAAAAAGTCCTAGATACATTGCCCTGCCAGGCTCCCTGTATTTAGCGTATCCTGCAACGGTTCCGAACAGGACTGCTAAAAGACTGAATAAAAGTGAATGTGTTGGAATCGGGCCGGCCCAGCAATGCTCCATAGTACCGTTTACGAGCAGGCTGTGGATGATCACAATATCCGGGAATAAGGAACAGATACTGCCTACGAACAGCAGAAATATTAAATTCGTTGAACCCTTTAGAGAAAGTTCCCCTCGAAAAAACGATCTAGCAGCAGCAAAAACTGCTACTGCACTTATACAGAATACGAAGAATAGCACATGTACAACCGGATAAGGCATAAGAAAACACTTAGGATTTTCTAAAGGTAATGATTTTTAGATTTAGAGAGTGAGTCTACCTCTAAAAATTTTTAGATTTAGTTAAAGTTGGCACCTAAACTATTTAAAATTTCTTAAATTGAATGTGCAGGTAATATTTCTCTATAAGAGATTTTTGCAGGAGCTAATTAACTTTAAAGGCGCCTCATGAATCCAGAAAATAATTTTTCCTTGCCCGGAGGAGACTATCTTAAAGAGGAATTAGCTCAACAAGCATTCCGTCTTCGAATGGGTATCTTTCAATAATAGTAAGCCTTGATCCGGAAGGTTCCAGTTCTTCTTTAATGTCTTCTTTTAACTCTTCAAGTACCCACCAGGCGATCTCGATTTTCCCATCTTTTATTTCAAACAGTTCAGATGGGATTTCCATGTTCTGCAAAGTTTTTTCTGCAAGTTCTTGGTCTCCCCCTTCAATTACTCCGTATACCAGTGTACCGTCGTCGGTGATTTCGTCAAACTCCCTTGCTGTGTTCTTTGCGATTCGCTGAAATCTTTTGCGGAGCTGGACTGCATCCTTATAAATTGAGGAACAAAAATGGGCCTTTTTACATTCTGCAAAGGCAATCCCGGCAAATTTACAGGAACCGGTAGCCGCACTGGACGTGTCGGATTCAAGGCAAAAGCCATTTTTCAGGAGGGCTTCGGAGTTACTATCGGAAAATTCCAGTTCATTCAGGTTAAGAAAAACTCCCATTTCTTCTGCAAAAGCTGCAACTTTTTCTGCTCCTTCTAGGGAAGGAATCTCGATTCCGGCTTCGATTCCGAGCTCCTTTGCGTTTTGCAGAGCATCTGCGTATTGACTGTTTTTAAGATTTTCCCAGCATTCCTGTGGAGGATGGAAACGGATTTCATCAAGTCCTTCATCTGCAAGCTTTTCAAGGATCTGCCTGCCAGGAGCCAGGGAAGTATAGAGATGGATGTTGTGCTCTATTCCGAAAGAAGCTTTGAGCATTCGGATGTAATGCAGGACTCTTTCAAGCTTCAGCAAGGGCTCTCCGCCTGTAATTCCTGTCCCAAGAGCATTCATAAGCTCGGCTTCTTTCAGTAAATCCTCGTCGCTGTTTATAAGCCTCTCATTCGCAAAAACAAGGTCTTTTCCTCGCCTTTCATCGGAAAGCGGACAGTAAAAACAGCTCCTGGGGCAAAGACCTGTTACGAAAAGGACCATTTTGGCACCCTCCTGGCAGAGTCTGCACCCTTCAGAGAGATAACTGTAAAAAGAGCCGGTTTCATCTTCAGTGAACTTTTCCATACCTGAACCTGCATATTCTTTTTTTATATATAAGGCTTGTTTTTGTCTCCAGATTAAAAGTATGGAGACAGCTTTATAAAGGAGGAGCTTTTCTCAGAAACTAATATATTCATAAGGTTCCAAAGGTTCACAAATGTCAGAACAAAATGGATACGTCGTGGTTTTCGGCTGTAAAAGGTGCGGAAAATGCAAAGATGTCTGCCCTGTGGACGCAATTTATGAGGAAAACGAGATTTCAAAGATCGATCAAGATAAGTGCACCCGTTGTATGAAATGCATAGACGTATGTACGAACAAGGCCATCATCTATATGGAATAAGGCATTAACATAAAAAAATTACTATTGATGTAGAGGGATTTCTGTTAGCGTGAAGAAATTCCAGTTGAGGTGAATAAGATTTCAATTTATGGAAAAATTATAGATATTACAGTCTCAATTTCCCCTTTTACACAGATTTTTCCGGGAGACCCGATACCTGCAATTGAGAAGGTCTGTACTCTTGAAGAAGAAGGCTGTGCTGTCTCAAAGTTAAGTTTTGGAAGTCATACCGGCACCCATGTTGATGCTCCTTCTCATATCCTGAAAAATGGCACGACTATTGACAAACTGGAACTCAAAAACCTCATGGGCACAGCCCTTATTCTCGACTTTTCATCACTATCAGGCGAACTGACTGCTAGCATTCTTGAAAAGGCCTTCCGGAACATGAGAACTCCTGAAAATATCTCGATCCTACTTCTGAAGACAGGAGCTTTTTCCCGGAAACAAGGAAACGCAGGTAAGGTTAGTTCCCCTGGCGAAGAGTCAGACCCTCAAAACATGGAATTTGAAAAGGACGAATCTTACTCTGCATACCTTGACGAAAGCGGAGCAGCCTGGATTGTCGAAAAAGGCTTCAAGACGATAGGGATTGATAGTTTTTCTGTGGATAATTTTTATTCCGAAACTCTACCTGTGCATCATATCCTTCTTTCAGGTAGTGTGAATATAGTAGAATATCTTGAACTCAGCTCCATAGAGGCCGGAACCTATTTCTTCATCTGCCTGCCCCTCAAAATTGAAGGTTGTGACGGCGCACCGGCAAGAGCCTTATTGATTTCTTACTCTTGATTTTTCACTTTTGATCTTTTGTTTCTGAATTCCGGTAATGGGCGTGAGTTCTTGAAAAACGTAAGCATAAGAATAATTTTCCATTTTTCAAACGTAGGGGATGTACTCTCTTTTTCAAAGTTGATCAGTAACTCGCGGGCATGACCTAATTTTGTTGTTCCTTAACAAATCACTCATTTTTATATGCCTCCGTTTTCTCTGCTTTTTAGTATTATATTCTCACGTCTTCTATGGAACCAAAAATGTAAATTCCGCACTTAGTGGGTTGTGTGATAGCATATATATTACAGGAAGAAACTCAATACCAATAACCTGTCTGTCCAATGATCTATTATAAGCTCCACAGCCCGTGAAATCTATTCTAAAAAATATTAGGTGGATTAACCACCCGTTTATGACAAACTTAATTACTTTTTATTGGTTTTTTTATGTAAAAATACAGTAAGCAAGCTGACAACTCCACAAACCACTTCAAATCCGGATATGCTTGTATCTTTGCTTTTTCCTGTTTCCTGTTCGGTTTTTTGTTTCCGTTCAATATTCGATGCTGTGTTATTCTGCTTAGGTTTCAAAGTATCGGTTTCAGGCTTTATTTCAATTATGGCTTTCTCTACGGCTTTACCTGTTATTGCAAAGAACGAGAATTCAGGGGTTTCTGCCGTGAAGTACAGGTACTTATCATCTTCTTTTAATAGTTTTACAGAAAGCTGTGACCATTTTTTGTCGTTGTATCTGTTTAGAGTAATTGAACTCCGGTCGATTTTCTGATCTTGCAACCAGGACTTTTCAACCTTGAAGCACACTACAGGATTTTCAATGTTCTTTGAGGTTGCAAACCCACTGTTTCCGACCCAGAGGTTGAAGTACTTATATACCTCGTCCGAGTCCAGTACTGAAACCAGAGTGGATTTTGCTTTGAGCTGCTCGGCAATAGTTGTGATCTTACCTGCGGTTTTCTTTGCATCAAAGCTCACATACACGACACAGGTTGCGTTCTTTGTGAAATCAAAAATTACAGTCTTTCCGTTTGTAACCCGTGCCTGTGAAAGTTCCTTGACTTGAACATTAGTTTGAGGTTCAGGAGAGCCGCCTGCTCCACCACCTCCACCACCGCTACTTCCACTCTTGTGGCTACCTCCACTACTGCCGCTGCTTGAACTGCTTTCTTCTGTAACAGTTATTGTAGCAGTTTTTGAGGCAGTTCCTTTTGCATTGCTTACTGTCAGGTTAACGTTATAGGTTCCTGTTGTAGAGTAAACATGCGTTGGATTCTGATCGGTTGAAATGCCTCCGTCTCCAAAGTCCCATCTCCATTCTAATGCATTTTTCGAGAGGTCGGTAAACTGAACAGAAAGCGGAGCATAACCCTCGCTCACATTGCTGTTGAAGTTTGCAAAAGGAAGTACTGGTTGTTCTATAAACTGCCCAAAGGCAACAGGAAATTCTCCTACATTAACCGTGGTTTTAACCTTGTTTGTGGCAGTGTCAATTACAGAGACAGTGTTGCTGCCACTGTTCGTCACATATGCCTCATTTCCTTCAGGGTTGACTGAAACGCCGATAGGATTGATTTCTACAGGCACAGTGGCTATAACAGCATTTGTAACCGTGTCAATTATAGAGGTGGTATTGCTGTCGTAGTTAGCCACATATACCTTTTTTCCATCTGGACTGGCTGCGACTCCCTTGGGATTGACTCCAACAGGCACCGCGGCTATTATAGTGTTTGTAACCGTATCAATTACAGAGACAGTGTTGTCCAAACTGTTCGCCACATATACTTTTTTTCCATCCGGTGTGACTGCAATTCCTGTAGAAGCAGCTCCGACGGGCACCGAGGCTATAACAGTGTTTGTGACAGTGTCAATTACAGAGACAATACTGTTTGTTGAGTTCTCAATGTGAGCTAAACTCGCCAGGTATACCTTTGTTCCATCCGGTGTAACTGCAACTCCAGAAGGATAAATCTCTGCAGGTACCGTGGCTATAACTGCGTTTGTGGCAGTATCAATTACAGATGTGGTGTTATTCAAATTGTTAGTCACATATACTTTTTTTCCATCTGGAGTGACTGCAATTCCATAAGGCCTGCTCCCTACAGGCACCGTAGCTGTAACTTTGTTTGTTGCAGTGTCAATAACAGAGACAGTGTTGCTATCATTGTTCGCCACATATACCTTTTTTCCATCCGAACTGACTCCAACTCCATAAGGACCAGTACCTACTTCCACCGTAGTAGTAACCTTGTTTGTTGTTGTGTCAATTACAGAAATAGTGTTAACGCCCATGTTCGCAATATATGCATAAACAGGCGGTTGGAGAACATTGATAGTAGCAAGTTTTGAATCTGTACCATTTTCATTGCTTGCTGTCAGGTTGACAGTATAAGTTCCTGTTTTGGAATAAATATGCGTTGGATTCTTCTCGGTTGAAGCAGTTCCGTCTCCAAAGGTCCAGTTCCATTCGGTTACATTTCTTGAGCTGTCGGTAAACTGGACAGAAAGCGGAGCATAACCTTCACTTACATTGCTACTAAAGTTTGCAACAGGAAACAAAGTTGGCTCGGTGAAGGCCTTGAGGCATACATTTGCATCTGGGCCATCTAACGTTATGTCCTCCCACTCAGTTCCATCATAACTGATAAAACTCTCTCCTGCACTTGCTGTTGCTTTACTACTGTAGCCTGATATTGGATATTCTAAGGCAACCGGAAAATTGTATCCAGGAGTTGTAAGCTTCATAACTACCGAGAACTTTTGACCTGTTTTGAGCTTAACTCCGGAATTCAGAGGAACTGTGTGGTAGCCTGCAAATGGAATTGTCCCGCTTTGGGCAAGAACATGGCCTGTTTGACTTACGGGGCTTGACTCTGGATTAGTGTATATATATATTTCATAGTTGCAGTTTGAGTCTGTTGTATAGAAACTTACGGCTTTGAGGACTTCATTAGATTTTGCAGTAAAGATGTTTGCACACCAGCAAGTGGGATTGCTATATCCAGTACTTACGGTCCATCCAAGGGGGTCATATTGGTATATGGACTCATAATTATTAGGGTTTTCAGCTGTAAACACAGCATTTTCATCATATCCGAGTTTTGTGTCGTAGTAGGAAACATAGAAATATCCATTGTCACCAAAAGATGTACCCCAGCTATTTTTTACAATAAAGGCTCCATTTCCGGGCGGAACATTGGGAAATTGGTTCTTATCAAACGAGTCATTCCAACCCACAATGGCCACATAATGGTTAGAATCTGAAGACCCATTATAATAATAGTAACGTTGATCCGGAAAATAATAGGCAGGGTCGACGTACATTGAGGAATCTATCGCTCCGTAGTTCTGGATTGCAGATTTTATGTTGTCGTTGTCTATTGGATTTTTCCTGCCTGGAATAATAATTACATCTTGTACGTGTTTCTGTACATCTAGTCCAGTGGGTAAATAAACTGAGGAATTATTAGAAGAGTCGTAAGGGTCATCGGTTTCATTCACTGGTCCGCTCCAGCGAGTCAGATAAGCTGTTGACATGAGATAGGTTCCGCCTTCCTCTGAAGTATAGTCAAAACCTTCCGGTGATATAGAGGAAAGCAGGTTTTTCATGTTATTTTCTGAAAAATCCCGATTTTCTCCCGGCATTAAACATGATTCCATAGATGCATAGGTTGCAAATGCCCAGCAAGTTCCTTCAAGACCCTGATCTTTCACACTAGTTACCCTGTTCAGAGCTCGCAGGTCATAGTAAGCTGGAGCAGACACATATGCTGAAATATCGCTTAGATGACTGAGGTCTACAGGTGCGGGTACAAGACCGGTTTGATACTCATTTTGGGAAGGTGCGTTTTGAGTATAAATTTTGTTGTTAAGGTATTTGACAAATTCAGGGTTTTCTGGTGCATGTTCAAGCTTTGGAAAACTGTCAGTCTGGTTTATGGCATTATTCTGAATCTCGGATGCTGTGTTTATTTCTAAAGATCCTGTATCTGCCATCGCTGTTGATGAACCTATAACAATAAATAGAAACAGAAGTTCACTGAAGATTACTAATTTTTTTCTCATATTTATGTCGATTTTTATATTGAGATTTTTTTTCATGTTAATCTCCTCTTTTATTTTTTGAGAATTTCCCTTCAACTTTATTCGCCTCTTTTCTCATATTTTGCAAATGAGTCAATATTAAAGCTAAAAATTTGCGTCTCGAATCTTATATTCCAAATAACCGATCAAGTTCCAGATCATGAAAGCGACCCTGGAAACTTTTAATTATCAAAAATAAGATGGCTCTTGAGATCAGTATAATTAAACGTGCAGCATCCCAAAGTTATAAAGTTTTTATAAATGTATCCATACCAAACTATAAAACTTTATTTAAAATGTTATAAAAAATATAATAATGATTGAAAAATAGCAGTTATGGGAAAATCTTTAGCAATACCTTCATGACATTATATCCTTGAAAAGGTAGAGTCCGAAAAATAGCCCCTTTGACTCCTGTTTTATTCAGTCTAATATCCCGTAGCCTGCTGCGGAGATGGAAAACTTCCTCAGTAATCATTAATGATAATCTGATTTATCAATTCCATTTTTTGATCTTTTGTTTCAGAATATCCTTTCATCCTTCAAAAATGAGACATTGTATACCTTATCCCGTTCTGCATGACCAGCTCCAACACGAATTCTCCTGAAACCGGATACTCGATTACCACTCCCTTTTTTTCAAGAGGTGACGGCGTCAGAGAATTTTCCTGGTTCTCTGAAGGCATCCATATTCCTTCTGAATCCTGCTCGCCTTTTATAAAGTGTACCGGCTTTCCTTCAAAAAATAATCTCTTTTTAACTCCGTTTTTATACTGGTAGATAATGGTATTGTTTTCAAAACTCCATTCCGAATCGTTCAGTTGCCCATTGCATTCGGGATCAGGGTCCACTCCGAAGCTAATATACCTGACTGAAGCAGGAAAGGAAAATTTGAGAGTACACATCGTCCCTTCAGGACTGTGACTCTCAGCAGAATCTCGGGCATATCCTTCCTGAACTGAACGGATAGACAAAGAAGCGGCCTCAACCTGAGCTTTAATTTGCGCATCTTCCAGAACAGGACTCACGGTATGCCAGGCCTGAACTGCCAGAATTAGCACAACTGCAAGCAGACCTAGATACACAACGAGTTTTAGAGGAATAGTATCTGCAGCCGTAGTGTCTGAGGCAAGATTCTTCATATAAGAGTTAACATGCTGCACATGATAAAAAATTTTGCTTAGATATTTAGCAGATAATCCCTGGTTAACAGATCATTTTTGACTAACGGACAAAATTTGATTAAAACATCTTTTTGATTAAAACATCTTTGATTAACAGACAACTTTGAGAACAACGAAATGAAGAGAAAACTTGAAGGATAAAGAATAGATTAAAACATAAACAATAAAGAAGAAAAGAATAAATCATCAAAGGATAAAAATACAGAAAATCAAGAGATAATGAAAAATACATGGAGGATTTGGGATCGAAGAAGAATGTAACGAAAATCTGCTCTGTATACCTTTTACGGAAGAGCAGCTTGCCGAAATAAAGAAATATGCAGGCATCAGTGGTATGGAAGTTGAAGAATTTATAAGGAGTGTTTGCCTGACTCACTGTCTCCAGCAAATGGAATGCCTCTATGGGGAAAAGACAGAAATGCCTGAGGCCGCAAGAAGAACTGCAAAATTGGATAGTGAGATAAATGTAGGGCAAAGGAAAGTTGAGTTTAAAGGTAAAAAGACGAGTCCGACCTCAAAAGATTTGCTCAATGGACCACTCGTTCTAGATCAGCAGTGTATTATGGATTTATTTGCAATCAAACGAGAGTTCGGCAATATTTCAAACAATAGGATTATAACTATCGCCCTGAAACTGGGTCTAAACCAGCTCAGTGTAGCCCTTAGTCTACTTAAAGACAAACTGAAAGAATGAATAAGACAAACTGAAAGAATGAATAAGACAAACTGAAATAATGAATAAGCATGAGAAAAGGGAAGGATTAATTAAATAATCCTTTTCAGTCAATTTTTCTGCAGTTGCAGTTTATTAATTCTTACTGTAGACTTGCTGTCAAATCTTACTGTCAGGTCTTCCCAGTTAGTTTTTCTGTGGTTGCAGTTTACTAATTCTTGCTGTTAAGTTTTGTCAATTCTTGCTGTTAAGTTTTGCCAAGTCCTACTATCAAATCTTACTGTCAGGGTTTTCAAGTCTACCCTTATACCATTCCAGAAAACCATCAATGGCCCTTCTACGGTGGGAAACTTTATTTTTCTCAATGTCGCCGAGCTCTCCAAAAGTCATTCCCTGGTACTCGAAAATAGGGTCGTACCCAAAGCCACCTGTACCTCTCTCTTCATACGCGATTTTCCCTTCAACTATACCCGGGAAAACCAGAGGCTCTTTTCCGGGCTCGCAGTATCCGATAACGGTCTTAAAATACGCTGTCCTGTCGGTTTCCCCTTCCATGAGCTTAAGCACTTTCGGGTTTCCGAGTCTATCCTCTACGAAACGAGAATAAGGGCCTGGAAAGCCGTTTAAGGCTTTTATGAAAATCCCGGAATCGTCTACCATTACAGGCATGTCCAGTTTGTTTGCAACATACTGCGCCCCATAGGCTGCAATGGGCTCAAGGTCGTCCTCCTGAAGTTCAGGGTAGCCGTTTTTGTTCTGAACTACTTCAATTCCAAAAGTCTTGAGGATGTCCCTTACCTCGGCAAATTTGCCTTTATTTCCCGTAACAAACACGATTTTATGCATAACGAGCCCTCTTTTTTATCTCTTCAACACGCGTGAGTACATCCTCTGAATCTATAAAAGTTCTCTGGTATCCTTTTTTGAAAGCTTCGATAAGGGCCTCGTGGTTGCGGTGGGTACTTTCAAAAGTCTGGAACAGTACATGGACGTCTACCCCTCTGGCCTCAAGTCCTTTGTCGTAATACGCAAGCCCGAAGTCAAGGATATAAAGCCTCTCGCCTGCAAGCAGTAGATTTGAGGTCGTAAGGTCCCCGTGTACTATACCCGCACTGTGGAGTTTTCCTACAAGTTCTCCTACTTTTTCGGAAAGCTCAGGGGTAACCAGGTATTTTATGGGAATACCATCGATATACTGCATCTTGAGCTTGAAATCTTCCATGTCATAGATAATCGGCGTAGAAACCCCATGGCGCCGGGCTTCAGACATCAGGCGGGCTTCTGTCCGGTTTCTTTCGGTCCTGATCCTTTCATCAATTTCTTTAAGCCTGTAAGCTTTCGGGACTCTTTCCTTAACAAGTACTTTCTTCCCTTCAGGCCCTTCTTCCAGGTAAACAATAGCTTCGGCTCCATTATCCAGCATTTCCCCAAGCTTGAGGGAAGTTCCGGGAGAAATTTCAGGAACCCTTTTCATCTTTTCTTCCTGGATCCAGGTCACTTTCACGTCATCAGTCCGGTAACTGGGGTTTACGCGAGAGTCTTCAAGGGAAAGAGTGTTTCCAGACTTATACATCAGAAGCCCGGTATATGCAATCATTGTCCCGTTATCTCCCATGAAGCGTTTTTCGGGCACATAGAACTTCGCGCCTCTGGCCTCGCACATATCGTTTAACATTTCCCGAAGCCTTGTGTTTGCCCCAACTCCTCCTGCCAGCAAGACTTCTTTTTTTCCGGTGTGAGCAAGGGCTCGTTCTGCAACCTCAACAACCATTGCAAAAGCTGTTTCCTGGTAAGAATAGCAGACATCTTCAAGAGGAGCTTTTTTCAGGGCTTCGCTGGAAGCCGTGGAAAGCCCGGAAAAGGAAAGGTCCATGCCTTTTATCACATAAGGGAGATGGATATATTTCTTTGCGTTTTTTGCATATGCTTCAATCTTTGGCCCTCCGGGATGCGGCAGTCCAGCCCCCCGAGCAAACTTATCAAGGGCATTTCCAAGCCCTATATCCAGGGTTTCCCCAAAGACTCTATACCGCCCTCCCATATAGGAAATAACCTGAGAATTGGCCCCACTTACGTAAAGAACGACAGGGTCCGTTGCAGGAGTTCTCCATATCCCGATTTCGATATGGGCGATGCAGTGGTTGACCCCTATCAGGGGAACGCCAAGAGATATGGAAAGCATTCTGGCTGCCGTTGCAACTGTCCTCAGGCACGGCCCAAGCCCAGGTCCCTGGGAAAAAGCTATCCCGTCAATATCTGAAGGCTTGACTCCTTTTTCTTTTGCCTCTGCAAGAAGCCTCTTTATAACGCTGGCTGCGTACTTTGCATGATGCTGAGCTGCTTCCCTGGGGTGAATTCCTCCGGCTGTGGGTTTGTAGGTCTCTGTGACCTCGGCAATAATCTCGGTCTCGGTCACGATCGCGGCACTCAGGTTCCAGGCAGTGCCCTCGATTCCAAGGATGAACGTGTTTTTCAAGGCTTACGGTCTCCTTCAAGTCCTTTTTGCTGTCACTGCCTTCGATAATACCGGAGAAAACTTATATACGTTTGCATTTCCCGAGTCCCGTCTCGGGAGGACGGAACCCTTTTCTCTGCCCGAGTTTCGTTTCGGGATCACAGAAAATCGTAGAGTTTCTGGGAGTTGCGATGTAATCGCAACAGCAAGAAGCCCTTTTCGCTTCGCTCAAGAGGGCTGAACTATGGACAAGATAATTGCTTTTTCAATTCGATGAAAGGGGTTGATTTACCTGCAAGCCTTTTTAAAAAGGCTTGACCGCAAACCTTTTCAAAAAAGGTTTGATCGAAAACTGCTAAATGTTTGAATTTGGGAATCTTATCTCCAAACCTTATCAGCGTGATCACAACCCTTTTCAAAAAAGGCTTGACCGCAAACCTTTTCAAAAAAGGTTTGATCGAAAACTGCTAAATGTTTGAATTTGGAAATCTTATCTCCAAACCTTATCAGCGTGATCACAACCCTTTTCAAAAAAGGCTTGACCGAAAACCCAAGCACTCAAGCAACGACGTGGTCGGCGTGATCAACCGGCGCAACGGTTGCGCTCAAGAGGGCTAATTTATAGAACTTAGAGGATTTCATTTAGCTCGCTCAAGCGGACTAATTCGTGGGACAGAAATTATCGTGTCTTTCCGTGGCTATAGAAAAATGAGTAGATTCTCTTAGAAGTATTATATTTGAGAAGCCTGGGGAATATTCGGTATTTAAGATTCCTGGCATAATAACATGAGACACGACCAAAAATCCGAGGAAAATCGAAACCCTCTGCATTCTATAAAAATGGCTCTTCCCTGTTTTGAGCGGGTAACTTACATTCATTTCCGAAGTGTTGAAGCATAAAAAATAAAGTTTAGAAACATCTGTTGTTGAAAATCACATTCAATCTTGATGTTTCTCTTTTTGTCCTGGCTACTTTAAAACTGATTAATTATTTTCGACCCATACAAAACAGCGAAGAGCCAAAAATAAATATTTTGTTCTTTAAAGCCTGCTTTATATCTTATCTCTGCTGAACCCCGGATTCTTTCACTTCTAGCATACTTTGTATTCATGCAAGTGATGAGATCACATCTCTACTTAATCCAGGGGAAATCTTCCTTTTGGTAGCTTCAGTCTCCAACTGGGGTATCTGAGTATACATCTCCTTCTCAAGATCTGCCCTCACCATCTCAAGCAACTCCTGGCGGGTCAGCTTATTCTGGCTCTTATTTATGTTCTGGCACAAATAATAGGTGAAGGCTCCATGCCAAGCTCCGCCTATTCTGGCATCTGCGCTGGTCTGGTCAGACCGACATCCAGACCATAATGTATGCTGCAAACCAATCCCTTTAGCTTTCAGTGATTCGGCCATACCTCTGGGCATGTAATCTTTTATTTGCTTGAAAGCCTCTAGAGAAGGGGGCGGCATGAATCTGGGCTTACGGTCCAGCAAGAAATCGATAGCTTTCAGCCCAGTGCCGCTGTGGCAAGTATCGAAGATGCACTCCATAATCACTGACGAGGGTAGCTGAAGAAAAAGATCATTTAGCTCATCATCAGTTATGATATGAGCAGGATCCCATACATCCCCCTTCTGAACAAGGTCGGTGGGACAGAAGGCCTCATCTGCCTTATCTAGCTCATCCTCGTCTAGGTCTGGGACCTGGGTACCATGGCTGGAGATGCTAAAAAACAGATAGTTATACCTGCCTTTTTTTGCCCCATCTACCATTTCGGTTAGAGTCGCCATGATATTTGCCTTCGTGGCCTGATCATCTGTGAGACTGATGATATCTCCATCTGTGAAGCCCATATATCTTTTCAGGACAGAAACAATGTCAGCTACATCATTTACACATCCATTCAAAGCTGCTTGAGGATAGTTCTGAAATTTGTTTATTCCAACACATAAAGCTCTCTGGCTTTCCATAGACTACCTCCATTAACACTGATCAAGTTGATCAACAATTATTTTGTTAATTTTTGTACCTAAGTTCCACTTTTTTAGACGCATAAGCTTCTTATGATATCGAGTTATGCGCTTAAAATTTGGGAATTCGGGTTATAAGAAAAATCCATTGATAACCCCACTCTATTGTGTAATGCATCAATTATTATAATAATTATGATATAAAATATTAGTAATAATAGTTCAGAATATGCTTATCAGTTAACTTTAGAGTCTTTACTTAAAAAGGTAAAAAGAGGTATTTGAGCTCGGCGAGCTATTTATATATGTTAGATTATACTTTTGATTCACTCCATGACTACTTCTGAATTATTAGTTGAAATATCAAATTTTACTTTTTTCCAGAGCTCCAAAAATCTCCGAGTTTACTCACGCTTTCTTCCATAGGTTCGGGAGAGAACAGGCTTTTCTCGAGCTTTTCACCAAACTCCTCAAGTATGGATTCAGGAATATCGAGATCAGGGTATGGAGGCATAAGAGGTTCAAGCTCTTCTTCACTCGGCCTGCCTTGCCTGAAACCGGGCAGGAGCAGGATGAAAACTAAAAACAGGATAAAGACCATGTATTCTCTACTGTAAACCGGCCATGAAACATTCCCTGTGAGAGAAAAAAGGTGATTTATATAGGACGCGGGCCAGGAGATAATTGGAAGGGATGAAGCTGCCGGATGGGACAGCAGAAGACCGAATATAAAAAGGAAAATTAACCCGAAACTAAGCTTTTTAAGCAGGCGTTTTGTCCTTGCATCAAGCCACCATTCCCACCAGGCAGGTTTCAGAGGGCCTGTACGGAGATTTTTCAGGAGCAAGTCTGCAGGCTTTTTTACTTCGGCTGTGGGGTCCAATCTCAGGCATTCATCAAGCCTATCGGCGGCTTTTTGGAAGTAACGCGCCCGGCAGTAAAAAAGCCCCAGAAAATAAAGAGCATAAGCTTTCAGTTCATTATCTTCGGACCTTTGCCGGATGGCTGCTTTTTCAAGTTTTCCTGCAGCTGCAAGGATCATATGCCTGAAACGTGCGCTATTTTCTTCAAAAGAAGCTTCTGCATACATATACCTTGCGTACACATCCCAGAGCAACAGTCTCTGGTCTTCCGAATCCAGGGCAAGAGCTCGCCTGAAAGACTCAAGTGCTTCCTCACACGCCTGCTCTTCAAGTTCTATCCGGCCTTTCAGGTTTCTTGAAAATGCATTTTCAGGGTCTTCTGCAATTGAATATTCGAGTTCTTTTAATGCGCCCCTGCTGTTTCCAAGCCTGAAGTAAAGCTCTGCAAGCCCGTTTCTTGCGTGAGAATTTTTTGGATTTATATCGATTGCTTTCCTGTATGCCTTGAGAGCTCTTTCGAAATCTTCCAGCCTGAAATAGGCAAAGCCCAGCAGGCAGGAAGGCAAATCCGAGTTAATCTCGCCAGTTGTCAGTTCCTTAAGGACTGAAATGGCTTTCTTAAACTCCTGCAGCTTTATGAGGGCAAAAGCTTTCATGACTGAAGCCTGGGTGTTTTGAGGGTTGAGGGTAAGAATTCTATCAAACACTTTCAGGGCTTTTCCCCACTCTCCACAGTGCGCAAAAACCAGGCCTTTTCCAGAATATGCAATATTCTCAGCTTCGGAAAGTTTCCTGGCGCTTTCAAAAGCTGTTAAAGCATCCTGATACCTGCCAAGGGCATCTAAAGCAAGCCCTTTAGCATTCCAGAGAACTTTCATCCTGAAATTTAGTTCATCAGGGCTCAAACTCCGAGGTTCTTTGTACTTCCCACTTTTGATGGCTTTCTCTGCTTCTGCGACTGCATAAATAGCCTCTTCGGCATCTTCAAGCGTTTCCAGGGCTTCTCTATATTTTTTCAGGCAGAGGAGAGTGATTCCTTTGCAAACCCGGGGAAAAGAGCTTTCAGATCCATTTTTTGTGGCATTTTCAAAGGCTTTAAGAGCTTCCCTATACTCTCCCAACTCGGCAAAAGCAAAACCCCGGTACTTCCAGCTCTCACCTCCAATTTCTCCTTCAGGAAGCCCTCCAGACAATTCCAAATATTTCTTAAAAGCTGTCTGAAGCTGACTTTCACGAACCTCATCAAAGTCTTTATCTTGATGCTTAATTCTGGAGAAAGTGATACCACGGTTATATCGTGCAGGCAGACTTTCATAGTCAAGTTCGAGGAGGGTCTCATAGGTCTCAAGAGCTTCACCGTATCTTCCAAGCTTATAGAGTGCATTTCCCCTTCCGTTCCACGCAAAAAGGTTTTCGGAATCAAGTCTGAGTGCCTCTTCGAAACTCTCAACAGCTCTTGAATAATCCCCAAGCGTATAATATACCTCTCCAAGGCCGCACAAAATGCCGCAATTTTCAGTTTCAGAGGAGAGGGCTTTTTCATAAGCCTGCAAAGTTTCATAAGGCATCCGCATGGCTAGAAAGCAGTTGCCTGTTCCTCTCCATCCTTCTGGACTTAAAGGCTCGGTCTCAAGAACTTTCTTGAAAGCATCGAGAGATTCCTGGTATCTTCCAAGTGCCAGCAGGGCTTTTCCTTTGCCGGCTTTTGCCTCTATAATAGAGTTGTCCAGTTCAAGCACACTTTCAAACACGTCAAGAGCTTTCTGTGGCCTGCCAAGCTGTCCGAGAAGCCTGCCTCTTTCTAGCCTGTTTTTTGCGTTTCCTGGCTCAAGGATAAGGCTTTTTTCGAAAGCTGAAAGGGCTTCCTCTTTTCTTCCTATGCCTTCGAGAATTCTTCCCTGGGTTTCCCAGGCCACGGCAGACGCGGGTTCAAGTTCCAGAGCCTTTTCACAGGTTCTCAAAGCTTCTCTCCTTCTGCCCAGGGCAAGGTATGCTTTTGCCTCGCCTTCCCATGCTCCTGAATGCGAAGGTTCCAGTTTCAGGGTTTTTCCATAAGCCTCAAGTGCTTCTTCATTTCTCCCAAGCATGGACAGGGTTATTCCTTTATAGTACCAGGCCTTCAGGTTTTCTGGATTTAACTCGGCTGCTCTGGTGAAAGCCTCAAGTGCTTCTTCGTCTCGTGAGAGCTGTTTTAAAGCAAGCCCGCTGTAGTACAGAGCACCAATGTGCTTTTCATCTTTTCCAAGTACGCCGTTAAAAACCTCAAGCGCCTGCTCTGGCAGGTTCAGGTATCCAAAGGTGAGCCCTTTGAGGTATTGGGCAGGAGTGTTTTCCGGATCATAATCAAGTGCCACTTCAAAAGCCTGCAGGGCTTCTTCAGGTCGGTCTAGATAGCGAAGTATATTTCCCCTGTACTGCCAGGCGACGCTATCCTCAGGATTGACCTCAAGTACGGCATCAAAAGCCTCAAGCGCCTTCTCAAAATTTTTCTCTGCGCCGATCTGGTTTTTCAAGTTCAAAAGAGCAAGAGCTTTACTGTACCAGGCTCTGGCATAAAGAGAATTCATAAGCCCTCGGAATCTTTTAGTAAAATTTGGCTAATTTAAAATTCATGTAATTATATACGATGCCTATTATAAATACGGGCGCAGAAGATAGTTACTGATTTGATTTTCAATAATTTGCCGGCTCCTTTAAACTTAAGCCTGGGCAGTTAAGCCTGGACAGTTTATAATAAAAAGATATTCAATGGAAAATTAGCCCTCTTGGCTCAGCTAAAACCCTCTTGGCTCAGCTAAAAATATCTTCATTATAATTCAGCTCTCTTGAGCGAACGAAGTGAGCGAAAAGGGCCCCGTCCTCCCGAGACGGGACTCGGGTGACGGAACTCGGGAGTGAAATGAACCGCAGGCAATTTTCCTGCGGCTCAGATTGAAAAAGAGTCAGATCAATTCTTGAAGTAGATTACTTCTTGAATTCGGTATAGCCGCACTTTCCGCAGGCGAGGCGGTTCTTGTGGTCGGCGAGGAATGTACCTGGTCCGCATCTGGGACAGAACTGTTTGATTCTGGTTACGGAGTCACCCTGAACTTTATAGTAATCTTTTACTGCCATGTATATACACCTCGCTTAAGCCTCTTCTCCCTCAGTTTCCGTTCCCGGGGCAGTGTTTCTCTTCAGGACGTATTCCAGTTCTACTTCCTTCATGCGGTCAGCATTTTCGTAGAGTTTGGCATAGCCCTTGCCTTCCTGCATTCCGTATTCAGTTTTAATTCTCTGGACTACCATCAGTTCAAGAGGGGCGTTCAGCATTGCAGCGAGTTTATTCCTGACGTCATTTCTGGAAGGAGTCGAACCTTCATATTTCACAATGAAATCCAGTTCCCTTCGATTTAAAAGTGCATTATTCTTGTCTTTAAGAATTCTTATGTCCATCTAAAATTCTCCGTAGCTTATCCAATTCGTAATTCTGATTTTTGCTGATGAGTTTCTCAAAGAGAGTTCTTATCTCCCCTTTTTTCTCTTCAGTGATCTTTACAAAGACCACACCCTCATCGGGTTGTCCGTACAGGACTACAGAGTCCAGAGGAGCCAGAAGGATTACAGGAAGGGTTGCCAGATCCTCTTCTCCCCTTACAAAGATCCTGAGAGGCTTTTCGGAAGCAAACGCTTCACAAAGGGTTTTAATTAACTCATCGGTAATAATTCCTGCAGGGTTGTCCACAGATACTTCGCTATAAACCTTGTCCATATTCCGAGCTGAGACATCACTGGAAACCGGCTTTCTTTTGGTACGGTTGTCCACAATACAGATATCCGGAATAATTCCGACCTCAAGCAGGTGGAAGGTAGTAACATCCCCTACGGATATAAGTTTTGTGGGGCTTCCAAGCTCTCCTGAAAACTTCTCTATAGTATCCCTGCCCTTGCCCCTGTAAAGCGTACCCAGGGGTTTCTTCATCAGTGGACGAAGCTCTCTTGGAAGCTCAATATGAACACTCAAATCAGCGCACCTTCAATGCAAATTTATCCGGAATGTCAACCCCAAGCTTTTTTGCTATTTCTGAGCGTTCAGGGTCCAGGATAATTACAAGCCCACTCCATTCCTCTGCAAGGTCCGAAGTCCCACAGATAGGGCAGTTTTGTCCTTCCAGAACTCTCATGCAATGTCGACATACTTTTTCTGCCATACAAATCCTCTTCCTTTTCAGGCAGCTCCTTCAGGAACAGCTTCATGGGACTGTTTCTTTTTACGGGCTTCCTCAAGCCACTGCAACTTTCCAAGAGCAGTCTGGCGCATAGTAAGGCCTATTTTACTTTCTTTAGGCTCTCTCTCGTTGATGCTTACAGCGACAACCCTGGCCCTTACATGATCACCTTCAGCAATGGATTTGCCTCCGTTCTTTGTCACAAGCCTTGCATTCTTGGCGTCGTATGAAATAAAATCGTCCGTAATCTGGCTGACGTGAAGCAAGCCATCCATTGGTCCCATCCCTACGAAAACTCCGAAACCAACGGCTTCAACAACTTCGCCCTCAATAATCTCCTGAAGCTCAGGCACGAACATTATTGCTTCGAATGTAACATCGTAATATACTGCCCCGTCTCCTACGAGGATATGCCCTTCCCCTATCTCGACGATCTTGCAAATTGCGACGAGAGAACCAAGTTTTTTGTCAACCTGGCCCTCGAGTTTTTCTCTTAACGCGTTTTTAACAGTTTGCGTCACCTCTTCCCCTAAAAGAGTAGGAGGGATACGGACCGTATCAACGAGCTTCATCATTTTATACATCTGCTAATCACCCGTAAAAACAATCAATTTAATGCTGCCCGGTAAAATAACATAGTTCAGACAAAGTCCAGTTTATTTTTCTGTCTCAGGGATATGGTCTGGATTCCTTTTTCGGCAAGCCTGCGCTTTAACCCGATATCATTTGTCAGAACAGCTGCTTCCATTTCCTTTGCCAGCCTGAGAATTACATCATCTGCAGGGCCTACAGCAGGAGTTATACGCTCGCACCTGTCCATCATGGACCTGGCAACCTTTGCAGCTGTTCTGTCCGAACCTCTTTCCCGCTTTATGAGTTTTTCTATCTCGAATACTACAGCCTCAGGAACAAAAAATTCGTCAAATCCCAGCCTTTTCAGTTCTTCGAAAATATCCACTCCGAACTGGACCGGGATCATGAACCCATTAGTATCAATTATAACTTTCAACTCTTAATTACTCCTACTCCAATAAGCCGCCAGCGAGAGTCGATTCTCCTGCTGATAGCAACCCTTGACCCTATGGCTGCGCTAATCGGGCGTTTAAGGGCCACCTGCGCTTCATTTTTCCTGGCACTTGTAACCACTCCAACTGTGGTTGCAGTTCCGATGTTGAGCATAAGGGGTTCGCTGGTTTTGATTTCATTGATTTTTTCTTCTCTTGTAACTCCCACTACCCTCTCGAGCAGGTGTAATTCCATGACGAACTGATGTCTGGTCTCAGGAAGGGTACCAGGTGCGCCTGCAATCTGTCCTGTTAAAGAGTCACCTTTTGTCAGGGTAGGGTCAAGATAAGTTCCAACAGCCAGAAGGCCTCCGGGAGTTGCTTCTTCTACCTTTGTCTCACCTGCAAAGATAGACGAAATCGTTGTCAAAATTGGAACCCATCGCGTAACACCTTCGGTTGTAACCTTGATTCCTGGCCTTATTTCCAGCTCGTCTCCGGGATGAAGGACTCCTTCGGTCAGAGTTCCTCCGATAACTCCTCCACGCATTTCATCAATTGAAGCTCCTGGCCTGTTAATATCAAAAGAACGGGCAATCAACATGCTGGCAGGCTTGTCTACTTTGTGGACAGGAGCAGGAATCACGGTTTCCAGAGTATCGATAAGGACATCGATATTAATATTCTGCTGAGCCGAGATAGGGATTACAGGGGCATTTTCTGCTACCGTGCCTTTAACAAATTCCTTTATCTGGCGATAATTCTCGACAAGGCGTTCTCTGGATACAAGGTCAATCTTATTCTGTACTATTACAATATTCTTAATCCCTATAATATCCAGGGCCATAAGGTGCTCTTTTGTCTGGGGCTGCGGGCAGTCTTCGTTTGCTGCAATTACCAGTACTGCCCCATCCATAATAGCAGCACCTGAGAGCATAGTAGCCATCAAGGTTTCGTGTCCAGGAGCGTCTACAAAGGACACTGTCCTATGTTCTTCCGTCTTTTCTCCACAGTTAGGGCAGGTCTTCTCTACAGTGTAACATTGGGGGGAAGGGCATTTGGGACATTTCATGAATAGGGAGTCTGCATACCCCAGTCTGATAGAAATCCCTCTTTTTACTTCCTCACTATGTGTATCTGTCCAAACGCCTGATAAGGCTTTAACAAGTGTGGTTTTTCCATGGTCGACATGTCCTACCATGCCGATATTAACACAAGGCTGACTCAAGTTGTAATTTCCTCCAGTAAAGTGAAGTGATCCGATATAAGGCAGGTCTATAATCCTAAACCTTAACTATAAAATTTGAAATTATTTTTCCAGTAGGTCCGCAGATTCCAACCCGTAACTCATCTGGTCTGTAATTTAAAATGCAATTATGAATTAAAGCGGGTTTGGGGGAACGAAAATATTCCCCGGCTCAGTTCTTAGTCTGGATTTCCTGAATTGGGAGTCTGGGTCAATTCTATTATTATGTTTTCGTATCACGGTTTAAAGCTTGCAGATTCAGGTGATACTTTTAAAGTTTACGGTATTCTGCATAGTTAATATCTACTAATGCCGGAAAGCCTTAATAAATTTATGTGACGATAGCGTCAAGCTTCTCCAGTTCAAGGGCGCGCCTGATCTCAAAGGCCAGCCTTCTTCCTGTACTCATTGGTCTTCTCCAGAGCGAGTTGCCGTAAGAATGACCTACTGACATATGAACATTGGTCCCGCCGCCTACTCTTGGGGCCACATCATAAATATAGAAGTTAAGATCCTTATCAACGCAGGTCTGCAGGCAGAAAGGCCCTATAATTCCAGGAGAATAATGTTCCTGTGTAGCTTTTACATATTTTTCTCCCATTTGGAAGACTTTCTCAAGAAGAGACTCGCGCAGAGTTGCAGAGTTATGCCCGCATACCGTGTATTCAGGAGTTAACTGGCTTTCGGCCAGGGACATTTGCTGCGGGGCAGGAAGCCTTACATGCCCATCAAGGCTTGTCTCAAAGCGCCAGTCAATCCCAAGAAGTTCCAGCTTGCTCATTTTCGGCTCGATTGGGGAATAAAACATATCAAAGTTGAATACAGGACCTATGATATAGCGCTCTATCCTTGCATTCTCAAGGGCCTCATGTGTGATAACTCCCTGCTTAACTAGAGCCTCGGATTTCTCCATATATTCTCTGTAACTTGAAGCGGTAAAAAATCCCCGTTCGAGTTTTTTTACTGCATGCGGGAGCTTGACCATTACAAGCTCATTGATATCCTTTGGAGATTCGATTTTTTCCGGAAAAGGAAGTCCTGCTTTTTCCAGAATCCAGTAATAGCTCTGCTGTTCACTGCGTTCCTCACTCCGGAGAAGGTTCCTGCTTCCCACAAGAGGCACTCTGAAGTTCTCTTCGATCTCATCTATACTGCAGTAGGAAGTAAAGGATCTGTTCGGGACAAAAAGCACATTTTCATCAACCAGTTTCTGCTGGTTTTCAGGCAGGAGAATTTCGTTGTACTTTTTGAAAACAATGGTCTCGTCAACAACCCCCCTCTTTACTTTTCCAGAAAGGTCTCTCTGAGTCCTGAAGTATTCGCTGTATGTTTTTTCCCTGCCAGCCTGGCATACAGCAAGAGTCCTGAATTCCTCTTCAACTGCCCCGTCACAGATGTCGAGTCCTGAGTGAGAGCCTATAGTTCCGACTTTTATCTCATTAGCGTGGGTATAGTAGCCTTCAACGATTTCCTTAATTTCGTTCCTGTTAATCATATTTGATGTTCCTTGGCTTTGGAAATAATTTCTTTCAATAAAATGGTAATAGGTATGGCTTTCAAACCTGCTAATCGATGGAGATTCCTCGAAACGCAGGTCTCGCGACTAGTTGCCAGGTATTATGAAGTAAAAATCCTGATAGGTTTTCCCCATTAACGGCTTTACCTATTAAATCCCTTTCTGATATAAGTAATCATTTATATAATGAAAGAAAGCAAGAAAGCTCTAAAGCCAGAAAAAATTAGGCTATAACAGACATCTGAAACTTTCCCGTTGATTTCCGGGTTCTGATTTTCCTTCAGTTTTTGATACTTTCCCGTTGGTTTCCAGATTCTGATTTTCCTTCAGTTTTTGACACTTTCCCAGTCAGTCTCCAGGTTCTGAGTTTCCATAGTTTTTGACACTTTCTTAAACCGGTCATGTCCGTAAGTTATTGACGACTTCAGAAAAAGCAAGTACAACTCCATCATTTGAGGAAAATGTAGAAATATTCTTGTGCTTATGATTTTCAATAACTACACCCACTACCAAATTCCTTTACCAAATACAAATGAATGAAATACCTGTTTATGGCCAAAAACATGAATCATCGGAATTTTGAAACAAGCTCAAAAGAATCTGAAAAGAGAAAGCAATCATTACCCCCTGTTCAAAGGTAAGAATTACTGTAAATTTCTCTTTTCGATGTGGTGTGTTAGTTAATTAAAATACATTTCCATTTTTTCGATGTGGTGTGTTAGTTAATTAAAATACATAGTTAAAATATACATAGTTAATTAAAATACATTTCCATTACTTCTGCTTCTTTTCTTCTGCGAGAGTGACCTTCTTCCCACAAATATCGCATTTTCCTTCTTCAGTAATACAGGGCTGCTTGGGAGCCTCTCCTCCACAAATTCCACATTTTACCATATCATTTCACCTCTTCTTTTCTAATCCCGGACCTTTCGCCCATTATTAATATATTAGTAATTGATTTATATTTAATCGGCATAAAAATATACAAAATGCATTTCAGTGACCTGATAAATATATCTCGGAATAACTTTTGACTGGACTTTCACATATATACGAAGAATGCATCGTTAGATAATGAAAATCCGTAGTGCCTAACGAAAATAAATCCAAAAATTGTCTAAAAATTGTCTTATTGATCACGAAAATTAGTAGCTGCAATACTGGTATGTAAATATAATCCCAAAATAGTATGAAGTTTACGGGCTCGATGCATAGCGAGTTTAAAAAACAAAAAATTATTGAATTTGGGCAAAATCGTTATCAGGCAGACTATTTTTCGTCTACAACATTAACTATGCAGCCGATTGTTGTCGTTTTTTCACGATCTTTGTAATATGAGTTTGAACATTACCAAGGGATAATATCGTAGATCTCGAATATTGGGTCATCCTATAATAATAAAAGTCTCAAAAATGGGTAGTGTCCGTGAGTTATTGATTAATTCTGGCTGATTAATTCTGATATAACGGGCACAACTGCCATCATTATCAAAATTTGGGAACCTTTTCTCGGATTATGTTTTTCAGTAACTTACCCCCACTCTTAAACCGAACTAAGGATAATAGGAGTAATAAAAGTCTCAATAATAGCTGCAACCAGAAGGAGAGGCAGGATCCAGCGGAAATAAAACGTAAGCCCCTCTTTAAATTCTTTTTTTATCTGGGTAGGTCTCCCTATAAGGGCAGAAAATACCTGGTATCCGAGCCGAAGACCTATGCCTGCAGAAAGGAAAACCATAGGCAGTTCCAGTATCCCGTGGGGGAGAAGACCAAGCAAAATAAAAATCATTCCTCTTTCCTGAGCTATGAGATAAACGATAACTCCCACAACATATCCATTAAAGGCGATAAAAAGTACCGGAAGAATTCCCAGAGCCAGCCCGAGTACTAGAAAAAGCAGGCTTAAAAAGGCATTATTAAGAAAAATTGCGAACATTATGAAAAGAGGGCTCATTGTCATAATTGATGAAAAACGGGAGCTAAAGCTTTCTCTGAGAGTCTCAGCCATAGAAGGGAAACTTGCAGCTGAATAATAGCCTACAACTAAAAATACAAAAAATATAAAGGCCATAAGAAGGGCATAAGGCCAGATAAATTGCAGATATCCTGTAAACCCTTTTTTTGGGTCTTTTCTGCTATCGTGCCAGGTTTCTGCCGCGCTGCTTCCGGGAAAGAAATCTTTCTCTTCTGCAACATATTCCCTGTTTTCCATCTCCCCTTCAGGAGTTCCTGCAGTCTGTACTCCTGCTTTTCTCTCATCTGAATTATAATCGTCCTCTCTTTCCATACCTATCCCCACCAATAATTCTCAGTTCACTTAATCCTGTTCTAAATATATATGACGCCTGCCAAATATCTTTTTATCTCAAATTCCCATCATCATCCGGATCGTGTTCCGGGTTGCAGGAGAGAGCCCAAGGATCAAAATGACCATTTTTATTAGTACTTTCAAGTTCAAGGAACGCTCGTCATCCTCAAACTGAGTGTCAAGTATGTAAAGAACCCCTACGAAGATAATAAGCTTTAATGGATACATAACCAATGCGGTGCCAGTCAGGTTGATAAGATAGGTAGGCACTACATGCTTTTCAAAGTATCCAAGATGATCTACTCCTATGTATGTCGAAGAAGCATCCATCAAGTGAGCCATCAGGATAGAAAGGTTCAGAGGATTGGTGAATATTGAGGACTTAAAATGGCGGGCAATCAGATAAAAGATAAAGGTTAGACCTGTTCCTGCCACGATTACGAATACGGGAACGTAAGGGTATACTATATTATCAAAATGGAGGAGGACAGCGAGATTTATGAAAAACCATGCGAGTCCGAAGCCTGCAAAGGTGAAATGAAAATCCTTTACAAGCCCTGCTTTCTGCATCCGGATTGAAATCCAGAGGCAGCCTACGGTTATCGCAAAAACCAGGAAGTAAATATTGGGAGTTATGAGAAGATAGCTAAATGGCGGGTGAAAGATACCTGCAGGAGAATCTTCAATTACACGCAGGGAAGATCCTGCAAGTACGAAAGGCAGGACCGACGCAATAAAGCGGGGAGTTATTTTTACCTCAAGCTTTTCGAGCAGCCTGAAAACCCCAAATATGCAAATGCCCAATATTATTGCCCAGGTAATGGTGTTTACTGGATTATACCCTTCATCGCCCCTTATGGGGTCAAGATAATAGGTATTAATAAACTGTGAGACATTATCTATTGAAAAACTCATCTTATCACTCATTCAAAATGGCAATATCCTAATACAATCAATACTTAAAATGTATACGCCGAACTTACTTCCTTAATCAAGAGGGTAGTATTCTTTTCCAGTGCGCGATGTTCGTTCTAATGTAAGATATTTCTTTCCGAAGGGTCCCACCCAATAAGCGTTAGCAATATTATATAAACTTTAATGTATTACGGTATTTTTATAATTATTTATAATATTCTAATAGTATAATTGTCATACATAATATAGTGGTAAGAATAGAGAATTTATAACGATGTAAACATAAAGATTATTCTAATATAAACATGGAAATAGTCTTAAATAAGTTCTGAGTAAAGAATTATAAATTATGAATTTTGATATCTCAGACCTCAAAGACACTTTAAATAAGATCTCAGATCTCAAATACACTTGAAACAATATATTAAACCTGAAAAATACTTAATACAATATTTAAAACTCTAAAAATCCTTAAAACTACATATCGAACCCTAAAAACACTTGAAATAATATATTAAACCATAAAAATACTTGAAACGATATATTAGACCTGAAAACATTTCAAAATATTAATAAGATCTCTGACTTGGGACATATTCCAGACTAGAATTATAAAGAATTAAGTTAATGAGTTAACGTATTGAATATACCTGATATGCCGCAGTCTGCTGATAATCTAAACTTATGACTTCATACGTATATTCGGGTTTATAAGAGCCAATTTACAATCTATCGTAATTGAATACTGATGCAGGTATGAAATTGACTATTAACAAAAACAGCGCAAAATGGATGCAGCTTCCCAGAGATGTGCTTGTTGGGCATGGCGTGCTTGAGGAAATTGGAGATGTCTGCAGGGACCTGAAAATGAAAGGAAATGCGCTGATCGTAACCGGAAGTACTACAAAGGATATTGCAGGCAAGAGAGTCAGTAACCTCCTTGAGAGTGCAGGTTGTAGTGCGGAAATGGTTTTGACGTGCAAAGCTACTAAGGAAGAGGTCGAAAAGGTTATGGAAAAGGCCCTTGAAGTAGAGGCTAATTTTCTCCTTGGGGTTGGAAGCGGCAGGTCTATTGACCTTGCAAAACTTGCTTCGACCCGACTTGAACTTCCTTTTATTAGCGTGCCGACGGCAGCTTCCCACGATGGCATCGCATCTTCCCGTGCCTCAATTGTGGATAATGGGAGAAGTACGTCTGCGCAGGCTCAGGCTCCTATTGCCGTTATTGCAGATACGGAGATTATTTCAGCAGCCCCTTTCCGCTTTCTTGCGGCTGGCTGTGGAGACATAATTTCCAATTATACGGCAGTACTGGACTGGGAACTTGCAAGCAGGCTCAGGAATGAATATTTTGGGGCATATGCTGCGGCTCTTTCCCGTATGGCTGCCCGAGTTATTATTGAGTGTGCGGATTCGATTAAGCCTGAACACGAGACCTCGGCAAGGCTTGTAGTAAAGGCTCTTGTATCGAATGGTGTTGCGATGAGTATCGCAGGATCTTCAAGACCGGCTTCGGGTTCGGAACATATGTTCAGCCATGCCCTTGATAAGATAGCTCCAAAACCCGCGCTCCACGGAGAACAATGTGGAGTAGGGACGATTATGATGATGTACCTCCACGGGGGAAACTGGCAGGAAATCAGGGAAGCCTTAAAAAAGATAGGGGCTCCTGTAACCGCCGAGGAACTGGGTATAGAAGATAAGTATATAATCGAAGCCCTGTTACATGCACACAGCATTCGTCCGGAGCGTTATACAATTCTCGGTAGTGGCCTTAATCCTTCCGCGGCTGAGAAAGTTGCAAGAATCACAAAGGTCATAAATTGAAAAGTTATTCTTATTCAGGCTAAAGCCAAGAATGAATGCCTCCTCAAGATACTGGAGTTTAAGGCAGGATTCAACTCAGGAATCTAACATCACATTTCCTGTTAAAAAGAATCCGAATATGGAGTCAATTAATTTCTAATCAGTCAATCATTTAATTTCTAGTAGACAACCACTTAACTTCCAATTAAGTAATCATTTAACTTTCCAATCAAGTAATTACTTAACTTTCCAATCAAGTAATTACTTAACTTTCCAATCAAGTAATTACTTAACTTCCAATCAAGTAATTACTTAATTTCCAATCAAGTAATCACTTAGCTTTCCAATTAAAGAATCACTTAGCTTTCCAATTAAAGAATCACTTAGCTTTCCAATTAAAGAATCACTTAACTTTCCAATTAAAGAATTATCTCAAATCAAACCCGATATTGAACTTCAAATTATCTCGGAATAGGCTCCAGGTGACCCCGAGAAATGGGGCACAGGCCCAAAAACAATTAAAAGGAAGAGTTATTATGACAGAAAGCGATACCAAAATAACACTTATCGGATCACGGCTTGCAAGGGAAGGACTGGAATTCATATTTAAAGGTGAGATGCCCGAATGTAAGAAATGCCGGCTAAAAAATACCTGCCTTAACCTTGAACCTGGACGCAGGTACAGAGTCGAAAAAATAAGGAACAAAGACATCCACGAATGTTTCCTGCATGATAGCGGCGTGCTTGCCGTAGATGTGAGCAAGGCTCCTATCCTGACTACGTTGGAGTCAAGAAAAGCAATCGACGGGGCAAGAATTATGTATGAGCCTCCAAAATGTGGCAAGAGAGGATGCGAGATTTATGATACCTGTCACCCTGAGGGGCTCTCAAAAGGCGATAAATGCAAAATTGTAGAGGTCCTCGAAAACCTTGATTCCAGGTGCGAAGCCAACTACTCCCTTAAAAAGGTAAAATTGTCCTGGTGAATGTAAACAAACACATTTTAGTAATAGTAAGATTGATTATCAATTAATAAAAAAGGTAAGAAGCGGTGTTATAAGTGCCTGAACAAGAAATGAACCAGGTCCCCCCCTATGAATTTTATACCCAAAAGCGCTGGGAAAACTGGCTCGGCCGGGCAAGAGAGAGCGGTTTCCAGATTAAGGAGTCGGAAGACGAAGCTGGAAAAGAAAGTGCAATATTCGTAAATATGGTTGATGATGTGATTCTGGCCTGCCTGAAAGTGGTTGCACGCTTTGATAAGGGTATGCTCTCCAGAGAAAAAGCTCTGGAGATCCTGGCTGAGATCCGGGACATTGTACTTTCCGAGGTCGAGCCAATTTCTGAAGATATCAACCTTATGATCGACTCTGTCCAGACCTCTCTTATGGGGGCTTTTATCGCCTTCGAGTGCTATGTTATGGGCGACTATGATGAAGGAACAGATATTGCAGAGCTTGTAAAATTAGCCATTGAGGCAGAATCCTCGGACGACCTTGAGCTTGCTCTTGACTATACTGCACAATGCGGTGCGCTCGTGCTGAAAGGAAAAAGCCTGACTGAAGAGGTTATGGCCGATCTTCCCTACGGCATTGTCGCAGAATGGCTTGACGGAATTGATTCCATCTCGGCTGCAATGGTAGGAAGCGACAGCTACAAGGAATTTGACGAAGAGGATGAAGAGGATATATAAACTATCCTACAAACAAAGGATTCCGTTTCCAGTTTTTAGGAATGCGGAAGTCCTTTGAATATTTATAAAAAATAAATCTTGAAATAAATATACTTAAAATATTCAATACTCTGCCCGAAAACCAAATATTAGCTCATAGCTCAAAAATCAGTTAAAATAATTTGATGTTATTGAAAAAAAGTGGTTAAAAATTAAAATTTAAGGGTACTTCCATTTCGAATTCCTGAGTTTCAGCTGACTTTTCCTGCCGCAACCTCATGTTTTTCGATTACTTTTTTGTATACCTCGAAAGTTTTTTCAGCTATGGTTTTCCAGTTATACCGTTTTTTAATAAGGTCGTAACCTTTCTCTCCCATTCGGTTGTGGCCAAGCCCTTCAAGGACATAATTAAGGCCCCAGGCGATAGAAGAGGGCTCTTTATGTGCAATAACGCCTGTTCTGAAATTTTCCACGAGGGCAACTGCATCGCTTGCAACTACAGGTTTTTTTGCATCCCAGGCTTCAAGCACCACAATTCCAAAAGGCTCGTTCCGGCTGGGCACGCACACAAGGTCGCAGGCGTTGAACCAGTCTATTACAGTATTATCCGGAGCGTACCCGAGGAAATTACAGGAATTTCCAATGCCAAGCCTATGAGCCTGATTTTCACACTGAGAGCGCATTTCCCCTTCTCCTATAAGCACAAACTGTGCATTCCTTTTCTTCAGGACTTTAGCAGCAGCTTCCACCAGCAGGTCAGGTCCTTTCTGATAGGACATCCTTCCCGTGAAAAGCACCACTGGAAGACAGGGATGGATACCATAGTGCCTTTTCACATCTCCGGGGTCGATCTGTCTCCTTATTTTTCCCACGTTTATGCCGTTAGGAATTTCCCAGAGCTTGTAATCGGGAATTTTGTAAATTTGCTTGATTTCTTCCTTCAATATGGTCGAGGTTATGATAATCTCCGAAGATTCATAACCTCCAAGCCACTCCATGTGTGAAATTTCCTTTGCCTCCCACCAGTCTCCATGACGATTTCCATTACGCCCCCATTCCGTACTGTGGAAGGTCAGTACAAAGGGCAGTCCAAACTGGGCTTTTATCCTGCAAAGCACATTTACGGGGTGCCAGTCGTGGCCATGTAGAACATCAAATTCTCCTGCACTTTCTCTCACCTCGAGGAACCGGCAGTACATACCATCACACATATGGTTCATCTGCTCAACGATTCCTCCATTTTGATCACAGGCAATTTTGTGATAATAAACCCCATTTATTATCTCATCTTTATCTTCACGGTCTCGTGTAAACAGGTGGACCTCATGCCCCTCTGCCGCAAGAGCATCAGAGAGCTCGGATACATGGGGTGAAATCCCCCCTACACGTATCGAATACAAACTTTCCCAGGTAAACATTCCTATTCGAATCTTTTTCATAAGCTCACTTATCCCTTATTATCAAAATGGGAGTTAAGGAGTAACGAAGAATACAGGCTCCCCCTTGCCTTTCTAACAATTACATTTTTTAGTTTGCTGAATTCAGTCATATTACTGATTTGTTATATTAATAATCCATATTAATAATCCATATTAATAATCCATATTAATAATCCATATTAATAATCCATATTAATAATCCATATTAATAATATATAGTTAACATTTTATATTAATTAGTTGTATTAATCTGTTTCATTAAAAGTGTATTTTATTCAGTTATACTAATCTCAATTTTACTGAATCCAGCTCACCATAATCTGTCTATAATTCCATGTCCCTTAAGCTTTCAACTGGTCGTATAAAGCAAAAGGAGTATGACTTTGATTTACGTGACATGAAGATAATTTTTGCATTAAGAATCTGATTTTTTATATTTTACTCACTTTATTCCTTTTTAATGGTAGATAAACATATCTGTAAATTTTGGTTATATCTCAAGCTAAAAATTAAAAGAGTTTTTTAAACTCTTCTTTTTCAGTTTGTTTTACAAGCCTCATTCTCCATGCGTAAGGTCTTCCCTCAAATAAGAGGCTGCCCTTTCCGGAGAAACCGTATTAATATAAGTTCCTGTACCGAGTTCAAAACCCGCATGAACAGAAATTCTGGGGAGCAAACGGAGGTTCAGGTGATATTCAGGAGATTCGGAAAGCTGGTAAAACATATAATTAAAGGGCGGTTTTCCAAGAATTCGTCCATAACTTTTGAGAATGGCTTTCAGAATCTCCGCCAGAGCAAAAAGAAGGTTGTCACTGCAATTACAAAGAGAACTGATATGTTTTCGGGGGAGGAACCACACTTCAAATGGTCCCATTGAGGAATAAGGAGTAAAAGCTATCCATTCACTGTTTTTATATATTAAACGGGGAGACGCTTTTTCCAGGTCATAAATGGCACAGTAAGGGCATTTCTCTATTTTCCTGATAACCTTCAATTCCCTTAACAGAGGAGGAGGACAAAAAGGCAGGGCAAGAAGCTGGCTGTGAAGGTGGTTAATCGAAGCCCCTGCTTTCTCCCCGAAATTTTTAAACAGGGAAACGTAGCGTATATTTTCACGGGTTGCGTAATTGCATGTACGGTCTCTATAGACCTGCATAAGTTCTGAAATTTCAGAATTAGAAAAGTCCTCAAGCCTTCTCCCATGCAAAGGTGACTCTACGATAACTTCATGAAACCCATATCCAGGTTCAGCCTGCAGCTCGTTTTCCTCCTGTTTTGGGGACCCAGGCACAGGTGAAAGGGCAGGATAAAGGTTAGGAAAGCAGCGGAAATCCCAGTTGCGTACCCTTTTTTCAGGGGTATCTGAATAGATTTTTCCATTTTTATAGACAGCAGTGGCAAGAGGAGTATTTTCCTCGGCTCCTCCGCAAAAAAGGCAGTTTTCAGATCCATTTTTCCCGCGGTCTTTGTCCGCAACTGCAAAATCCGAAGGCCTTTTAGCTCTTTCTTCGGCAATTATACAGTACTCGGAAAGAAAGTAATGCTTTCTGATTTCTGACATTTCAGGAAAACCTCGCCATATTTCATTTCGTTTTTCCTGATATTCGTTTTTTCCTGATATTCGTTTTTTCCTGATATTTTAACTTCTTTTTATCTCCTGCCAGCAGTATTTTCCTGTTTGCAGAACCGAGCTCCGCTTATCAGTTCATAATACTGTTCAGTAGGAGCTTTCCAGTCCATATCTTTTGCAAGGAGGAAGGCTTCCCTGCAGAGGAGTTTATACTTTACCCTATCTTCTATGAAATTCCGTGTAAAATAACTGACTGCCAGGGCGTAGTCAAGGACTGTTTCGTAATAGGAAAGACCGATATTGTCTACTACTATCACTCCTCCAAGCGCTTCTTTAAGGGACTCAATTGTCTTTATGGCATCACTGAAGCCGCATACCCGACTGACCACACTTGGGGTTCCTTCTTTTCCGGCTTCAAGCCCTGTGAGCAGGAAGGGATCATAACGTGAGGGAAAGATACCTGCACAGCAGCCTGCCATAAATTCCTCAACTTCCATACCCAGCCCTCCATCCGAGCTTGAAAGAATCTGGGGGTATAAAAGTGCTGCAACCGAGCGTTTTCCCCGTACCATTTTCGAAAAATCCAGCCCTCTTTCCTCAATCATCTGCTGGATTCTCAGTTCGTTTCCTACAAGCACTTCTTTTGGCAGGTTTACAGGAAATCCTGACGGAAGGTTTGTTTTGGACCCTTCAGCCGTAACAAGGAAACAGATTACCCTGATTTCCTCCTGCATATGCCCTTCGAGAATGTTATTTTTTATTATGTGCTCAAGCGCAACAAGGGAATCGAGAAGATCCGGATATCCTTTATTTTCTACCTCCAGGCGAGAGATTGTGAAAATCGGGATTATCTTTTCAGGTTCTATCCTTTCCCCTCCGTGGTACTTATACAGGTTTTCGGAAAGGAATTTTCTGATTCGTTCAAGGGAGCTTTCTTTCAGGTCCCAGTTTATCTTGTCGGATTCTATGGTTATTCCGTTTCGGATCACAATTCCATTAATCCCGTAAAAGAGCCTGGCTTCCTGTCGGGTCGATTCTCCTACTGCAGTAACCGTATCGGCATATGCAGCCAGCGCTTCAAGGGCAGCCAGGTTTTCAGGCACGCCTGAAGGCCATGTGCTGTCATTATTCCTTCTTTTCTGAATAGAGTTGTATCCTGCAGTCCTTCCAGGCAGAGTTGCGTGCAGAGTTGCAACAGTGTTTACTGGAATTCCAAGTTTCTTAAGCCTGGCTGGTGCATAAAATACTCCAAATTCGTGACAGTGTAGAGAGACGCCTGGACAGGGAATAGAACTATGAGTTGAAGCTGCACCAGGAGTTTCGGAATTTTCCGGAGCCGTGCTTATAAGGAGCCGGACAAGCTCGGAAACCGCATAGGACAGGCAGAGGTAATGGGTATATTCAGGCCCGTTTGGCATGTTTTCATATCTAAGGGAATCAAGCCCAAGATGCTCGTAGGCTTCAGCTTTGATCCTGCTTTCAAGGTTCATCTCTTTTCCCAGATACATTGAGCGTATTTTCCCAAAATCCGAGGTTTGAAACTGCAAATAGCCTATCTTTGTTCTCCCCACGAACTTGCTTCCTGTAAACACCTTGATACCTGATTTTTCAAGGGATTCAAGACTTTTCCGGAGTTCTTCGCCAGGGTTGAGGGAGTCAAATTCCTCCATCTCCGTAATCCGGTTTAGCCCCCGATTCCAGTCCGCGCCTCTGTGTGCATAATAAGGGCCCACAACGAGTATCTCTTTATCTTCTTTTGTATCCAATTGTCCTGAATCGAAAAGAGAAGCAAGGGTTTGTGCTTCTTCATGAATAACATTCCAGATCCCGCCCATTTTATTTGATTTAGGGCCTGCTTCTTCTCCGGCAATTATGACAAAATGTTTTCCCAAATTTTAATCCCCCAGGGCCTTTTGCCATTCAGTTGTAGTTTATGTTTAAATTCACGTATGAGTATTAAAGTCAATCGGAAGATAAAATTGTAAGGGATGCAGGACGCGTGACAAGAAGATTGAAGTTAACTGTGGCCTGTTAGAATAACTTAAGATAGTAGAGGTTAAAGAAAAAAGGAATAAACATAGAAGCCGCTGGACCTATTGAGGATATTGATAAAAAGAATAAAAGTGGCTTGAGATACACAGGAAAAAGAATTATTCAAGGAGATTTTTCAGGTGCCGAGATCAAGTACAGCCGTTTTTGTTTTCGCATAGCAGCTTTCCACAATCCTGACTCAGTTCCAAAATCTAGTGATGAACGTAAAATTAAAATCACTAGATTTTTAAAATTGGTTACAATCCTTTGAACATATCTTCCTGATTGAAGTCTTTAGATAACAAATAATATATTTGATTGAAGAACGTTTTTCTCCTACAAATTCAGTGTTTCAGTCCAAAAATCACTAGATTTTGGACCAGAGTCAGTTAAGAAAATGTAACATAGAATTAGAGAAATGTATATGGAGTTTGTGATATAGGTTTTCCAAAATACAATCCCATAAATACAAATTTTTTCAGATCCTCCCGTATTTATCCTCAAGTCTTACGATGTCATCCTCTCCAAGGTAATTTCCCTGCGCTATCTCAACTAAAACGAGATTTTCATTGTCTATATTTTTTACACGATGTACCTCGTTTACCGGAAAATCGACAGAATCTCCTGCAAGAACCTTGATTTCACTTTCATTTTTAGTTACAATTCCCTTTCCACTGACTATGTGCCAGTGCTCGCTTCTGTGGGAATGACGTTGAAGTGATATTTCACTATGAGGTAAAACAGTAAGGATTTTGACTTTATATCCTGGCCTCTGCATAAGCACCTCATAGTGCCCCCAGGGCCTTTCTGACTCATTTTTGCATTTTGGACTCACGTTTGCATTTCTCCAGAATTGTTTCGTACACATTGATGTAATCATCTATTATCCTGTCAACAGAGGAACGTTTTTCCACACATTATCTACATTTTTTGCGGAATATGAAAACAACCCTCTGCACAGCCTCTGCAGTTCATCAACACCGTTGACCATAATTTAGTCTCTCCATCCAGAATCAGCTCAGGCATCGAGACCCTATTCATTGCAATTACCTGAATACCGCTTTCCATGGCTTCAACCACATCAAGTCCGAAGGCTTCATCATAATTGATCATGTGCAGCAAAGCGTATGCATTTGATAGGGGTTCCTTCTTAAATTCAGGGTCAGCGTGTCCCCCATAAATAATATGTTTATTTTCATATAGGGCTAGACTTCTTTTTCAAAATAGGCCTGATCCACAATATGACCGGTCATTCTAAGTTTTATTCATGTCTTTTTGCAACTTCTATTGCGTCTTTCGCACCTTTGCCTTTGTGCAGGCGGGATAAAAAGAGAGGAGATAACATTGAAATTCTTATAATAATACCCCCAAAATACTCAGATCCCCAAATTTATTTTTAATTTACAATCACCTTTTTTTGGATCATTTGAAATTCCCCTGTTTTCTTCAAACCATCTGCAGTATTCGTCAGGGCATTGTGTCTCAGGGCACCCATGTATATACTCCAGTATATCACATAATTTTGCACTGGCCATTGATACTGATACATCCGCACTTCCATAATAAATACGGATTTCATTATTCACTAAGACCCATCCGCAAGGGAAAACAACATCATTAACGTCTCCACTGCGTTCATACATTTCACGAGGTCCGAAAACCCATCCTTCGGACCTGTGGAGCACTTTTCTGGGGTCTTCGAGATCAAGAAGAGCCAGTCCAAGCCGATAACTTGCTTTAGATGTTGTCTGGCGTACCCCATGGTACATTATTAACCATCCATCAGATGTGAGGAGTGGCTGCGGGGATAGACCTATCTTGTTGGCATCCCACCATCCACCTTCCCGAGCATACAGAAGAACCTCGTGTTCTCCCCAGTATTTCATATCCGGGGAAAAGGATATCCAGATATTTGCCTTCGCACCCGCCATACCAGATACTGGTCTGTGTAGCATTGCCCATCTGTCTTTAAACCTTACAGGAAAAAGAGCAGCATCTTTATTTTCAGGCGGCAGGATAGCTCCCATTCGTTCAAAATTTCGGAAATCTTCAGTAAGGGCAAGAGATGGTAAGGGGCCTGAATCTGAATAAGCAGTATATGCTACAGCCCATTTTCCTATCTCATCTATGTAAGTTATGCGCGGGTCTTCAATGCCGTATATTTCTTCAGGATAGTTTACAGGATCCGGAGACAAAGTTGGTTCGCGGTCAATTTCCCAGCCATCAATTCCATTCTTACTCCTTGCTACTGTAAGGTGAGAAAAGCCTCGATGGTCTTCGACACGCACCATTAATAGAGTTATACCATTAACTATAGCCGCTGCAGGGTTAAACACTGAATGGGCCTGATACGGCCAATCTTCAACATTAAGTATAGGATTTTTCTTATACCTTTGGAATAGTTCTCCTTTGTCTTTCCACATAATAATCTCCCTCATTCTTCCTGATTTATTGATAGCAGGCTCTTTTTCTTTTGTAGAACCCCATCACTTACTTTGGGCTGGAACGCCACAATGATGGGTTCATTTGTGTGTTTATTTAAAGAGCTCAAAGCCATAAGGAAGCAAATTACGGATTCTGCCCCCTGGTTACAGTTCATGCCATCGCTGCCAAGTCCGTCAAAGACCCCACCTGTTGAGTAATCGTACATAACAGTTCGCAAGCGGTTTCTGCCTAGAAAATATTCAAAAGAATATTTTGCGAGTTCCAGATATTTCCTTTCATGCACAATCTCATAGGCTGAAATATAAGCCTGAGTCAGGTAACCTGCCTCTATAGGCTGCTGGTCAAAAAGCGGTATTTCTCCATTATAGGAATACCAACCGTGATTTCCAACTAGATCAAAAAAGTCGCCTCTCCATTGAATCTCAGTAAGAAAATCCAGGGTAGCAAGGCCAATTTTTCTGTAAGTTCTGTCTTTAGTGTAATTATACGCCAGTAAAAGGGATTCGCTTAGTTTTGCATTACTGTAAGTAACTGTGGGCTCAAACCAGTTCCAGTCTTCTTTATGGTTAGCCTCATATAAATCAACCAGGGAATCCGCATGGGTGATAAATATGGATTCAAAGTTATCCTTGTCTACAAGAGAATCTATGGATTTGACTGTATCCCTGCGTGAGTTGAATACAGATTCAAATTCATCTGCATCCACGCCTGCCCTGAGCATCTCATACAAACCGCACATCGTATAGGCTTTTGCTCTCGGAGAACCCAAATTTTTGATTTCCTGCCTGGATTTACTGATCAGGGTATTTGCAAGGGTACGTATATTTTTTGACAGGTAAGGGCAGCTCACCACATGTCCGAGTCCGTAAATTGCACGCCCTAAAGTGTCTTCACTGCCCTTTTCATCCAAAAATTCCCTTTTATAACTCATGAAGTTATGAAAGTGACCCGTGTCGGTCTGGGCATGTTCAAGAAAGCTCATGTATGTGGTAATTAACCTCCTAAACTCTTCGGCTTTTTTCTGGCTGTCTATCAGCTGTGTCAGTGCAACAAGAGCTCGGCCTACGTCATCAGTACTGTATCCATAACGGCGAGCCGGTACACCAAGGTTGGTATGCTGGATAATGCCCACATCATCGGTCAACAACTTAAGATGATCAAGTTTAATTTCAGGAAGCTGAATCGGAAGGAAATTAAATCTGTTTTGTATTCCGGGATGGGTATTGTAATTCTTTAAAGCCTTATCAAAAACAGTATTATATTCTTTACCTACATTTTTCCATGTCATTTTTCTGCCAAAATCGTATGCCTTTTTGCGCATACCATTACACTCTTCTGGATTTTCAATTAAGTATAGCAGGGATTTTTTAAAGCCATCAGTGTCTCCAAAATCTACAAGCAACCCACGATTTTCGGAAAGCATTTCCTGGGCGTACCAGTAAGGAGTGGATACTATTGCTTTTCCCATACCCATTGCATAGGTCAGAGCGCCACTTACTACCTGTTCTCTGGAAAGGTAAGGGGATGCGTAAATATCACTGGCAAGGATATAATTGCAGAGTTCTTCTTTTTCGACAAATTTGTCGTGGAATACTACATTGTTTTCAAGCCCGAGTTCGGAAACCTTGTTCTCAAGATAATGCCTGTATGATTCTCCATTAATCTTTTTGACCATTGGGTGTGTGGCACCCAGTACAAGGTAAATAAGGTCAGGATACTGGCTTACAACTCCAGGAAGAGCCTCGAGCACACTTTCAATACCTTTATTCTGGCTCAGCAGGCCGAAAGTAAGGATAAGAGGAGCCCCTTTCAGATTCAGCATCTTTTTGTACTTACTGCAATTGTTAAATGGGTAGTCAGGTACTCCATGAAATATTAATTCTATCTTGTCCTCAGGAGCTTTATAAACTTCTTTTAACATATTGACTGCAGACTGGCTCATTACAACCAGCTTTTCGGAATACCTGATGAGTTTTTCTGTGGACGCCCGGTACTCAGGGTCGGGTTCCCGGATTACAGTGTGCATTGTGGTTATTACAGGCTTATTTATTCCAGATAGAAGAGCAAAAATGTAATCTCCTGCATCCCCACCAAAAAGCCCGAATTCGTGCTGAAGACATACGATATCAGCACCAGATTGATTTATATAATCCGCAGCCGAGTAATAATCCTCGATCCTGTCCCTCTGAATTTGAAAAACGACTTCTTCCGGATAATTATAAGTTTCAGAAGGATCACTCAAAACAATAACTTCACAATGAACGTCGTTGTTTTCTCCCAAAACTGAATTTAAAAGATCAGATGTGAATGTAGCAATCCCACATTCTTTTGGAACATAAGTTCCTATAAATAATACTTTTAATTGCTTATTCAAATAATCCCTCCAAACTTACATCATTTATAGACGTTTTGATATTTGGTCGTGCCCGCGAGTTACTTAAAATAGTGAAAACTATTCATCTCGAGGAAAACAACATCAATAGCCATCTTTATTATGGTTCAATAGGCAAATTTTGGGAAATTGATTATATTTGATTGTTAGCTATTGATTGCGTCTTTTCAATTCTCCTTGGCTAAAATCAGACATATCGATTTCATTAAAATCGATATCAATCAACTTATTCTTGCAGGCTGAGTAGTTCCAAATAGTGAGCATAATAATCTCTCTTCATTTTCCTCAAATGCAGGGGAAGTACTCTTTTTTCAAAATAGATCAATAACTCACGGACACTACCAAGATCTAGATTAAGATGAAATTCCAGATCAAGAGCTCATCCCAAAACTCAAAATTGATTCCCTTAATCTCGAATTTTGAACGATCGATCGAGTTTCTTCTCATGGGATATAGTTTTGAAACTTTTATTGATTTAAGAAAATTGGTTTTGGGATGAGCTCATACATAAGAAATTTCAGTCAATGAATTTTTAAAAAATATAAAATTTTATAGTCCCATATATTAAAAATCTCAGTATTCTTCATGCAGACTCCTCATCCGTAAATCATTATTGAATCGAGTCTTGCAGTACCTACTTTTGTCCAGTACTTGCAAATACTACAATACTGAGTCTCGCCATCTGAGCACAATTTCAAGTTAGCGTGGCATTTTGGACACATTTTTAGATTTCTCATGAATAAAACTCCTTGAATTTCTATTTTAATTTTGAGCTCATTCCAAGACTCAAAATTGGTTCCCTGAATCTTGAATTTTAAACGATTAATCAAGTTTTGGGATGAGCTCCAAACTAAAATAACGGCACTTGTCAATTTTATAGGATTATTTTATAGGATTAATACTCAAACTTTTAGTGCAAACTTTTAGTGGAGGATTTATTGAAAAACTTAAACACAAGAATCTCTTTACATTTTTTCCCAACATGTAAAATGTGCCCGATTTTTCAGATTTAATCAATACTCACGGCCAAAACCTATTATTTAGGTGTTTCTTTTTTGACGTCTTGATTTGATATTTTCTCGTCTTTTAGTGATGCATTAATTTTGCCTGCTGCTTATGGTGCAATAATTTTGTCTGTTTCGCTCATTACACATCTACATTTTTTACGTAGACGGGTTTTAAATTTAGAGCTCCAAATATCCCATTTAAGCTTTCTTAAATATTCCATATGAGCTTTTTATGCATTAAAGATATAAATTTAAAGACCCTAAATAACTAGTGAGCTATAATAGTAGTTGGATATATAAATAACCATTGATTCTTTAAATTTATTTTAAATGAAGAAAACGATCAAAATTTAGTTCCTAAGCTGTAATGCAAAATATGAAAACTGTAGAGAAAATGTGGCTTCTAATCCGAATCTTTGGAAACCGCTACAGGGTCAATACAAAAGAGACTATAAACTGTTATGATAGCAACATTTCAGGTATAAACGTTGTTGTCCTTAAATAGTTGAACATAGAAACTGTTAAGGTATATAAAAAACTTAAATGTAGGAATTATTTTACCAATTAATCGGCCATATTAATTTTATGAAAGAATATATTCTTGGCAAATTTTATCCCTCCGTCATATGCCAATAAGAGTACTACCACAGCTGTTACTGACACTACAAAAAAGGGTACCACGAAAACACACAGTATCTTTTTAATACTCAGTATCTTTTTGATTCTGTCAAACATTTGCTTTCCCATCAGTTATTATTCCTAGGATCGTTAGGGTGAGTTATTGAAAAACAAAAACACAATACCATCTCTATATTTTTCCAAATGCGGGCTTGTTTATGTGATGAAAATTGTGCCTGGTTTTTCAGATTTAATCAATGCAACTTAAAGAAACGGATACACCTGAGTTTTTGAAAAAGCATTGTACTTTAACAACCCAGGGCCTCAAGTTTATGGTTTCTTAACTGCGTAAGTCTTAATCAATAACTCACGGACAAGATCTATTATCTAGATGTCTCTACTTTGACATCTGGATTTGATACTTTCTCGTCTTTTATTGCTGCATTAGTTTTGCCTACAACTCCCGGCACAATATTTTTGTCTGTTTCACTCATGGTCTTTACTTTTGCATATTTTTTATGCAAGTGGTTTATGAATTTAGCTCCCCAAATATTCCAATTTTAGCTTTCTCAAATATTCCATATGAGCCTTTTATGCAGAAAAGTAATAAATCTTAAATCCCTGGATATCCTGCATGATATAACAATATTTAAACCTATAAATATCCATGTATATTTTAACTTTATTTTAACTGAGGCACATAATTAAAATTTAGTGCTGAAGTTGTAATGCAAAATATGAAATTTGTAATGCAAAATATAAAAACTATAGCGAAAAATATGAAAGTTATAATGCAAAATATAAAAGCTGTAGCGAAAAATGTAGCTTCTAATCCGAATCTTTGGGAACCGCTACAGGATCAATACAAAAGAGACAATACAAAAGAGACAATACAAAAGAGACTATAAACCTTTATGATAGCAACATTAGCATGAAAGTACAGAACAAAACTGGCTCTCAATGCTCCTTTTGATTTTCTGCTCCTTCTTAAATTTAAGCCTTCGATGGCAATTTACTGATTAGTTTAGGGACGGTTTTGAAAAACCAAAATGTTGACAACCTTACTGCCCAAGGTAATGAGGGCTTAATAGTCAAAAAAGGGCTCTTCGTTGTTTTGTGTGGATATCCTCATAATATTCTCATAAAAACCAATGCGGTTTTGAATTGAAAATCATCTTATCCACAGGGAATGACGGAGAGCCCAAAAAAGAGAGGGTAGAGTACTTTCATTTATTTGTGCCTGTTATTCGATGAATTTCATGTGTGTTTAGGGTAAATGTCGCTATCCACAAAAATAAAAACATGTATCTTTTTTGACACTCCAAAACATTATGCAATTTCCTTATATGTTCTCTCTTCGATGTCTATGTTGAGAACGTTAACATTAAAAACAAATTTATTTTCCTTGAACAAATACATCAAAATACATGTTCAAATGTTTGTAGTATTAATCAATACTATATATTCAAATAGTAATATATTTAGTGAATACATATACATATATAGACCTCACTGTATATAGAATAGATTGCTGAAATACAATATAGATTGTTGAGTCTAGTATTTCGGTGATCGAGCATAACTCGACTTGCCGTTTAATGGAATAGTAATATGATTGGAAGTGAAACTGGCCAGCATTTTAATAACGATGCAGGTAAACAAACAAAGGAGTGTAATATATGATAGACAATAAGAAAGTAGAGCCTACAAAGGAAGATGCAAAAGAAAAAGTCGAGCCAACAAAAACCTCAGAAGTAAGCGTAAAAAAATAAAGTAAGCGGTTTCTTTGGAGAAGATTTGCAAGAAGCCTATTTCATCCATATTATCTAAAATCAGTAATTCACATAACAATAATTCACGAGCAAGAAAATGGGTGAATAAAATGATAAAACAAATAAAAAAATATTTACTGTTTTACTGGCAGTCAATTGCTAGTAAAATTAATAGTAAAATTAATAGTATCCTTTCATTTGCATTCGGTTAAGAAATCTGTTAACGTTAAAATGACTACTGCAATCAACTATTCATCTCGATTTACATTTATAGGTTTACAGAAACGAGAACGTTTTGATTTCATAAGAGATTAAAATTAAAAAGATCGGCTCTTCGCTGTTTTGCGTGGGCTGAAAATAATTGCTCAGTTAAAAAGTAGCTAGGCCAAAAAGAGAAACATCAAGCTTGGATGTGATTTTCAACAACAAATGTTTCTATATTTTATAGATGTTACTTTAACATTTAAGAGATAAATGGTAGTTACCCACTCGAAACAGCGAAGAGCCAAAAGATCTATAACATTCGATTTGTTAATATAAATTAAGGGGTATTAAACATGTTTAGTACTCACCGCGAAATAACCTAAGCCAATTTTTACACTGTACTTTTCCATTTTCATAATTAAAATTCAAACCATTTCTACAATTGGATAATGGTCAACGTAACTTTAAATTCATATCGTGAATTTTCCAAAATTCAGGTACACATTGACCTTAAAGATAGTACTTTATTCCATAGAACTTATGCACACGAGGTCTAAAATCAATTACATTGTATATTATGATTTAAACTTACATCTTAAATATTTAACTGTTTAATCCTACCGTTTTTCAGTTCAAATGCATAAGTTATATCCCAATTGTAGGAGCTCATCCCAAAACTCAAAATTGGTTTCCTGAGTCTCGAATTTTGAACGATAGATCGAGTTTCTCTTTATGAAATACGGTTCTGAAACTTTTATTGATTTAAGAAGGAACTGGTTTTGGGATGAGCTCTAGACCAAATTTAATTTTAAGACAGGCTCTTAGGCTAGGGGATGATTGAGATGTCGAAAATACTTTTCATGCTCGAAAATGCTTATTCATCATAAAAATAATTATTATTTATAATTATAGTATATTTTTCACTGAGAATAGATTTATATACTATATTGTTTTATTACCCCATATAGTAACCAATATAATTCTATATATTTTAAACTAGGGCTTTATAGTTTTTTAATAGGGGTCTAAAAGTCCGCAATCCTGAAATGGCCATCGATTGATATGTGCCATCCTGAGAATTAAGTCCTGAAAATAAAAATAGAACTTATGCAATCGATGCATAAAATCAAATACAATAGACTTTGTGGTTAAAGCCGTCATTTAAACAATTGAAAGTTCAATGTTATTGATTCCTCAGTTCAACTACGTAAGTCCTAAAATACAAAAAAAGATACATCCTCGATGTACTTCTATAGAAGTGGAAGCTAGATGTTACTCAAAGAAAACAAAATCGTAGAAAAAATTTGTGAAATCCCGGTTACACTTGAAGATGTCTCCGAAAGCATCTTTTCAGGTGTAAGTACAGAAAACATTATGATGCATAGGCTTCTCTCTCCTGAGGAAGGCGGTTCGGACTCATATTATCTTTGCGAAGGCCTGTGTAAACCTGTATTTTCAGAACCTGAAATTGTCTATCCATATGTATCAGGAGCATTTTCCAATCAATTTGCATTTCGCCCTTCACCTTACCATTTTATGCTGCCTTATGAGCTGTCCGATGGGAGTAAAAAGAAAGAATACAGAGCTATTCCTCCTGAAGACATAAAGACAAGATTCCCTCAGGCTTACGAGAGAATTATGGAATTCAAAAATGAGTTTCGTCACGATACCTCCTCTCTTAAAGTAGCAGATTATAGTATAAATGGAAGTAAACTCCTGGAGTATCTTAACACTCCTAAAATCATTGCAACTGAAGGCTATCATTTACAAGCTGCATACGATGCAACTGGAAATCATGTGTTTAGAAAAGGTTGTGGGATTGTTCTCAAAGACTCGGATAGATATCCTTATGTTACTGCCGTTCTTAACAGCCCTATTGCCAGACTCTTTCCCGCAGTGTGTAAGTCTGAAATGATCTTCTCGAGTTACACAAATCCTACAGTCCTGAGTCGTTTTCCAATCGTATTTCCGGATGACAAGCTAACCGAGGATCTCATAAATACTATTTTCAGTTACCTTATGTTCCTTAACAGGCAGAAATACGCAACAGACTACGGAGTTCCGGAGTGGCTTCAGGAGCTTGTAAGTTTCTATGAACAGATCTCAAGCTTGCTGATTCTGGATACTTACTTTATAAACGACCTTGATCCAAAACTTCTGGATGTCCTTGCAGAAAATATTCATCCATATGCAGGAGAGATAGAATCTGAAAATAGTGATAGCCTGCTGAGCGCGTTATATTACATAAAGCAGCAGATTATTGAAACCTCAAGATTTGAGAAATATAGGTTTAATCTGGGATTACCTGACATTCTAAATTTCTCACAGAGCAGCAGCGAATGATGAGTAATTTCTTTTTAGATTTTATCCCTTAGACGACAGAAGCACACATATTATAATGTATATATGAGCTTCAAGCTTCTGTTTTCTTCATACAATTCAAAGTTCTGTCTTGTGTTTTTTGGTTTTTGACATTTTTCATTTTTCCGGAAGATTCTGTACCGATAGAATGCGTTTTCTGCAAGAAAATATTGTTGTTTTATCCCAAAATTATTTCGCTTTTTTAATTTCTTTTATTGCGTTATATATCGTATACATGTGACCCACCGTTCTACCTCAACTTCGAATTTGTTTCTTTTACATGATTATTCCAAAGTATCAATATAAAATTGGAATTTGCTCGGTGTTTAACTATTTGTAGCACCTGCTGTTGCATCGTGTATTAAACTTTTAATTGGTTTTGAATCTGCAAAATCATTTCAGGATACAACACTCCAACTTCGAATTTGTTTCTTTTATATAATCACTCCAAGATACCAAAATGGAATTGGAAATTACTCAGTGTTTAACCTTTTGCGTCGCCTGCTGTTGTATTATGTATTGGACTTCCACATGGTTTGGAGTCTGTGAAATCATTTCAGGATACAACAGATATTCTTGCATTGTTGATATGCCTGGGTTCTTGAGATGCCTACGTTAATACTTTCTTATATTGTCAAGTTTGTCGCCTAATTCACGCCTGTTCTTCAGATCAGGGCCTGGTAGTAACCGTTCTTCTTCACGACTTCGATCGGCAGGGAAAACAGTTTCGAGAGGTTTGCGTCGGTCAGGATTTCCTGCTTTTTTCCGTCCATGAAGATTTTTCCGTTTCTTATGAGGATCACACGGTTAATTTCGGGAATGATATCTTCAAGGGTGTGAGTTACGAGAATGATACTCTTTCCCGAGCCGGCAATTTTCCTGACAATTTCGCGGAAACTGTGAAGGGCTTTTAGGTCAAGGCTGTTTGCAGGCTCATCCAAAATAAGGGCTTCAGGGTCATGCACAAGGGCTCTTCCTATGAGTACCCTCCTTGCTTCTCCTGAGGAAAGTTCGGACATCAGTCTGTCTTCAAGGTGGGAAATCTCAAGAAACTCAAGCACTTCCCTTGCTCTATTTTCCATTTCAGGAGTAACTTCATGGTTATAGTAAATTCCTATGCTGCTGAAAAACCCTGAGAGTACGACATCCAGCACACTAACCTGACGGAAGTAGGTCTGCTGAAGGTCCCCTGAGACTATCCCAAGCAGTTTCCTTAGCTCAAAGACATTCCAGGTCCCTTTGCCCATAATATTCAGAACAAGCCCATCGGCTGCTGCAAGAGGGTGATATTCCTTTGTAAATGTCTTGATCAGGGAAGATTTCCCGGAACCATTAGGCCCGATAATCGCAACATGTTCTCCCTGCCCAATTGACAGGGACACCGAATCAAGGATTTTTCTCCCTCCCCTGACGACGGTTACATTTTTCAGTTCCAGTAAGGAAGGAGAATCAGTCTTCCCTGAAAAGTCCATGTTTTGAGTCATTTTTACCATCTATCTGAAAATCTGGATAAAAGTTTCACGAACGTTGTGAGTCCGAATGCCAAGAGTTTAATATTTAACTCAAGTTTTTTCTATGGATGTACCAACATATACTTTTAAATATAATTATTTACAGTTTACAGTTAACTCTTTTAAAATATCGCACTAAGAAATACTAAACTTGAGTAAATCTATGAGTACAATCATCTGAGTACAATCATCTGAGTACAACCATCTGAGTACAACCATCTAATAACTGTAACAAGTTCGCTGATATGCTTACATCCGTTTAATGTGTTTTCGTGCCACGAACTATATAAAAATTCTTGGCAGGCTTTTTCTAAAAATTATTAAGCTCTATTTTAGTTTCTTGTTTTTGTTTCTTACGTATATATAATCTTATAATATAGTTTTCCTCTACCGGAAAATGGGGAGTTCTGGGAGGTTCTTTGTTGGAAGTCTGCAACGCTCGGGGTTCGTTCAGTTCTTACCTCTATGAGATACGTTTCATTATTCTTTTCTATGTAATCGGAGATTGGGTCTCCACCGTTTGTGCCTTATCTCAGGGTACGGAATATAATCCGGTTCCGGCAATGATTCTGGAAAATTATGGGATATATCACCTTTTGCTTGTAAAAATAGGTTTTATTCTCCTGCTTTTTTATGCAGCTCCTTTGATAAAAGCGTCGGGGGAAAAATGGTTTCTCACAAAACGTATTATAGAATCCGTTGGGGTCTTTGTAACCGCAAATAATCTTATGGTTGTCTGGTATGGGAATAGCCTTATACAGGCTATCGGGCTTGTCTGATTCAGCCAGGCATGTGCTACCTGCCTGTTTTTTCCGTTTCTTATTACAAGGCTTACAGGCTGAACTGAATCCTTATTTCAGTCGGTTCCAGTCGATTCCAACTTATTACAACTGATTTCAGTCGATTCCAACTAATTCCAATCGATTTCAGTCGATTCCGGCTGATTTCAGCTGATTCCAACCTGTTTGATTTTTCCTTCCGGGCAGCCGTCCGGACGTATCTTATTTTTCTTTCGCCCTGCATAATTTTTCCATTACCTGGTTTTTGCATAAAGGAAACAGTCGTAATAATCTTCCCCTATGCGATGGACTTTTTCCATTGTACTTTCTTTTTTGTACCCACATTTCTGAGCCACGCGCTCACTTGCCAGGTTCCGGGTGTCCATAAGGATGACAATTCTATGTAGATCCATTTGCTCAAACCCGATCTTTTCAAGCTGTCTTACAGCTTCGGTTGCAATCCCCATTCCTTGATAATCCCTGTCAATGAAGTACCCGATTTCTCCTATCCAGGGCCTGTGCTGGTCGATCTTTATCCCGCAGGCTCCCACAAGTCTTCCGTAATAGAGAACGGAAAAATTGTACTCAAAGTTAGCCTTTCTTTTAGCTTCATTTAGCCCCAGAAAATACCTTTCTTCTTCAAGTGTTTTTATAGGAAACTCAATGAACTCGAGATTTGTACGTGTAATTATGTCAAAGAAACATTTGGAATCAAAGAGTTCCTGAGGGCGAATTTTTACTTTGGGCATAAATAGAAATTGAATTTCTTTATGAAAAATGTTTTCAGGCTCTATTTTTTATTTATACTTTTTAATTATTTTGAGAACTTTTAAAATTGAGGTAGAAGTAGTAGATAAATACATATGAATAAAATGTGAGTATATATAAATAAAATATAAGTACACCTCTTATTAAATAGGAAACTGTGGAACACAATATTATACCCAGGGTCCGAGAGGAGCTAGCCCTCAACGTTGATGAGAAAACAAAAACCAGTTCGTCTCGTTTTTTTAAAGAAGAAATCCGCTGCTATGGAGTAAAGTCTGCGCTTGTGGGAAGAATTGCGAAAAATTACTATAATGAAATAAAGTCCGAAGACAAAAAAGAGATATTTGGCCTGTGTGAGGAACTCTTTCGGTCCGATTACTGCGAGGAAGCCTTTATTGCAGCCGATTGGGCCTACCTGGTCAGAAATGATTACTCTGAGGACGACTTCTTTACCTTTGAGCGCTGGGTTGAAAACTATGTTAACAACTGGGCAAAGTGTGACACCCTCTGCAACCATGCAGTGGGTTCTTTTATAGAGAAATTTCCAGTGTATGTGGAAAACCTCAAGGTCTGGGCTCTGTCGGACAACAGATGGGTAAGACGAGCAGCTGCAGTAACCCTTATCCTGCCTGCCCGAAAAGGCAATTTCCTTAACGAGGTTTTTGAAATCTCCGATCTCCTGCTCAAAGACAGAGACGACCTGGTCCAGAAAGGCTACGGCTGGATGCTCAAAGAAGCCAGCAAATCCCATAGGCAGAAAGTCTTCGAATACGTAATGAATAATAAAAAAGAGATGCCCAGAACTGCCCTCAGATATGCAATCGAGAAAATGCCACAAGATTTGAGAGCCCGAGCTATGGAAAAAAACTGGAAAAAATAGAGCTGCGTCGAGAAAAATCAGGAAAAATCATAGAAAATCCGGGAAAATCCGTGACGATCTAGAACGAATCCGATACGAATCCGATACGAATCCGAGACAAGTCCAAAAAATCTTACAGAAATCGAAAATTTTATAGAAACCCAAAAATGAGAGAATATTAGAAAATTATAAGCGAAAAGTGAAAGGTAGAAGGGAGTAAGGTTCTTTCCCTATACAATACCCCCATATTGTATCTTTGTCCCTTACTCCCCGGGTGTTCCCCTCTATTCCTGTATTTTTGCCTGCAACTCAATTCTGCAGGAGCTCATTCACACAATTTTGGTCTACGTTACAGTTAAAAGGATCTCTTCACAAGTATTTTGTTCTATTTACCCAGCCATGATACGAATTTAACACTTTTAACCGTTTTAATAATAACGCTCTTCCCAACTCGATTTATTTTAAAAATTCTTTCGACTGTTTATGGTTTTTAAGAGACTTGAGTTTCATTTTTTGAGATAAAATGTGAATGATTCGAGATATTTGATGAAAAAATAAAATCTTTTTGAACATTAAATCTTTGCCGAAAATCTTTGCCGAGAAAGTGACTTCAAACTTACTGTTTTTATTATTTTCATTTAACTATAAATACGAAACATACCAATAGTTATCTATGAGATGCAGGGTAAGCGTCAGAAAAATCTCTCCAGATTCGCTCCATTACGATTATCAGTATGGTCTTGCCTCAATGTTATATTCAAAGTTAGCTACTTCTAATATAGAGCTTGCAAATAAGATTCACAGTAAAAGAGGCTTTAAATTCTACACGTTTTCCAATCTTGTTCTTGAAGACAAAATTCCTGAAAAGAACGGGTTAAATTTCAAGAAAGCTCATTTTTTCCTGTCATCTCCCGATCCTGAGTTTATAAGGAGTTTTGCAGAAGGGCTTTTGCTTGAACCAGAATTTTTCCTGGGGAATAATGGAAACAAGTCCAATTTCGTAATTGAAAGAATTGAAGTTCTTCCTTTAATACATTTTTCGGATACATGTACCTTCAGGACTCTTTCTCCTATCTATTTAAAAACCCAGAGAAAACAGGATGACAGGCTGGTAGAGTTTGACCTGTATCCAAAAGACTCAAAGTTCCATGAAAACCTGCATAAAAATCTGGTTGCCAGGTACGAAGAATTCTATGGATCAAAAATCGATAAGGACTTTTTTGAAGTTATAAAGATCCCAAGCTTCAAACCCAAACGAGTAAAAATAGAAAACAATTACAGACGCTGCAGTTTGATGAATCTGTACCTGTCCGCAAATCCAGAACTATTACAGTTTGCGTATGATGCTGGGTTGGGCGAAAAAAATGCTATGGGATTCGGATGCGTCAATGTTCTGAAAGTGAAACAAAAGTAGGGAGGTCGAAGGATTGAGTTATGAGACTACTAAGGAGAAAGAGAACATAATTTATAGAGACAGCAACCAATATAAAATTAAAATCAGGCCTTAGAGGGATTGAAACTTAGGTGTTCCAGCGAATGAAGCATTATCACAAGCAAGGTTAAAATCAGACCTTAGAGGGATTGAAACTTGAATTCCAAGCACATGAATTACGAAGACGGAGTGTTAAAATCAGACCTTAGAGGGATTGAAACTCGAACAAATCGGCGCATGTCAGGTACGTGCCATCAGCATCGTTAAAATCAGACCTTAGAGGGATTGAAACTTTAGTAGACAGCATTCATAGGTATCATTATTTGACGGTTAAAATCAGACCTTAGAGGGATTGAAACTTGACAAGAAAGCCGCAGGAGAGTAACACATTAAAAGTTAAAATCAGACCTTAGAGGGATTGAAACGTCGAAGATTCTGCAAAACAGCGTAAAAGCATAACCGTTAAAATCAGACCTTAGAGGGATTGAAACAGTTTGACAGCAGTAACTAAGAGATGCTGAGAAGTGTTAAAATCAGACCTTAGAGGGATTGAAACGTTGTATGGTAGAACACCAAACTCTTCCACGAATTTGTTAAAATCAGACCTTAGAGGGATTGAAACACTTGTATTGAGATAGTATCTCCCGCATAACTGTTACTAGTTAAAATCAGACCTTAGAGGGATTGAAACCACATTGCGGAATAGACAAGTATCGCAAGCGCCAGTTAAAATCAGACCTTAGAGGGATTGAAACGAGAAAGTAAAGGAGCTTGCAAAAAATAAGATCTTTGTTAAAATCAGACCTTAGAGGGATTGAAACATCAAATAATCCATGATAACTTTGATAATAAACTTGTTAAAATCAGACCTTAGAGGGATTGAAACAGCATTATGTAAAGCTCATCAGAATCATAAATGTTGTGTTAAAATCAGACCTTAGAGGGATTGAAACATAGTCAGGAAAGCAGTACAGGAAGAATTGGATAAGAGTTAAAATCAGACCTTAGAGGGATTGAAACTCTAACCAGTCTAAGTACTCCTCAAAGGTTTTCCACGTTAAAATCAGACCTTAGAGGGATTGAAACAACGACGTTTCTTAAAAATATTTAACTCTTTTTATTTGATGAAAAAGGAAAGTTACTTATTAAAGACTTTCTATATTTTTGAAAGATTTTTCATTTTAGAATTAAAGTTGATCTTTCTAGAATTGGAAGTAAAATAATGAGTCAAAACTTTCTTTGTATCTATTCAGGGTAAGGGAGGCACATCTTCAATCGCCGAATGAAGTGAACTAATAACAGGCATTTTATTCTTTATTAGTGTGGATATGTATCCCCTTATTCTACAGAATACATCCGCTCCATTTGTTTTTCTAAAATCTCCCGATATTTTTTGTTGAATTGTTATCATCCTGAGATCTCTTTCTGCCTGGTTGTTGCTAAAAGGAACTCTCAGATCCGTAGCAAACCTCAAGATCTCTTTTTCATACTTTTCAAGTCTATCAAGAAGGTTTCTTGCCTTACTCTGTGCTTGTATTCCTCTTTTAGCCTCATCGTCTTTTGATATTTCAGGTGGAGGATTATCCTCAAATCCTTTCATGAGTATTAAATGATACTTTTCTATGAATGTTTTGATCGTATCTTCACCTATTTTAGTTCCCAGTTTTCTGGCACAATCAGCTTGTTCTTTAATTTCATATAGGAGATCAGACATCTCCTTAGCCCACTCTTGCTTGTATATTTTATAGATATTCTTAAGTTCCCTTTGAATATGGACATTACATAATGCATGTTCACATTTGTATTTGAAATAAGATTTCCAAAAGTCGTGGACTAGTATTCCTCTATACTTAGGCAACACTCCCATTTTATTCATTGCTTTAAAACCTCTACTCTTGTGATGAAAATAATATGTATATTTTTTTGTAGAGATTAGATGGCATTGTTCCCCTCGACCATTAACATTAATTCCAGTTTCGTCGCCATGAATTACATCTTCCTTTATTAATTGCTTCTTGATGTGGTTTGTAACACCTTTCAATTTGTGATACAACTTCTTTTCTGCTTTAATTATTGTATCAGAGCTTATCTTAAATCCAAAGATATCTTCATATAGATTCTTGATTCGATTATAGGGAATTAATTGGTAGTTTCGTAGGTAAATTGCAATTGTTAAAACTGTAATGCCATATTGGACAGGTTTTGTAATTGATTTTGGAAAATCAGCTTTGTTTTTACAGTTACAGTAAGGACATTTTTTGATCTCAGCACGATGCTCGGTCACGTTACGCATTACAACTATGTTAAATTCCTGTCTTGTCTTGTAACCTATGACCTCAGATTCCTCTATGTTACGACCACAATGTTTACATTTATGTAGCTGATGAAAGATAATTTCATCAGGATCTTCAACCTTATTCAAAGTAGAACCAGGATGTCCTTTTTGACCACCAGGACAGTTATTATTTCCATCTCGTGAACTCCCAGTTTTAGGTTTCTTCTCGATAAAAGTGCCAGTAGAAGGAGGTTTCTTGTTGATTTGGATAGTCTGATTCAAAAGAGATTCTAATTCACTTATCCGTGCTTGAAATTCAATTGTTTGAGATTCCAGAGCCTCAATACGAGCATCTTTAAACTTGACTTGAGACTCTAATTCATGTATTCGTTCTCGAAATTCAATATTTTGAGATTCAAGATCCTTACATCGGAGTTCAAAATCCTCAATATATGAAGCAATAAAATCAGGGTTCGAGTGGCATAGAGTAAGAATCTCTTCACGCTTCATAAATCTCTTCCCAAAATACAGCGATTTTTATAATAAATATGATGAAAAAAGTAAATGTTGAGTTTATACGAAAAATAAATCAGAAATATAGATAGCTGGATAGATACAAAAAGTTAAATGATCTCATTTCTCCTTCCTCGTGATTTATGTCACGATACTCTTTGTTTCGATCAAATAAAATTGAATCATAAATCCAAGATCCGTTTCATCAGTTGCCACGTCATTAGATGTTCAAAATAGTTCCATAAGTTCCAAAGCGCCTCAAGCATCTGTCATTTCAACATCTCCTTCAGGTACTACAGGGGGCAAGGCAGGGACAGAAGGCATGAAGGGTGCTATAGGGGGCATGATGGGTGCAGGGACAAAGGCAGAGTATCTGTGATAGTCTTCTACTTGGGTGCTCCAATCATTGTTGAAGAGGAATCCCGAAGGATCATGGAGTGTTCTTTGGAAATATTGGTCGAATGTCTCATATGGTGCCCTCCCTCCATGAGGATCTGAGCGACCTTCTGTCGGATTAGACGAAAGTCGCTTAGGAATTTGGGAAATAAGAGACTCCAAAAGTACACGGTTTTGATCTGCTAACTGTTGGCTTAAAAGAGGAGTTTGCGTTGTAAATTCTAGACCAAAGGGGTTCTGGGTCCATCGGGTATCGGCTAACGTTGCAGCCTGCGGAAAATGTGGCCATGCATCCGCCACGGCAATTTGTGTTGCCTGGGTGCTTCTAGGATCGCCTATCATCGTAAATGAATGATGCGCATGTGGATCCCAGACTCGGATGATCGGGAAGGGGGTTGGTGCAACCGTTGTTAGCAAAGCATGTGTGAGCGCACTGAACTCATTACAAGCTCCTCCGCCTGCACAAATCGCTGAGGCAGCCCTGCGGTAAGCATCTTGGCCTCCAGTAAGCGCTTCAACATCTCCGAATACAGTTCTTAGGAAATGTCGAGATAAGTTAAAGCGAGCGGTGCTCTCAGCGTGTGAATCGACGACGTCATGATAAACATTGCCGGCACCGTAAGGAATCAATTGGCGGGCCTGATTTATTACTGTTTGGGCGGCTTGGAGCATTCTAAGCGTCTGAGGGTCGGTGCTTTGATCCCTCATGCACTGCACTGGCGCTCCTGCCCCATCAATCCGTCCCCTATCCTGAGTTGACGGCAAATTATTAGTGATTTTTTCCATTAAGGAAACTTTCTTTCCCATCGCATCCGCTTCATGCTCCAGTCTCTCGTCATTATTAACCGGAACTCTATCCTTCATCTGCATCGTCGGCTTTACTCTTCCTTGAGCCTGCTGAACTACATGCCACGTCTCATGAGGTAAATACCTCTCCTGTCCCGAAGATACATGAATATTATTTCCTTGCGTATATGCTAACGCCCCTACCTCAGCAGGTTTAGACGAATTATAATGCACCTTCACATCGCTCATATCAATTCCAGACAAATTCTCCACGCCAGCCTTGAGGTTATCAGGCATTCCAGTATTATTCTCTTTCTTTGTCTGAAGTAGCTCTTTCTCTTCTGGGATTTCTTGTCGCTGAATAGTCCCTATCAACTTACCCTGAAGAGGTTTTTCTTCCTCCTCTGACTCTTGTTTTTGAACGATAGGGGCTGCGAAACATGAAGGGCAGACAATTTCAGGCTTATCTTCAAACTTGCCTTGGAGAGGTTCTTCTTCCTCCGAAGTCTCCTGCCTCTGTACAGGTTCGATCATTTTTCCCTGAAATGGTTCTTCTTCTTCTGGAGTCTCCTGCTTCTGTATGCATGAAGGACATTTTTCCTCTTCCGGAGGGATTTCCTGACGCTGGATACTTCCAAACTTACCTTGCATAGGTGGTTCTTCTTCCTCTGGAATCTTCTGTCTCTGGACAATTCCAACCATTTTACCCTGCAATGGTTCCCCTTCCTCCTGGATCTCTGAGCGCTGCACAGTTTCAAATTTGCCTTGCATTGGCTTTTCTTCTTCCTCTTGTATTTCCTGACGCTGAATAGGCGCTTCATGAGCTGTGGAAGAGTTTACAATACCTGATAGCAATTGTGCAACAGCCCGGTTTCCAATGGTTCTTTGTAGCTGCATCACATCAGCATGAGTGAGAGATTTCGGGTTGATTTTTGCACGCTGGATGATAGAATAAGGATTTGATGCAGGCGTCTGGCTTACGGGGGTTGTTTGCTTTTGAAAAATAGTATCCGGTTTTTTTGATTGCTGGATTTGCTGGTGCTCGGGCATGGGTAACGTCTCTGTGGAAGTTGGATGGATAACTAAAGAATACTTCAAAAAAATTGATGATATATGACTTCGTTACAGTATAAAAACGTTCCATGTTTGTTGAAAATCTTTTGATTGAGAATTATAGCTTCGAAAGGATTCCTAATCAAGCCAGTGAAGCTCCAGTTAATATCAAAGGATTGTTTTTCAGGGCCTATGTTTTGCTTTGTGGTTATCGCACTTTTGAGTGATGATGCATGTCAATTCAGGCAAATTGCATATCATCATACTCTTTGCCAGATTCATGATGGTAGAAACTACACAAGAAATTGAGGCAAATAGTTCTTTATCATAGAGAAAAGCTAGAAACTTTTCTGGACAGATACTGAGACTTTCATGGTGAACCTTGTGAGTTTAGAATAAAATCAGATTCAGAGGTAACGGAGCAGTTATCCATTAAGTTTGATAAGTTGTTTTCTACCAAAACAGGATATGAACAGCCTGGATGAAAGAATCGCTAAGACGAAGGAGAACAAGGAACATTTATTGAAGGTACTGGTTTTGCCAGAAGTTCCGCTGAATTGTTATGCAGTGGAACTGGCGGCGAGAGCAAAGGTCAGAAAAAGAGATATGAGTCTTCAAACCATAACAGAGGAAGGAACAAAGGCAAACGACACATTTATGACGATTGTTCATACAGTAAAGAAACTGGGTGTAAGTGCATATCAGTATATGTAATAGAGTAGGCAACACATTCGAGATGCCATCTCTGGTTCAACTCATCACAGAGAAAAAAGCTCATTGAGTGCAAAGTGAAAACTTATCACTTAATTTGAAGAGGATATGACTGGAGGATAATTTATAGATAGGAATATAGGTAACTAATTATATTATTCTAATTACTCTAACGAAAAATTACTCTAACGAAAATAAATAGACAGCAAGAATACCAGAAATGCCGGATTAGGTACCGGAACAGATTTGTCAGGAATAATAAAGAAAGCATGAAAGCCTCAGACCTATTTGGCTTGAGGTCTTTTAAAAAAGCAAAGGGGAAAATACATGGGATTATTCAAAAGGATGGAGACAGTATTAAAATCGAAGATGAATACAGTTCTTAACAAGGTGGAAGACCCACGGGAAACGCTGGACTATTCCTATGAGAGGCAGCTCGAACTTCTCCAGAACGTGAAGAGAGGAGTTGCGGAAGTTACAAGCTCAAAAAAGCGCCTTGAGCTCCAGCGTGCAAAACTGGTTCAAAATATAGACAAGCTTGAAGGGCAGGCAAGAGATGCAGTTGCCGCTGGCAGGGAGGATCTTGCAAGGCTGGCTCTTGAGAGAAAAGCAGCCCTTGCGCAACAGATCGAGGGAATTGACAGGGAAATTGCAGATCTTGAGAAGCAGCAAGAAAAATTGATAGCTTCGGAAAAGCGCCTTTCAACGAAAGTGGAGATTTTCAGGACCCGGAAAGAGTCGATTAAAGCCCAGTACTCAGCTGCTGAGGCCCAGGTGAAAATAAACGAATCTGTTACCGGCATCGGTGAAGAAATGGCAGATGTAGGCCTTGCACTCGAAAGGGCCGAAAATAAAACCGAAGAAATGAAAGCGCGGGCTGAGGCAATTGACGAGCTTATGGAAGCTGGCACACTCGAAGACCTTACAGGCGGCAGAGACGAAATTGATAGAGAACTTGCAAAAATCAGTGTCCAGAGTAATGTAGAATCCGAACTTGCTAGGCTTAAGGCCGAATCCGGAAAAGGGCCTGAAAAAGCGAAAACCGTGGAAGAAGGTACGGAAGAAGGAAAGGGGGTCTGAAGTTGATAATCAGGATTATGGGTGAAGGCCAGTATAGGGCACCTGAAGCTCTCTGTGACGAACTGAACCAGATTGATAACCGGATCGTGGTTCTTGTTGAGGAAGGAAAAGTCGAGGAATTCCGAAGCGAACTTGCCAGATTGATCTCCAAAATAAAGGAAAAAGGGGAGCCGATTGAAGCGGAAGAGCTTCTGGAATCCGACATTATCGTACCCCCTGAGGATCTAAGCCTTGAAGAAGCAAAAGACGTGTTTAAAGGCGCAGGAATCTTTGAGGATTGAAGCTGTAACCTAAGAACAATTAAGAACAAATCTAAGAGGCTGTCTTAAAATTAAATACTACATGTAATCATATTGTTCGCTAGTGATAGAACAAACAAAAAGAATTCCTTATCCTAGTGATATCTCTGATAGAGAATGGGAAATAATCAAACTGTACTTTCCAAATCCCAGGACAAATAGAGGTCGAAAGCGCGTTCATCCTTATCGCGAAATCTTGAATGCCATCTTCTATTTGTTACGTTCTGGTTGTGCCTGGCGAATGCTACCCCATGAATTTCCACCTTGGAAAACTGTGTACCACTATTTCCGTCTTTGGCGACTTACTGGATTTTGGGAACGTATAAATGCTACACTGAGAACTGAACTGAGAATTGCATATGGCAGAGAATCAGAACCTAGTG
>Ga0183098_10331_pt1 | contig 116088 bp, 100 predicted proteins | sample BioMet9_FD_128884 | JGI IMG/M metagenome (GOLD analysis project Ga0183098, IMG submission 128884) | Microbial communities from bioreactor (seeded with sewage sludge) at Lawrence Berkeley National Lab, California, USA - Biofuel... | ecosystem: Engineered > Bioreactor > Anaerobic > Unclassified ...
CAAAAAACATTACTTTTACTGTGGACAAATCGGAATACCGCCCGCGTACGATTTATGCGGATGAGCTGAACCTTCAGAAGATCTTCCTGAATCTTCTCACGAATGCCATCAAATATACGCCGGAAGGCGGCCACGTCTGGGTAAAAATCTGGGACGAGCCTGCCGGTTCTCCGGAGCCGGACACTGTTTTCACGATTCGGGATGACGGAATCGGCATTTCACCGGATTTCCTTCCGCATGTCTTTGAGCCGTTCATGCAGGAAAAGAGACACGGATATGAATCCGTCGGCACCGGTCTCGGACTGTCCATCGTCAGACAGATCGTCGACCTGATGGGCGGAACGATCGGAGTAAAAAGCGTGCAGAATCAGGGAACGGAATTCACGGTCCGGCTCCATTTCCTGGAAATCAAGAATCCTTCTTCCGCAGCGGCAGATCACGTCCGGTCCGAAGAAACAGACCTGACCGGCAGAAAGATCCTGCTGTGCGAGGATAATGAACTCAACCGTGAAATTGCCGTTGCCATTCTCGAAGACCGCGGCATGACGGTCGAAGCCGCCGTCAACGGGCAGATTGGCCTTGAAAAATTCAGCAAAAGCAGTCCGGGATATTTCGATGCGATTCTCATGGATATCCGCATGCCGGTCATGGACGGATATGAGACGGTAAAGGCAATCCGGCAGCTCGACCGTCCAGATGCCGTAACCGTACCGATCATCGCGATGACAGCGGATGCTTTTTCCGATGCGATTCAGAAATGTCTGGATTCCGGCATGAACAGCCATATTGCCAAACCGGTCGATCCGGAGAAAATCTATGCAGTGCTTTCCGAACTGATTCTTTCAAAAAAATAAGGAGGCGACATTTTCATCAACCTGTATCAGGCAGATGCAGGCAGGGTTATTGAAAATCGGCCAGTATCATGGTATATTTTTTGAGTGGCCGTCTAAAACTGTAAACAGGCCAAAATCAGAGGGAGGTTATTATGGAAAATAAAGCAGCAAAAAATTTGAAGGCAGCCGGCTGGGTCATGGTTTTCCTGGCGGTTCTGGAAGTCGTGGAATCGCTTCTGAACATCAGTCAGGTTAAGAAACTTGCAGCTGTTTCACCCGCTGCAGCAGCTATTCCCGAAGCTTTCATCAATATCGTGCTTATTATCGCCATTGTTATCATCGTCATCTTTGCCGTAATCCGCATACTCGACGGCATTCTCTGCTGGCGTACAGTCGTCAGCAACGGTATCGGAAAAGGCATCAAAGGCCTGACAATCCTTCTTCTCGTTCTGGATTCCATCGGGCTGCTGATTGCTCTGACATCGATTCCTTCCATCACGGCAGCCGGTACCGATGTGCTTTCCTTCGTTACATCGATCTGCAGCTCCATCGCTTATTTTGTAATTGACATTATGGTTCTGAAATACCTCGGCGATTACAGAAACGCAAGACAGGCTTAAGCTGTTCATCTGCAGGCAAACGGCATCTCCCGTTCAAGGAGATGCCGTTTTTTATTGAAGAACGATTTTCTGTTTTCAAATAAAAATTTCTATTTCCCCGAAGGCGGAAAATTCCTGCTGCCTTCACCCGGCATATACGGCATCTGTCCCGGTGCCTGCCCCTGCATCTGTCCGGGCGTCTGCCCCGGCATCTGTCCTTGCGCCTGTCCCTGCATCTGCGCATTCCATGCCGCAGCCTGGGCGTTCCGTTTTTCCTGTGCCCGCCGGTTGGATCTTCTGACAAGAAATACGATCAGTACCGTGACTGCCGCGACAATGGCAAGGGCCGGACTTGCTGATACCAGGAAAATGAACAGTTCCACGAAGAATGTTCCGATGGCATGCAGGGTATTGCGGAAGCCATAGGATATCCGTTCGCCTACGGTCTTCGTGCTTCCGATGGCCACCTGTGCTTCATTCAGGGAAATGCTGACCGTCGAATAGGCAATCTGCGAATCGTAGGATTGCTTCTCATCCTCCAGTGATTCAATCCGGGAGCGGACATCGCTGATCCTGTCCTGAATCGAAATCGTATCTTCGACAGTTTCAGCCTTCCCCAGCATTGCATTCAGGGAATCCAGCTCTGCATTAAGAGATTTCAGTTCGCTTTCTGTCTCGTTATAGGCATCCGTAATGTCTTCTGTCTGTTCGCTCTTCGACATCACGCTGCAGGCATTTTCCACGGTCTGCAGGTATGCATCCAGTTTGTCCGCCGGAACGCGGACGGCAATCGATTCCGATCTTGCATTGCCGTAATTGGTAAGATCCGAATATTCGACATAGCCTCCGGCATCCTCTGCCGCCTTGCGGATTGCCTCATCCGCCGCCGTGAAGTCCTCCGTCTCTGCCGAAATCGTGACATCCTTCGTCAGCTTTCTGTTTTCGGAAACCGCGGTATTTCCGGACACCGCATCGCCTGACTGATAGGCTTCCTCTGTCTTTGCTGCAGAAGAGGCCGTGCTCTGGCTGCTGTTTCCGCAGGAAATAAGAGCCATGGCCGTCATGAGAATGATAAAGGCGGTGAAAGTTTTTCCGATTCTGCTCCTGATCGTTTTCATCGTGATTCCTCCGATTTTCAATTATTTTCCGGCTGTATTTGTTTTCTTGCATGGAGGAAGGAAGAGAATGGCAGGTTCCCTTCCTTCCCAAAGAAAAAGGTATTAACCCTTCACTGAACCGGGCGCCACTCCCATCTCAGAAATTCTGAAAACAGGAACTCAGCGACGATTCGTGGCAGGACGGTCAGTGTCCGTTTAAGAAATGAGTAACCGTATTCTGTCTGAACAGATCCCACCTCATCAGAAGAGATGCCCTCATATAGGCATTGTATATTTATCCTGAACATTTAACAAGAGCAAAGGCATAAAAACGTCATCCGTTTCCTCCAGCCCGATGGTCTTTCAGTTCCTGTCTTTTTCTCCGGAACTCGATAATCGGCAGGTCTCCCTGCACCAGATTCTCTCCCATCATCAGTTCGCTCTTCTTCGGGATCTGCGTCAGCACGACCTTCCGGTCCTGATGAAGAACGACCCGGTTTGCCGCATCGCCCAGGGCGTTCACAATCTGTTTCAAAACCGGAACGTGGAGAAAACTCTGGCAGAAACGCAGATAAATTCTTGTGTTCTCCTCGTCCACCGGTGCAAAAGCTGCCATGATCCGCAGCTTCGGCGAAACCCGGTTCTGCCAGAGATTCGGCATCAGTGCCTGAAGACTGAACAGTTTTTCATAGTCCTGAATTTCATCCGGACGCTGGGGAGTCTGGCCGGCATCCGCTTCATTTTTCACATAATAGGTCATCAGACTGCCGTCCCATTTCACGACAGGTCCGTTGACCAGCGCTTTATTTCCCCGGCCGATGGTCGAGCCGTGCACAAACGGAAGGTGTACGACGTCCAGCTGGTTCTCGATGGCGCGGGTATAATGCACGTTCCAGTTTTCGGAAAACATGCCGTAGGAAAAACCGCTTTTCAGGTCTTCAAAAAACGGAATCTCCGGCAGGTGGTCCGACGGGGTTCCGTACCACAGCCAGATGAAGCCGTACGCTTCGCGCGCCACATAGGATTTTACCTTGAAGTTGGAAGACGGCACGCTCTTCTTCCCGTTTGCCGGGATGAAAGTCACACGCCCGGTCGAATCGTACTGAAATCCGTGAAACGGGCAGGCGACGCGGCCGTCACAGATTTTTCCTCCGGACAGCGCTGCTCCGCGATGACAGCACTGATCCGCGATGCAGCAGACGGATCCATTTTCCTCACGCCACAGAACCAGCTTTTCCGAAAAGCGCGTAACGCCGACCGGACGGTTCTTCTTCACTTCTTTTGTGCTGAGAACTGCATACCACTGGTCAGGAATCATTGATGAGCCTCCCTTGTCTGTTTTCTGATTATTATCTTAACGCAGAACCTGCCGATAAGAAAAGGGGAAAAAAGGCAAAAAAAATTACGATGCTTTTGAAAAAACAGTACAATCCTAGGGGAAATAATGTTACAATGAGAAAAATAGTTCTCACACAGCAAGGAATCTGTCCAACTGGTTTTTTACACAATTTCATAATGAGGAGGGTATTATATGTTTTGTAAAAAATGCGGTGCAGAAATCAAAGACGGCGCAAAATTTTGTCCTTCCTGCGGGGCCCCGGTAGCAGCAGCTCCGACAGGTACGACCGGAGGCTCCCAGCCATATCAGCAGCAGTCCTATCAGCAGCAGCCTTATCAGCAGCAGCCCTACCAGCAGCAACAGCCGTATCAGCAGCAGCCTTACAGACAGACACCTCCGCAGAACAGTGACAGCCACGGACTTGCAGTCGGAAGTTTAGTCTGCGGCATCGTCGGCCTGGTCTGCGTTTTCTTCGGCACCTTCGCATTCATCGGCACGATTGCTGCTGTTGTCGGTCTTGTTCTTGCTTCCATGGCTAAATCAAGAGGCAACACAGAAGGAATCCGTCAGGCCGGTTTCATTCTTTCCCTGATTGCGGTCATCATCACGGCGATCACCTTTATTGCATGCCTTGCATGTGTCGGAAGCATTGCTTCTCTTGCCGGCGGTCTCGGCGGTCTTGGCAGTCTCGGCAATTACAATTAATCAATCCTGATTCAATTATCCAAAAGCAGGCAGCGAATTCACTGCCTGCTTTTTTTTGCCTTCTGTCCGGTAAACCGGAGAATCTGCTGCACTCAATGACTGGCAGCCAGATTCCCGGCAATGGTTCTTTCTCTGTTCTGATATTCATCCGCGCAGGTTCTGCCCGCGTCGATGTACTTTCTCAGGTCCTTCGAAAAATCTTCCAGGCCGTTTGCCGTCTGCCAGAGACTGCATTTGATGGCGCCTGCCGCAGCAGACCGGAACTGCAGCCTTCTCTCGATATCCCGTACGGTTCCCGCATCAGAACGGATCCGCAGCGCTTCGGACGTCAGGCGGCTCAGTTCTTCATTTACCGCTGATGGCTTGATCATAAAATGAACATTTCCGATGTAGCGGTCGCGGCGTTCTTTAATCCAGTCGGACCAGTGCATAAAGATATCCTGCATATGGACCCATCCGTCGTACATAGTCTGTATTCCGGGGACGCCGGGAATCCAGTGCCAGTGCGGAAGAGCAAAAATACTCATGTCAATGTACTTGCTGAACGGGCCGGACCAGACAGACCATTCATCCTTACGATCCGATATGACATTTCCATGCTCATCAAATGTGACGTTATGGGTATCATGGCGCCAGACCATATTGAGCCAGTCATGGTCAGTCGGCGTATCCGCATGGATGGTACGGTTATCCGCAGTCGGAACCATATAGAGCAGCGTGCCGACAACACTCCACTGGTAGTGAGTCAGGTATCTCTGGGCTTTCATGATGTCTCCTGCATGTTCGAGCAGGTATTTTTCCGAATAACCGGGTCCGTCCAGGCTGACGCACTGATCAATCTTATCCCGCATGGCATCCGGAGCGGTAATGCCGGCATGTTCCGCCAGATTTCCGCCGAGAGAATGTCCCGTAAAACCGAAATGATTGTATTCGTGCCCGTAGCGATCCCAGATTTCCCTGGTATATTCCTGTGCCTTCTTCTGCTGTGGTGTCAGTGCATTGTTCAGAAGCCCGACATCGGAGAGTCCCCAGTCTTTCGCCAAATTCTCCGTGGTATCGCTTTCGCTTCCGCGGAAGGCAATCAGGGCATCTCCGTCCGCCGTGTCGATGGTGCAGGCATACATGCCGGATCCGTGTTCATCGTTGCAGATATTTTTAATGGACCAGTTCCAACACTGATCCCCGTTGGGCAATCCGTTAATGCGGTCCGTCAGATCCTTGATTTTGGAAAGTTTTTCCGCGGAAGCTCCCTCTGCTTCCATTTTCAGAAGTTCCCTCAGAGTATGGTGCCCTTCCATAAAATCTGACTCATCAAAATCGAAATAAGCTATCTGCGATGCAATCAGCATCTGATCGTCTGAATAACTCATACCTGATTACCTGCCTCTTCCGCAAAGTCTGTTTCCTTCGTCTGAAGCTGTCCTTTGAAAAAGCGTATTTCCATAACCGGAGAATCCTTTACCAGCTGGTCATACTCGTCATAAATGCCTGCGTTCTGTCCGAAATATTCTTCAACCTTCTTCAGCGTTTCCTCATCCGTTATGGTAAGACGGACAGTTCCGCTTAAAGCGGGTTCCTTCTGCACGGCTGCTTCGACTGCCTGATAGACTGCCCGGGCATCCCTGTCCGCCGGACAGTAATGAAGCATCAGCAGGAAACGGTCCGAAGGCTTGATGCCCATGAACTCTTCCGGAGTCATGCCGGCATCTGCCGAGGCTATCGATTTGCTGAGCGGTTCCGCTTTCAGGAAATAATAGCCGGGAAGAGTCCCCAGTTCTGCCGACATTTTTTCTTCCACGTCAGCACTGACCCGGGCAGCAACATACTCATCTTCGATATAAGTTCCGCCGCGGTCCCCTGTGCATTTGAAGAGGACTTCGGGATACTCTTCCGAGTAGGCCGTAACCTCGTATTCATTTCCGAAATAATCACTGCCATGATACTGTGCCAGATAAAAGGTTTCGCCGTATTTTGCCGCAAGCATGTCCAGTGCCTGCTTCTCGAACTTCTCCCTGTCAACTGCACAGCCTTCCACGCCGCCTGCTGCTGCCATGATCATCACCCCCAGAATGATTCTTTTCCATGTTTTCATCGTTCACGCCTTCGCACTCATCTCTGCAGAATACTCAGAAGAGCCTGTTCGGTCCGGTAGTTTCTTTCAGCAGATTCTTTCAAAGCCTGTGATTCGGAGATTAGTTTCTGTCCCTTCTTTTTCAGAAGAAGTACATGCCTTCTTCCTTTTATGACATATTCCCTGCCGGCTTTTCCCTTCCACAAAGATGCGAGGTTTTCAAGAACGTCATTTTCGGAATCTGCCGATCTGAGAAGACTGCTGCCGAGTGATTCCAGTTCCCTGGCATCCTCCAGCGTCTTCCGGTAATCCATGAAGATTTCGTTTTCATTCGACTGTCCCATGCTGTCTCCGTATCCTTTCCTTTAATCTGAAACCATGCCCTGATCGTGTCCGGCACACAGCCGGATTTTTTACGCCGCCGTCATGATATTCTCAATATACTTGCGCGGATAGCTTCTGAAATAAGTATCAGGCACCCAGCCGACTGTCCCGGATTCGGAAATCTGGTAAGCACTGGTTCCGCTGCTCTCATAATGGAAATCCATCAGTTCAAATTCCGCTCCCGGCTTGATCGTGCCGGTCTGCATCGTGCAGGTCTGATCCGAATACACCGGAATCGAATCCAGTGCCTTTGCCGTGAACCCGTCTTTCAGATTGGTGACATCCGACGTCGCCGGAATTCCCGCTGCTTTGACAGAAGACTGTGTCATGCTCTGATCCTCAACGGTCTCACCGCAGATGAAGCAGAGATATCCGTAATCCCTGACTCCCCAGGTATGAATCTTCACTGCTTCAAAGGACCCGTTTCCCGTGATGCTGGCCGGCCGCAGGACTCCTTCGATACGCCCGATTTCCTGAATATCGCTGTTCTGGTAGGCATAGACGATTGTAGTCGCGGTGGCATCGTCTCCCGGGCAGTTGACGATGATGTTCCTGCTGCCATCCGCCGTATTGATGTCCGCCGCATAGGCTTCTGCACGGTAAGTCAGAAATCCAAAGTTAATATCGGTCTCCTTTCCGTTGACCGTCATCTGCATCCCGCCCTGTGCATCCTCATACTGATCAACTGCCGTATAGGTCAGTGTATCCGTAGTGCTGCCGTAGCTGACCGCTGTCTCCTGTCCTGAGACAAGCGGTGTCGCGGATGAAGATGCCGCCGGTTTATTTCCTGCATCAAGTTCAGAAAAATCGTGCCACGGGATACCGGTCTGATACGAATACGCTGCAATTCCTGCTTGTGCCTCTTCCGCACTGATGCTGTCGCCCGTACTGCCTTCGCTGGTCCGGTGCTGATACCGGCCGTTGATATTATCTCCGTCGTAGGCTTCGAGGAAAGTCATCGAAAAATCAGCTGCCACATGGTAGTAATCCATTTCTTTCTCGGTGCCGTTGTTGTGATAGACACCGATGACATGATTCGTGTAGAGCTGCGCGTAGTCACGTCTCCAGCTGATGAATTCTTCGGAAATCCTCTGCACCTGACCGTCCTTACAGCAGTATCCGTCCTGAAGAGTGTTCTCTTCTCCGCCTGTCGCTGTATTGGTATAAGAGTTTCCGATAATCAGTTCCGGGAATCCGTCTTCATTCAGATCGACAAAGGCATATTTCAGAACTTCCGGATCGTAGTCTTTGGACTGCTGGATCACGCGATAGCTGACATCCGGATAGTCCGTTTCCTCAACCCGATAGCTGAGTTCCTGTGCTTTTTTATATTCCTGAAGAATGGCCTGGTAAGTATCTGCTGCCTGCGCATCGGTATCCGGGGCCGCCGTCGGAGTCGGTGTCGGTGCAGACGTTTCCGTCTGTGCCGAATCGGACAGCGAAGAATATGCCTCTTCCACTTTCTGCTCGATTTCCTCCTGCAATTCCGGTTTCAGTTCGATAGCTTTGATGTAATCGGCAGTGGCCTTGTCCGGCTGTTTCAGCCCGACGTAGGCATCGCCTCGTCCGACATATGCTTCCGCTTTCTTTGGTTCGATTCGGATGGCTTCTGTATAAGCCTTTACTGCCTCCTCGTACTGCATGGACAGCAGGTACCGGTGTCCGAGATTCATGTTTCTCTGATACTGCGCCGTCGGTGAACGGAAATAAATAAAGAGGAGAACCAGAAGAGCTGCCAGCAGGACCCCGAGCATAAGGATCATGAGCAGCATATCCTTTCTGCTCCTTCCGGGGCTGCTTTTTCCGGAGCTGCTTTTTCCGGCCGTCCCCCGGTTTGCAGAACTGCCCTGCATCGTTCCGGAAACGTTCGTCTGCATTCTTTCAAATACAGGCGTCCCGCAGTATGGACAGATTTTTGTTCCTTCTTCCAGTTTCTTCCCGCAGTGATTGCAGAACATTCCGGTACCCTCTCTTCCGTATTGCTGATTCTTGCCTTTCGGATATATCTTATCATACATGTTTTGAGACAGATGATGGAAATTGCCGATGAAATGCCTCTTAAAAGCGATGAACGGCAGGCAGGCCGCCCGTCACATCCGTCTTGCATTTTCCGGACTTCAACCTTATGATGAAGTCATGAAAAAATGGATGATCATTCTTGCTGCCATCACAGGCTTTTTCCTGCTGGCACTTATTCTGATCCGGTCCCTGCCGTCTCTTTCCGCAGGAAGCGTCTCTTCTGCTGCTTCTTCAGAATCTGAATCGCCTGCCGGGTCCATATTGTCTGCCGCATCCGTTCTGCCCGCATCATCTGCAGATGTCAGTACGAACACGGAATTATCTTCTGCCGTCATAAGCACATCTTCCTCTGCTGCAGCCGGCTCTGCAGAATCTTCCTCCTCTGCTTCCGCTGCCAGTTCGCCGCTTTCCTCATCCGTTCCTTCGTTTACGGCCGACCAGTTCCTGGAGCAGGTCGCGGAAGTCTACCAGATGGCACACGATGGTCACTATGTTTACGGCGATTCGAAATCAACGCCTCCCTGCTCCGACGGCACGATCAGCTGCGACCGTCTGATTGCCAGGGCTCTGTGGAACCTCGGGCTGCAGGATCAGCCCGCAGGCGGTTTCGTGATTACCGGCGAAGAAGCCTATCTGACAAGCCACGGCTTCACAAAAGTAACAGACCAGTCTCAGCTGACCCGCGGCGATATCGTCATGCAGGACAGCGGTCACGGCGGAGATGTCGACTGGACATGGCATACTTTCGTACTGCTTTCCTATGATCCTGCAACGACGAAATGTCTCAAATACGACTGCGGTCATTTCACTCCGGAAGGGGCGGACCGCATCTCCAGCATCCAGCCTTTCGACACCGTTCTTGCGGACTACGGAACCCAAAGGAATTTCTACTGCGGATTCCATCTGTCCGGATAACGGTTTCTTTTATTGATTTCAGGCATAGGCAAATTCCCGGGGTTCCGCATTCCCCAGCGTAATCAGGCAGATATTGTCATAATCCGGCCATACTGCCCCGGCAAAAAGAGATGCGATTTCGGAAACGACAGACTCATAAATTGACTTGATACCCTCTTCAAGGCTGTTAAAAACTCCGGGAGCAAATTGCTTCAGCAGGATGTCTCCAATTTCAGAAGCTGCCAGAGAAATGACTGCCGGCACTATCGATGACTGCAGTTCATTCCACCACACTTCGCCGGTAATGTTCTCTCCGCTGATATAATCTTTCCAGACATTTCCGCCCGTTTCGGCAACTATGGTTACGATTGCTCCTGCCAGAGGATTCGCGATGCCGGCGGCTGTTTCCAGTCCTCCCTGAAGTGCACCGACAGCCAGTTTTTCCAAATGCTTATCCCAGCCATCGGAGTCCCAGGTTCCATCCTTTTTTTCGCTGACATAGTCAGAGAAGCTGTGGAGTCCGGCTCCTACAAGAATCGCTGCAAGAATCGCCCAGGCAAATTTTCCGTTCTCATCAGCATATCTGCATGGATTATCTCTGCAGAACAGGTATTCATTCAGCGAAAGAGGTGTATCCGCAAAACCTTTGTAGTAGTCTCTCCCGCAGAATCTTCCCGTATCGCTGTCATAGTATCTGTAATTTGCATTTTCTAAACCGCTGACGGGATCGCTGAGATAGCCTGCATAGCCAAAAGGCGAAGAACATCTTTTCATACCCGGAAGAAGACGTCCGTACTCATCATACCCTGCAGATTCTGTTATGTTCCCCTGAGAGTCTGCAAGATCCAGCACGCTGGCAATTTCATCGGTCAGATAATACCGGCTGCCATCCTGGTTCTCTTTCAGGTCTTTGTCAACAGAGGCAGCGAGGCTGCGATCCCATATAAAATCCTGATGAGAATCATCCGTGCTTCTGGTCAGGATATTCTTGCTGTCTTTTGTAAGATCACAGGTGTATTTAATTTTTTCTCCGTGAACATTCTGACTGACCAGATATCCCAGGCCATTATACAGATAATCACATTTTTCTCCATCCGGACTGACTGCACCTGTCATTTTTCCGGCTGCATCATACTGATAATGGTATTTCTTACCATTCAGCGTCCTGGAAATAAGATTTCCGCGCTTATCATATTCAAAGGATGCCCGGATTTCTTTTTCCTTACCCTTTACCGTATAGAAGATCAGCTGGTCATTTTCGTTATACTGATAATCCGTTACCTTATCCTTTTCTTTCAAGCGGATTCTGTTCCCGAAAGAATCATAGGTATATTCACGGACAGTTTCTCCATTTTCTTTTACGGATACAAGCCTGTCCATCAGGTCGTAATGATATTGGCAATGCCTGTCTGCCGCGCCGCAGGCCTTCCGGCTGATTTCTGCTGAGATTCTGTTTCCTGACGCATCATACTGATAACGGAACCGGTTAATGATCCGGTCATCATGGCTGTGGACAATCTCCGTAATATGTCCTGCTTCGTCTGCCTTCAGGATTTCCTTGATTCCATTGCTGAATTCTTTTTCAGCTGATAAATCATGGAGGTCGTAACGGTAACGGACATCCATGCTGCCGCGGTGAAGCTCCGTCAGCTGACTGCCGCTGCTGTAGGTGTACTGTACTGCTTCTCCGTCGGGATACTGCAGCCTTGTACAGTTTCCCATGGCAGACCGCTGATAGCCTGTTTCCAGCTTATCCGGATCCGTAACTTTACAGATTCTCCCCAGCCTGTCACGTTCAATCTGCGTAATTCCCATCCAGTCTTCAAAAGAATTCATCCGGTTCAGCGCATCATAGTGAAAGCACAGGTTTCTTCCATCAGCAAAAGTAATCTTCTCCGGTTCTCTTAAATTATAATATTCCTTCCCTGTCGTGTATCCTTCTTCATCCGTCCTGGATATCAATCTGCCATGATGATCATAAACAAAGGATCTGGCATCGCCTGCCGGATTAATGACTCTGACAATATTTCCATTCAGATCATATTCATATCGGGTGGAACGGTATTTCTGCGTATTCTTCTCAAAACGGCGCATTTCCGTCATGCTGCCCATACAGTCGTAGTAAAAGGCCATTTTATTTCCAAGAGCATCCTCTGCTGTTTTTATTTTTCCGGAAGGCGTATATTCAAATTTTCTTACCCCTCCGTTTTCTCCGATGCATTTCAGGATTTTCCCTGTGGGACTGTAAGTGAAATTCTTTTCTTCCCCTGCACTGCTCCTGATCCGGATCACGCGTCCCATGGAATCATAGGTATAGAAATAAGTTAATTTTCCGGAAAAGACCCTTTTTGCAGTTTTTCCGTTTGCATCATATTCATTGTTCACTGTCTGTCCGTCCGGCAGGCATATCTCTTTAATTCTGCCGCCGGGATAATAGGTAAATTCTGTTATTCCTCCGTCCTTGTCCTTTTTGCTCCTGATCCGTCCGAGAGATGTATAGGTCATTTCAGATGTGCTGTTTTCTTCATCTGTCAGTTTTATAAGATTGCCGCAAAGGTCATATTCATAGGTCTGATCATTTCCCGCCGGATCCTCTGTCCGGATCAGTCTTCCGCTTTCATCATAAGCATAACGGGTGCAGTTCCCGTGAGAATCCTTTTTCTGTACCGGCTTCCCGAGAGCATTATAAACGACTTCCTGAACTTTCTTCCCGTCCGTTTCAATGCCGGCAAATGCCCCGAGCTGATTATAGAGGATTCTGTATTTTCCTCCGGCTGCGCTGGTAAAATCGGTCACATGGAGCAGGCTGTCATATTTCAGGCATGTTTTTCCGCCGTTTGCCGAAAGGACTTCCTCCGGCAGCCAGCTGTTTCCGTATTTGTATTCTGTCCAGAATCCGTCTTTATTGCGGTATTTTTCCGGCAGTCCGAAGCCGCTGTAAATCCATTCTTCGGAAAAGCCGTCATAATCCGTCTCTTTGATCAGATCTCCGAGTGCATTATATTCAAATGTCTTCCTGCTTCCTTCCGGGTTTACAATGACTGTCTGTCTTCCGGCAGCATCATAGGTATACCGGAAAGTACTGCCAAGAGCATCTGTTTCCGAAATCACCCTGTTTAATGCATCATATTCATAAGATTTTACTGTCAGATGATTCTCCCGGACAGTGATGACATTCCCCCGGTCATCATAAAGAAAAGAACGTACAAATGTATCCGGATAAATGATCTTTTTCAGTTTTCCGTTCTTTTCCGTCAGCACCGCCGTTGAATTTCCTTCGGCATCGATATCCGTCCATCCACTGCCGTCCTGATTGTATTTTCTCTCTGACACCTGTCCGTTCGGCAGAAGGATTCTGATCAGCCTCCCCTGCCTGTCATAGGAAAATTGTTTCCTGTTTCCTAATGCATCCGTGACGGAAAGCGGCATCCCTTCCGCATCATATTCATAAACCGTTGTATTTCCTGCCCTGTCTGTATACTTTGTCCTCTGGTTAAAAGCATTATATTCAATTTTCTCCGTTCCGTTTTTATCTCTGACTTCCTTTGTCCTGAATTTCCTGTCAGAACAGTAGACCGTCACGTCTCCGTTTAATGCTGTCGAAACAGTTTCCCTTTCGTCATCCTTGTACGCAAAAAGAATGCTTCCCATTTCTCCAAGATGCTGTGCCGTAATTCTTCTTTTTGAATCATACTCATTTTCCAGCACGATTGTTCCCAGGGCATTCCGTACAGAGACAATCTCATTCAGTTCATTATAGGTATATTCTGTTCTGCTTCCGTCCGGCAGAATGACCGCTGTCAGATTATCCCCCGCATGTTCGTATACGGTTTTCCGCCCCGTATGGTCTTCCGCCCCGCAGAGAAAGCCTGCCGCATCATATCTGAATTTTACAGATTCTCCGGTACCGCTGATGACAGAAAAAAGTCTTCCGTCACGGTATGTCAGGGAAAGGGAATTATCATACAGGTCTGCTTCTTTCTGCAGTTTTCCGTCAGAGGCGAAAATAAATGTGCAGTCATCCTTCTTATAGATATAATGGTTTCCGTCTGTATGAACAGAGCTCGCGTTTCCATACCTGCTGGTAAAAGTACCGTCCCCGGAAGCTTCAAAAGCTTCCTCGCTTCCGTCTTCACTGCACAGAATTATTTCTTTTTCTTTCACAAGCAGATGTTTCATGAAAGTGTGCGTCCAGCCCATTCCGAATGTACTTTCCTGCGGATGGATGGAATTATAGTATCTATCAAATTTAATCGGAAAGAGACCCTGAATCAATAAGTCACAGTGATGAATAAAATAATTCCCCGTTGACATATCAACCGGTTCGCCGTCTTTATGATGTGTCGGAGCTGTTCCTCCGCCTGCATTTCCGCTGTCATTGATTTCCTTTTCAATTTCATTCATCGCTTCTCTGACAGCACCTGAATCAAAGCTTCGATTGCAGATCTTTTTTTCCGTATCTTCATAAAGCTTTTCTATCTCATCCAGCTTCTCTTTCATATCCGTCAGATTGACTTTATTCTGCCGGATATCACTCGACAGCTGCAGAACAGCTTTTTTCACATCATCAAAGGTTCCATGATGATCCCTTTCAAGATTAAAGTTGATTTCGTCAAGCGACGAAGCAATATTTTCCAGTTTGCCGGCAATACGGCTTAATTTTTCCGAATCATCTTTCATGCTGCCTGGTCTGACATTAATCTGCGACATCGTTCATTCCTTCTTTTCTTTATCCGATTTTTCAAGACTGCTGCAAATTTCCCGCAGCAGATTCATCATTCAGTCAAACGGCGTATAGCCGGACAGCAGATGCATCTCATCACCGGTAATCCAGCCGGATGTTCCGCCGGCCGTGACCTGAAGGCTGTACTGACCGGTCTGCGTGCCGCGTCCGACGACTTCCATGGAAGTCCCTTCCGGAATCGTCCCCGACTGGGAAGTACAGGCCTCGTCAGAATAAACTGCCATAGCCGATCCTGCAGAACAGGAATAGCCGTCCTGATAATTCTGTACAAATCCATCCATCAGGTCCCATCCGTTCTGACTGAAATAATGTCCCGGTGTCTCGGAAATTTTCGCGACATTCTTTCCGTCCACCTGCTCCGTCAGTTTGAAGAAAAGGAACTGATCCGGCTGTGCCAGAAGATGAGCCATATCATAGAATGTCACCTGACCGTCGCCTTTGATGTCCTCAATACAGGCCAGTGTATCTCCCTTGTCGATCAGCACGAATTCATCCGCGTTATAGGCATACAGGTAATGGCACATATAGACGTCTTCACCCTGACCTGTGACAAGGATGTTATTCCAGCCGTCATTCGGATTGATATCAACTGCATAGGCCGCATCCTTATAAAGCATGATGCTGTCTGCCCCGAGGACATGGTCATTGACCGCAATCTGAAATCCGCTGTAATAATCGCCATTTCCCGTATTGGTAAAAGTAATGGTGTCCTGCCCGCCGGTCCATGCAGAGGCAGCCGCTGTCCCGTCTTCCAGTCTGACCGCTCCGGCAAATGGAACCGCCGTCGCTTCCGGTGTCGGTGTCGCTGTCGGCTCTGCAGCCGGTTCCGGTGTCGGTTCCGCGGCATCTTCCGGAGCCGGCAGGGCATCTATTTTAGCCTGAATGGTTTTCTCCAATTCCGGATTCAGCTGAACCGCCTGAATATAATCCGCTCTTGCCAGTTCTGTCCTGCCGAGTCCGGCATAGGCATCGCCGCGGCCGGCATAGGCATCCGCCGATTTCGGATCGATGCGGATAGCCGCTGTATAAGCTTCTGCGGCATCTTCGTACTGCAGCGTCAAAAGGTACCTGTTCCCGAGATTCAGGCTGCGATGATAGCGGGCTGTCGGAGTCCGGAGGAAAAGTCCGGTCAGAAGGACCATCAGCACCAAAGCTCCTGCCAGAGCAATCAGAGCAGTCATCAGTTTTTTTCTTTCTCTGTCTTCCCTGTATACCTGCATTTATCCCCCTGACAGCACTTTCTCGAAATGCTGATAATCCTTAAGGCTGCTCCAGTCTCCGCCCCAGCTGAAGCCGTGTTCCGAAAAGACCTGATAGGCAGTATCGTCATGCGTAATGACATGCGGCTCAGCGGCAGACCGGTTCGTTTTATACGGTTCCGCATTGCTGTGATAGACGGTCGCCGTCCCGTCATCGGAAAACAGGACGTACGGATTCTCCATCGGGTTCAGATCGATGGCATAGCCCATGGCATGATTGGAAAGATTCGCGGAATTGGTTGCCTTCCGGTAATTGAAGCAAGATGTGTTGTCTGCTTCAACCGAAGCTTCATCCGTGCTGATTCCCTCGCCGGTCCAGTAATTGTCCACCAGATGCATCTGACAGATCTGGTATCCGTCCTGAAACAGTTCCTGAAAAATCTGCAGGACGTCCTCTGTCAGTCCGGCATTGACAATCATTTCCCCGACTTCAGCCTGACCGTCATAATTCCTGAAGACCATTTTGAGATAGCGAAGATCCGCCAGGGAAATGTCATCATTTTCTCGATAAGATTTCCCGTTGATCCGCTGATAGACGTCATCGCCCACTTCAATCGGCACCGCCGTGAAATAAAGTCCGGGGTTGGAAGCGTTGAACTGATTTTCCGGAATGACTGTTCCTGCCTGCAGCCCGGAAATATCCAGAATATACTGACTGGACGTACCGGTCGGAGTCTGCGAAGCTTCACCCGAAGCATTCGCCTCAGATGTACCCGAGTACTTCTGCCCGGGGATATCCGCAGAATTCTGACCTGAGACATCCGCAGGATTCTCGTTTCCGCCGGCAGACAGCGATGCACACAGATCCGTCTGACTGGCATTTTCACTGACTGCTTCGGAGGAAGCCGCTGCTGCCGTCCTTTTAATCTCCGCAAAACGCTTGACCATAAAAAGAAGAAGCACCAGAATGGCCGCTTCACAGATCAGCGAAAAAACCATCAGGTACTTCTTCGACTTGTTCATTTCCCCCCTCCGAAAATGGAACTCATCCTGCCGCGTAAGGTGTTATTTCAGAAATACAGCAGTCAGCATCCTTGCCGCTGTAGACAGAATCAATCGTAAAGATCAGAGAATTTGCCGGAATCGGCTCGCTGAATACGATATAATGATCGATCTCCGCGTCCGTGAAACTGAGCTGGTACGTCTGCCCGGCAATATCAAGAGTCATGGCCTGCGGCCGGTTGTTTTTGGCATACAGTTCCGGCGTACGCCAGTTTCCGAGTTTGCATTGGATATACTTGATATTCAGCGTCTTCGGATAATTCAGCTGAAGACGCTCTCCGACTCCGTCGCCGGAGGCACCTTCCTGCCAGGATGTAACCGGGTCTCCGTCACCTGCCTTGATCGGTGCATTGTTATACTGCGGATCCGTCTGATGCAGCTCCGATGTAGCAGCACCGGAGGAAGCCTGGGCCGGCCACATGCTGAAAATGTCGCCTGGCTGAGCATCCGTGACATTGACGCTGATCTGCGAAAGATCTGCCGGCTGTGAAACATCTGCCTGGCTTTCGACAGAAGCTGCAGGAGCGGCTGAAGCTGCCGTACTGTCCGGTTCTGAAAACAGGGCTGAGGCTGTACTTAAAGCAGCACTTCCGGAAGCTTCCGAAAGCGATGCGTCCGAATTTGTTTTTGCCGTCGACGGCTGTCCCGGGAAAGCGACAAACCGGACAATGAAAAATCCAATCACCGCAATTGCCGCACACTCCAGCGCGATGATGGCATATTTCCATTTCGAGTGGTTTCCTGAAGGCTGCGGCGCAGGCTGGCGATAATAACCGGAATCATCTGCGGCGCCGTTCTGATAAGAATTTTCCTGCCGGTATGCCGGTCCGCTGTTATAAGACGCTCCATTGTCGTAAGACGATCCGCTGCGGGAAGATCCGCCGGCATACGGTATATCCTCCGGCTGGCTCTGCCTGTTATTCAGAAGAACGGTTCCGTCATCATCGGCCGGCGTATCCTCTTCGACTTTCGTACCGCAGTTCGGACAGAAAACCGTATCATCGGACAATTCTGTCCCGCATTCAGGACAATACTTCACTGTTTCTCACCCCTCTGGTTTTTTTTCTTTTTCCCTGATTTTTTCCAGGGCTTCATCCGCGTATTTCTTAAACTTCATCTGTTCCTGATCCTGGTAGCCAAGTGCAAAAACCTGCTCGATCTGGTCGCCGTTGAACATGTACATTTTCTCCGGACCGAGATATCCCTCCGGGAACACGCATCCGCAGTAATCCCATATAGAATCCGGGTCATCGGCTTCCGCCTGGCACAGACCGATAATCATCAGCTTTTTCGTACTATTTTTTAATAATACCACGGTTCCGATCGGTAATAAACCTTCAAACATCATAAACCTCCTTTAATTCTCTGTCTCTGTCCATTATATCAGTTAACCGAATAATAAGCTCCTGCATCCTTTCTTCGCCGCAGCAATCATGCCGGTGAAGTCAAGGGTGATGGTAAGGGAAAGACCGACACCAGCTGCAACAGCCACATGTGCAGAGACTTTTCCTTCGGAAATGCTTGCTCCTGCTTCTGCCGCAAATCCAACCATGGCACTGCCTTCTGCAGAAGCTTCCGCGCCGGCAAGATCCGCATGAACTTCTCCCGTTGCTTCCGCAGCCACGGCTTTGGCTCCTGCACTTGCTTCCGCACTCGGTGCGAAATTTCCGTTTTCATCAAATACCTCTGCCTTGGCTCCGGCTTCTGCTGAAGCAGAAAGCACTTTGACATCGCCGCTTGCACCGGCACCTAAATTCTCGTCTCCGACATGTGCTTCCCCTTTTGCTTCCAGCACGCTGTACGAAGCTCCGGCTTTGGCATCGATCCGGGGATCGATGACCGGGATCCCGTTCTCATCATATTTCCATAACTGCCCGTCCGCTTTGGCATAGGCTGCCGCCGCACTGACGGCAACCGATGCACTCCCGTACTCGCCGGCGATGCTCTTCTTCCAGGCGTCTGCCTCCGCTTCCGCACCTGCATGAAAACTGCCGTCAAACGGCTTCTGATTCTCTGAAGAGATGTTTCCGTCGTTTTGTCCGTTTCCTCCTGTCCGGCCGTCCTGTCCGTCCCGGCTGCCTTTTACTCCGCTCAGCCTCTCCAGAACGCCGGCTTCCGTCTGCCTGTAGAATTCCAGAATCCGGGAAAGACTGCTGTGCATGCTCCGTGTGTTTTCATTCTGTGCCTGGATGTCTTCGGAAACGGCTCGGATGCCGGAAAGGATTGCTTCGCTTTCCGCGATTTTGAAAGGAAGACGGTCTCCGATGCCTGCGACTTCTTCCGAAATGGATGCAAGCTGATCTGCTGCCCGCATCTGTTTATCGAGAATCGGTGCGATTCTGTTCTGACTGATTACAATCTTCGGCATCTTCTTCCTCTGCCCTCCTTTCCTTCTTTCAGGTTTTACTGTCGAAAAATGATTCTTTACTTACTGAACTGTCCTCTCCGTCGCAATGCGCAGGCTTTCTTCTTCGGCTGCCTTGGTGGTTTCCGCAATCCTGCGGATGGCATTGGAAATCTCACGGATATCTCCTGCCGTTTTTTTCACATTCTCGCAGAGTCTGTTTCCCTTCAGGAGATACTGTTTTGCACTGTCGCTTTTCCAGGCACTGCTCAGGTCGTCAAAGGCATCCTGCATGTCGCTGTCGGATACTCGTTCGACCCGTGCCGCAATCTCATCCAGGGCATTGGCCTGGCTGATTGCCTGGCTGTAATTAAACAGGATTTCCGTCATTGTCTTCATCTCATCATCTCCCGTGGTTCCGTCAGATAATCATTTCCGATTCCAGCTGGTTATTGACCGCTTCTGCTTCCGATTCCGCCTCACTGTAAAGTCCGGCCATCACCAGAAGATCTTTGGGGTGTTCTTCCAGACGTCTTTCCAGTTTTTCGATATCATCTTTCAGCTGGCTGTATTCCCGCCGGTCCTGATCGCCCGCTTCACCGATCCAGTATCCGCCTGTCTTTTGTGAAACAGATTCAATCGTATCGAAATGATGTCTGATCTCACTGATCAGTCCCGAAATTTCCGAAGACTTGTTTCTCAATATTTCCGGTGTTACCCGAAGTGTGATTTCGGCCATTTTCCAACCTCCTAAATTTTGATGGATGCAACGATTCCGGAGACCTTGCTTTCACAGTTTTCATAATCGCTGCGCGCCTCACTTGTTGCCGACGTGATATCTGAAAGAATGCTGATCATGTCTTCCAGTGAATTCAGGTCCGTCTGGAAGGCATTCATAAAGGCTTCCTTCGCCTCGCCTTCCCACATGCCGTTCAATTCACTCACAGCATTCTGCAGTTTCTTCCCGTCGTCGGTGAGACCCCTGATTTCCGTCTGGATGGATTCGACATCCGATTTCATCGTTCCGGTATTGGTTTCAATCCTGTCTGCCATGTTCTGCACTCCTTTATGGTTTCACTGTTTTCAGATGCTCAATTGTAAAATGAATCATATCTCTCTGCCAGTCCGGGCCTCCCGGCGGACCCACAACAATTTCAGGAACCTTGCGCGTAATGAAACCGTGAAGAAACACCTTCCTTTTTGCTTCTGCGATTTTTTCCGTCGTTCCTTCTTCGGTATGCCGGTAAATGAGGGCAATCTCTTTCGATGCCGTGCACATCCGCAGCGTCCGGATCATTTCCTCCGACAGGTCATCTTCGACATGCCTCAGGACTGTCAGGCATTCTTCCATTTCCGAAAATTTTCTGAGCGAGGAGGCAGCCGCATACAGCTCTTCCTCTGCCCTCCGAAGTTTCCGGGAGCTTTCCCGCAGCCGGTCTCCTGCTTCGCCGATTCTTTCAGGCTGAACTTTCATTCTCATTTTTCGTCCTCTGTATTTCATATTCAGAGTCTATCACACGGCAGCCGTTCCTTCGGAAAATCCGACAGGCGGTGCGTCAACGGCGACAGACTGCATTTCCGGTCAGACCAGAATCAGTTCCGCGCCCACCGTGATGCCGTAATCCCTGAGGCATCGGTCCTTCCGGAACTGCAGTCCCCTGTCAATGGAACCGAGAATCATCTCATGGATATCGCCGTTCAGAGGCGCATGTTCTTTCTGGGCAATCAGTTCCGCGATTTCTTCAATCAGTTCGGAAACGGGGGCTTTTTCTTCCAGGTTCATGTTGTAGACTTTCTCAAGTCCCGGAACAGTTACGTTTACGACAATCATTTTTTATCCTTTCCGAAGCACCGGTTCAGCATTCTGACAGCCGATCCTTCCGTAGCAATTTCCGCATTGGTTCCTTCTGCATCCGACGAAACGGCAAGGTCTGCCGCCGTGCGGTGAAGCAGGACATATCGCCCGGCATATTCCTCATTTCCCGGAACAGCGGCTGCCAGACTCAGGAGAATGTTTCCGTCCTTCAGGTCTCTGTCAAAACTGCCGTCTGTGAAATAGCCTTCAAAGGCATTCCGGATATCATCGAACAGATCCTTCTCCAGCTCTTCTTTATCTTCATCTTCCAGCGGAAATTCCGGCAGCCTTCCGGTATCCTTCAGGTGCCCGAAGAACTCTTCTTTCCTGCAGGAAATGACGCGGTACTCTTCCGCGTTCCGGTCCGAAACATCCTCGATCAGCACCAGTCCGTTCTTCGTATCATAAGCTGTCATATCCGGAATGCAGGGATCCGCACTCAGTACATACACGACGCGCTCCGTCTGATGAATTCCTTCAAAGAGCTGTCCCTTCGGGCCGAACGGCACGAAAATCCCGTCCTTCTGCGTGATGATCTGCCGGCTGAAAAGGCTCTGAAGAGCCTGCAGGTATTCTTCCTGACGGATCTCCCCCTTCCGGGAAAAACCGGGCAGCTTCCGGTCATCAGCACCGGTCATCAGAAGGATGTATTCCGCCGGCGAAAGATAGAAATAATTCTCATCCATCTCTATTTCTCTCCTTTGAAGGCCGGCTTGTAGCTTCTGGAAACCGGTACCCCGATCTTATTTTCCAGTTCAATCGTATTCTCCGTGAAAATGACTTTCCGGATTTTACTGACATTCACAATGTAGCTGCGATGGCAGCGCCGGAAACCGGAAGGCAGTTTCTCTTCAAGGGAATCGATCGTGTCATAAAAAGCATATTCATCCTTCTGCGTACGGACAAAAAGCTTTTTGTCCCTGGCTTCAAAATAATAAATCTGCCCGTACGGAATCATGATTTTTTCTTCCCTGGTATCGACGGCAAATGTGCCTTCCGTCTCCCCGTTTCCATATTTCTCAAAGTAGGAGGCCATGAATTCCCGGTTGATCCGGTTCAGGTCTTCCGCCCGGTACGGTCTCAGCAGCAGAGAATCCGGCGCTACGCCGGGCTTCAGATATTCCAGCGGTGATACGGAAGTATCGGCAATCAGCATCAGCTGGGAAGAAAGATATTTCCTGCGGAATCTCCTGAGCATTTCGACGGACTGTCCGCTGCGGAATTCATAATACAGCAGGTTCAGGAGCGTCTTTTCGCCGGCAATCTGCTCAAACGCATCATCGGAATCAGCCGACTGGAAAGTCATATCCTCGTCCTTCCGGACGGATACGATTTTCCAGCAGGACTCATGCAGCAGGTCACGCTCCTTCTTATTTTCATCAACTGCGGCGATTGAAATCATAACGGCCTCATTTTCCTGTATTCTTTATCCGCGGTACATCGGTATGATCAGTTTCTCCAGACGTGCCTGTTTGTCATCAGACGGAATGATTCCGATTCCGGGTTTCGTCGTCTTGTCCTGATCCTGGTATTTGACATTATCAAAGGCAAATACCGACTGGTCCGACATCCTTCCGCCGAAGCGGATGCCGGAGCGGTATTCCTTCATGCTCCGGAACGCCTGGTAGCCTGCCAGTTCATTCTGATCCGCATCCCTGACTTCGGCAAACAGGAAAATGTTGTAGAACCTGCCTTTGTCACAGATGGCTTCCAGCACATTGATGCTCTGGAAGGCCATGGATTCTTTGTTATACGCCTCTCTCAGGAAGCTGCCCGCATCCGCGATGAAAAGATCGATCCGCCGAAAGGCAGATGCCGCTTCAAAAGTCTCTTCTTCGGAACATTTATCATTGAGGCACTTCTTCTTGACGGCAACCCTTTCCTGCATGGTTTCCAGAAGGTATTTCATCAGATTGTAAATGCCCTGGCCGTCAGATACCCTCTGAATCGAATGCTCGGAAGCCATTTTTTCATAGTCGCTGGCTCCGATTTCCGCGATATGCACTTCGTCTCCGCGGTCCAGACAGGTCAGCATCAGGTTCTGCATGAAGACGGTCTTGCCGCTTCTCTTGGTTCCCGTCACCAGGAAGACAAAGTTACGGAAGAGATTGATGGAATACAGGTTAGCGTACTCGGCATCGTAGCCGGCCGGAAGCAGAACCGGATCTTTCAGCAGCGTCTGATATTCTTCCAGAGCCGTCATGTCTTCCCGTACCGGCTTTTCCGGAATGCATGGGATCGGACGTGCCGATGCGCCGGCATAATGTTCATTCAGCTCTTTGACTTTTTCGCAGATCAGGTCATTGCGCTCCGGACTGCCTTCCGAACGTGCCGCCAGCGCCGTCTGGAATTCGATGAACTTATCGCCGTAGCTGATGAGTCCTCTGCCTTTGACATTGCTTTCCGGCACAACATCCGGGCGCAGGATGTGAAGGATATCGCCGTATGCGTAAATGTCCTGCATTTCCAGACAGATGCCGGTGCGGAAGTTCTCAGCCAGGCGGCTCGGAAGTTCATTCATGCTGAAACCGGCCGCGGATACCAGAAGGAAGATTCCGTAACCGACGCCTTCCTTGGCCAGCTGCATCATAATCTCTTCAAACTGCTCTCCCGTCTTTTCATGGAAGCTTCCGTAATTGTCGATTACGATCAGCACTGCCGGAATACTCCATCCGTTGCGGTTGACATAGTCCTCGAAATTGGTACCGGTAAACAGCTTCTTGCGTTCTTCGATCATTTTACCGATCATTGTGAAGAACTTGGAAATGCGGTCTGTCTCTGTATCATTTTCGTCCATGATTCCGCCGACGTGCTTCAGTCCGCTGAAAACAGAAAGCATGCGGGCACTGAAATCAAGACAGTAGACATTCAGCTGTGCCGGAGTGTACGTCATGCACAGGGAATAGACCACCGTCTGCAGGAAGGTGGATTTTCCCGTGGCCACCGTACCGCAGACAACGTGATGCCCGCCGTTTGCAAAATCGACGCCGACCGGCATCTGGGCCTGGTTCTCTGGATCGTCCCCCATGCCGATCACAGCACTCAGGCGGAATCTCTTCGGAGCCTCCGGCCATTCTTCTCCGTTGAAAACCGTTGCCGTAAAGGCTTCCATATCTTCCAGATAAAGGAAATTCGGAAGCACCGGAAGCCAGAGCTGCTTCGGCTTTCCGTAGCCTGCCCTCTCCGCCGTATCCTTCAGGTAATCGACCACTGCCTCCAGCTGCGTCCGGGATTTGATTTCCGGAAGCCTCCTGCTTTCCCTGCCCGCTTTCCGGATCAGCTCTTCCGGCAGCTGATCGCCCGGCACCTGATTCTTCAGTTCCTTATAGACGGAAATGAAATCAGCGACTCGGGTATTGTTGTAATGGTTCTGTTCAAAATCCGGATGCTGTGCCCGCACCCTGCGGTAGAAGTTATCCATGAATTCCGCATGTCCCATGAAGTCGAAGGACGGCGAGAGAATGTCTTCCGAAAGGTCCGCCTGCGTGCTTTCCAGGTCATCGATGAGTTCGGAAATCCATCTTCTCTTCAGAGCTTCCTTCTGTTTCAGCTTCGCATGGTTTCCGGCAAGATCCACCTTGCCCGTAGCTGAAAGCATCTGCGCAATCAGCAGGCTGTGGCCTCCCAGTTCCTTATCATAGGACGCGCCGGACCAGCCGGACTGGAACAGTTCGAAAATTTCGTCATTTCCCACCTGCAGATAGCAGCGGCCGGTCTGCGTCAGATAAGCGGCATCCGGACGGTGCAGCATGTCCATGGAATCCTGACGGTCCTGCACGCGCAGGCAGAGCCGGAATTTCGAATTGGCCCAGATATTTTCATCAACAGTTCCCGACGGACGCTGCGTGGCCAGAATCAGATGCACGCCCAAACTTCGTCCTACCTGCGCAACGCTGATCAGTTCCTTCATGAAATCCGGTTCCTCGCGCTTCAGTTCGGCAAACTCATCGATAATAATGAACAGATGCGGAATCGGCTCCGCCGCATCCCCGCTCTTGAAAAGGGATGTATAGCTGTTGATATTGTTGACGCCGTATTCCGTGAAGATTCTCTGACGCCTGCGGTTTTCGCTCTTGATGGAGGCCATGGCCCTCTTCACCTGACTGCCGGAAAGGTTGGAAATCGCACCGATCATATGCGGCAGTTTTTCAAAGAGGTTCGCCATGCCGCCGCCCTTGTAATCGATGATGAAGAAACCGATATCATCCGGGCTGTAGTTGGCCGCAAGGGAAAGGATATATGTCTGCAGCGTCTCGGATTTTCCGGATCCTGTCGTGCCGGCGATCAGACCGTGAGGCCCGTGGTATTTTTCATGGATATCCAGATAGCACGGAGCATTGCTGTTCTTGAAGCCGACCAGCGCCTTCATGGAAGAGACCATGTCCGCTTTCTTCCAGCGTTCTTCGGAATGGAATTCCTCCGGGCTCGAGATGCCGTACATGTCGAAGAAAGTCAGGACATTCGGAATTTCTCCTTCTTCCCCTGCCTCGGAAACCTTGATCTTGCCGAGTGCCCTCGAAAGGATGCGCAGCTTTCTGTCGTCCGTCCCGTCGAAATTGACCGGGGTGCCTGCTTCAATTCCCGTCGTCGTATGGTAAATGCCGTGGAATCGTCCGTCATTTTCCACGATGCACTCGCAGGCGTTCGGAAGGTCCTTATAAAATTCGGCGAGCAGAATCGTGGAAAGGCCGATATCTGCCTTGTCCTCAAAGACATATTTGGAAATGACCGATTCTTCGATCAGCTTCGGATCGGTTACGATCAGGATGTACTGGGGCTTCAGGACCGCGTCCCGCTTGCTCTGCACGTCTTCCATGCGTCCGCGGAACACCTGCGAAAGGGCGTAATAGACATCTCCCATTTCGTCCTTGTTTGTCGCAATGTAACGGATCTTCCGGTCTTCCGACCAGACATGCGGGAACCACATCATGAAGTTCCAGGTGTCTCGGTCGGTATCATTGTTCTCATCATAGACGATGGCAATCTTCACGTCTGTGTAGCTGTTGGCCGTCACGATCTGTGCAATCAGATCCTGCGCAACCTGAACGGCGCCTTTCCGGTTGGCACCTCCGACGATGCCGACCAGATGCTCTTTCCTGATATCTGCCAGCACCGGTACATTTTTCAGAACCTTGTAGCTTTCCTGGATCAGGCGCGGCTTCTCTGCAAGCGAATCATTGATCAGCGTAAATTTTTCTTTCGGAATGGTGATCGGTACCTGGAAAGGAATGTCCCCGATTCCCAGGCGGTAGCTCATAAAGTCTTCATGCGTGGCATTCCGGTTCCACAGAAGCGGAGAACTTTCATTCAGGCTGCAGCATTCATCGGCACTGATATAGCGGTTCCGGAGAATGGTGCCGTTTTCCTCGTATTCACTCTGAACCTGATCCTTCATGCGGATCAGATATTCGCTGTAGCGTTCAAAACGCCTGTTCTCTCTTTCCTGCCTCTGTTTCTTCGTCAGCCGTACGTTCGCGACTGCCCAGACGGCACCGATTATGGCGGAGGAAACAGCTGTGATCATGCCGATATACATGAAATAACCGGAAGAGGAGCCTCCCATCTTGCTGGCCATGACAGCCATCAGACTGCTCAGGACCATCGGAATCGCCATGGTCATGGCCGGTCCGACAGACATCATCAGCGGGATATCCTGTGTATCCGGCGGATTCGGCGGTGCCTCGATTTCCACCGGCTCGGAATTGATTTCACGGAAGTTGCGCGGGGCCCGGTGAAACTCAACCGGCTGTGCCGAACCTTCCGCACCTTCCGCGGCAAATGCATCAATCGCCTGCGGCGTCAGGGAGCCGAATTTCACGGTCAGTCCGTCGCGGTCATTGATGGCCAGCATATTTCCGAGATAAATCATATTCAGGCGGAAGACCCGGATGCTGTCGCCGTATCTCAGGATCGGGCTGCCGCTTACCCTTCGGAAGTTCAGATACGTTCCGTTCTTCGAAGTATCGGTCAGTCTGGCCTTTCCGTCTTTGATCTCGATAAAGCAGTGCCTGGTCGAAACGAAGTCCGTACTCTGATAGCAGATATGGTTCGTCTCCGCGCGCCCGATTTCCAGTCTCTGGTTATCTCCCAGCTTGTACTTCCGGTATACGCTGAAAGGCCGCGACTGCTCAAAGGCCAGAATCGTGAACTGGTCCGCCGTGCGCGTATGGATATCCAGTCCGAGTCCGTCCCGTATGACGGCTTTCTCGCACCGGACGTTCTGCCCTCTCAGGATGATGTCGTATGCACCGCCCTTCAGCACCCAGTTCTCTTCTTCCTTTTCCAGATTCAGCACCAGATCCCTGCTGATCTGAAACAGGTCTTTCTGGATCAGGACCTGCATCTGCCTTGCGCCGCGGTCCATCAGGACCACTTCACGGAATGCCTTCTGACTGTAAACGGAAAGAATCATACTCATGAGATCTGCCCTCGTTTCAAGCTTTTAATAATCGGATTTCCACTATCGCCTCGCCCAGCATCAGCCGGTCGCCGTTTTTTACGAATACTCCGCCAGGAGCAATTTCACTGCTGCGTCCGCCTCTCTGCAGGATAGTCCGGCAGCCGGAAAGACTGCGCGCACAGGCGTCCGCACCGTGCAGGAAAAGTTCGCAGTGATGTCCCGCGACGCCCCGGTAATTCAGGCACAGGCTGCAGTCTGCTCCCGCGCCCAGGGAAACCGGCGTCCCGAGATTGAACAGGTATTTTTTCCTCGATACCGCGCCGATTTCCGTCAGTTCCGCCATGACCTCCGGTCCTGAAAAATTTCCTGCCCGTACAGACTGATCGGAATATGCCACATCAACCGGAACGGCCGGTCCTGCCCCGCGGTATCCTGCTTCCGGATTGATCAGCGCCTGCGTCAGCATCTCATCTCTCCGCTTCTCACGGATCATTTCCAGTTCCTGCATTCTTTCCTTCTGGTTTTTCCGGATCAGGATTACCAGAATGAGAAATAAAGCAGCGCCGGCGCAGATCACTCCGATGCAGACGGCCAGATTGTCCCTGAAGAAATTCAGTATTTCTGTCATGATGAATTCTGCTGCCTCCCGGCTTCAGTCATTTCCCGGAAATACGCCGACACGCCCGGAGCACGGAATCGCGTTCGGGCGTATCAGAATCGTATGGGGAGTCGGAATACCGCTGAGCCAGTCAGACGATATTTTCTTTCAGAGAGCTTGCCGTCTGGGCATTGGCCTTTTCAGCTGCGGAATAGCCCTGAGCCATTTCCGTAAGGTCTTTCGAATGCTCATTGATCATCTTGTGGATTTTTTCCATATCGTCATTCAGGCCGTTCAGCTTGTTATAATAAGCCGTTGCTGCTTCGCCTGCCCAGGATCCCTGGAGTTCCTTGACAATATTGAGCATTTCCGTTGTATTGTTGCGCACCGCTGTACTGGAGGATGCGAAGTTCTGTGCTTCTGCCGTAAGTTTTTCCGGTGTGACTCTTAAATTTCCGTTCATGATCTGTTCTCCTTTTCTATTTTCAATGGATGACTGGTTTTTAGGGTGTGCTTATGAATCAAACGGTTCTCTGCTGGGCTGTTGAAAGGGCTTTCTGTTCCGCTTCATCATACTTCTGGGCATCGGTATTCAATGCTTCAATGTACTTCTGGATTCCCTGATAGAACAGTTCCCATTTCTGCTTGTCATCGCTGAACGCCTTATGAAAAGCTTTCTGGGCTTCGCCTTCCCACATGCCTGACAGATTCTGCTCGTAGCCGACCATCTTGTCGACTTCCGTCTTGAATTTATCGTTGAGAACCTGAAGCTGATTTGCCTTGCTCTTTAACTCTGATGATGTAACTTTGATTTCTGCCATTGTTTTTTCCTCCGTTATTTTTTTTATTTGCCTTTTGTTTCTTTGTCAGTCCCTCATCACTGAAGTTCTGTTTTTTACTTCTGCAGGCTTTGGTTCCTTGCTATGTTTGTATCCTACCACGGATCATTTGAAAGAACGGGAATTGCGACGGACGGCATCTGAAATCCGACGAACGGCATTTCATCAGTATTTCCGGTCCATGTTCCTCCTGATTTCATTCTTCCTCTTCGGCTCCGTAATGACTTCGACAAGGAGCAGAATCATCCCTGCAAAAAATACCGCAAATCCGGCAATCATGATTATGATCCCTGCTGTCATGAAATCCATCCTCCCGCCTGTGCGCTCTGATAAAGACTTGTCAGTTCCTGCATGTCCGGATCCGACTGATCCTGCTGCGACTGATACAGCTGCAGCGCTTTTTCATAATTGTCCTTAAAGTTCGTATAGTCTCTCTGATCTTCTGCCTTGGCACCTTCCGCTGCCGCATACAGAAGAGCCAGCTGTTTATAGCCTCTGTAATCATTCGGGAACAGGCTGACCATTTCCTTCAAGGTCTGTTCCGCCTCGCTGTACTTTACAAGGTTTTTCTGCAGAACGGCAATTGTCTGAAGAATGTCTGCCGTCTTGTAACCGCCTTTGTACAGAATCTCATAATATCCCAGTGCTTTTTCGTCACAGTTCTGCATGGCCGATGCATCCTGGTTTCCCTTCAGGATCCAGGCATCGCCGAGCCGTTTTGTGACGCGCATCTGCAGGGCCATGCCTCCTGCATTCTGTTTCTGTTCCAGAAATGAAATCATTCCGTCGGGATCATTTAATTTTTCATATACATCCGCAATCATCAGAACAGAACGCATCTGCAGCGATTCATCTTCCGTGGCCCCGAGAACGGCTGCGAAATCATTCCCGGCCTCCGTATATTTCTCCTCTGCATAGGCGATCTCTCCCAGCGTATAAGTTACGGAATCATTGTTCAGGTTGGCACTGACCGCCTGCGAAAGGATTTTCTTCGCTTCATCAACATTTCCCGACCGGGCAAGACAGATTGCATAATCACGGAAATAAAGATTGTTGCTCTTGTTCAGGTCAAGGGCTTTCCGGAATGCATCCGCGGAATCGCTGTAGGATTCATTTTCCAGATAGGCATTCCCGAGTACGTAATAAAGATCTCCGAGCGTCTGGCTGTCCCGGTCCGTAATCCGGATATTCTGATTATTCAGCGTGTTCTGCGCCGACTGGATTGCCTCATCGTACTTCCCGGAACGGTAATCATTTGCCGCCGCACGCTCATAGGCATCCAGACGGTTCGGCGAAAGATTCTCCGCCGTCTCCAGTGTTTTTTCCGCACCGGAAAAATCCTGTGAGGACATCTGCGTATCCGCCGAGACAACCAGCTGATTGTAGCGGGTCGTGACGTCGTTCTTATTGATCAGGAATCCCGTCACCGCAAGGGCGGCTCCGCCGGCAATCATCAGGGAAGAAACCAGCTTCCTGACAAATGTACCTTTCTTATAATTCCTGTATTCGGAATCCAGCTCGTAAATGTTCCGGAACGCTTCATCCAGCTCCATGCCGTCCTGATAGCGCTGCGCCGGATCCAGCTGCATGCATTTTTCGATGATGTGACAGAAGCCTTCGCTCAGGTCGATGTCGAACATGGAGATCGGCACGATATTGCGGAAGTCGATATCCGGCTTGATTCCCGTCAGAAGATGATACAGAGTCGCGCCGAAGCTGTAGATATCCGAACGCGTGTCCAGTCCGCGTCCGACTGTCCGCTCTACGATCGGAACCGTATTGCGGTCGAAAATGCGGGTGGGAGCTGTCCCGGATCCGGGAGGCATGCTGCCCTGATACACTCTGCTGCGGGTATAGGGAGACTGCGTCTGCTGCCGACGGGCCGTTTCAATATAGCGGTAATAATCCTCCAGGCTTCTGTACTGCTCCGGAGGAGAATAGCCGCCGCTGACCCAGGTGGCATTGACGTTTCTTTTATTAAAAGCAAGGGAAATATTGAAATCGATCAGACAGACATCCCCTGTCTGCGGATTCATCATGATATTGCCGGGCTTGATATCGCTGTGAATAACGGGAGGCGTCTGGGAATGCAGATAAGCCAGCGCGCCGGCCAGCTGCCGCGCCCATCGCAGGACGTCCTTCTGAAGATAGCGTCCCTGGAAGCGGAGTGCTGTAGAAAGATTGGTGCCCTGGATGAGGTCCATGACCGTATAGACTTTTCCATCGGCTTCAAAGAAATCCAGGACCTTGGGGAGCCTCTCATGTTTCAGACGTTTCAGGGCGTCTACTTCTGTCCTGCTTTCCAGCAGGGAAGACATGTTATCTTTAATCTGTTTGACAACGACATAGCTCTGAAGATTGACATCGAAAGCTTTGTAGACGATTCCCCCGCCGCCTTCTCCGATCACTTCGCTGATGACATAGCGTTCGTTGATTCTTGTCCCGTTTGGAATCGCATTTTCCGTCATTTCATTCTGCTCCCGCCGTCAGCCTGCCGCCGCATCAAGGAACGGAAGATTGATCCATCCGGAAAGATAGGCATAAGCCCCTATGGCAACCAGAAGAATCAGCACCAGAAGGACAATGATCACGATAAACAGGACTGTATTCGTATTTCCCGCCTTTGCCGGAACCGGCCTGCGTCCGGCCGGCGGAGGAGTCTGAGTTCTCTTGAGCTGAGCCGGCATGATCAGAGTTTTCTCCGGCTGAACCGGCTGATTCTGCTGAACCGGCTGGCTTTGCTGAACAGGCTGGCTCGGCTGAACTGACTGCTCCTGCTGAAGCAGCCGGCGCTGATGAAGCGGCAGTTGGCTTTGCTGAACCGGTGTCTGGCTCTGCTGAACCGGTGTCTGGCTCTGCTGAACCGGCTGGCTCTGATAAAGATTCGGATGGTAAATGTCCGGCTGCTCTTCTTCCTGCGGAATTGCCGCATCCGTCTCCGGCGCTTTCTGCAGAAGTTCCGTCGCAGCTTCCTCCCCCGACAGCTTTGCTCCGCAGTAAGGGCAGAAAGCCATATCATCCTTCACTTGTTTTCCGCAATTTGAACAGAACATTTTCATCCCTCGCTTTTTTGCTTAATCTGTACCGCCTGTATCACAGTAGCAGAAACCTCCGGCGTTCTGACCGAATGCCGATGAAAAGATCGTAAAACAGGACAGAAAACCATATCCCGAGTGCAGTCCTCCTGCTGGCTTTGCTATACTTCCTTTGACGGTACTTTCGGCTGACCGCACTGTGTGCAGAAACGGACCTGGGACTGATAAGGGGCTCCGCAGTAAGGGCAGCGCAGCGCTTCGCCGCAGGCATCGCAGAAAAAGGCATCCGGCGGACAGGAAACTCCGCAGTTCGGACAGACGATACCGTTTCCAAAAGGAACATTGTTCGACTTCTGCGCTCGGCCGGTGTTGCCGCCTGCCGGTGCCGCACCGCCAAAATCCGTCGGCCTGTGCACGTTCATTTCATTTTTTTTACGGAAATAAAGAATCATCAGCAGCATGCCCAGGGCAGCTGCTGCCGCGATACCGATCAGAATCCACATCATGGCCTGCCCGCTTCCCGGAAAACTTCCCGATGAAGAGGACTCCGGACTGCTCTCTGCAGCGGACACAGCGGTACTGCCTGCGGCTGCTTCATTTGCCGGACCGGACTTTCCGAGTGCCGTATTCATCTCGTCGGCCGTCATCGCACGGAACCCTGCATTGTTTGCGGCAGCATATTTCTGGGCCAGCGAATTTTCAATTCCGCAGACCGTCAGGTTCGTGCAGTTCTGAAAGGCGTTTTCACCTATGGTCGTCACGCTTTCGGGAATGATCAGCTGGGTAAGGCCGGCGCAGTCCTGGAAAGCATTCATTTCAATCGTCGTCACACTGTCCGGAATGGTCAGTTCGGACAAAGACAGGCAGCCCTTGAAGGCATACGGCTGGATATCCGTCACGCCTTCCGGAATCGTAATATTCTTCAGATAGACATTGTCATAAAAAGCATCTCTTCCGATTGTTTTCACCTGACTGCCGACCGCGTAGGATACGGCATTGATCCCGGCCGGATACTGAACGATCACGCTCCTGTCCTTTGAAAAAAGGATGCCGTTTTCGTCGCAGTAAGCCGGATTGGCGGCATCCACATGGATTGCCGTCATCTGGATGCAGGAACAGAAAGCTCCGTAATCGATATTCGTCACGGATGCGGGAATCGTGACTTCCGTCAGGCTGTTGCAGTGCTGGAAAGCGTTGGAGTCAATCTGCTTCACTCCGTCCGTAATCTGCAGCGAACTCAGGCGCGTGCAGTTCTGGAAGGCAATCGCTCCGATCGTATCCACGCTGCCGGCAATCGTGACAGAGGTAAGTCCGGAACAGTCCTCGAAGGCGGACTGTCCGATACGCGTCACTCCGTTCGGAATCGTCAGGACGCAGAGTTCCGCATGGCCGAGGAAAGCCGTATCTCCGATGGCTGTTACCCCATCCGGAATGACGACATCTCCGCTGGTCCCGTTATATTTGACAATAACTCCGTTCTGGATATCAAAATCATCTGCAAAAACCGGACGATATGAAAAAAACAGCAGTACTGAAAAAAGCACTGCTGTAAAAAGCCATATAAAACATCTGTCTGTCTTTGCCAAACTCTGAGCCCCCCTCTTCCGAAACTCAAATATCCTGGTTCCAGCCCCGTGCTTTTTCGTATGCGGAAATCATATCCACATTTGCCTTTTCGTATGGATTCAGCATATCGTCGGTAAACTGGTCCGCCGGAATCGTCGGATGATACCATGCTTTCTGCGAGAAATAATCATACCATTCCTGTTTCTTGAAAATGTATCCTTCTCTCGCAAAAATCTCATTTGTAATGTAGCGGAGCTGCAGGGCTGTCAGACCGTTCAGATCCGATTCGCTGTAATAGCGCGTATTGCTGTCCGGCCAGAAATAAGACGTTGTCGTATCGGCAACAAAAGAACTTGCTTCCGACTGCGCCGGGGCTTCCGTGATTGCGGCAGGCGTCAGCGTCGGCACCGGAGTCGGTGTCACTGTCGGAACAGCGGTGGGAGTCGGTGTCGGGGCTGCTGTCGGAGTCGCTGTCGGAACAGCAGTGGGCACTGCTGTCGGCTCTGCCGTCGGGACCGGTGTCTCCGTCAGGGCAGGAACCGAGGTTTCCGCTGACACATCCGCCGCAGCCGTCTTCGAAGAGGTCGCCTTCATGACAGCCGGCGCAATTAAAAAGATTCCGACCGCTGCAGCTGCCAGCATGATAATGACAACGGCAAGGATAAGAATCCAGTTTTTTTTCGGTTCTTTGGGTCCGTCGGAAGGAAGGAAACCATTTTCCGGGATAGGATCAGGGACAGTGAATTCCGGTTCCGGGTTCAGCTCCGGCTGCTGCGTCCCTGCTGCATCATTTGGCGTACCGCAATAAGGGCAAAATGCCGCATCTTCCGGAATCATTTCACCGCAGTTCTGACAATAGACAGTTCGTGTGCTCATTTTTTCTTCCCCTCGATTTTTTATTTTAGCACACCCTTCCCGCATCAGTAAATAAGTGTTGCGATTTTTTTCATGAATCAGCAGCCCTGAGCCGAAAAAAAGCTGCCCCGTGAAAGGGGCAGCACGGTATTTCATATTCTCTTCATCAGAAAGCTTTCCGGTTCAGCGGATCACCCGAAAATCGAAAAAGCAACAAAAAGTCCCGACATCAGGGAAGCAACCAGGGAGACCACGGTAATCTGCGTATTGATGGACGGGCCTGCCGTATCCTTGAACGGATCGCCGACTGTATCCCCGACAACGGCAGCCTTATGGGCTTCCGAACCTTTGCCGCCTTCATTGCCGGCCTCGATATACTTCTTGGCATTGTCCCAGAGGCCGCCGGCATTGGACATGAAGAGCGAAATCAGAAGACCGCTGACGATGTTTCCGAGAAGGAAGCCGCCGATGGCACGGGAGCCGCCGACAAAACCGACGATCACGGTGCCGATGATGGCCATCATGCCGGCCGGAACCAGTTCTTTCAGCGCACCGGCCGTAGCAATGTCGATGCATTTGTCATATTCCGGATGAACGCCTTTCTTTCCTTCCTTCAGTCCGGCAATTTCCCGGAACTGACGGTGGATTTCCGCGACCATGCGCTGTGCATTCTTGTCGACGCCCAGAATCAGCATCGCCGAGAAAACGGCCGGAATCGCGGCACCGATCAGGATTCCGAAAAAGACGTTCGGATCCATGATGTCAAAACCGGTAATGAGCTCTCTTCCGGCTGCGGCAAGTGCATCATTTGCCTCGGACATATAGGCGCCCAGAAGGGAAATGACCGTAAGTCCTGCTGCCCCGATGGCAAAACCTTTCGTGACGGCCTTGACCGTGTTGCCGGCTGAGTCAAGCTCATCCGCTGCACGGATCGTGTCTTCGCTGAGACCGCCCATTTCCGCCAGGCCGCGCGCATTGTCAACGATCGGTCCGTAGGCATCATTTGCCACGATCATGCCGACGATGGAAAGCATGCCGACTGCTGCCATGGCAATTCCGAACATGGCGTATCCTTCACCCATCGGCTCGCAGAGCTTGTAAGCCGTCAGAGCGGAAACCGCGATGCCGATCATGGCCGGCAGTGCGGAAATGAATCCGTAGGAGATTCCCGAAAGAATAGTAAATGCAGATCCGGACTGGGAAGCGTGGGCAACTTTCTGTACGATCGGACGGGTATCGTCCGTGAAATAATCGGTCGTGATTCCGATGATGACGCCGACCAGAAGGCCGACTGCCGAAGCACCCCAGATTCTCCAGGAGAATCCCGGGAAGATCAGCGTCGCAGCCGCCGTCAGTACAAGATACAGACCGGTCGTCACATAGGTGGAAGTGTTCAGGGCTCTGGTCGGACCGCTCTTTCCCATCCTGGCCGAAGCGATTCCGATGATGGAGGAAATGAGGCCGATGGCCGCATAGAGGATGACCATGGAAGTGCTGATCACTTTCGCCGCGCCCAAAGAAGAAGCGATGACGAGCGCGGAAGCCATGGCCGCGACATTGGAATCGAAAAGGTCGGCACCCATGCCGGCTACGTCGCCGACGTTATCGCCGACATTGTCCGCGATGACTGCCGGGTTTCTCGGATCATCTTCCGGAATGCCGAGCTCCACTTTTCCGGTCAGGTCCGCACTGATATCCGCTGTCTTGGTAAAGATGCCGCCGCCCGCTTTTGCAAAAAGAGCAAGGGAGCTGGCGCCGAAGGAGAATCCCAGAAGGATGGTCGGGTTCCCGAAAATCGCCGTCACCGCCGTTACGCCGAGCATGCAGAAGCCGACCACGGCGAGGCCCATGACGGCGCCTCCGCGGAATCCGATAAGAAATGCAGGGCGGATTCCTTTCTGTGCGGCTTCTGCTGTACGGCTGTTGGCAATCGTCGCCACGATGATTCCCATCTTGCCGGCAGCCGCTGATAAAAGCGTTCCGCAGAGATAGGCGATCACCATGAAAACGTGGGTCAGAATATCGGATGACATCCAGATCGGTTCCGGAAGAAGAACAAAAATAATCACTGCTGCACAGAGGGCGAAAACAGACAGGGCACGGTATTCCCTCTTCATGAAGGTGTTCGCGCCGCTCTTGATGAGAACCGCTACCTGCCGGATGGTCTCATTTCCCTCCGGCTGTTTCTTTACCCAAAGATAGAGACAGAATGCAAAGACAAATGCTGCTGCGATGGAAGCAAAGGCAATACAGTAGATCAGGATAGCTGAATTTGTCATGGCTGGCACCTCACGGGCAAATTTTTTTAGAACTATGCAAACATTTTAGCACAGTTTGCAGGAGAATACTCATTTTTCTGATTTAAGCGAGTATTTAAATTTATAAAATGAGTCCGGAACTTTAATACCGCAGAAGAGAAACGGCCAGGCCGATCATCCAGAGGGCAAGGAGCATAAGCGGAACGAATTTCTCCCGCCGGATGATGGCGATGTATTCGCGGATGAAAGCATTCGGCCAGTAGTACAGGGCCGTGCGGCAGCCGACGCCTTCCGCTTTCAGATGCTACTTGAAAGCATAGTAGCCCGTGCGGAAAACGTGATAATTATTCGTCACGAAAATGACCCTGCTTTTTTCCTTCAGGCTTTCGATGATCTTTTTGGAATTGCCGATATTTTCCCAGGTCGTCTTCGAACGGTCTTCGAGAATGATGTCCTGCTCCGGAACGCCTTTCCCGCAGAGATAAGCTTTCATCGCCGAAGCTTCGGTCACTTTCTCATCTCCGCCCCGGCCTCCCGAGACGATGATTTTCGTTCCCTCCCCGGATCTTTGGTAAACGGACATTCCTTTATCCAGCCGGCCGGCCAGAAGCGGCGACACGTCCGTGCCCCGCAGCAGACCCGCGCCGTGGATGATCACAAAATCGCATTTCCTTTTCTTGGGAAGCATCAGGCACAGTTCCGAATACAGGAAGAATCCCATGAAAGTCGCCAGAATGTAGACGCAGGCCATGGCCAGCAGAATAACCAGGGCAAGGACGATCGTACTTCCCCTGTCAGCGACGACCGCATAAACGATAATGCCGAACGATGCCCAGACGGATAAGGCAAACAGGATGGACAGACTGTGCGCCAGCGAAAATCCTTCCTTCCGGATGGTAATGATTCCGGCCCAGATAAAGACGACCGGCATAATGAGCAGGGCAATGACGCAGAGGAGGAACAGCAGGCCGACAATGGCATTCACTGCGGACATCCCCGAAGACGAATTAAGCGCCGCAACCAGAAAAATCAGACAGGCCAGGAAGTAAAATACGTTGCGGAAAGAACGCTTGTCCCGAAGAAAAGAAACGATGAAAATGAAGAATGAAATTCCGAATAAAGTCCATGACAGCATGGCAGCCTCCGCGAAAGCAGCCGGTCTGTTGATTCCGGATCAGCTGCTATGATTGTCGCACATGGATCTGCATTCGTCAATTTTCTAATTCAGGTCTGATGGAATAAGTCTGCAGAACTTCAAACAGCTTCTGAGGCTCTATGGGTTTTGTCAGATACCCGTTCATGCCGGACTCTTCAGCCTCCCGTATGCTCTCCTCGAAATTATCCGCCGACATGGCAATGATCGGAACGCTCTTCGCGTCAGAGCGTCCGAGTGCACGGATGGTCCGGGCTGCCGTATTTCCATCCATCACCGGCATCCGCAGGTCCATCAGGACAGCGCTGTAGTATCCTTCTTCCGAAGAAGAAAAGAGTCTGACCCCGGCCTCTCCGTTTTCAGCCGTATCCGTTAAAATTCCCCGGTCCTTCAGAAGCATGACGGCAATTTCCGTATTCATGTAATTGTCTTCGCACAGAAGGACATGCATTCCGGAAAGCGACTTCACGGCCGCCTCTTCCTTCCGGTTCTGTTCCTTGCCGGCCGGAACCCTGCAGATGGGGAAGACCACCGTCCAGACCGTTCCCTGATGCAGGACGCTCTTTGCGTCGATGGTACCGCCCATCAGGTCCACATACCGCTTGACGATGGAAAGCCCCAGTCCGGTTCCCGGCGTCTTTAAGGACTCCGAGCGCTTTTCCTGGGCAAATGGTTCAAACATCCGCTGCATGAACTCTGCGCTCATGCCGATGCCGTTGTCCTCCACATAGAGCAGCCATTTGTCCGCTGTCCTCCTGGCAGATTCCGGAAGGATACGGACCGTCACGGTACCGCCTTCCGGCGTATATTTTATGGCATTGGAAATCAGGTTGAGGGCAATCTTCTGCACCTTGAGACGGTCGCACCATACCGGGGTCTTCATATCGATCCGGTACTCCGTGCACAGGTGGATTCCCTTCAGTTCCGCCGACGGCTGAAGCGCGGTCACCACGGCAGGAATCAGATGCTCCGGCATGACGGCTTCCGGCTCCAGCGCGGCTTTGCCGCTTTCCATGCGGCTCAGCTCCAGCGTATCATTGACCAGATCCAGCAGAAGCTTCCCGGACAAACGGATCTTTTCCAGATATTCCTGCTTCTTCTCCGGACCCGGTTCTTTCAGGGCCAGTTCCGTAAAACCAATCACGCCGTTCAGCGGCGTGCGCAGGTCATGGCTCATGCTGGAAAGGAATGTCGATTTCGCCTCATTGGCACGTTCCGCTTCAAGCCTTGCTGCCTCAATGCGGGCGAGCTGCTGCTGGTCCCGCTCATAGGTTGCCGTCACATCCGAACGGACAGCGAGGATAATGTTCGCAGGCTCTTCCAGCCAGACATAAGAGACCTGCTTGCAGCGGGTTTTTCCTTCTTCCGTACGGAGATATGTTGCTGTATGGCGGCCTCCGTTTTTCTGAAGCATTTCTACAATATTCCCGAGAACAACAGCCGTCTCATACTGCCCGCGTTCCGTCTCGCCGACAAAGGTCCTGCAGACATAATCGCAGGCTTTGCTGTAGCAGACGCGTTCGCTTTCCGCACCGTACTGAATCGCAGAAGATTTCCGGACGAATTCAAACTCATCGCTGTCGGCATAAATGATTCCGATATAGTCAAATTCCTCTTCTGAAATCAGACCGATGATTTCATCCGTTTCCATTTTCCCGGTCACGTCATAGGCATACGTAAAGGCTTCCAGATCGCCGGTTTCCGGACTCATGTAAGTATGGATATTCAGCGAGATCCACATCGGCAGGGCGCCTCTGCGGGCCCGGTGGTAAATGAGACTCGTCTGCATCTGCCCGTGCTGATATCTCTCCATCAGTTTTTTCCGGTTCAGCTTATCTGCAATTTCATTTCTTTCCGGATCCTGATAAGGCACTTCAAGAAATGCATGGTAGGCATCGTCGTAAGGGATGCCCGGCTGAATCTTGAAGAAACTGTCGTTCTTCGTGGTGTATTCAAGAACCAGGTTCTTCGTGAGATCATAATGGCCCTTGGCACCGAGATTGTTTTCGTCCGTCTGGCGCAAGTACCCGAGTTCGCGCTGATAGCGTTCCGCTACTTTCCGGTCCGCCGTGATGTTCTGGGAAAACCCGATTGCCTTCTTCGGTCCGCCTTCCGGATTCGGAACCGCAATATAGGTAATGCGTTCGCACCGGGGCTCGCGTCCGTTGACCGGCTTGTACCAGGCCTCGCAGGAAGCATTCTGTCCCTGTCCGACTTTCCGGTACATTTCCGAAAAGACAGGCCGGTCCTCTTCGCTGATCAGCGGAATCAGGGAATCCGGCACGTTTTCAATCGTCTTCGGCAGTGCCAGCAGGTTCGCCATGTTCTGCGTATGCCCGTCATCGGACATCCGGATTGTATGGCTTTCAAGATCATATTCCCAGGTTGAAAGCTTTGCCGCCTGCACGACCTCCCGGTAGAAGCGCTGACTCTCCTTCAGCTTCTTCTCCGTGATTTTCATTTCATTGATATTGGCATACGTGAAATAAGCGATTTCGACTTTTTCGGAAAAACGTACAACAATCCCCCTTACCCCGATCCAGACAAAATTTCCGTCCTTGGCCCGGAAACGGTACTGACGCGACATCAGATTTTTCGTGCGTCTCAGTTCGTGATAATCACTGTCAAAACGTTCCCGGTCCTCCGGATGCACGGCATCCAGAATCATTTCCAGATCCGCCATGCCATTCTGATCAACCGCGATTTGAATCCGCTCCGTAAAATACCGGTTCAGCTGCATCTTCAGCTCAGCCTTGCCGTCTGTAATGCGCAGCGCGCCGATGCCTGACGGCACACCGTCAATCATGCTGCGCATCTTTCCCAGCTGGGCTTCAAGAATGGCGGTCTTCTGGATTTCAATCTCCGCCTGTTCGATTTTCCTCTGCGCTTCCATGATGTCGGTGATGTCGCGGTAGACCGCGTAGACAGCCTGCGGACGGTGAGTAACCGGATCGGGATCCGTAAAGGAAACACTGCCTCCGACCCAGACCGGACCGCGCGCAGTCGGCATGTGAAGATTCAGGGAGAATTTGTCTTTCCCCGCAGCCAGATTTTCTTTGATCAATCTTTTCAGAGTATCCAGCTCGCTTCTGTATTCACCGGCAAAGAATGCCTCCATGCTGCAGCGGTATCTGTTTTCGTATTCATCCCTTGTGCAGCCGATCATCCGGCACATGGCATCGTTGTATTCTGTTATCGTGAAGCCTTTTAATTCGACTTTTACGATGCAGACTTCGGAGATGCTCATCAGAAGATCCCGGTCACGGATCTTTTCCTCCAGTGCGGTATTCAGACGTTCAATTTCCGTCTGCTGCTTCGTTTCTTTTGTCACATCATCAAAGCTGCCGACAAGTCCGCCGATTTTTCCGTCAATGATCAGCGGGCTCTTGCTGGCAACGATGTCGCGGTTTTCACCCTTGGCCAGGCATTTCCCGTGCACGCGGTAAGTGCTGATTCCGTCGCGCAGGACACAGAGTTCATCATTTTTAAAGGGATCCGGCTCCGTATGCCATCCCATCTCTTCATCATTTTTTCCGATGATTTCATTTTCATCCGCAAAACCGTAGTATTCGAGAAATGCCTTATTGGCACCGAGGAACCTGCGGTCCGCATCCTTCCAGAAAATGGCGGTTGACGTCGTGGAAAGAATGTCCGCCAGCAGCATGTCCTGCCGCAGCCGGTCATCGGCTTCCTCGCGCTGAAGCTCCGTCTCATCATTGACATCTGAGAAATAAATATAGAGAAGATAGGATCCTCCCACCTGACGTTCCACGCTGCCCTTTCCGGCAAGCCAGCGGTAGGCTTCATTTTCCGAACCTCTGATCCGGTAGATGGCCGAGTACTGGCCGCTTGGATTCAGGCAGGCACTTTCCAGATCGGAACGGAAATGCTGAAAATCATCCGGATGGATGTGCCGCGCCAGCAGTTCCCTGCACGGTGCGGAAAAAGCGCTGCGCTCTGCCCGGAATGCATGGCAGAACCCATCGGAAACAACCAGCATCTGACAGCTGTCCTTTTGGATTTCAAAAATACAGAAAGGAATCGGCAGTTTCTCATAATTTTGTTTTTCCTGCTCAGAGAGTACACTCTGCATCATTTTGCTGAATACCTCCTGTGCAGACTCCGCATTATGTTGCCGCGCAGCCGGCTGATTTTCATTTAAGCGGTCAAAAAAAAGAACTTCCGTGTATTGACTGGAAATTGCTGCAGCTGAATGACATTATTTCAGGAAAAACTGATTTCTATTCACTTTTTAATATATCCGTCCGGGCCGCAATCTTCAATCACTTGTTCAAAAATCGGATTTTATGTATATGATAATGATTCTTTGATATATTGATTTTTTCCGAAAATTATTGTAACCTGAAATCAGAAAAGAGAGGGGGAAAATCATGACCCTGAATCTTACAGAAAGTTTTAAGAATATAGAAGAAAAGCCTGATTCTCTGGTTGCTTATTTTTCTGAAAACATCCATATCCGGCTGATCGGCTGCGGAATCTTTGATGCAGCGACTTCGCGGACCGTCAATTTTCTGTTTCCCGCTTTTCTTGCAGTCTATTACCAAAAAGGCTCCGTCGAGCTGCAGCACAACGGAACATCCGTCAGGCTATCCCCCGGTTCCTTCTACATTTTCCGCCCCTACGATGTCTACACCGGAAAAAGAATCGGAGAAGCGCAGCTTTGCTTCACCTATCTGCAGTTTGATATCATTCCCTTTGTCGAGCGCTACAATTTCGGTGCCATCGCCATGGCCTCCTCCGATACGCTTTTCAAAAGTCCCAACTACCAGCACTTCGGAAAACTGATGACCGAACTTGCCACAGATCTCCCGGATAAAACCGGCAGGACGGATATGCTGAAGCAGCTGGTGAAAATGATCCTGGCACAGATCATCTATGATCAGAAGCATGACGAAAACAGCGTACTGACTCCGAAAAAAGGCCGGGAATCGGAAGCGATCAACCATGCCTACCAATATACTGCCGAGCACCTTTCCGATCCGATCGTCATCAGCGAGATCCTGCGCGACGGAAAAACAAGCAAGGCCAGCCTGGAGAGAGCCTTCCGCAATATCCTCGGCACGACGCCGCAGCGTGCTCTTCTGCGTTTCAAGATTGAACGTTCCATGGAAATGATCCAGCAGGGCGTTCCGCTCAAGAATATCGTAAAAACCCTCGGCTTCAGTTCCGTATTTCATTTCAGCAATGCCTTTCAGAACGTGATGGGCATGCGTCCGACCGAGTACCGGAAAGAAGCACTGAAAAGAGGTTAAGAGATTTCAGAAGGCAAAAACAGAGACCGCCCTGCCGGCGGTCTCTGCTTTTACATGGGTGTGTTTCTTCGTTCCGCAGGATCAGCTTTTCCTGCGCTTTCCTGCAGAACGTTTTCTGTCAGTCAGAAGAAGAATCGTAAATCCGCTTGCAAATAACGCAATCATCAGAGCGATCAGCGGAGAATCATCTCCCGTCTTCGGTGAAGAAGACGTCGTGGTCGTGACCGTCAACGATGAACCTGCTGTCGTCGAAGAAGCTGTCGCTGCTGATACCGTTGTTGCTGAAATAACCGAAAGAGTCGTTGATGACGCAGTCGGCATCGGCGTATAATTCACTACCGGAATCTCAAAATCTTCCTTTCCTTTGCTGCCGCTGGTGGAAGTGTACTCCAGCGTCGCCGATTGGTTGGTATCATAAGCAGTCTTCACAGATGGCGATGCCGCTAGGAACAGTTTGTAGCTCAGCTGCAGCGGTTTTGCATTTTCCACCGGAACGTTAATCTTCCATACGAAGCTTTCATCCGTCGTACCGGATTCCGGTGTATAGGTCACGACATACGGATAGACACCGTCTGCATCCGGCGTACCGAAAGACCATTCATTTGTTCCTGTCGTTATTGATGTCAGCTTTGTTCCTGCAAGAGTCAGTGTGAACGGACTGTCCGTTCCGTTCATAACAAGATTAAAATCGCTTCCGATGACATCCGTGACAGTGCCTTTATTCAGAAGATATACGATTTCTTTTTCGATGTCAGAAAAATCCGTACTGGTACCTTTGCCGAGGGATGAGCCGAGATATTGAACAAAGCTCTTAAATACTCCCATGTCCGCTTCTTTACCATTAGTATCTTTTTCAGGAGCATATACTGCATAGCAATTCACTCCGCTTTCGGATATTTCCTTGAAAATTGAAGTTGTCTGGTACATAGATTCTTCTACATTGGTAATAAACGTACTGATATCCGATATCGGAGGCGTCGGCACGGTCAGGTCTGCTGTCGGTTTTTCATCGGTACGTACGTATTTCTGATCATACTTGGTAAACTGCTCGCGGACAGCCTGAATAGAACTGATGAAAGTATCCCAGTCCGATTTATTTCCGCCATTTTTGAAGCTTGATGGAAGCGGATAGGTAGTCGCACTCCCATATTTTGAATTCCATTCAGCAATACTGCCGTCATTATTGCCAATCCCGGATGTTCTGGAATAGCAGGTCGTCGGATCACTGTCTTTCATGTAAAGATAAGTTCCCCCATCCCCGATAAGAACCATGTACTTACGGTTGTTTGGTGTACTGCTTGCCTGCAGCATTTCCTTGGCAGCTTCCAAACCGGATGGTATATTGCTGCCATGCAGTGCCGTTGATGAATACAGCTGAGCTGCACCGTTTTTCACTGCATCGAGAATTTTACTGTTATCTTCCTGACCCTTATATTCCGTTAATTTGTATGCTGTAAGGGCATTTCCTCTGAACATAACAATACCCACGTTGATTTTTGCCTTACTGCTGCCGATGCTGCTGTAAAGTTTCTGAAGCAGTTCTGCCATGCTCTCTTTGATAACCGTGTTGATGCAGCTTGAATCATCCATAACAAATACAACATCCGACGAAAGCTCTTCCTCCGCACTCGGCAGCGACAGTGTCACTGTTGTTGTTTTATTGTCACCGGACAGTTCCGTCGGAGATGCTTTCTTTGACTTAGAAACCTGCCAGCCGCTCGGCACCGGGGATGCCGGCGTATAGACAACTTTCGGCACCTCAAATGTCTCTGTTCCGGTTTTACTGCCGTCACTTGAAGTGTAAGCAAGTTCAGCTGATTTATTTGTCGGATAAGTCGTCGTGACGGAAGGAGACGCTGTCAGGAGCAGATCATAACTCAACTGCAGCCGATTTTCATTTTCAATCGGAACATTAATCTGCCACGTGAAGCTCTCATCGTCTCCCGGCTTATAAGTAACAACGTACGGATAGACTCCGTTCTCCGCTGTACCGTAAGCCCATGTATTATTCCCTATTGATACAGATGAAACATTTTCTCCTCCAAGTATAAGCTTGAACGGACTGTCTGTTCCATTTGTTACAAGGTCAAAATCACTTCCGATCTTATCCGTAACACTTCCTGAAGAAACCACATACATAATATCTTTTGTAATATTCTTGAAATCTGTACTGGTTCCTTTTCCAAGAGAGCCGAGATAATTCATGAAGCTTGTAAATACCGGCATACTGCTTGATGGGCTTACCGCATAGCAGTTCACACCGCTTGCGGAAAGATCTTTAATGGCCGTAGCAGTCTGGTACATGGATTCTTCCACATTAGTTACAAAATCGCTGATATCGGCGATTGCAGGATCCGGATCATTAAGATTTGCTCTCGGTTTCTCCGTAGTACGTACATATTGCTGGTCATACTTCGTATAATTACCACGAACCTTTTCGATGGAACTAATAAAACTGCTCCACTCAAGATTGCACTTATCCGTATCATCCTGATCTGTAATGCTTTTAGGGAATGGTAACTTGCCCTGATAAATGTCAGCTGCATTATCACAATACTTTACTGACCACTCATAAAGACTTCCATCTTCATCATACTTGCCGCCCAATGTTCTTGAATAAGCAACTGTCGGATCGTTGTTTTTTGTATACAAATATGTCGCGCCGTCACTGATAAGAATCATATGTTTCCGATTATTAGATACACTCTTGTCATTATTCAGCATTACTGACGCCGCATCAACACCCGCCGGAATATTGGTGCCATGTATCGTTAAGCTTGCAGCACCGGATGTTAATGAAGCAAGTATAGCGTCATTGTCGCCGTTTCCTTTATACTCTGTCAGCGGATATGCCGTTACAGCAGTTCCCCGGAACATGATGATTCCGACATTCAATTTTGCCTGACTATCATGGATACTGCTATAAAGTTTCTCGAGAAGTGCCGGCATTTCTGTTGTGGCAATCTCTTTCCCGCAGCTGGAATAATCCATTACAAAGACAACATCTGACGAAAGCTCTTCTTCCGCACTCGGCAGTGACAGTGTCACTGTTGTCGTTTTATTGTCACCGGAAAGCGCTGTCGGTGATGCTGTCTTCGATTTTGAAATCTGCCATTGATCAGGATTGTCCGGCGTTACCGGAGAATCTGTATACTGAGGATATACGTCAATATTCTTCGTCACTGCCGTGGCAGCTGCATCATAGAGACTGCTGTCAGCTGTTCCGTCGGATATCATCCATCCTGAGAAAGTCTTTCCTGTCGGCGCTGCCGGAGCAGATGGTGCACTTCCGTCCACATAAGACAGTGTCTTTCCGCGAATCGTGTAATCTTTCCCTAATGAGCCTGTGCCGTCCGCCTTAATATCGGATTTACTGTTCCAGAAAGTCACACTAACAGCCGGAGCCCATACATATTCTGTTCCATTATGATTCTGCGAAACCTGATAAGTATAAGCCGGATATTTTGTCGAATCCGAAGTATCTGCAGAAATACTGATGCTCTTATTGTCATCTGCTGCTGCAAGATCAAAACGTGTCAAAAGCTCGCCGGATGCGTTGACAGGCTGTACATCGACAAGATCCTTCGCTGCAGCCGTCATGACTCCTTTCACAACGCTGGAAGCATCATCCATTTTTACGGAACCGCCGGTAATCGTGTTCTTCGTTTCACTGCTGTCAGAATCCGTACCGGACAGAGTAATCAGCGTATCGGCCTCTGATGTCAAAGTGCCATCCGTTCCCCGTGCTGCCACTCCGTATTTTGTCCCGCTGACATCAAGGACGCCGCCGTTTTTCACATCAACATTTGCACCGCGGATCCCGTAGGTATCGCCATTTCCAGTGTAGGTGTTATTGACGATAAACTTTCCGCCGTCAATAATAATATTTGCTCCGGCAGTATTAATGCCGCGTCTCTTACCTGTAGTTCCGGTCAGTGTTACATTTACCGTTGCGCTTTTATTGACAGTTATACTGTTAACCGCATCAGAAGTTTCAGACGTTTTCTGACTGATAAAAATCGTATTTTCAAGATCAGCTGTCCCGGATGCATTGTTGGAAAGATTCACGGTCATTGGCGTAACTCCGTCCGAGTTACTCCCGAAAGTGATCGGACACTGCACATAGAAACTGCCAAATTCCGAATATCCGCAGTCGGTGATATTCAATTCACCGGCTGTAAAGTTGCATTCGTTGTTATCCCAGATAAACCCGCCTTCATCACTATTATATCCGCAATGATCAATGTTCAGCGTACCGCCGGTCATGTTGAAGTCTTTACCCTGCGCATCTCCGCCGATACCATAACCGGTTGTATCTTTCACATTCAAGACGCCTCCGGTTATGTTAAAGCTGCCCGCGCAGTTGATTCCGCGAACCGCTCCGGAAGTCGAATTTTCTCCATCAACCGTAATTGTACCGCTTCCGGAAAAATTAATGATTCCGCCTTGACTGACTTCTATTCCGTTCTTTCCCGCCTCCGGAACAAAGGAGACAGCGGCACCTTCCTCGGTGTTAATAGTGATGGTTTCTTTATGCGCACCGATATTCAGTGTCCCATCATAAGAATAGGTACCGCTGGCGAAATGAAGTGAATTTCCGGAATCAACCTGCGCCTGAAGTTCTGCAAGTGTATCTGTTGATTTCACATCATAGGAATTACTCGCTCCCAGAAGCGGAGTTTCTTCTGTGTCTGCGGTTTGATTTTCTTCTGCACTGACACTTTCCGTCTGATTTACCGAATCAGGATCAGACTCCATGTCTGTTTCCGAAGAATCCGATAACACTTCTTCTGCAGGGAGTACTTCTTCTGCAGGCAGTACCTCATCTGAAGTTTCTGCATCAGAAGTCTGTTCTGAATCCACTGCCTCAGCTGCATCTGTATTCTCTGAAGCATTACCTTCTGCCGATTCCTCTGCCTGTGAAGATTCTGCAGATACGGAAGCCGCCGTATCCTGACCTGCATCACCGGCCGAGGGATCTGCCATTACATTCAAGTTCATTGAAAAAACACATGCAAAAACCAGAACGAGTGACAGAATTTTCCTGTAATTCTTTTTCATGTCTTTCCTCCCCGAAAAATAAGATAACTTGAAGGATGCGTTTTCAATAACGCATCCTTCAAATAACCACAGGCATTGACCTGCAGAACCAATATATTGTTTTATTTTTGTGCAGTCCCACCCTGCGTGGTAATCCGCACATCTGACGTCGTAATCGACATCTTTTCGGAGGAAATTTCAATCAGGAAGAACTGATCTCTTCTGTTTTTTCTTCAAGGATATAAGTCAGGACAACAATAAGAAGTTTCTTTATGTCTTCAAAGTCCTCATCCGGCATGTCATTTTCTACGCTGCATAAATATTCCGCATAAGCATGTACGGACTGGGTGAAAAAGAATTGAAGTTCCGTGACGGTCTCTTTCTTTTTGAGGTTATACATCGGAAAAACATCTTTGATTTCTGACCAGTCTTTCATCTGTTCAGCTTTAACCTTGCCTTTAAAAAGCTTTGTCTTGCAAAATGCCTGATAGTAGCGCATCTCAGCCGGATGGCTGCAGAGAAATACCAGATAGGTATTGATAATCCGTTCCGCTGATGCTTTCATCGAGGGAAGCCCGGTGCTGTCCGAGAAAATCTGTTTCAATTCCTGGATAAAAAGCCTTTCCGTCCTCAGGAAGGTTTTTTTCAGAAGGTCTTCTTTATTTCCAAAATGATAGTACAGACTTCCTTCCGATACATTCGCCTTGCCTGCCCATTGTTTTGTCGTGAGATTTTCAATCCCATATTCATCCACGGCTGCGCAGGCAGCATCCATCATTCTTTCTTCTGTAACATCATGCGATTTTGTAATCATATTTTTCTCCCCTCACGATCAGCCGCGAAGACTCCGGCTCTTTAAAAATGAATCAGTGCTTTTTGAAATTCTCTGTATAGTTCTCAAGAAATGGACGAAAATAAAAATCTTCTGCCTGTCTTCTTGCTTTTGCTGCATCCGACAGTTTCCGGAACGTACCCAGATAATGCTTTTTTCCTTTGAACTCTATGGCTGCAATAAATCGGGTGCCGTCTTTTGTCGGGTATACTCCCCGTACACCGCTTTTATTCCTGATTGGTCTTTTCTGACTCGAAATCAGATTTTCGATGCAGGTTCCGTCCACCAGATGCAGGTTGTTTTCAATGCTGTAACGGAACCCGGGGGCTCTGTGGCGCAGACAGCCGCAACTTTTTGCACCGCGGTTAAGGTTCCTTGCCGTAATATCCACATAGTTTCCGCACTCACACCGGCAGTGCCATACACGGCTTCCGTTTCTTATTTCACCGGTATAGTAAAGAACAGTAAGTTTCCCGAAATGTTTTCCCTTCAGATCATAACGATCCTTTGACATCACGGCTTCTGACTGTCCGATATCTGTTTGACCGATAGATTCCGGCACGGTGATCGTCTCCCTTTTCTTCATAAACTATTGAAAACTTTGCGGCTTACGTTTTTTCTCTTATTTCCGCCTTCAATAAATTTCCAGACATTCCACTCTGTCCATTCCTCCGGAAGTGCTGCTTTATTGATATACCGCGGCATTTCTATAGGCGGCAGAAGGAGCCAGGGCAAGTCGGCCATGAATTCAACGAAAACTCCTGTCTGATCTTCCCTGCAGTGAAATGAAAAGCCAAAATCCGTCTGAGCCCATTCACCTCCAATGTTTTCGCTTTTCCCCTCATTTTTGTCATCATTTATGATTTCTGCTTCAATAGGATATTCTCCTGTATAGCAGACCGACTGCAGAAAAGGATCTACCTCCATTACCTGCAGATTCCGGACTTTATCCGGTCTGATTCCGTAGCCTCCCATGAATTTGTCAAGAGACTCTCTCCGCAGGAAAACATTCCGTAGAAAATTCTGTTCTTCTGCAGAAACGCCGTCACACACATTTCTAACCGCATAAAACTTTTTCGTCTTCCTGACGTCCACGTTCAAGCTTGTCTTTCGAAGTTTCCATATTGTGCCCATCAGTTTCCCCTTTCATCTGCCATTTACGGCTGGTCCATTTCATTCCAATTCTTTCAAGCAGGCGGATTCTGTCTTCTGTAAGAGGATTACTCGCTCCCTGCTGAAATCTCTTTCCTGTCATCCAGTAATTCTCACGCTGTCTCTCGATCCAGCTTCCCAGAGCACTTCCTTTTTCAGTCTTGTATTCAACCGGAATGCTGAGGTTCCCATGCTGTTTTCTGTAATACAGAGCATCCAGATACCATTCCTCCCATGTCCTGTGCTCCCGGACGCACCATTCCATCGAAATAGATTCAAGCTTTTTACAGCGTTCTTTTTTCAGGCGTCCTTCCTGGTATTCTCTTCTCTGCTCTCCAATCCAGTTCCCAAGAGCATAGCCGTCTGAACTGCATTTCTTGGAAATGAGGAGATTGCCGTGCTCCCTGTAATATTCCTCTGCCTTCGCATACCAGAAGTCCCATTCCTTCCGCTCTCCCAGACTCCACAGCATGCCGATCCTGTCAAGGCGGCTGATCTGGTCTCCGCTGATTGAATAGGTTCCCTTTCCATGGAAAGCAGCCCTTTGTCTTTCGATCCATCTCCCCAGTTTGCTTCCGTCCGATGCCACATAATTTCTGGGGATGCGCAGATCTCCGTGCTTTTTATAGTATTCTTTGGCAAGCACATACCAGTCTTCCCACTGAAGATAATTTCGTTCTTTTCCTCTTCGCATCATTTCTGCTCCCGAAGTTTATCGTCCCTGAAGCTGTTCAGCTCTTTCCTGTATCTTCCGTACTTTTATCATTGCTGCAAGATTGCTGTCGAAATACTCATTCAATTCTTTGCTGGTTAAAGACTTTTCAGAGTAAGGGTTCCTCTGCCTTTCCTCAAGAAAATCTTCTTCCCAGACTGCCATATGCATAAGCAGACGTTTTCCCCGATACTCCCGCATCCAGGAATAGTCTGCTTCCTGTTCTCTTCTGTTCCATTCCTGAATAAAATATCCGATGACGTCCATGCTGTTTTCTCCTGAAGGTTCATCAGACCTGCGGATTAGGGATTCCTTTTTCATAATTAAAATAATCAATCATTTGTTTTTCAGACGATAAATTCAATATACTCACAAAACCGGATTTTGTTTTCCGATGCGTTGTAATCAACTATTCTGATGTTGTAATCAGCAGGCTGTTTTTAGAGGTGAAACAAGAATATACCGGATATAGAAAAGCCGGGAGATCTCTCTCCCGGCTCTTCTGATTTCTCTGTGTAATTTATCTTTCTTTATCCCATCTCTTAATAGCTGTAGACCGTGTACGTCAGCTTCCCGGAAAGATCCGGTGTATCGATGGCGCTCTGTTCATCGATGTCCTGAGAGCTCAGAATCCTGGCAATCCGGATGCATGAAGAATCCTGGTCTACGATCATCGGAGCATTGTAGGAACGGTCCGGCAGAGCGAATCCGAATGTCTCGAAGTCAGCCTCCGCACCTTCCCCGAAATTGCCTTCCAGCACATCTTCCGACAGCGCATATCCCATGTCGCCGGGGAAGGTCTTGAAGGTATCATCGAGAACGGAAAGCTGTCCGTCTTTCACCCCGTACTCCACGAGCGTCCCGACTCCGCCGTCATCCGTCCATTCGTATCCGTTAAGGTCGGCAAAGATGCCGATATGGTCGCCGTAATCCTTGTAGAAGAAATCGCAGGTGCATTCGACCGGCAGCGATTCCACGGACAGGGCTATTTCCGATGTCTTCTCGGCACCGCTTCCCGTATCCTTTATAAGCTGAAGACGGAAGTCATACACCTGGTACTCCTCTCCGCCCGTTGCATAAGTAATCTTCTTCATGTCTTTCTCTATGGTTACGAATACCGCCTCGTCTTTTCCGTCCTTGTCGAAATCTGCTGCGGCATAGCCAAGGTAGGACTTTCCGAAGTCAGCAGGTCCCGCATGCATATAGGCTGCCAGAGCTTCTGAATGCACGATATCCGCCTTAAACTGCTGTCCGCCGATATCAGCATACCCCATCTTTTCAATAGCACTTCTGGCTTCCGAAAAGAAGTCTTTTTCTGATGCAGACGATAAATCCGAAACAGATGTATCCGAAGCGGAGGAATCAGCAGCAGAAGAATCCTGATGTGACGCCTCATTTCCGGACACAGATACAGATGTACTGCTTTCGGCAGACGGCATGGATGCCGCCGAAGCAGCAGACGATTCCGATGATGCTGAGGATGAGATTCCTGCCGACGAGGTACTTGCTTTGGCACATCCGCATGTAAATACCAGGACGACCGATACGATGACTGCTATAAGGCTCTTCTGTTTCATTTCCCCTCCGGAAACTGTTTGTTGTACATTTATCGTACTCTTTATAGCAGGCAAATACAAATCATCAGCTGCGAAATGAATGGTTGCTATTATTTATCCTGTATGGCTTTGCGTAAAAATAAAGAAGCGATACCCTTTCGGATATCGCTTCTAAATACCTCTGAATTTGTCTTTTACTTCTTCAGTTCTTTTTTCTTCATTGCTGCTACCATTGCACCGGCAGCTACCAGCAGCAGAAGAACATAAAGTGCAGAATTGCTTGTATCACCAGTTTTGACATTAGGAGCACTTGTGGTTGTTGACGGTTCAGCAAGCGGAATTACAACTTCCGGATTCTGCGGTGTCACCAATGTATTGCTCGGTATTACAGTCGCAACGTTCTTTAATTCTGCTCTATTGTCAATGTCTTCCTGTGTCACCGTGTAGCTTGTTGTCACTGTTTCTGTTGCTCCGGCCGCAATTGATGCGATTGTCGTATCAAGGCCTGTCATCGGATCGGTAACTTCAACATTTGTCAGCTCAATATTTCCGGTATTCGTTACTGCGATACAGAAGTTAACTGTCTCACCTGCTTCAAATGCAGTGCCATTAGCCGGTGAATTCGTGATGGTCTTTGATGAAGTCATTGAAGGAAGTGCATTGACAGTCAGGGTGCCGACTTTTTCGACAATCTTGTAGTTGCCCTGCTTTGCCGTTCCGTCCCATGTCAGGCTGTATGTATTCTTCGAACTGCCGACTTCTGTCTGCGTGCCTGTCGTGACGAATGTCACTGTCTCACCATTTACTAAGCCTTCAATAGTTCCAGCTGCTGTAAGGGCTTTGCCGTCGTATACCTTTGCGGCATCCGGTGTCGTCACTGTCAGGGTCGCCGGAGTAATTGTAACCGTTGCACTGCCAAAGCTGTCTTCATAGTTCGGGTTAACCGCCTTCACATAGACCGTCTGTGCATCTGTCACATCCGTCCATGTCGGTGCCGTTTCGTTCCAGTCTGTTGCTTCTGTGCCGCCGACCTTGCTGTAGTACAGCGTGCTGCCGGCCTGTGCCGTGCTTGCTGTGATCGAGTGGGCTGCTGCATCATAAACGCCGCTGTACGGTGTTGCTGTTACTGCGTTCTGTTCTGCAGGTGCTTTCGTGATTGTCAGCAGTCCTGCTGCATATGTAACGCTGTAGTTGCCCTGGCTTGCATCTCCTGCCGGCGTGATTGCATAAGCACCGACATTCTCGCCTGCCGCTCTGCTCAGCGTATAGACGACCGTATCATTTCCCAGTGTGCCTTCCACCGTTGCCGTAAACGCCGGGTCATCCGTGCCATAAACCTTGCTCTTATTATCTGCCGTCACCGTCACCGGCTTCTGCGTGATTGTAACCGTCGCATTCCCCAAAGCATCCACATAATTCGGATTTGTCGCCTTTACATAGACCGTCTGCGCTGTCGTCACGTCCGTCCATGTCGGTGCCGTCGTGCTCCAGTCTGTCGCGTCTGTGCCGCCGACCTTGCTGTAGTACAGCGTGCTGCCGTCCTGTGCCGCGCTTGCCGTAATCGTGTGGGCTGCTGCATCATAAACGCCACTGTACGGTGTTGCTGTTACCGCATTCTTATCTGATGCAACGATTGTCAGAGTTCCGGTTACATATGTGACGCTGTAGTTGCCCTGGCTTGCATCCCCTGTAGGCGTGATCGTATAGGTGCCGACATCCTCGCCTGCCGCTCTGCTCAGCGTATAGTCAACTTTATCATCGCCCAGCGTACCGCTTACTGCTGCATCGAGGGTCGGATCATCCGTGCCATACACCTTGCTCTTGTCGTTCGCCGTCACCGTCACCGGCTTCTGCGTGATCGTAACCGTCGCCTGCGCAAAGCTGTCTTCATAGTTCGGGTTAACCGCTTTCACGTAGACCGTCTGTGCTGCCGTGACATTCGTCCATGTCGGTGCCGTCGTGTTCCAGTCTGTCGCTTCTGCGCCGCCTACCTTGCTGTAGTACAGGGTGGATCCTGTCTGTGCCGCGCTGGCCGTGATCGTATGGGCATTGGCATCATAGGTGCTGTTGTACGGCGTCGCCGTTACTGCATTCTTTTCTGCAGATGCCTTCGTAATCGTCAGCGTCCCGGTTGCATACGTAACGCTGTAGTTGCCCTGGCTTGCATCCCCTGCCGGCGTGATCGTATAGGTGCCGACATCCTCGCCTGCCACCCTGCTTAGTGTATAGGCCACCGTATCAGTCCCCAGCGTCCCGGTTACCGTTGCATCGAGGGTTGGATCATCCGTGCCATAGATCTTGCTCTTGTTGTTCGCCGTCACCTTCACAGGCGCCTGTGCAATTTCCAAATCTCCTGGGACATAGGTTACTTCATATTGTTTTTTATTGTTGTCCGTAAGGATTGAAGGATTATCAACGGACGTGAAATTTACCCCATACTTACCAGCATTTGTCTCAGTTCTAGATGCAGTAATTTTACTAGTATCTACGGTTGCCCCCGCATCTACACCGGAAACACTAATACCGGATATTGTTTGGGGATTTCCATTATAAACACAGTCAGTTTTACTATTTGCAGTAATTGTTATCTTACCATATTCAGCCCACTGTGCATAAAGTACATTATTTCCATTATTATCTATATAAATTGTGTCACCTGGTTGATACGATTGTTCATTACCATTTGCATCTGTATATTTCCATCCAGTGAAATATTTTCCAGTTGGTGCTGTGAATTCGCACGCAGCAACATGAGTAGAACCATTATTTGTGAGCTGCACACCGTCCATGCTGCCAGTACCGCCGTTTGCATCATAAGTAAGCGTGGCCGTAGCAGGTTTTACACCCCAAACGGCATATAATTTAATACCACCACTTACCATTGTGACTCTCTGACCATTCTGATAATTTACGGTTGTGGCAGCCGAATCCGTTGACCATCCCATGAAATACGGAGTATCTGTAGGAACATCCAACTTTGTGCTTCCAATTCCGACAAACGCTTGTTCACCTGGTGCATAGTTTGTAAGATCTGTATAAATAAGTTTGCCATTACTATAATAAGTCACCTGCCCATGGCCATTCTGAATCCAATTGGCTTTCAATGTAATGCTGCCTGTAACGAGAGCTGCAAAATTATACGGTGCATTATTTAAAGTCCATCCAGCAAATGTGTAGCCGGTTCTAGTAGGTTCCGTCGGTTCTGCTACTGTATTGCCAGCATCAACTGAAACTACTTTATTTGCCGTAACGCCATCATTATAATTAAAGGTTACATCGAATTTTGGTGCCGCCCATTTTGCATACAAAACCAGATTATTAGCTGGCATCTTTGCTGTTGTAAATGCAAAAGCTGTCGTGCATTCCGGATCTGAATACCATCCCTGGAAGGTATAATAGGACGGTATATTTTGAGGTCTTGTTGCCGTGCTGTAATTATATTCAGAAAGCGATGCTTCATATAATACTGTTTGATCTGTTGCTGCTTCGGGATTTCCACTGTAATATGCCGAATTATTTCCACTCTGGAAACTAAGCATATAGCTATTACGAACATAACGGATATAAAGTGCATTCTGATATTCAACACCATCTTTTGCTTTAGCTTCGGTCCAATCATTCCCATCCAGAGAATATTGTGAAACAGTAAACCCATTATATTTATTGCTCAAATAAAAGGTCGTGTCTCCGCTCGTTTGGGTTGAATTTGTTGCTGTTTGTGGCCATGATTTGTCTACATTCTGCTTATAATGATTGATTGTTGCCCCAGTAGTTGCTTCGGATCCATACAGCGGTAGTGTTGTTCCAAAATCCAAGTCATTAAAAGCATCTAGAAATGTGAGTACCAATTTAGTATCCGACCAACTATAACCTGATGGCCATGTATACCCATTGGAAGACAGTGTCGAACCATAAAGCCCCGTCATTGTTTCATAAAGAGTCCATTTATCCTGTTGACCACGACCGCCTCCTGTAGTTGAATTTGTATAAAAATTAATCGTCATCAGCTGTCTGTCATAGTATACATTAAGCACAGTTGACCCATCGGATGCTATAGTCACAGCGGTCGAGTTAGTAGCGTTATATGTAAAACCAATATAACCCTTAGCTTTATCGTCATCAGTTGGAGAAACTTGCCCCCCGACAGTCCCTGTTCTATTATCAGAAGAAACATAATCATATGTCTTCTGAGCATTCGTTGCTGTCTTGCTGTCTGTTATCTTCTGCTGCCAAAAGATAACCGTGTAGCTAGCACTTGTTTTTTCGGTCCATGCAGCTTCCAATGTGATATTTTCTGTCAAAGCTTTTCCGAACGTGTATGGACTACCGTTATAGTTCCAGCCAGCAAATGTATACCCGTTACGTGTCGGCGGAGTTGGTGCATTAGGTGTTTCTGTACTTAAATAGAACGCTGGTGCTACATAGGACCCACCTTCTGAATTAAAAGTTATCCAGTTTCCTGTCTCGACCTTTGGCCACAATGTGATATTATCTGTACCAAGCATAACTGTTGTAACCGCCGTACCTGTGCAGGCCTGATTGTCATACCAACCGGTAATCTTCTCATTAGCATTCACGGTAAATGTTACATCCGCTGTTATTGAATCACCCGGCTGACCAGACTTTGTCGCAATAACTCGCGGCGTTGCACCATTATCCATGAAATTTACATAAACTGCATCTACAAATTTCGCATAAAGATCTACTTCCGTTGTATCAGATATTGTTAGTGCAGTATTAAACTGCGTAAATTTTGTTTCAAAATTGCCCTCGCTATCTTTTGTGTACCAACCATCAAAATATTTACCAGCTGCGGTCGGTGATGCCGGTGCCACCAGGGTGTCACCTGTTTTTACTGTCTGCGTACTATCTGTAATTTCTTTTCCGTCTGCATCAAAAAACTTGTATGTTTTCAGATATGGTTTTCCGTCTGCACCGATTACATAAATAGAGAAACTCGTTGCTTCTGCCGAAACCTGTGCTGTCTCACCCGTGCTTGCCTTAACCGCTTCAGATGCCGGAGTAGCTGCACTGTTTTCATCTTCCATATGGAAGACCTGGAGTTCCTGTGAACCTGCATTGCTATCCACGATGGAAGAGTTCGGAGTGACTGAGAAATTCACATCAACCGTATAGCCATCTGCCGGCTGGAGTTCCGCTCCGTTTGCATCATGGAACGTGATATCAAATGCAACGGTTCCGGAAATGTCCTGACCCATTGCACTCTTAACTGCATTATCAATACTGTCAGAAGAAACCGGATTGATTGTCAGTGTCGTTCCGTCCGGGAATGCGCCTACCGGAGCATTGACCGTAACAGTGACGCCATTGTAAGAACCTGTCCCGCTGACAGGCTGAGTATACGCTGCGGTTGGAGTTGCTGCTGCAGGTGTTTCTGCTGCAGCCGGTGTTTCTGCTGCTGCAGGCGTTTCTGCTGCTGCAGGCTCTTCTGCCGCTGCAGGCTCTTCTACCGCTGCCGCATCCGCTGTTCCGGATGTTTCTGCTGCAGGATCTACCGTTTCTGCCGCTATTTCTGCCGTTTCGGGATTTACCGTTTCTGCCGGTATTTCCGCTGTATCTGCTGCCGTCTCTGCCGGTACAGCCGACGCATCTGCAGATCCTTCTGATGTCGGATCTGCTTCTTCAGCGTCAGTTGCCTGAGCTGCTGCTGTTTCCGCCGATGCAGAAGCTTCCGCTGTCTCTTCTTTATTAGAAGAAACATCTGCCGTCTGTTCAGCAGAAGTGCCTGATTCTGCCGCAATCATGCTTACGTCTGAGAACATCGTAGTTCCGACCATAGCGATTGCGAGCAATAATGCAAGAGTACGGTTAATAAAGTTCTTCATTTCGATCCCCCCTATATCTATAGATATGAATAGACGCATTCTTTTATTGGGTAAAAAAAGCCACAATAAACCGAATACTGAGACAAAATTCACGTTATGTTATTTGGTCACGCTTGTCCTTTGGTATGTTGAAATCGACACTTCCTACGTTGAAATCGACAAATCGTTTTCCAAAAATTAACGCTTCATCAGGTTTACATAAAGCAGTGTTTTAAGGGAGGAATTCCGATTTGCTTTTCTTACACGCAAAAAAAGAGGCTCCCAGCGGGAGTCTCTTCTTTATCTCACTATTTATTTCTCAGGGGATTTCATAACCCATTCATCGACATCCTGAATATCTTTCCATCCCATCAGTTCAGACGGTTTCATTCCCAGTACAGGTGCCATTTTCCGGACTGCGATAACTCCAGGCCCGACACCTGACTCTGCAAGACTGATGGTCGCATTGGATAAGCCTGCTTTTTTTGCCAGCATCCGCTGGGAAAGTCCAAGAGATTCTCTTGCTTTCCGAATACATCTTCCTGTTTTGTTCGTCTGATTGTTTCGTGCCATGATGAAATTATAAAAAACAGGATATGTTTTGTCCTGTGCCATGTTGTAATCAGCAGCTTATATGTTGAGAAAATCAAAGTCCATTTCAGTCTTCCATTCCATGATTCTTTAAAAACAGTCGAATTACATTGGTCAATTTTTTTGACAATGTCACAAAAAAGCGTTATGATATTCGTATAGAAGCGCCCCGCTAACATAAAGTAACACCCGCCGCCCGAGAAGATAATTTTCTCGGGCATTTTTTTGGATAGATGCTGATTTTCTTCCCTTCTGGAAATTTTCATCATTCATCAGCGACAGCTTTCATGTTGTAAAACGAATTTTTCATCCCTTTTTGCAACAGTTAATGTGTTGATTACAACGTGTGACATGTCGATTGCAACAAAACCTGGAACAAGAAGCAGCTGTTCGGATATGATTCATTTCAACATGATCTTCACAACGCATAGACAAAACTTACGAGATAATTGACAGTCATTCGGAGGTATTTATATATGGACCCGGCAGAACCTGAAGCAAATCAGTTTTCAAGAAAGTCAGTGATTGAATGAAAATTCTGATTTGCGATGATGACGCCCTATGGACAGAACGATGTCGCGAAAAACTAAATTTACTGGCACATAAGAACAACATAAATATTGAAATTCAATCGGCAGCATCCGGAAGCGAACTTCTTTTCTTTATTGATTCAAAATATGCTGATACAGATTTGATTTATATGGATATCCATATGCCTGAACCGGATGGCATGGAAACGGCAAGAAGGCTTCGCAGTCTCAATCTTCATTTAGACATCGTGTTCTATACAAAAGACATAAGCCGTGTTCAGGAAGCATTTGATGTTGAAGCATTAAATTATCTGATCAAAGGCGGAACATCAGAAAAAAAATTTGAGCAAGTTTTCCTGAAGGCTGTTGCCAGGAGTGAAAAACGCAATTCAGAATATATTATGCTTTCCTGTGCAGGAGAACATCTTCAGATCGCAATCGATAAAATCCGGTATTTTGAAGTCAGGAACAGAGTCGTAACCGTATATTACCAGAAAGATGACAGCCTGCCGGGAACATTCGAATTCTATTCCTCTCTGGCTAAAATTGAAGAAAATCTTTATGGCAAAATGTTCGTCAGGATTCATAGTTCTTACCTGGTTGGCGAAAGATACATTCTCCAGAAAAATAAAAAAGAAGTGGTCCTGACGAGCGGTGAAACGCTGCCCGTGGGACGTGCCTACGTTGGAAATTTAAAGGAATGATACATCTTTGATCTCACATCTCCCAATCACGGCATTATTTTCAAAAATCTCTTAAAAATGGTTGGTTAAGATGGGCCCAGAACCTAAGAAAAGAATAGAGAGAGCATGAAGCCTGGAACCAGAGTGCAGGTTTTTATGCTCATTTTCTTAATAATATTGAATTTCTCGGTACCGGCGGATTTCACCTCCGATACGAAGAATCATCAATATGCTGTAATCCGGAATGATTGTTTTCAGACAGCATTTCTGATTCATGCAGACCTGGAGACAGTTATCGTTTCCGTATTTCGCAGTTTTGATGCAATAGAAATTGAAAATAATCAAATTTTTACTGAAATAGAAACCATTATCGCACTGTCAATGGGCTCAGCAGCTGTCGCACTGGGTATCAGCATTCGCTCAGACATCCTGCTTCTCCGATGGTATAAGAAAAAGAAGGACGGAAAACGCAAATGACATTTCTTACTCATATCATCCTTTTTCTCATAGTATTGGATACGGCATTTCTGGTGATTAAATTTCGTCTCAGAAAGAAAATTGCCGGCATCGATGGTTTCGGCGGCATATGCAAATATGACGATGCAAAAACCATCGTTACTTTTGGCGAAAAATGAAAATAAATCTGAACAAGATAAATCCGATATTGTGTTAATTACATCGTCGAATATACCGATTACAACATCATCCGGGATTTTGGTCGGCCGGTATTATATATTTCTTATGACAAGTGCCAACCTCATTTGTCCCGGGGCGAAGTGAAAGCTTTGCCTTCATTTACCTTTGCCTGTCCGGTCCCTCATCCGGACAGGTTTTTAACATATAACCGCATATTTGCTGACATAATTCCTTAATTTGCTGATGAGAGAAAAAGACAGGCTGAGCCTGAAGACCAAAACGATATCTGTCTTCTTTTTTGCTGCATTTGCAGCCTTTTATGCTGAATGTTACCGTGAGGGTGTGCTGCATTATCTGACCGGTGAATACATCGGCTTCATGAAGGGCATTTTTGATTCTTCGACTGCATGGCACTTTGCTCTGTTTTTCCTCATTTTCCTTCCTTTTTTCATTCTAATCATCCATTTTCTCAAACCGATTCTGCATTTTCTGGACCGGCATCGTTATGCTGTCGCTCTCCTGATTTTTTTAATATGTATTGCTTTTTCTATTTCGGGGAGTTCCATTGCCTGTTGGTATGGTTATCTTCATGGAATAAAAACGAAAGAAGAGCTTCAGGCTGCCGGTGTACTTTTAGGCATCCCCCGTGTAATGCGTGCAGATGAATACGGTATTTTTACTCCTTTCAATATTTCCCAGCAGTTTAACAGCTATTCCGCTGTCTCCGGCATTATCCGCGGCGATGCAACGGACGTAACAACCCTTTACGGACAGCCCGCCTGGGCGCTCGTGACGTTATTCCGTCCATTCTATCTCGGATATCTTCTGTTCGGTTCTGCAAAAGGTCTTTCCTTCTATTGGATAGGAAGGCTTCTGGCTCTCTTTCTGGTCTCCTATGAATGCGCAAAGATTTATTCCGGAAATGATAAATGCCTCTCTGCTCTGGCTGCATCCGTGCTTACTTTTTCTCCGATCATACAATGGTGGTTTTCGACAAATGGCATCGCAGAGCTCTTGATTTTCGGGCAGGGCGCCCTGATCATTCTATGCGAATACACGAAGCCCCGAAAACTGCTTGCAAGGCTTTGTCTTTCTCTTCTGCTTGTCGAATGTATGGGCGGGTATCTTTTTGTTTATTATCCCGCCTGGCAGATTCCTCTCGGCTATCTTTTTCTTCTTTTGGGATTATGGATTCTGATTTCGCGCAGAAAAGAATTTCATTATCAAATTAAGCGCGAACTCTTCATGCTGTTTTTCACACTTGCAATTCTTACTCTGATCGTAATCGGCATCTGGCTTTTTTCAAAAGATACGCTGCTTTCCATTATGAATACAGCTTTCCCCGGCAAGCGCATTCAAACAGGTGGAGGTGGCCGTCTTAAAGTTTTATGTTCGGATTTTTTAGATATTTTTTATCCGTTTGATTCCAGAATGGCAAATGGCAATGCAAATTCCTATGCTCTTATCTTTTCTCTTTTTCCTGTCGGAACCATAACGGGAATTTACTGTCTGATTAAAAAAAGAGACCGTCTTTTCTTCTCGCTTCTTTTATCACTTCAGGCTGTTTTCCTGTGCTACTATTTCTTTGGTCTGCCTGAATTTCTTGCACGCATCACGCTTCTTTCAAAATCAAGAATCGGCATGATGCTCCTGCCGGTCGGTACAACGGATCTCTTTTTATTGATTCATGGTCTGTCCTGCCTTCAGGATGACAAATCCGGTCAGATTGACTCTTCTCCGGCAGTATTCAGCCGTGCAGGGATTTTCGTAAGAATTGCTGGTGCTCTTTCCTGCTCTGCTCTGGCTTTATACTTTTGTTATAAGCTGGCTGATTATAAGTCTATCTGCTATGACATCTTTATTTTATTCGTATCCTTCCCGATATTTCTTGCCTTTTTCTTCATCAAAAAAAGGTACGTTAAAAACCTGTTCTGCCTTCTGCTGTCCTTTATCGTTATCATGACCGGATTGTCTGTTAATCCGGTGCAAAAAGGAGTTGACTGCATTACAGAAAGCAAAGTGATTCAAAGCATCCAAAGGATCAATGCCGCTGACCCCGGATCCTGGGCAGTAACAGATGAAGCTTATCCTATGAATAATCTCTGTGTCATGGCCGGAGTTCCTACGGTCAGTTCCTCCCAGGTATATCCGGATATTTCAAAATGGTCAAAACTGGATCCTACCGGGATTTACACGAACACCTATAACCGGTACTGTCATGTACAGATAGATTTAGTCAGTACACCGACCGTATTTGAAAATCCTTATGATGACCAGCTGCTTATTCATTTGAATTATGAGGATATCAAGACTCTTGGGATTAAATACATCGTAAGCATGGCAGATTATACCAAAACAGATAGGCTGAAAGACATGCTCCGGCCAGTCGGAGAATATGATGACCAGTATATCTATAAAGTTGAAGAAAATAAATAATGCCTCACAGTGCTTGGGGCTGTGAGACATTAGGGCGATGCTTTGCAATTTGGTTTTTAATCAGTCATTGACCGGCAGAAGTTTCAGCAGTTCCTGCACCGCTTCCTTCGGGAATTCCTCATCCGGTTCCCTGTCCAGCAGGAATTTCAGGAAGTCATGTGCATTCCTGCTCTGCGGCAGCATATACCCTGCCTCGCGGTACAGATCCTCCGCCATTTTCCGGTTGGATTTCATCAGTGCTTCCGCAAACTGTTTTTCCACGGGATCCGCGGCAGCTGCCATGGCTTTTCTGGCGATCTGCTCCTGCTCGGCCTTCGAAGCGGCCAGCTTCTTCACCGAAGAAACCACTCCGGCCTCATGCTTCTGCTGAGGCGGATACTCGTACGTATCCGGAATCATGGCTATGGCATGGGAAACGCAGGCCTTCACGCACCTCCCGCAGCCGATGCATTTCTTAAAATCAATCTGTCCGTTTTCCGTATCGGAAGCTCCTGTCGGGCAGACATAAAGGCAAAGGCAGTCCTTTGTACATAAACGTATATTTCTCGATGCATGCATGCTTCTACCCCCTTTCCACTTTCAGAATTTTAAAACTCGGCACTTTGCAGATCGGGCAGATGTCCGGCGGCGTATCCCCGACATAAACAAATCCGCAGATCTCACATACATAGACATTTGTCTCGGAAATGAACCCGTTTCCTTCCTCTCCGTACCGCTCCAGCAGCTCTGAGAGAAGATTCGTAACCTTTTCGCTCCAGGTCAGGATCCTCTTCACGCCGCGGTCGGAAACCGCCTCGGCCGCCTGCTTCGCTTCCGGAAAATCCGTTTTCAGGTTGCTTCCGATCCGGGAAAGAAGTTCCCCGAAGCTGCCGTCAGCTTCCGTTCCCGCTTTCCGTTCAAAATAATCCGCCAGCTTTCCGAAAAGTTCTTTTTCCCTTGCCAGCTGCTGTTTTTCGCAGCCCAGCATCAGGTTCGAGCACATGGCACTCAGTTCGCCGTAGGACATTTCCCGCAGTTGGTCTTCGGAAGTTTTCGTCCCCTCCGAAGCAGTCCCGCCTGATGGATTCCGGTCCGCTGCACTTTTCTGCTCCGGTTCCGCTGAAGCTGCACCGGAAGGTTCGCCCTGTGCCCTGAACATTTTCTTATTGGCTCCGCAGAGCGGACACACCCAGTCTTCCGACAGTTCTTCCCATTTCGTGCCGGCGGGAATCCCCTTCTCCGGAATGCCTGCTGCCTCGTCGTACACGTATCCGCAAACACCGCAAACGTATTTCATTGAAGCACCTCCTTTTCAAATTTGATAAACGAATCATACCCCGGTTTCCCGGAGTTTTCCGTGACTTTATCACATAATAGGAATTATTACTGATTTTATTTATCGGACAGCAATTATTTTTACAGGATCAGATTCGTCTTCTTATGTCCCAGCACGTCGATCAGTCCCTGATCGGTCAGCCCCAGTTCCGGCACGGTCGGCAGGGAAATGAAGCTGAGCGACATGAACGGAGCTGCCATTCCGCATCCGAGCTTCCTGACCGCTGCATTCATTTCATTCATGCGCTTCATGACGGTTCCGGAATCTTCCAGGCTCATCAGCCCGCCGAACGGCAGCGGAAGGCTGTCGATGACTTTCCCGTCCGCAGCCAGGCAGAAGCCTCCGTGAATCCGGTTCAGTTCCTTTACGGCAATTTCCATATCGCGGTCATTCGTGCCGACGGTCACGATGTTGTGGTGATCGTGCGATACCGAGGAAGCCAGCGCTCCTTTTTTCAGGCCGAATCCTTTGACGAATCCGACGCCGACATTTCCGTTCTTTCCGTATCTTTCCACGACGGCCAGCTTCAGGATGTCGCGGGAAAGGTCCTGACGCAGCTCACTGTCCTCCGCCTTCATCTGAAGATCGGCTTCCCGGTTGATAATCTGATCGCGGATCATTTCGATGACGCGGCAGACGGCTTCCGGTTTTTCACAGGGGATCCGGAAGTCCGCCGCTGAGAATTTCGGGGAAATGTGAACCGTATTGAGAAGGCCTGCAGGATACTTCTTTCTCCTGACCGGTACGGCACCCTTTTCATCTGCAGCGATCTTTCCGTCCTTGATTACGAGCACCGGCTTGATTTTCTTCAGGTCCTTCAAAAGAACGATGTCCGCAAATCTGCCCGGGGAAATGCTTCCGATCCGGTCTTCGATCCGGAAATGCTTCGCCGCATTCCAGGTTGCCATGCGGATGGCCTGCACAGCCGGCAGTCCGAGGGAAATGGACTTGCGGATGTTGTAACTGATATGTCCCTCCTGATAAATATCGTTCACATGCTTGTCGTCCGTGCAGAACATGCAGTCCGAGGTGTCCATCCCATGCTTCACGATTCCGCTGACAAGCGCTTCGACATTCCGTTCACTGCTGCCTTCGCGGATGAGCGGTGCGACTCCCACGCGGAGACGGTTCACCATTTCCTCATAGGTAACGGACTCATGGTCATCGGAAAGATGTCCGGCCGCATAGGTATTGAGTTCTTTCGGCGTCAGCCCGATGGCGTGGCCGTTGCAGATTTTGCGGCCGTCCGAAGCCGCCAGAATTTTCTCGAGATATTCCGGACGGATATCAAGGATCTTGGACGGGTCCATTTCCCCGAGGCTGAGCGTCTCCGGCAGCTTCAGCAGTTCCTTCACTTCTTCAACCCCGAGCACGCCGCCTGTCGTCTCCAGCCCCGGCGCCGTCGGGACGCGGGAAGGAATTTCCAGGAAAATGCGGAACGGCAGCCGGTCCGCGTCTTTGATCATCGCCTTCAGCCCGTCGATGCCGGCGACATTGGCAATCTCCATGGCGTCGACAAAAAGAGAAGTCGTGCCCCACGGGACGATGACCTCCGAAAGAGCTTCCGGGGTCAGCAGCGTTGTCTCGATATGGACATGACCGTCGATGAATCCCGGCACGGCGTAGGCATTTTTCCCGTCGATGACCTTTTCCGCAGCCGGCAGTTCTTCCTTCAGCAGATCATGCGAATAGATTCCGGCAATCCTGCTCCCGAAGATTCCGATGGATGCCGGATAGATTTCTTCCGTACAGACATTGACCAGACGCACATGGTCAATCCGAAGCGTCAGTTTCTTTTGTCCGAGAGAAGCCTTAAGTTCGTTTTTGAAAACCTGAATGCTGTCTGACATGATTTCCCGCTTTCTGAATGATAGATTTCCGTCCATCGCTGCACGGCTGAGTCTGATTCTGAAATGATTATATCTGAAATCCTGACGGCAGACAATAAGAAGGCCGGGGCAGCTGTAATTCACAACAGAAATAGTTCTCTTTATTCCATTTCATTCCTTTTTTTCTCTCTTTACGCTATATGTTGAATGAATACTGCACTGGTTGAGGACCGCATAAGGATGGGAGAACATGCCATGATTATTTCCGAAGCTCAGAAACGGCAGCTGATACAGCTGTTCAATACTCTTCCGCCGAATATTAAAGGACACAGCATGCGTACCGGGATTGCTCTGGAAATTTTCACCTCCAGAATCCTTGTCATGCATCCGGAGTATCTGTCAAATGAAACAGGCTCAGTCAGCAGTCTGCACATCATACACTGTGCACGGGAGTTCGGTTTTTACCATCATCTCGGGGAAATGCCGAAAAAAGCCGGTGCATCCGAAGATGCACCGGCCGCAAAAGAACGGATTCTTTCCGTGTTCACTGATTCCTGGAATTCAAATGGTTTTTACGTGCATGGGCTGCTCGATACGATTGAAACGCATGAGGAACACTGGGATGGGAGTGGAAAGCCCGGCGGGTTCAGAGGAAATCACATTCCGTTCTGGGGCCGCGCCTGTGCGATTGCAGAAAAATACGATCTGCTTACCATAGGAGCTTCTATGAGCCAGAGAAAGGCGTTTGAACAGATTTCACACCTTTCCGGGAGATACTTCGATCCGACCCTGGTTCCCATTTTTCTGGAGTGTGCAAAGGAACTGCGGGTCGTAAGAAAATAAGACTCTCCGTCTTTATTTTCCGCAGATATGAAGGACAATGGCAATCTGATGTGCAGCTGCATTGTAATTCGTGTTCAGAAGACACTGCATCTTTTCTGCAGATTCCTTCAGGCGTCCGATGAGGATCCTGCTTTCTTCCGGAACACAGTCCGCAAGATCCGGAGGAAAAAAGCCCCGTTCGGCATGATAGCGGACCACGATTGAAAGCCAGCTGTTCTTCTGGGTACTGAGTATACTGATACGCCTTTGTTCATGTCCCGGAATGTCCATGAGAGAATAAACAAGTTCGGAAAAATCAATGACCCGTCCGAGGGCATCTTCTGCATTGATGGAAAAACCGTCCGGGATATAAACCATTCCGCTGAAACTGATTCCCCGTTTCCGGCAGGAATCGGCCATTTCAATCATGGCGGCATCCACCAGTTCGTTGTTGGAATATTCCCGGCTGATGACAACTTCAGAGGCCATCTGGTCATTGATCTTTGCAACCAGCAGCCGGCCTTCTTCGTACTTTCCGTTTTTGAAAAGTTCGAAGACTTCTCCCATCATGATTTTGTAATGTTCACGGAATTCAATAAAACTTTTGACGTAATTGCGGTAGGACTGGTAATGGATCATCTGAATTTCCATTTCCTTCCGCAGGTGTACGCTCTGTGACTCTGCCATGCGTACTTTTTCTTCCGCATGGTCCTGAATCTGCTTTTCCCTTTTTTCCAGCTCTGTAATCATGAAATTGAAGGCATTGGAAAAAGCGCCCATGAAATCGACCCGCTGGCTGTAGTCGCCTTTGGCGACTTCTTCCGCCTGCCAGGTCAGATGCTTAAGTTTATAATACAGGTCCTTTTCCGGACCTGCGAAATAATTATGCCTGCTCGGAACCGGTACGGAAAGATCGCCGTCCGCAATCGCCGATTCAAAGTTGTACATTTCCCGGGCATTGGAAAGGCATTCCCCGATGGCCTTCGCCAAAGGTGCAAGCTCCGGCGAAAAGCCTTCCGTGCTGATATCACAGCCCGTAATGTCTTCCGTTGCCCTCTCGACCAGATTTGTCAGTCTTTCTATCTCATTCTGCATAGCTTCCCCTATGTTTCGCTTGGGTGTGTCTCAAACCGGCACACACGGTCCCCTCTTGCCCAGCAGTCGACCTCAACAGTCTCATACGGTTTTTTCGTGTAGGCTCCCATGATTCCGGAAATGAATCCTTCGTCATAATTGCAGACGCATTCGCCCGTAACCGGAAGCCCCGAGCAGTCCAGGTCTTCTCCGATCGTCAGGATGGCATGCCCTGTCTGTTTGTCCATTTCTTCAAAGCGAAGGACTCCGATCCGAAGCTGCTTCATTTTCGCCTGGAGCTGTGCCAGGAATTCGTTCCAGTCCGTATTGAGGTCCAGTACGTTTTTCGCAAATTCCTCTCCTGCAAGCCACCCGCTCTTTCGAAAAAGACGGATCATTTCCTCCGTGCTGAACTCCCGGACAAGGGTTGCGCGCATCGTGTACTGAAAGAGGCGGTAGACCAGGACCGGCATGGCGGGTCCCAGATGTTCTCTGCCTTTTTGCACATCGCCCAGCATGTCCCACGAAAAATCTCCATTCAGCTGCTTGTCGCTCATGCTATCCTCCCTTAAATTTTAAGCAGATACTTTGAAAACTGCTGCTGCACATTCTGCGAATATTTCTCGCTGACCGGCAGCTCTGTCTCATTGTTCAGGACCAGACCGTTTCTTGATAATTTTTTGATATAATAACAGTTCACGAGATACGAGCGATGGATGCGGACAAACCCGCGTTCCGCAAGAAGCTCTTCCACTTCCTCCAGCCTCGAATAATAGCTGAATTCAGAATCCCTCATATGAACTGTGATGACCCGGTTCTGAACTTCAAAATACAGGATGCTGTCCAGTTTCAGTTTTTCTTTTGCACCATTGCTCGTGACGGAAATAAAGTCTTCTTCTTTCAGCCGGACGGAGTCTTTGACTTTCAGAAAAATCTCCTTGAATTTACGGACCGTCATATCGTCCTTGACGATATAGTAGAACGGCTCTACTTCAAAGGCTTCGAATACATACTCGTCACTCGTCGTCAGGAAAATAATCTGCGCAAGGCATCCGATTTCACGAAGACGCCTCGCGGTTTCCACGCCGTTCATTTTTCCCATCAGGATGTCAAGATAGATGATGTCAACTTCATTCGGGTGATCTGACAGCATGAAAAGGAGCTGCTCGCCGCTCTCGTATTCCGTTATCTTGATATCAATTCCGCTTTCCCTTGCACTGTCTGAAAGAAGTGTCCGATAATAAGTCACCACCTGTGGATTATCATCACAAATCGCAATCTTTATCATACCTTTCACCCTCTCACCAGTCTGTGCCGGCCCTGTTTTGGCTGTATTATAAATCGGGGTTCTGTGAATTTTGCCTGTTATGTTGTGAATGCCTGTAATTTTGTTGCAGAATCAGCTGTCGCCGTTTAAAAACAGCGTAAAGGCAATGCGGAAGATGCCTTCACAGGGCTGTGCTTCCATATAGCCGCTGTATTTACTGACGATGTTCCGGACATTATCCAGGCCGAACCCATGATTCATTTTGTCCTTTTTCAGAGTTTTCAGACCCTTATTTCCCGGAGAACCGGGCGTCACCGAAGTATTTTCCATCTTAAAGGTAATGACTCCGTGCTTTTCAATCAGTTCCAGCGAAATGGCCGGTTTCGGATATTTTTCTTTTGCCCTGCTGCATGCCTCAATGGCATTATCCATGCAGCTGCCGATAGCCAGGCACAGATCTTTCATATTGATTTCAATATTTGCCGGCAGCCCGATGATATGAGCTACATGAATTCCGTTCAGTCCTGCCACATGAATTTTCTCTGACAGGACGGCATCAAGGCCGGGATTTCCCGTGTTGACGATTTCGCTGTCCGTATTCAGAATGGTAACAGACTCTTCCAGATATTTTCTGGCTCCCTCCACGTCACCGGATTTAAGAAGTCCGGAAAACGCAAGTAAATTGTTCTTCCGGTCATGGCGGTATCTTCTGATTTCTTTCTGATATTCTTCAGCCTGTTCCAGATATTTCTCCTGGAGTTTCAGCTTATTTCTCAGTTCAAGAAGCTCTTCGTGCTCATTCTCGGATTTCATTCTCCTGCGCACCCGCACAAAACGCTCTGCGGCTCCCATAATGTATTCGGTCCGGCCGGAAGAATTTTTGATTTTCACCCAGTGTATCAAAAGAGCGACCGGATTCTGCCGTTTTGCCTGCAGGCGGATAACAGCATGGCACTCATTGGCCTTTCCGGAAAGGATCGCGAACATTTTCTTATAAGTCTCTTCAGATGAGGCACAGACAATTCCGTGTTCAAGCAGATAGTCCGGCATGTTCTCAAGAGCATATTGTTCTGTCCGGAACAGTTTCCGGAAACCGTCGCTCAGTTTCAGTGTATGATGCTCCGGATCAAAAAGACAGTACATGGGATCCCGGTTCCGGTTCAGGATCTGATTAATCTGCCTGATTTCATCCTGATGCACGAACTTTGCATCTGCTATCGCTGTCATCTCTCCCACCCTCTGTTCAGTTCCCCGTTCACCGGCTGCAAAAAAAACATAGCATGATTTCTGCCCGGGAAATCGGTCATTGTTGTATAAAGAAAAAACATTGTTGCGTTTAGTGAGAATCCGCTTTCTGCGCATCAACATCTTCCATACGTCTTAAATTGGATAATACAGGGTTGGTCCGGTTTGCAGCATAAAGTCTGTCATGCTGCAAAAACGCCGTAACTCAGGAGAAAACTTAATTTCAATTCAACGGTATTATATCATAACTGCCCCTGATGTTGGAAGCAGTAATACACCTGCAGAATGCTTAAAAAAAAGAGCCGTAAATACGACATCAGGCATGCTCTTCACAACAAAGAATCAGACAGCTCTCTGTATTCTCATCTATATTGTACAGGATGGATGCCGACCTCATCCACCTCAGATAGAGCAAATGCTTTATCTCCATTACCTTTTCCTGCCCGGCAACCCACCGGGCAGGTTTGCATTTTAAAGAACCGAAGCCGCAAAAAAGGCAGTCCCGGAATCCGGGACTGCCGAACCTGATGCTTCAGCCGGTAAGGTTTTCTCTTTTTATTTCTTCTGTGTTTTCAGAAGTTCCTTCCACTCTTCCACAACCCCGCGGCCGTCGAAGTAATCCAGCTGCATGGCTTTCTGCACGCGGCCGAGCGTCTCATTGGTGACTTCCCTGGCCTTCATCGTTCCTGCCTGAAGGATATCGTAAACGGAATCGATGTCCGCTTCCCATTTTGCCCTGTTTTCCCGGATCGGCTCCAGTGTTTCCTCGAGGATCTGGATCAGGAATTTCTTGCAGGTTCCGTCGCCGAGTCCGCCCCTGCGGTAATGCTCTTTCATTTCCTCCAGGTTTGCATACTGAGGAAGATACTTTGCAAAATGTTCGTCACTGCAGAAGGCATCCAGATACGTGAAGACGACATTGCCTTCGATATGGCCCGGATCCTCGATTTTCAGGTGGGTGGGATCCGTGAACATCTTGCCGTTGATCTGCTGTTTGACGGTTTTCGCCGAATCGGAAAGATAAATGCAGTTGCCGAGGGACTTGCTCATTTTCGCTTTTCCGTCAACGCCAGGCAGGCGCCTCTGGGTTTCATTTTCCGGAATCACGGCCTTCGGCAGCACAAGCGTGTCACCGTAGATCCTGTTGAATTTTTCCACGATTTCGCGTGCCTGCTCCAGCATCGGCAGCTGGTCTTCGCCGACCGGAACGATGTTGGCATTAAATGCCGTGATGTCTGCGGCCTGCGACACCGGATAGGCAAAGAAGCCGGCCGCCAGTCCTTCCTCGGTAAAACCGCGCATCTGAATCTCCGCCTTGACGGTCGGATTCCGCGAAAGCCGTGCGGTCGTAACGAGGTTCATATAATAAAACGTAAGCGCATGCAGCGCCGGCAGCGCCGACTGAACGCAGAACGTCACCTTATCGGGATCCAGACCGACGGAAAGATAATCCAGGATCACATTGATGATGTTGTCCCTGATTTTCCTCGGGTTGTCTGTATTGTCGGTCAGTGCCTGGTCATCGGCAATCAGGATGTAAATGGCATCGTACTGTCCGGAATTCTGCAGTTCAACACGACGTTTCAGCGACCCCACATAATGCCCCAGATGCAGTCTTCCTGTCGGACGGTCACCCGTCAGGATAATCTGTTTTTCTTTGCTGTCCATTCTGTTCTTCTCCTTCGCGGCATCCTGTTTCGTTTGGGAAATGAAGATGCTTTCTCTTGATCTCTTTTCCTATTCTACAACAAAATGCCGCTTTCGTGGAGATTAAGAGCATCAGAACATCAAATATCCTGAATTTTACTTCGATTTCCTGCTGCGATGGTCTTTCTCCACTTCTTCCTTCCACTCAGGGCTGACGCATCCGCAGGCGCGCAGATTGGAAACGGCGGAATCCATCGCCCGGAAGTTCATGCGTGTTCCGACCGCATCGCAGGTATAGGTGACTGCCCGTTCCCGTGCAATCCCGAGTTTTGCGGCGGTCTCCACTGCATCGATGTTGGCTCCCAGGAAAAGGAACTCCCAGCCGGCTTTCTTCTTCCGTTCAATCATCTTCTTCACCGTCGCGGAATCGAAAACATGACTTGCATTTTCCAGACCGTCGGTCGTGATGATGAACATCGTATGCTCCGGGACATCTTCCGGACGTGCGTATTTATGGATATTTTCAATATGGTGCACCGCACCGCCGATGGCATCGATCAGGGCCGTGCAGCCTCCGACGCTGTATTCCTTTTCCGTCATGGGCCGGATGTCCTTCAGGTTCACGCGGTCATGAAGCACACTGCTGTCATTGCTGAAGAGCACGGTGGAAACATAGGCTTCCCCATCCGCCTTTTTCTGCTTCTCAATCATTGCATTGAATCCGCCGACCGTATCCTCTTCCATGCCGCTCATCGATCCGCTTCGGTCCAGAATAAAAACCAGTTCCGTTAAATCCTTCTTCATCGCTTTTTCCTCCTGAAATTAAAATGCAGTTACGGGTTTCTGACCCTGTAACTGCATGATAAGGTTTCTGCGATGCGGAATGGTCGCTTCGGAGGCGACATTTTTCAGGCTCCGAGGAGCGGCTGGTCAAAGGCAAAAAGCACTTCATTGATGCGGAAGAGATCATAGTCTTTCTGTTCAATGAAATATTCGATGATGATGTCGGACTTGCTGCTGTGCGACAGGGCATAGCCGGCCTTTTCCAGCATTTCCCTGGTCTCATTCAGGTCCAGGGACAGGGCCAGGGCAAAGGCGACTGCCGTCTGCTTCGACGGGCGGTAATGCGGATCCGACCGGATTTTGGAAAACAGCTTGCGGTCGATGTTGGCCTTTTTGTAGCATTCCGCATCGGTCATCTTTTCTTCATCAATCTTGCGGAGCAGCATCCCGGAAAAGCTTTCATCCAGCCTGCCGATGCGCTCCTCCAGCTCATCGGCTGAGACACACTCCGCTTCCCGGATGTCCTCTTCCGGGCTTTCTTCTTTCGATGCCTTCACCGCAAAGAGACGGAAGTGCTCCTCTTTCTGTCTCTGCGCCGGACTGGCATCATAAAGCGTCGTATGCTGTCCGGCATAGCGGTCATCAATATATTCCCGGACAGAGTCAAAAATTTTCGATCCGACGTCATAGGACGCGCGGTCGAAGATGACGAGATAAACCGTCATATCCTCTTTTTCCAGGAAATGACGGATGGCACCGACCGCGACCTGCAGCGCCTCTTCCTTCGGATAGCCGTAAATACCCGAAGAAATCAGCGGAAAGGCAACGGTTTCACAGCCGTATTCTTTTGCAAGTTCAAGCGACTTCCGGTAGCAGGATGACAGCAGCTTCTCCTCGCCGTGCGTGCCGCCCCTCCAGATCGGACCGACTGTATGAATAATATACCGGCACGGCAGACGGTATCCCTTCGTGATTTTGGCCTCGCCTGTCCTGCAGCCGTGCAGCTTCTCGCATTCCGCAAGAAGTTCCGGCCCGGCCGCCCGGTGGATGGCACCGTCCACGCCTCCGCCGCCGAGAAGAGATTCATTTGCCGCATTTACGACGGCATCGACTTTCATTCGTGTAAGATCATTCCGAACAATGACAAACGGCATGCTCGTTCCCTCCGTTTCTTTACTGCTATCTTATCACGTCCGGACTGTCATGGTTTATCTGATTGTTTTATGCCGGTCATCAGAAGCAGGGTATGGCTGTTCCAGTTCCAGATGCGGTTGTCATCCAGGATGCATACCAGGTAATCATGAATCCAGTTCTGAAGGCTGAGGAGCCGGTCGAATTCCTGATCCGTCAGATAATTCCTGGAAGCAGGGATTGCACGGAAACGCGACAGCTTGATGCTCAAGCCGCGGTAAAAGCTGTCGATGTATTCCTTCCTGAGTTCCCCGGACAGGGCCGCGTCGGAGAGCGAGAAAAAATTCCCCACGGCACGGACCCGGACATTCTGAAGAGGAGCTTTCGAAAAGAGATACGGGATCGTCGACGGTTCGGTCCATCTGCCTTCTGTCGGCAGAAGGGCCTGATACATCATCTCTGCCTTCGCCTGCAGTTCAGCCATTTCATTGACTCTGGGAAGGACAGCCTTCGGCCAGTATCCGGATGACCCGGTCTTTTCTTCAAAACTGTCACCGATCACTGCCGCGACAAGTCCGCCGCTCTTCGTGACGCGTGCCATCTCGGCAGCGGCTCCCGTCACGTCTCCGACCGCCGTAAGGAAGGTAAACGATACGGTCCGGTCAAAAGTCCCCTCTTCAAACGGGAGATGAAAAGCATCTCCCTGCAGAAAAGAATAGCGGTTCCGCAGGTCCGGCGCTTTCCTGTTTTCAGCAGCCCGGATCATGCCCGTGTCAAAGTCCAGGCCCGTGAATTCACCTTCCGATATCTGACGTCCCAGATAATAAGTAAATTCTCCGGTTCCGCATCCGACATCCAAGATCTTCATCCCGTCATGCAGGCCGAGCCATTCCTGGTACAGACTCCCCTGCTCATCCGGGAGCATTTCCATCCGGCAGGCATGCAGCAGGTCTTCATTCTGAAAATAATAGGACCACAGGTCGTCATTTGCCATTTTTCATTCACCGGACAGAATGTCCGGCATCCTCCTTCTACCAGTATACCCGAACAGAAAAAATAATGTTTGCTTATTTAAATAGCTGTTTAAAAAAGTTATAATAGAAGCATCCATTTTACTGATGAGAGGAACACCATGGCCAACAGCCCTTTCCGAAAAAAAAGTCTTGAAAAGCTGAACGATCCGGAGCAGCTGAATGATTATATCAGGGTAACCAATCCGGCTGTCTGGATGATCCTTGCGCTGATCGGGCTTCTTCTGGCCCTGTTCATCCTCTGGGCCATTTACGGCGAAATCGATATTGAGGAAAAAACGGTCGTCATCGCAAAGAACGGAGAATCCTGCGTCTACGTTTCCTCCGAATATGCCGGTCAGCTGCATGCCGGTCTTCTGGTTGACGGATTCACGACAGCGGTGAAGATTGTTTCCGTTCCCGCCGAACCGGTCCAGATCACAGCTTCCTTTAATGCAAATGCAAAGTCCATCGCGAACATGGAGAACGGGGATTATTATTACGCCTGCCCGATTGACTATGCCCTTGACAGTGACGGTATCTACCCCGTCACCGTCTATTTTGACCAGCTTTCGCCGATCTCGTATCTTTTCAGCAGGGGGGCCTGACCATGGCCGCCAAACACAGGGAACCGCTGCGGCACGGAATTGCCCATGTGCCGGTCGTGATGCAGATGGAAGCACTGGAATGCGGTGCAGCCTCCCTCGGCATGATTCTTGCCTACTACGGACGGTGGGTACCTCTGACGCAGCTGAGAAAAGACCTCGGTGTTTCCAGGAACGGCGCCAACGCCATGAATATCCTGGATGCCGCGAAGCTCTACGGGCTGAATTCAAAAGGCTACCGCTACGGGATTGAAAGCCTTCGGACGAAAGGCACATTTCCGTGCATCATTCACTGGAACTTCTGCCACTTTCTCGTCCTGGACGGCTTCCGCGGAAATAAAGCCTATCTGAATGATCCGGCAGGCGGCTCGTATGCCGTTTCCATGGAGCAGTTTGATGAAGGCTATACCGGTATCTGTCTTTTCTTTGAACCCGGCGAAAACTTCCAGCCGGGCGGAAGGCAGACTTCCATCCTGGCTTTTGCAAAAGAACGCCTGAAGGGTTCGAAGACGGCCATCCTGTTTACGGTCTGCACGACGGTGCTTCTGTCCCTGCTGGGCATTTTCAGCCCGGTTTTTTCGCTTGTCTTTGTCGACAGCATTCTGGGCAGCGGCTATCAGCAGTGGCTGACGCCTCTCCTTCTGCTGCTTGCCGGCTTTGCCGTCTGCACCCTGACCGTCAGCCTGATTAAGACGATCTATTCCTATAAAATCAATGCGAAGTTTTCCGTCCTTGCAAATGCGAAATTCGAATGGCATCTCCTTCGGCTGCCCGTCGAATTCTTTTCGCAGCGGATGAGCGGCGATATCGAAACCACGCAGGAGAGCAACGAAAGCATTTCCAATACATTCATCCAGACCTTCGCGCCGCTGATCCTGAATCTGGCGCTGATGCTTCTGTATTTATTTGCCATGATCAATTACAGTCCGCTGATCGCGCTGATCGCCGTGGCGGCCGTCACCATCAACCTGCTGGTTTCGCTTCAGCTGTCCAAAAAGAAAATCAATGTCACCAGGGTGCAGACGAATGCAAACGGCAAGCTGAACGGAACGACCATCGCCGGCATCGAAATGGTGGAGACCATCAAGGCAAGCGGAGCCGAAAACGGCTTCTTTGAAAAATGGGCCGGCTATCAGGCCAAGGTCATTTCCCAGCAGCAGCAGTTCATCCGCCTGGAGAACGGCCTCGGGCTCGTACCGGAACTGGTCACGTCCCTGACCGGCAGCATTGTCCTGGCCGTCGGCGTCTACCTGTCTCTGCAGGGGAAATTCTCCCTCGGCATGATTGTTGCCTTCCAGGGATTCCTGATGGGCTTCATGACGCCTGCCTCCTCGATTATCAATGCAACAAAAACCGTCCAGGAAATGAGGACGAATATGGAGCGGGTCCAGGATATCATGGAATATCCTCCGGACATTATTCCCGAAAAACTGGACAGCAGCGTCGTCTACGAAAAGCTGAGGGGCGAAATCGAACTGAGAAATGTCACCTTCGGATATTCCCGGCTGGATCCGCCGCTGATCGAGAACCTCAGCCTGCACATCCTGCCCGGTCAGAAAATCGCCTTTGTCGGCGCTTCCGGCTGCGGCAAGTCCACCCTGACAAAACTGATTTCCGGCTTATATCAGCCATGGAGCGGAGAAGTCCTGCTGGACGGAAAACCCCTGCAGGAAATCAGCCGGAGCGTCCTGACCGGGTCGGTTGCCGTCGTCGAGCAGGACATCATGCTGTTCGAAGATTCCATCGCCGACAACATCCGGATGTGGGACAAAACCATCGAAAACTTTGACGTGATCCTGGCCGCCCGCGATGCCGATATCCATGAAGACATCATGCGCCGCACCGGCGGCTATGAATACCGCCTCTCCGAAGGAGGGCGCAATTTCTCCGGCGGACAGAGGCAGCGCCTGGAAATCGCCCGCGTGCTTGCACAGGATCCGACCATCATCATCATGGATGAGGCGACATCGGCGCTGGATGCCAAAACGGAATACGATGTCGTCCGGAAGATTCAGGACAGGGGCATTACCGAGATCGTCATTGCACACCGTCTTTCCACGATCCGCGACTGCGATATCATTTACATGATGGACCGCGGCGTGATCACGGAACAGGGAACCCATGAGGAACTTTTTGCAAAAGGCGGTCTGTATACGCAGCTGATATCCAGCGAATAAGGAGTCACGCGCAGATGGGTTATTTTGATGAACAGATCAGGCAGAAGGAAGAAAATGACGACCGGCGTTTTGAAGACGCTTTTATCGGTCTTGCTTCCGCTGTCATGGGCAGTCAGATTGCCGTCTCCGGGGATAACCGGGACTTTCAGATCCGGAATGCATTTGACGACATTCTGCAGTACTATCATGTCGAAAAATTCAAGCTCCCGGAAAATCTGGATTCTTTCGACCACCAGCTGGATTCTTTCATCAGCCTGTCCGGGCTGATGAAACGGACCGTGAAGCTGACGGACCGGTGGTACCGCAATGCCATCGGACCTTTTCTTGCTTTTTTCCGTGATTCGGATGGCGTCGTAACCCTGATGCCGGACCGGAACGGCTACAGCTACCGCGATTATGCAACCGGAAACCGGATCAAAATCACGAAGGAAAATGCAGGGCAGTTCCGGACGGAAGCCTACTGCTTCTATAAGCCTTTTCCTGCCGTGAAAATGACAAAGAAAGACCTGCTGCGCTACATGGTTCAGATACTCACAAAAAACGACATCCGGAAAATCGTGCTGGTGCTGATTCTGATGGCTGTGGGCGGATTCGGCGGTCTGCTGGTCAATGAAACTCTTGTCTACCAGACCCTGAGCAAGGCGAACCCTTATCTTTCGTATGTCTATATCATCGGCTCGCTGCTGATCTGCGTCGTTTCCGTCATCCTTTTAAAATCGATTGCCCAGGCCCTGATTTCAAAAATCAAGACGCGGGTCGGGTCTGCTGTCCAGGCAGCGATCATGATGCGGATTATTTCCCTGCCGACGGATTTCTTCCGCAGCTTCAGTTCCGGCGAACTGGCGGGAAAGATTCACAGCGTCAGCAGTTTCTGTGATTCCGCCGCAGATACTTTTATCTTTGCTCTCCCGATGTTTTTCCTGACGCTTCTTTACGACGCCTATCTGCTTTCCGTCAAAAGCAGCATCGGCTGGCTGGTTCTTCTGGAAATGGCTGTCCTGCTTTCCCTGACTGCCATTGTCTATTTTTTCAATAAGAAATACATTGTCCGTAAAATTCAGGCTTCCTCGGTTTCAAGCGGCATGAATCTCGGCATGATCAACGGCATCCAGAAAATCAAGCTGACAGGAGCTGAAAAACGAGCCTTTTCAAAATGGTCCGACACTTACCGGGAGAATGCGGAAATTGCCTATAATCCTCCGCTGATCGTAAAAATTTCGGAAATCATTCCCGTCATCATCCCGCTGTTTTTCATCATTCTTTATTATTATGTTTTTGCTGCGGAGTATACCTATATCGGAGAATTCTATACTTATGAGCTGGTCTACGATGCCGTCACCGCCGCGTTCATCGTGCTCTTCCGTCAGCTGATGAGCTTCGCGGAAAGTGCCGCAGCCTATGAAACCATCAAACCGATATTCGAGACGGTTCCGGAAACTTCCGGGAAAAAGCGGAACATTACGAAGCTGAAAGGAAAAATTGAAATCAGCCACGTTTCCTTCCGATACAGCAAAGACATGCCCTATCTGTATGAAGATCTGAATCTTCAGATTAAACGCGGACAGTACGTTGCCATCGTCGGAAAATCCGGCTGCGGAAAATCTTCTCTGGTCCGGCTGCTGCTGGGATTCGAAAAACCGGAAAAAGGAGCCATTTACTACGACGGCGAAGATCTTTCGGAAATCAGCCTGCCTTCCCTCCGGCGGAGGATCGGCACGGTCATGCAGAATGCAAAACTGTTTACCGGGGACATTTACTACAACATCATTATTTCCGCACCATGGCTTAAAATGCAGGATGCCTGGGACGCGGCTGAAACCGCAGGCATTGCCGACGACATCCGGAAACTGCCCATGGGAATGCAGACGCTGATGACTGAGGATCAGAGCGGACTGTCCGGCGGACAGAGGCAGCGGCTTGTCATTGCCCGTGCCATTGCGCAGAAGCCGAATATCCTGATCATGGATGAGGCGACTTCCGCACTGGACAACGTCACGCAGAAAAAGATCGCGGATGCACTGAGCGCTCTGCACTGCACCAGGATTGTCATCGCGCACCGGCTCTCGACCGTCAGAAACTGCGACCGCATCCTGGTACTGGATCAGGGAAAAATCGCAGAAGACGGGACCTATGAAGAACTGATTGAAAAGAAGGGAATTTTTGCCGATCTGGTATCCAGACAGCAGATAGGGTTCTGATATGAAATACATTCTCTCGGATACGATTGCGCTTCGTTCCTGGCAGGGGATACCTCATGCCTACTATGAGAAAAACCAGAAGTTCGCCAAAGGCCTGAGCCGCGACGAATTCCTGATGCTGCTTCGCTGCAACGGAAAAATCGAGCTGGAGGAAGATGAAGTCCTGCGCTCCCTTCTGGAAAAGAAACTCTGCCGGCCGGCAGAGGACGGCGATGCACTGAGCTCCTGGCAGAGGCTGAAGCTCTGCAGCAATCCTTATTTCCCGCGAATGTTCTGGTCGGTCACGGACCGCTGCGGCTCGAACTGCCGGTACTGCTACAATGCTGCCGGAGCAGAATCACCGGTAAATGAGTTCTCATGGGATGAGTGCCGGAAACTGATTCAGGAAGCGGCAGAATGCGGTGTCCAGACCGTCAAGCTCTCCGGCGGCGAACCATTCCTGCATCCGCATTTTACGGAGATCCTGCGGGAGATCCGGGCAGCCGGCATGCAGGTCGACCGGATCTACACCTCCGGCGAAAACCTGACGCAGGAAATTCTTGATGAAATAAAAAACACGGAACAGCCTCCTGTCATAAAACTCTCCTTTGACGGACTGGGCTGTCAGGACCGCTGTCACGGCAGAGAAGGCGCGGAAAAAGAAGCGCTTGAGGCTATCCGGCTGTGCGTGCAGAACGGAATCCGCGTGCAGGCTGTCATGAATCTGAACAGGACCAACCGGGATGCCCTGCTTCCCACGGCACTGTTTCTTTCAGGAACCGGCATTGACGCTCTCCAGATCACCCGCACGACCGAGTCCCCCCGCTGGAAGATGTGTGCGCTGAACGATTCCCTTGAGCCGGAAGAATACTATGACTGCCTGCTGAAATTTGCCTCTGACTATCTGAAGAGCGGGGCAAAGATGCCGGTGGAAATCTGGAAATTCCTGAATCTGGATCCTGAGAAAATCAAGGAAAACCTGAAAAACAAAAGAAAAACAGATGCCGGGAAAACAGAACGCGAAGAAACAGACGGCCGGGCTGCAGATGACGGAGAGGCCGGTTCGAGGCGTTTCGAACGGGATTTTGTCTGTGCCGACAACCGGAATATGATTTCCGTTTCTGCTGACGGCGAGCTTTATCCCTGCATCACCATGACGGGACTGTTCCGCGAAAAAGGCATTTCCTTCGGAAATGTCAAAAAAAGCGGCCTGCAGACCTGTCTGCAGGGCGGTCCTTATCTGACGGAAGTATGCCGGACACTCGGCGATTTCAAAAAAGAGAATCCGGAATGCGAATCCTGCGGGTATTTCCCTTCCTGCGGCGGCGGATGCCCCGCAATTGCACTTGCACAGACCGGCAGCCTCCGGAACCGAAGCCTGGTCCAGTGCGTCTTCTATAAAAATCGAATCCCGGAGAAAATACAAAAGATGATCGGAGAAATGGAATTGTAAATACTGATCAGTCAGGATATATCGATAATATCATCTATGGGAATCCTGCTGCCGTCTTCCATGACTGCACATCTTTCAAATTCTTCTATTTTCCTGAGCTTCCCGTGTACTGTCCGGAAAGTGCCTCCTTCTTTCCGTTCATCCGGAATAAAGTAGGTGATCTCCGCTTCCGGTCCGTTTCCGGTCTGTTCCGCAAGTTTTCCAAGAATTTCATTCAGTGCTTCTTTTCTGTCTTCAGCCAGTTCCGGCCTGCTCTCCGTAAGCCTCGCAGTTTCCTGGACAGCCTCTTCATAGCCGGTCAGGGCTGCAAACGGAGAAAACTGCGCAGCACGGCCGCTGAGCGGCATCTGTGGATGGACGGCAGAAACCGGATGCGGAAGATTCAGGATATCGTCATATTTCCCGCTCATGCCCTGTGCCCTCCGATCTGCTGATTGCGCTGCAGGGAAGTCGCACCTTCCTGAAGATCCATACCCTTGACAATCGCATTCTTTCCGTATTTCTTCTTGATTTCAAGCAGGGCTTTCTGGCGCTTTTTCTCCTTTTCCAGTTCTGCTTCTTCTCCCTCTTTTTTCTCATCAAGCGCTGCATAATCCGTAAATAAATCCAGCTGTTCCGGTTTTCCGGCATCTTCCTTTGCTGCTGCTTCCGCGATGACGTTATTTGCCGTTATCGAGATCCTGCGCACCAGAAGATTCCTGTCCGTGATGCGGTCATACAGTTCTTCCGCCGCATCCATGATTCTTTTCGTCGAGGAAGTCATCCTTCCGGTATTTGCCGTTCCGTGGGCAGACTTCGGCACGGGTCTTCCATAGCGGTCAATCGTGACCGGGCCGTGATATTTCGCTCTTCTTTTCGGATCGGACAGGTTTTCAATGTCATAACCGACATTCATGACAATCTGGTCGGTGACCAGCCCTTTGTCCACCAGATCAAGCGACAGAAGGTCCGCCATTTCCCTGGCGACAAGCTTTGCCTTTTCGAAATCATAGGGCGACTGAAGAACCTGTCCCGAGCCCAGACTGTTCTTCTCCGGCCGGTAGGCCTTGATGTCTGCTATCGTACAAGGTTCCCACCCCCAGGCGTGATCAATCAGCAATTCCGCATTGATGCCGAAAAGCCTGTTCAGGAGATCTTCATTATGGAAATCCCCCGAACCTCCGAGGGAGCAGCGCGCGATATCTCCCATGGTAAAGAACCCGTTCTCCTCCAGTCTGGAGGCATATCCCTTTCCGACCCGCCAGAAATCCGTCAGCGGCCGGTGATCCCAGAGAAGCTTCCGGTAGCTGAATTCATTTAACTCTGCAATGCGGACACCGTTTTTGTCTGCAGGAATATGTTTCGCCTGAATATCCATGGCAATCTTGCTGAGGTACAGATTCGTACCGATTCCGGCCGTCGCAGTGATTCCGGTCTGCCGCAGCACGTCCAGAATCATTTTCATGGCAAGCTCTCTTGGCGACATGGCATACGTCTTCAGATAGTCCGTGACGTCCATGAACACTTCATCGATGGAATAGACATGGATGTCCTCCGGAGCGATATATTTCAGGTAAATATGATAGATATGCGTACTGTATTCCATGTAATAGGCCATCCGCGGCACTGCCGCGATATAGTCAAGCGCCAGTTCAGGAGATTTCGCCAGTTCTTCCGCATTGCAGGAGGACCCGGAAAAAGTATGTCCCGGCGCCTTCCGGAGCCTTTCCGCATTGATCTCCCTGACCTTCTGAACGACTTCAAAAAGACGGGCACGGCCGGGGATTCCGTATGATTTCAGGGACGGGGATACTGCCAGACAGATTGTTTTTTCCGTGCGGCTGACATCCGCCACAACGAGGTTGGTCGTCAGGGGGTCAAAGCCGCGCTCCGTACACTCGACCGAAGCATAAAATGACTTCAGGTCGATTGCGATATAGGTTCTGTCCGTCCTGTCACTTAGCCGTTCCATTTTTCCTCCTGTTCATATTTTACCGCAAAAAAACACTCCCGCAAACTGACTTTGCAGGAGTGTTTCTGCTGCTGCCCGAAACCGGCTTACAGATGTCCGGAAACCCGGACTTTGTTTATGAACCGATCAGCACTTTTTTCCGCCGGAAACAGCACGGAGAGCATCCGATCCCAGTTCTCCTTCTGACTGTTCAAGAACGGAGATAGCTTCCTTTGCCTCATCTTCTGTGATTTCCACGCCCTTTTCTTTTGCAAATGCAATCATTGCTGCCGGGTCTTTGATGGCAGAAGCTGCCTCTACGACAGCCGGGTCCTCTGTAAGTTTTTCAATCAGTTCTTCTTGACATTGCATCACTCCCTTCTATAAAAAATTGATATCAAAAGAATAACAGGCAACCAACAACAAATCCGCAACAAAAATTAAATTTTCAAAAGCGTCCGCCCGCAACTGTTTACCCTCTGAGGCACGATATCTTCAGACGTTCATCTGTCTTTCAGTTTCTCCTTCAGGTATTCATACCGTTCCTTTTTCTCAGCCTTCATGAAATGACCCGGTGAATTCCTTTCCTGAATCATTTCCCTGTCATAAACGAGATCTTTCGCCTCATCCCCGAACTGCTCGCTGGTCAGATCAAAAATGCAGCCGTCCGCCTCATTATAGCAGTGGACATTCCCCTCTTTTGTCACCATGCCATATACTTCACCTCCGAAAATATCCTGTGCGAGAAATGCCGTAATGGAGCACTGCCCGAGCGTCTGATTCTCCGGCGTCCAGTCCGCTCTCATTCTGGGTGCACAGGTTTTCGCACACCAGATTTTTGAAAGAGCGTCATACAGATCAAGCGGCGTTTCGATTCCTTTGAAGACAGAATTCTTAGATCTGACTTTCCCTGCCCTGTCACTTCCGTAAAAGTGATAATCCATCCTTCTTTCCTCTTTCTGCCTGATCTGATTCCCGGCTTCTGCATTTTTTGTCCAATATTTTCACCAAATGTTGAAAATGTCTTCATACACTGGACACATTCTCCATTTATTATATATCTTGTAAGATCAATACGAAAACAACTTCATAACCTTTTTCTTTTTCATACTCCTTCCCTTTATAAATCGAGACCGTCCTGCCAGCGGTCTCTTTTTATGCCTGCATTTTCCTGATCTGGCCGGACGGTCAGATATGCTGATGCTTCAGATAATACCGGCAGAAAGTATTCCAGAAATCCTGTATTCCTTTGCTGTTGACAACATTCGCTGCAGAATAATCCATGGCCAGAGTCATGTGTTTCGGATAGGAGGCAATATAGACATTTTCCCAGGATGTCGGTGCAAACTTGGCCTTGGCTGCGTAAAGCGCCTTGAAGTCATAAATCCGGTCCATTTTCTCATAATTAAAATGTTCCAGTTTCTCGAAATTGCTGCATCCGGGAACATTCGTATGCAGCAGCGGAGCAACGCCCAGGCTTCCCCATTGAATGCCTTCTGATTTGAATTTTTCGACAGCATCGCAGAAAATCAGTTCAAGGACTCCGTGGGAAGAACCCGGACGGCGTCTTGTAATGTCGGCAATATAGCCATGCCCGTGCCTGTAGGGATTGAAGACCATAAATCCCTGCATGACATTTTCCCGGTCGACCGTATAGAAATATCGTTTATCCGCAGGATAATCCAGATCAAGACTTCCTACGGCAAACTGCAGCATGCCGGTATGTTTTCTGCTGAGCCAGGCCGCTGTAATTTCCTGAAAATTCTTTTCTATCGAAGGATCTCTTTGTCTTTCAGGACAGTATTCATGAACGGTTAATCCATCTCTCCGGGCCTGATGAACGGACGCTCTGACTTTTGCCGCTTTCTTGCCGCTCATCTGATAAAGAGAAAGATCAAAGACTGCTTCCTCCCCGCTTTTGTATACATAGAAGCCGTTTGCCCTGTAGACATCCAGAAAGTCCTCCATGACAAAAAGAAAGATCAGCCGGTAATGATTCTTTTTGGCGTAAAGCATCAGTTCCTTGAGAAATGAACCTATTTCTTCCGGTGCACATACAGGATCGCCGCAAATGACCATATCCCTTCCCGACATGGCATAGGCAGCAGCTCCTTCTGTCCCGGAAGAAAAGAACCATGATTTATCTTCTTCAAGATCCAGATACGATATGGAATTGACGGCATATTTCCGAAGCAGAAGGAGAACCCTTTCCTTCTCTTTCAGCCTGTCTTCCTGATCCATTTGTCCGCTCAGTGCCTCCTTGCTTCATTGAACACGATCTGCGGCTTTGACTCCCTGTCCGGATAATATCCGGTGTGCGGGAAAAATGCATTTTTCCCTTCGGAAAGCTTTTCCACCATTTCATAGGTCGTGCGCATCTGCTCCTCGCTCTGTCTGCCCGGTCCGTGTCCGCACCACGCCGTATATTCCCCGGCAAATGAAAGCAGCGTTCTTCCTCCGGAAAGCCACTGCCGAAGCGTCGTACATCCGGGCAGCTGCATCCACAGCGATTCATTGATATCGTCTCCGGTAAACATCTGCTTTTCCTTCTGGTCCAGAAGGACAATGGAGCCATTCGTATGCCCCGGTACATTTTTTACACGGACAGTCCGCTCACCGAGGTCAAAGGAAAAACTGCTGTCAATCGGGATCGCTTTCGGCTTCTGCGGCTGATGAGGCAGCTTTGTTCCCCTGGGCAGAAGAACAGATGCGGCAAGGCGGGAACTCAGTAAATGATAGACCGGCGCCGTATCGGATCTGTGCACATAATAATGATCAAACCAGCCGATTCCGCCTGCATGGTCGCAGTGGGCATGGGTCAGCACCGCTTCAATCGGCAGGTCCGTCAGCTTTTCTGCTTCTTCCTTCAGGCAGCCGACCCCGAGGCCCGTATCGATCAGCAGTGCTTTCTTCTTTCCAACCAGCAGATAGCAGTTGACCGCCCCTGCTTCTTCAATCCGGTAGGTATCGGGTGCAATCTGTTCCGTTTTATAAATTTCCTCCGTCATGCTTTTCTGCCTCCGTTTCATTTTCCTGATGCTCTGCTCTTTCTGCACGTTTCACGGCAAGCTGTTCCCGCATCTCCTTCAGATTATCTCCCCTGAGCCGGTAAAAAAGAAGCGGAATAATGCAGAAAATGCAGCCAAGAGAAGGAATAATCGTATACATCGCCCAAATGCCCTGCTTCGCCGCCGTGCTCTGCACCTGCTCCGTCAGCACGCCGCCGATATTTTTCGGCTGTACATAGCCGAACCAGGCAAGCATCAGACCGGTAGCCAGAGACTGAAACGCTGCAATCGCCTTGCCCATGAAAGTCTGTACGGCAAACGACATCCCCTCCGCACGCTGGCCGGTTTTCAGTTCCATGGCATCCACACTGTCTGAAATCAGAATGGAAGGCACAATGCTCTGGGGGCCTGTCGTCACGATATACAGGAAAGAAAAAATCACAATCATCGGAAGATTCTGATAGCCGATAAAGTACAGAATCGTAAACGGAATCATATAAACCACCAGAGAACCGACATAGGTCTGCCACGGACCGAATTTTGAAACGATTTTCGGCGTAAAAGCCATCGTCACAAGCGTTGCAGCTGCCATCGGAATCCCGAGGAAAAAGACCCACTGGGCACCGCCCATCAGATAGGTAGCCACATAAATCTGCACGGTTGCCTGAATGGATCTCGGGAACATCAGCAGATTTGTCAGCATGACCAGCATCAGAGGCTTATTTGCAAACAGGTATCGGAAACAGTCCCGGAAGGTCGGTTTCTCATCACTCTGCACGATGCGCTCTTTTGTACCGCTGTAGCAGGTATACATGCAGCAGACCATGATCAGTGCGAAGAAAACTGCAATCGAGAAATAGATCCTCGCATTATCCTTCGCAAGCAGACCGGCTGCACCGCGGTCTTTCAGCAGGGAAAGCAGGGAAATTAAAACCGGAGGAATTGAGGCGCACAGAGATGCCAGAAGCTTTGAATAAGAAATCAGATTGGTCCGTTCTTCTGCCAGCGGACTGAGTACGGAGACAAGACTTGTATAAGGCACATCGCTGATGGTGTAAAAAATGCTCCAGACAATATAGGTCACATACATATACACGATTCTGCCCGTCACGGAAAGCTGCGGCGCCGTAAAAAGAAGCGTGCTCGTAATCGCAAGAGGAATGGGAGCAATAAACAGATAGGGGCGCATTTTCCCCCGTTTCGTCCGGGTCCTGTCAATGACAGCTCCCATGGCGAAATCATCCAGTGCATCAAAGAGCCTGGTAATCAGGAACATGACGCCGACGGCACTTGACGGGACAAGCAGAATATCGGTGTAGAACAGCATCAGATATCCGCTGATATACCAGTAAATGATGTTCTCTCCGAAACCGCCGAGCGCATAGGCCCTGTACTCGCGCCGTGCAATGACGCCGCCTTTAACCCGGATCTGACTGTCCCGTTCCTTTATCGTCATGGATACTCCTCTGCCGCAAATGTCCGTAAATAAAATCCATGTCTTCAGTGTATGTTCTTTATTTGCTTATGATTATTTTTTCCAGCTCTCTTTCAGAATTTTCAGGCTGGCCTGCAGTTCCTTTTTCTGCTGTTCATCAAGGGCCTGGAAAAGTTCCGGATTCTCTGCCTGTCCGTCACTTTTTCCGGCATGATGATGCAGATAATGTCCGCATGTTCTCAGAAGGCTGTATAAATCATCCTTCTTCTCATACTCTTTTACTTTCTTCGTGTCTTTTCTTTCTTCCTGCACTTTGTCATGCTTTTTGTCTTGCTTCTTGTCCTGCTTCTTGTCTTGCTCTTTGTCTTGCTTTTTGTCTTGCTTCTTGTCTTGTTTTTTGCTTTGCTCTTTGCCTTGCTCTTTGCCTGCTTCCGATGCAAAATGTTTCTTTCCCTTGCTGCAACTCAAGCTGTCAATCGGACAATGGTTATGGCATAGCGGACATCTCTGCATTTTCATTCTGCTTTCCTCCGTTTATTCCCGTCTGCCGGGAATCAAGATTCTGTATCCAAAAACTTATCAAGTTCCCTGTCAAGAATCTGTTTGCGTCTGACCTTTGGATTTGAAATGAGGCGGCCGCGGGCCATGACAAGATTTACATTTCGCAGTGCCTGCAGATCTTCCAGGGGATTTTCCCTGCAGACAATCATATCGGCAGACTTTCCGGATTCAATCGAACCCGTCACATCCCCGAGCCCGGCAAGCTGGGCATTCCGGAGCGTTGCCGTATAGAGCGCAAACTTCTGCGAGACACCGACGTATTTGCGGAAATTCACAATCTCACGCCAGAAATCATACTGTGAAATCCAGGGGCATCCGACATCATTGCCGAGCGCTACGGGAATCCCGTTTGCAAGAGCAGCCTTGGAGCATTCTACGATTCCGTCAAAGACGATTCTGCCGTTGTACTGCTCTGCTTCTGAAGCATTTGAAACAGAACGGTCAAAAAGAGCATACGGCAGTGCGGGAGAAATGGTCGTTGTTACAAAGGCATGCTTTTTTTTGAAAAGTTCAATGATCTCCTCTGTAGGCCTGGCTCCGTGTTCAATCGAGTCAACACCGTTTTTCAGGGCGGCAAGCAGGCCTTCTGTGGATTCCACATGTGCTGCCACGATATAGCCGTTCCTGTGCGCTTCATCGCAGACAGCCCGGATCATTTCAGGGGGCATTTTCAGTTCACCCGGCACGCCTTTTTTCTTGGCATCCATCACACCGCCGGTAATCATCAGCTTGATGAAATCAACACCCTGGCGCTTGCCTTTCTGAACAAGCTGAACTGCCTCATCCGTATTTTTTGCAATGGCAGCAACAGAGCCAGCCATATGTCCGCCGGGAACGCTGATGCCCTCATTGCCGGTAAGGATCCTCGGCCCGATCTGTTTTCCGCTGTATATTTCATCCCTGACTCTGGAATCCAAATCACGCAGGCCGCCGACAGTCCGGATCGTCGTCACTCCGCTCATAAGCTCGATACGGGCATACTGCCGCACCAGCATGTGGAAAATTTTCGGCGTGACCGGATTTGAAAACATCCTGTTGACTAAAGCGGTATTGTCACGCTGCTTTTTCTGCGGCTTCCCGTTTCCGGCAAGATGGACATGCATGTTGATCAGGCCGGGCATGATGTACTGTCCTTTCAGATCGATTGGTTCATATCCGGAAATGTCCGTTCCTGCCGCTTTGACTGCTTCAATCCTTTCACCGTCTGTCAGAATCACCCTGCCTTTCTCCGGTGACATATTTTCTGTCCCGTCCAGCATGATTCCGTTAATAAATGCATATTTCTTTGTTTCTTTCATGATTCCTGTACCCTTCTTTCTCCATTCAAGCCGCCACGATCAGTCATGGTTAAGTCCGCATCATTATAGCATAAAGCCGGCATAATTTTATTTTTGTTGCAGATTTACTGCATTTGGTATCATAATAGACTTGTGCTGCCGTGATGATTCACTGCAGCTGCAGCGATTTCAAATTCAACTTATGAGGAGGGTATCATGAAATTAGATGAATTTATGAAAACAAACATGCTGAACAAAGAAGTTCGGGATGCATTTGAAAAGGCAGCGGGTGAGGGCAAGCTGGAAGATTTCTTCAAATCACTTGGCGTCGAAGCAACAAAAGAAGAAGCAGAAGCTTTTACAAAACAGCTCGAAAGCCTGAAGCAGGAATTCGGCAAAGATCAGAAATAATTCTGAAATGCATAAAGAAATGCACGGACAGCCACACGGCTCTTCGTGCATTTTTTATTTCCGTCCTGAAGGCGGAGTTTCTGAGATTCGTTCCGGCTATGCGCGGAATACGGTAACGCCATCCTTGACCGTCTCCAATACTTTAAGATGCCGGAGTTCCGATGCATCAATTTTCAGCGGATCCTGGTTCAGAATCACAAAGTCCGCTTTCTTGCCTGCACGGAGCGATCCCTTTTCATTTTCCTCATGATACTGATATGCCGCTTGAATGGTAACTGCCTTCAGGGCATCCAGCGCAGAAATACGTTCCTCTTCTCCAAGGACGATGCCTGATTTTGTCCTCCGGTTCACAGCACACCAAACGGTTTCCAGCATATCGGGCGGGATGACCGGTGAATCCTGATGGAACGTAAAGGGAAGTCTCATCTTCAGGGCGGAAGCTGCCGGACTGATTTTTGAAGCGCGTTCAAAACCAAAATTCCGTATATGGATATCGCCCCAGTGGTAAACATGTGCGACAAAGAAAGATGCCAGCATACCCAGCGATGCTGCTTTCGGAATCTGATCGGTCCCCAGAAGCTGTGCATGAATCATGACAGGGCGCAGCCTTTTCAGTTCCGGATACTTTTTTTCCGATTCCGCAAGGCAGCGGATCAATTGTGCAGCAGCGGCATCTCCATTGCAGTGCGCAAGAAGCTGGACTTCATTTTCCGCCGCTTTTTCAAACGCTTCTCTGACTTCTTCATCCTTCATCGTCCCATAGCCGCAGAATCCGTCGCTGCCGGAATATGGTGTTCGCATCCAGGCTGTCCGGCCCTGGGGCGACCCGTCAAGAAAAATCTTGATTCCTCCCAGCCGGATATGCCGGTCATATTGATCTGCTGCTTCCGGAAACTGCTGATAGGCCGAATCAAAGGTCTCTCTGTCAGGATAGGCAGCAAGATCCAGTTTCAGCACTTCCTCTGAAAACAGCATCTGATAAAGAGGCAGCATCTGGCTGACCAGCATGCCTTCCTGAATCGTCGTAATCCCATAGGAAGCATACACTCCCTGCGCACGAAGATAGGCATTTTTCAGTTCTTCCATCGCAGGCATAGGGACTTTTTTTATATATTGGAAATAAGCATTTTCTTCCATGTAGCCGGAGAGATGTCCGTTATCATGACCGATCATCCCGCCCGCCGGAGACGGAGTATCATCTGTAATTCCGAGATTTCTCATTGCAAGGGAATTGAACAGTCCCATATGTCCGGACTTATGCTGAAGAGCAAGCGGATATCCCGGACACAGAGTATCCAGTTCCGCAAGCGATAAATGTTTCTGTTCCGGGAGAAGATTATGATCATAATCCCCTGCAAGAATCCATGCTCCCTTTGGTTTTGCGCTGTTTCGGATAAAAGCTTCAATCCGATTCCTGATTTCTGTCAGATCAGACGCGCCGTCCAAAGAAACCTGCAGCAGTCCGCTTGCCATCTGTGAAAAATGGCTGTGCGGGTCGATGAAACCCGGAAGAAGGGCTGCGCCGTCAAGGCTGCACAGCTCGGCATCCGGTGCTATTCCGGTAAGTTCTTTCTTTGTTCCCGTTTTCAGGATACGGCCGTTTTCCGTAAGAAGGGCTTCTGCATATAATTCCTGCTCCATCGTCAGGATGGTTCCGCCGGAATATATTTTTCTCATCACTTCTGCACTCCTTTCAGCATCTCGTCCGTTCCCTTCAGTTCCGCCATCCTTGTCTCCAGCCGGGCGAAATCCAGGAATCCTGCCTGCCGGTGATACTCCCGTCCCCTGTAAAAAAGTAGGACTGCCGGCGCGCTGAACACTCCAAGCTGTCCGGCCGCTTCCGGCACTTCTGCAATGTCTGCACGGACACACGGAAAATGAAGCTTCTCCGTAAGATCCTGCAGCCGTCCGTTATCCGCATGACATACTCCGCAGTCCGCTGATGTCATAAAGACCAGCAGATATTCTTCATCCCGGATTCTTGTCTGCAGTTCATCGAAGGCTGTGATTCTGTCCATGGCTCTCCTGCTTTCTGTTTCATAAGGTTTTTATTCTTATCCCAGAAGCTCAATTAAATCCCCATACCCTTCTTTTTCCATGTCCTCAAGGGGAATGAAGCGGACCGCCGCGCCGTCGATGCAGTAATGCGTGCCATTCGGCGACTCCGGATCGTCATAAAAAACATGGCCCAGATGGGAGGCGCCGACACGGCTGCGGACTTCCGTACGCAGCATCCCGAAGGAAGTATCCTCATGCCTGATTTTCCTCATCCAGGTAGGGATGCGAAAAAGGCGGTTCCGTGCCGGCCTCCTGCGTAACCTGATACTGTTCCGGCGTAAGTTTTTTCCGGATTTCCTCCTCCGGCGGCTTTGAATATTTTGCCGCGTCGATGCGGACCTGCGAGACTTCCTGTATCTTCCTGAGGGAAATGTGGCAGTATCCTCCCGGATTCTTCTCCAGATACTTCTGGTGATATTCCTCCGCCTCGCAGAAGCTCTTCAGCGGTCCGAGCTCCGTAAAAAAGCGCGGCTCCTGATCCCTTTCCGTACGGAAAACCTTCTCGCAGATACGGGCATCCTCTTCATTTTCATAATAGACGCCGCTCTGGTACTGTTCGCCGAAATCATTGCCCTGCCGGTTTCTCTGCGACGGGTCGATGACCGAAAAGAATGCATACAGCAGGGTTTCGAGACTGACCTTTTCGCGGTCATAGCAGACGCGGACCGCTTCGCGCGCATGCGTCGTTCCGGAGCAGACTTCCCGGTAGGTCAGGTCCGGCTTATTTCCGTTGGCATAGCCCGACGTCACAGAAATGACCCCCGGCATCGAGGACATCAGCTCCTCCATGCCCCAGAAGCAGCCGCCGGCCAGACAAATCACTGAATGATGATTGATTTCCGATTCCATTTTCATCCTCCGATAGAGACAGTTCTTCAGCAAGTCCCGCCTGATTCCGCTTTCAGTTCATTCCGAATTCCCTGCGCAGCGCCTCGTAGCGTGCACGTTCTTTGTCTTTGACCTCTTTGCTCAGGTCATTCATGACATGGTGGCAGACGTCCGCATCCTTCAGCACCTCGTCCATCGGAGAACCAACGGAAGCCTTATCATCATGATGGCAGATCGCGGAACAGATGATGCCCGTCTCCTCTTCGGAAGTCAGCTTCATTTCCGTGAGGATCTTCTCCGCCAGCTCCGCGCCCTTGCGTGCATGATCTTCATAGGTGCCGTTTTCATAGGCATACAGATCATGCAGCATCGCAGCCATGGAAGCCAGTTCCGTGCTGAGATGCCGTTTCTCCGAAATCATGGTTGCTGCCAGCGACACTCCGTAAAGGTGCGCCGCTGCCTTGATCCGCTCATCCGGATCCGGCATTTCCTCCAGCCTCTGATTTACGTACTTGCGAAGTTCCTTCAGACGTCCCATCTTTTTTCCTCCGTTTGCTGCCTGTTCATTTGTCCGTCTATACCAATCTGAATCTATTATTAATCAGCACAGGCCGGATCACAAGTAATTTTGCCGTAGTCCTTCTCGGATACCGGTTCGCACCATTCCGTTGAAACCTCCGTGCCTGCCACGCCGATAGCCAGATGCGCCATCCAGCTGTCCGCTGCAGCACCGTGCCAGTGCTTTGCTTCGGCAGGAATGTTGATGACCCTGCCGGGCGTCAGTGCGACCGCTTCTTTTCCTTTTTCCTGATACCAGCCGCGGCCGCCGACGCAGATCAGCATCTGACCCCCGCCGGACTTTGCATGGTGAATATGCCAGTTATTGCGGCATCCCGGTTCAAAGGTTACATTGTAAATGGGAATCTGCTCGGTCGAAACCGGTGCCAGGTAGCTTTGGCCTGTGAAATACTGTGCGAACGCATCATTTGGTTCCCCAATCGGGAAAAAGATTTCTTTCTGGAACTTCTCCCTGTCGGATAATTCAGAGGATGCCTTTCCGGCCAAATTCTGCGTTATGCTCTCTTCCTTATCCCAGACCTCTTTTGCAAGATTGAAAGCAGCCCAGGCTTTCGGCCAGCCTGCGTAGAATGCGGTATGCGTAATGACTGCTGCCATTTCTTTCTGCGAAACACCGTTCTTTTTTGCGTTCATCAGGTGATACTTCAAAGAAGAATCCGTGATTCCGGATGCCATCAGGGCGACCACTGTGATGATGCAGCGGGTCTTCAGGTCGATATCTCCGTTGTTCCAGTTTTCACCGAATAAAATGTCATCATTGAAATGTGCAAATTCCGGGGCAAATCCGCCAAGTGCCTCTCTGCCTGCTGTCTGTACGATTTTATCTGCCATTGTTCATCCTCCTCTATTTTCCGCTGAAGACCGGGAAGAATGTGAATTCTCCGTAGTCTTTGATCGGTTCAAAATTTCTGAGCACATTCATGTCTTCTTCGGCAATCTCAAAATCGACGGCCATATTCTCTTTCATGTGTTCCGGATTCACTGTTTTCGGAAGCGGAAGCGTGCCGAGCTGCAGGTCATAGCGGATGCAGAGCTGTGCGGTGCTGACACCGTATTTTTCCGCCATGGACCGGACTGCTTCATTTTTCAGAATCTCCCCGTGTGCAACCGGAGAATACCCTTCAACAAGGATATTTTCTTTCCGGCACCAGTCAATCAGCTTCTGAGGCGTATTGCTGATATGGACGAGTATCTGATTGACCACCGGCTTGGACATCCCCGCATCGGTAAGGCTTTGGATATCTTCTTCCCTGAAGTTTGCCACGCCGATGGCTTTTAATTTTCCTGCCTTGCAGGCATCTTCCAATGCCCTCCATGCTTCACGGTTCCCCTCCGTATAATTTCCGCCGCGGAAATCATTCCAGGGCTGCGGAGAATGAATCAGCATCAGATCGAAATAATCAAGTCCTGCTTTCATCAAAGACCCGTCAATTGCTTTGACCGCACCGTCATAGTCTTTTATCTCCGCCGCCAGTTTGGTTGTAACAAAGAGTTCCTCTCTGGGAACCGGGGCTGAGCGGACGCCTTCACCGACTCCCCGTTCATTTCCGTAAGCCTCCGCTGTATCAAAATGACGGTAGCCGAGTTTTACAGCTTCGCGGACGGCTTCCGCGGCCTTGTCGTCGTCAATAAACCAGGTGCCGAGCCCGAGTTTCGGAATCTCAATTCCGCTGCTGAGAGTAAAATGTTCCTGTGAAATCATAATGAAAATCCTCCTTTGTCTGCTGTTACCGTAAGACGCACGGTCTCCGGCAGGTTTCTGACTGCATCCAAATCATCAAAATGTCCGATGATCATCATCCGACGGTCATCTTCTGATTTTTCCTGCCCGCCGTAAAGCAGCGCAAACCATCCGTCTGACAGCAGGATGTCTCCGTTCTTCCATCCGACGGCGGCTTCTGACGGATCGAACCTGCCTCTTGCTGCCGTACCGCAGTAATCGGTGCCGGAATCACGGCATGAAATCTGAAACGGCAGTCTTTTTTCAAATTCTTTTGCTGCCACTGTGTCATTCAGCATGGCGGAAATGCTGCATTCTCCGGCTGTAATCCGGATCCTCGTCATTGATATTCTCCTATCCGTTTGCTATAATGTCCACGTGTGGTATTATTATAGCCAGAGTATAAACGCGGCCCGTAACACAATCAATTTCCACTGATGCGGATTGTGTGGCATTGCCTCACTTTCCGGCGAAGTGGATATTCAGGAGGTGTTCTCCTTGGAAAATGCGCTGAAAGAAAATCCTCGTACGGCAAGAACACTGAAGTCCATACAGGATGCCTTTAAAACGCTGCTGGTCAATGGGAAACCGGAAGATCTCAATGTCAAGAAAATCGCTGAGACGGCCGGCATCCATCGCAAAACCTTCTACCTGCACTATACCTGCATAGAAGCGCTCTATGAAGACATGATTCAAAATGTCATTTCCGATTATGCAAACGAAGTCGAAAAACTTTCCATTCCTTATGATTACTACGACCTGACCCGTGTGATGTTTGAATTCTATACGGCAGATTCATTTCGCGAGAAGCTGATCACTGACCCCAAATATCAGGACTTCTCCCTGAAAATCATGGCCAGAAATCTGCAGCACAACCGGAAAGAATACAATCCGTTTGCCCGGTATTCTGCTGATGAACAGATGATTATCAACAACTTCCTTGCAGGCGCATCGACCGATATTTTCCGCGTCTGGGTCGGCAGCCGGAAAAAAGTGCCGATGGATGACGTCATCAAACTGACAGGCCGGCTGCTGGAAAACGGTGCTTCCTCCATACGGGAAACGCAGGATAAAAACAGGAAGAATCCATTATGAAAAAAACCATCCGTCTTCAAAAAAACAGGCATCTGTTAAGACAATTCATCGTTACCATTCTCGTCTTTGCCCTGCTTGCTGCACTTTTCCCGGCATATAAGCCCGGTGCGGCAGACAGGGAAAAACAGACTGTCAGAATCGGCTATTATTATGACAGCGATTATTTCTATAAAAATGACCAGGGAAATTACTGCGGCTACGACGTCGAGTATTTCTATGAAATCTTTAAATATACAGATTGGCAGTATCAGTATGTCGATTTCAGCAGTTTTGAAGATGCTTATACCGCTCTGGAAAAGGGAGAGATCGATCTTCTGCCTTCCCTGTTCTATTCAGAGGAAAGAGCGAATACACTGCTTCTTTCCGATTACGACATGGGAGCCGTCTATGTGACGATCATCGTGCCGCAGAAGAACACATCCATTGCCTACAATGACTATGCCGCACTTGAAGGCAAAAAAGTCGGCATTCTTTCGGATTCAGTCGATGGTGAGAAATACCGCGGATGGGCGAAAGAGCAGGGGCTTCATACAGAGATCATTTCCATGTCCTCAACGGAAGAACTGCTGAAAGCCCTGGACGAAGGAAGCCTGGACGCCGTTGCCATTTCCTATCTGGGCTCCAGCAGCACTTATCGGATCATCAAGGAATTTTCCCCGATGAAAATGTACATCGGCATGCCCAAAGACCATACAGCGCTGATGAAAGAACTCAACAGCGCACTGGAAGAAATTACGATTGAGACACCTGATTTTGCAGAGAATCTTTACAGCAGATACTATATTGCCAATCAGCAGCAGGCGCCCGTGTTTACAGAAGAAGAACAGAATTATATCGCTGCCAGCAAAACCCTGTCCGTCGCCGTTCTGAACAGCAACGCGCCTTTCTCCTACTCCGGCAAAGACGGTACTATGACAGGGGCAACCATCGATTATTTCAGCAGGATATCTGAGCTTTCCGGACTTCAATTTTCGTTCAAAGGCTATGATACCCAGGACGAAATCATTTCGGCCGTAAAAAACGGGGAGGCTGATATTGCCGGGGCTGCCGTCTATGATGCCGTGGATGCAACAGCCAACAATATCCTGCTGACAAATTCCTATATCAGCATGGCGCTGACCCAGGTAACATTAAAGGGAAATGACCATATCCGCACGATGGCCGTTCCTTCTTATCTGACCTCCGTTATCCAAAACAATTTTAAAGATGCAGACATGACCGTCAGGACCTATCCGACGGCGACAGAATGCATGAAAGCCCTTACAAACGGCAGTGTCGAAGGCGCGGTGCTGAACACCTATTCCGCAAACTGCTATATGAACAACAGCCGTGCCGGAAAGTACAATGTCACCGCTCTGAACGGACTGTCTTACCGCCTGGCAGCCGGACTTTCCGCTTCGTCCGACCGGACTTTGCTGTCTGTCCTGAACCGCTGCATCCGGTATTCCAATGTGACGACAATGAACCAGCTGATCGTCAAATATTCACAGGCAGACACGTCTTCTTTTCAGGCAATCCTGAACCGTATTCCTGTTGCACTGCTGTATATTTTCGCCGCAGTCATGTGCTGCTTCGTCATTATCCTGATTGTTCTTCTCCTGACAATCCGGCGCCGCCAGAAAGAAAAGGAAACACTTTCCGCGCAGCAGGCTGCCGTCACCTACCGTTCCATGGAACTGGCCGCCGCCGAGAAATTCAGTGCCGAAAGCAATCAGTTCTTTTCCAATGTCAGCCATGACATGCGCACTCCTCTGAACGCGGTCATCGGGTTTGCCGGCCTGGCGGAAAAAGAGAATAGTATCGAAAAGAAAAATGAATATCTTTCAAAAATTGAATCCTCCGGGAAGCTGCTGCTGGACCTGATCAATGATACACTCACCATTTCAAAAACCCGCAATCATAATTTTGAACTGCATCCGGAACCGGTCAGGTCGCGGGAACTGTTTGACTCCATCATTGCTCCCATCCACGCAGCTGCCTCAAAAAAGAATATTACTTTCACGGTCGACAGCGACAGCGCCGCGGACCGCGTCATTCTTGCGGACCGCCTGAATGTTCAGAAAATTTTCCTGAACCTGCTTTCCAATGCCGTCAAATATACCCCGGAGGGCGGTCATGTCCGCCTCCGTATTTATAATGAACCTTCCGCCGACGGGAGTCCGGATTCCCTTTTTACCGTAAGCGATGACGGAATCGGCATCTCACCTGAATTCCTGCCGCATATTTATGAGCCCTTCTCGCAGGAGAAACGGCATGGCTATGAGTCGGTGGGAACCGGACTCGGGCTTTCCATTGTCAAAGAGATGGTGGAGAAGATGGGCGGGTCCATTGATGTACAGAGCGAGCCCGGAAAAGGGACGACTTTTACGGTCCGGCTGCATTTCGAAGAAGCTGAAAAGGCTGCTTCATTTGCCGCAAAGAATACAGACCGCAGCGTCAGTCTTCAGGGAAGAAAAGTTCTGATCTGCGAAGACAATGCCCTTAACCGCGAAATTGCGATGGCTCTGCTGAAGAAAAAAGGCATGGACGTGGTCTGCGCCGAAGACGGGCAGGCCGGTGTCAATGTGTTTGCCGAAAGTGCTGAAAATGAATATGATGCAATCCTGATGGATATCCGCATGCCGGTCATGGACGGGATCGAAGCGACCAAAGCCATCCGCCGTCTTGAACGGCCGGATGCCGAAACCGTTCCGATCATAGCGATGACTGCCGATGCTTATGAGGATGATGTGAAAAGATGCCTGGATGCCGGCATGAACGGGCATATGGCAAAGCCGATTGATCCGGATACTCTGTACCGGACCCTGGCGGAAGCTGTCAGCTGAATTTTTTCACCGGATGTTAAAATTGATTTCTTATCTTCTTTCCGCATTCGGATGATGATACTGCCCGTGCCGTTTTGTTCTGCCGTCCCCGTACTGAATAGCAAATCCCGGACAGCGGTGCAGACAGCCGAGACAGAGATCGCAGTGCTTTTTCACCCAGACGGGTTTTCCGTTCCGCATTTCAATTGCCTGCGCCGGACATTTCCTCGCACACAGGCCGCAGCCGATGCAGGTGTCTTCCACATAAAAATTCTTCGTTCTGCATGCGATGTTCAGAAGGGGATCCGTAAGGAATCTGAAAACGTAGGGAATTCTGAGTTTCGTATGATTCCCTTTTTCCTGCGCCTTGATGCGGGAAATGATGCCCTCCATCTCATGATCCGCCTTCTGATTCTGCCGCGCCACTTTTACCGGATCGCTTAAGTCAAAAAAAGGCGTCCAGCTGTCCGGCATTTTCAGGCTGAAGGAAGCATCCAGAATACAGCCATGCTTCTTCAGGAGCTTCCGGGCATGTTCGCCGCAGCAGCCCGGCGGCATATTCACAGTTTCCGGTAGCTGAAAAATAACAGATCATCTTACAGGTCCTTGATTCTCATGCTGTCAAATTCTTCGTTTTCTTTCTTATGATCTTCTCCATGCCCGTCAGCATGTTTGTTCTCTTCCCGCTCTTTCGAAGCAGCGAAATAAATCAGCAGCAGAACAATGGTCGGAATGTTCAGAAGAAGGAACGTCACGATATAGCCGACGACGTCCGCCGCGCTTCCATTCATGAAAAGATAAAGGAAAAGGATGGAAAGCAGGAGGGTCAGTCCCGGAAGGACAAACCCGGTATATTTCCCGCCTTTCTTCACGATCCAGATTTCAAGGGCAACAGCAGCTGCCGCCAGGACAACCACCAGAAAAATCAATGAAGTGAACATGATTACTTTTCCTCCTTATGCATATTGCGATATTCGCCTACCAGCTGTTTTGCTGCGTCAAAGGTTATCTCATTCTTCAGGGCAAGGTTTTTGATCAGGGTGATGTAAGGATCTTCCTCTGTCTTCTCTCCGATTTCAATCTTCTGAATGAGCCGGTCAAGCCGGAGCCTCACGGTCGGATAGGTCACTTTATACTGTTCTGCCATTTCCTTCAGCGATCCGGAGGCAAGAACGAATTTTCGTATAAAGACAAGATCTTCATCATCCAGATTTTTCATCCAGAGCGGAATATTTGTTATATCCATTTTGCATTCCTTTCTTCTTTAATATAGTTAATGTAGCATTTAACTATATTAAAGTCAATGAACAATCAATATTTATTTTTATTCTCCGGATAAATCAGCGTCCTGAACGGACAGAGACTGTGTTCATCGGTCTCCGGCACTGGCCGGTAAGGGGTTTTTAATTCCAGTCAAGCTTCAGGCGGCCGTCTTTTGCAGGTGCAATGGTGCCTTTCTCTTTGAAATAAGCAGTCAGCAGCTCGTCGAAACTGCCGTCTGCTGCTTCAGCGGACGCCGCATCATAATACTTGTCGAAGACGGTGCCGTCCCAGAAGGAAACGGTATAGGTCTTGGCATCATCGATGGCGGAACCGTCGGCCAATGTGATTTCCTTCACTTTGGAACCGACCGCATTCCATGGGGCATAGGTCCCCTTCAGACCCGAGAAGGCATAGACGCAGTCTGCCGTCTTTCCATCGGTTCCGAGCGGATCATTCAGGGCATCTTTCAGCTGTTTTCCGGTCATCTTCACTTTCAGCAGTTTTGTATCGTTGTCAAATGACCGCGGCTTGAGATACGTCACCTTTTCCGCCGTGATATTGCCGCTGTAAATGCGCATGACATTGCCCCGGTAGGTTACGCCGTGAAGAATGAGAGCGATATCGGAGCCGGTCTTCTCCCGGAACATATCGGCCATCATTTCAGAAGTTTCAAGCGAAGTAAAATCTGCGGATGCGGCAGCTACTTTTTCAGATTCCGCCGCTGTGGGATTGGCGATTGCCGCAGCTTCTTTTGCATCCGTTTCCTTAATGGCTTCAGCTTCTGTCCTGGTTCCCGCAGCCATGTCCAGCATTCCTTCGCGGATGGCTGCGACTCCCGTAAATGTAGCGGCCGGGACGCTGTCCAGCAGAAGCATGTCCCGCATGAAAGTCCTTCCGGATTCATAGACCGCCTTGATTTCCTGTGCCGAAGCATTATCCGGGAATTCGGCATTTTTCGTGCTGGGGACCATGGCCGCATTGCCGATGAAGATTTTCTGGGTTTCAGGCTGTGCAAAATAATTGACGAACTTTTTGATGGCAGCCATTTTCTGATCCGGATAGTCTTTCTTCACGGCAGACGCAAAGAAATTGACGCTGCGCATAATTGTCTGTTCACCGGTCTTTTCTCCCGGATACGGAAACAGCGAAAACTGCTCCGCCTCATCGCTGTTCACGCCCAGCGTGCACATGGCCATTTTTCCTGCCTTGAATTCTTCCTTGATTTTTGTGGCGCTGTAGGAAAAGCTGTCCTCATTAAGGATTCCGGCATCAATGAACCTTTGGCACAGATCATAGAGCGGTTCCATATGCCCGCTGAAAAATGCCTTCCCGGCCTTATAATCATGAAGCCATTTCTGGTTCTCCGTTCCCGTAAAAAGTTCATCATAGAGCATTCCGAACAGCGTATTCACAAATTCCTTCGGATATTTGGCGTTGAGGTTAATCGGCACGACTTCTCCGCCGGTATCCTTTGTGATCTGTTCGCAGAGTGCAAAGAATTCGTCCAGCGTGGCCGGCAGCTTCCATCCGTATTGCTTAAATAGAGCCTTATTGTAGCTGAGAGAAGAAAAGGTAATCGGCCCCGGCAGAAAATACACATGACCGTCCGTCGTGTTCTGCATAAGGGTTCCCATATCGAAATTGCTGACTCCTTCATAATCGGTCAGATCTTCCAGCTTTGACGTATCCTTCAGCACGTAGGAGCTGATCAGAAGATCCGGCGCATCTCCGCTGTTTAAGAGTTCATCAATCGGATGATAGGCTTCATTTCCGCCCGTGATGTCATAATAGACAAGGTCAATGTCAGGATTCTGCTTTTCAAACTCCTTCAGCATATTGATCTCGCCGTCAAAGTAGGTGCCGATCATGCCGACCGTCAGCTGCAGCTTGCTGCTGTCCGGTTTATCATAAATCAGGATGTCATCATCGGAAGTCAGACTGACATCCGATGATGCGGCAGATGTGTTCCCCGTACTGCTTCCGCAGCCTGCAAGCATGCTGCCAAGCAGCGCCGTCACAAGAACCAGGATGACTGTCTTTTTCATCATTTTTCCACCCCCGTTTTTAAAGTCCGGTATGCTGCCGAAATGATTGCCTTTTTTTCAAGCGGTTTTGCAATATGTCCGTTCATGCCGACTTCGCCGGCCCGTTCAACATCTTCTTTGAATACATTCGCTGTCATCGCAATAATCGGAATGCTCCCGGCCTGTTCATGCGAAGATGCCCGGATCGCGACTGTCGTGTCGTAGCCGTTCATTTCCGGCATCTGGATATCCATGAAAATAATGTCATAGGTTCCCGGCTCCGATTCAAGGAACTTCCGGTACCCTTCCTTCCCGTCGACAGCGCTGTCGACCCGGAACCCGATGCTTTCAAGAAGCATGCCGGCAATCTGTCTGTTGATCTCATTGTCCTCACACAGCAGGGCACGCTTTCCGGAAAAATCCGCCTGTTCCTCTGAAATCTGCGTCTCATCATGCGCTTCTGCATCCCCGCTGTTATTTTCAGCGATTTCGAACGGCAGCCGCACATGAAACTCTGAACCTTTCCCCGGCACGCTCTTAAGAGCGATGGACCCGCCCATCGCTTCCGTAAAGCTCTTGCAGATGGACAGTCCCAGCCCGCTTCCTTCCACTCTTTCCGTACCGCTGCTGCGGATGCGCTGGAATGGCTGGAAAATATTTTCCTGATTTTCCATGCTCATTCCCACGCCATTGTCGCGGACTGTGAAATGAAGGATCGTCTGCTTCTCCGTCAGTCCTTTTTCCTCCCGGATTTCAAATTCAATCCTGCCGCCTTCCGGAGTGAACTTGACCGCATTGTTCAGCAGATTGATGACAATCTGTTTTGCTTTCAGGTTATCGCCCTTCAGGGTTTCATGCATGATTTCAAACCGGCGGATAAAGGTCTGGCTGCGTTTTCTGCAGAGAGGCTCGATGATGCTGATGACCTGATCGAACTGTTCCGCCGCATTAAACGGCTCGGCTTCTATTTCCATCTTCCCGCTTTCAATGCGGCTCATATCCAGAATGTCATTGATCAGCTGCAGCAGATGGTTGGAAGAAGTCTTGATCGTATCCAGGTACTGGCGGAGCTGATCCGGATGATCCAGGTTCTGAAGCGCAAAATCCGTCATGTTCACGATGGCATTCATCGGCGTGCGTATATCATGGCTCATATTGGAAAGAAAGGCGGTTTTGGCCTTGCTGGCATCATCCGCCATGGAAAGCGCGGCACGAAGCGTCTCCTCCCTTTCGTATTCCTTGGAGACATCCGTCGTGGTGAGGATATATTCCGCATTCTGCTGCCCGGTGAAATAAACATTCGACTCAAGATATTTGATCTCTCCGTTGATTACCGTCTTCAGATATCTGCTTGTAAAATTTCCTTTTCCGTCCCAGTCCGCAAGTTCTGCATTCAGTTCCTTCAGATATTCTTCATCGCCGCCTTTTTCATAGCTGAACTGAAGCTTTCCGTCTTCCGTAATCCGAAGCATCCTTCTGCTTCCATCCCCGGTCACGGCAGCCTGATTGGGGCTTACATAGACCGGCTCCTGCTGCTTTACCGAAAAAAGGGCAAACACGTTATTGGTATTGGAGACCAGAAGATCCAGCATGTTCTCCCGCACCATGACTTCACGGATATTCTTCATTCGCTGATGGTAGAAGAAACTGAACAGAAGGACCAGGGCGGCTGCGATCACGGCGGATATCCCGATATACAGCCAGGTAAGAAAACCTGAATAATCATTCATAGCCCTGTCGACCTCGGATACGGCAGAATCGATGACGACATTGAAGACTCCGGTATCCGTCACCAGGGGAAGCAGCACGACATAAGAACGGACCCCGTCTGCCTCGTAGAGATAGGCGCAGGTATCGTCGCTCCGGACAGCATCCTCGAAGCTGTTGTAATTTCCGAGCAGTTTCGTCATGATGCCGGTCTGATAAAGGGATTCAATATTCAGGCACTCTTCGCCGTTTTCCGATCTGCTGATGACAAGACCGTTCGACTGGGTATAATAAACCTTCGCGGTATTACCGTAAGATTTGAGATTCATATTGCCGATGATTCCGCTCAGATCCTTGACGATCGCCGCAGCGGCTATCCCGGAACCCTGCATGGTCATATCGGTGTCGACAGGGACCATGTAGTAGATCTGCGAGCCGACGATCGTTTCATATTTTCCTTCGGTTTCAGCCTTATAGACCTGATCGGAAGCCGAATCGATATTCACAGCGCTTCCGTCTTCCGTAAAACAGGAGCCGCTGTCCGTATACAGGATAATGTTCTGCAGGCCCCAGATATCCGTGAGATTTTTAAGAGAGTCCAGGAGATCCTCTGCAGCTGTATATTTGGATGTATTCAGGATGTATCCGATGCCCTGTGCTTTTTCCCAGTTCTCCGCTGACTGAGCATTGATGACTGAGACGATCTGACCGCCGTACTCTACCATCTGCTGGGCACTGTTTTCTGCCAGACTGTCCTGATACTGACGGTTTGCATACAGCGCCACAGCAACAACAGCGGCTATGACGGCTATAAAAATAGCCGCCATGGCCGCTATGACTTTTTTAGGGAGGACTCTGTTTTTCAAGGTCGGCGTCTCTCCTTCCCTCCAGGATTCAGCCGGAATATTAACAGCCTCTTAAATAGTATGATATCACCCGGAAAGTAACCCTGCAATTAGAATAATGATCCGCTCAGAACAGGTCCAGCGAAGCATTCAGGTATATCTTTTCCCTGACCTGCAGCTGATATTCCGGCCTTGTCATGTAATACAGAAGAAACTCCAGAATCAGCGCGCTTCCAAGGCTCCGCCCTTCAATCTTAAAGTTGGAAAAGCCCATCGGCATATACACTTTCTGAATATCTTCCGTGCTGATGAACCCCGGATTCTGCATGGCCTTTGAAAAGACATAGCCTTCACCCGCATCCGGAGAAGTGCACCGGTAATCCGGGCAGTCATCCCCCAGTGCTTTCCTGCTTACATTTTCATAACATGCCTTCCGGTCGGTGCAGCCGAACCGGCAGCATTCGTTGCAGAGAAATTCTGTTTTGTCTTTTTCAGCATCCGGCAGGGAATTCCATTGCTCAAATTTCCTGTTCAGACGGAAATCCGGCACCACGAAGCGGAATTCCTCCCGGTCCAGTTCTGCCGACAGCAGTCTCCAGTCGGTAATGACCTTTGTGGTGGAAGAAACGAAATAAAACCGGGGGTAATGTTCACGGATATATTTAAGAAGCAGGTTCGAATAAATAATGATTCCGTTCTCAGTCCTGCCGCTGTTCTGAAACAGGGCACAAAGCTCATTGCATTTTCTGTCCGAAAGATGTTCCGGCCGCAGAAGAGAATTGCTGAAGGTCAGCCTTGATGAAACACCGTATTCCCGCATCAGCGCCGATACTTCTTCGGCATCATTATCTCCGAATCCGATGCGTCCACCGCCCCACAGGCATTCGGCCGGTACTCCGTAAATGGACCCGATGTCGCACCAGTCGTAAAAAAATTCCCTGTGCCCGAAGAACAGGGGCAGGAAAATCTTATACAGATCATAAAATTCAAATAATCCCGGAAGGTGAAAATGGGCTGTTCTTTTTTGCACGACGGGCCGCCTTCGATTCATTTTTCCGAAGTTTCATCTATCCGAATTATAGCACACTCAAAGGTTTCTTATCGCAAATAACGATCAGCATTCTTGACAGGAATCCGGAATCGGACTATTGTTTAAAAGTCCGATTTCGGATTTTAAATCCTGCAGAAGGAGAAAGCAAGATGAAGAAAGAGATAACGGATCAGATTGCCGAACTTGGCCGCCTGTACAAGGAACAGGACAATATCTATCGAAATGCCGCCGTGCAGGCCGGCGTGTCGGATTCCATGCATTGGATCTTGTATGTCATATGCGGTTCAAAGGAATCTATAACGCAGAACAAGCTGGCGGACGAATGGTTTTATCCGAAACAGACCATTAATTCCGCAGTTCAGCAGCTTTTGAAACTGGGACTGATCGAACTTACCAAAATTCAGGGAAAGCGCAATGAAAAGACCGTTTCGCTCACAGATGAAGGGGAAAAATTCTGCAGAAGATATATCTATCCGCTGATCAAAGCCGAAAAAGAAGCATTTCTTCAGCTGAGCGACCGTGAGCGGGAATCCTTCCTTCGGATATTCAGACGTCAGAATGACTATATCAGGGATCATGTACAGCAATTATAAAACGATACCAAAAGGTTGTCATGAAAATAAAACTTTCCGACCATTTTACCTATAAGAAACTTTTGAAGTTTACTCTGCCGTCTGTCATGATGATGGTATTTACATCCATCTACGGCGTTGTGGACGGCTACTTTGTATCCAACTTCGCAGGAAAAACACCATTTGCCGCCATGAATCTGATCATGCCTTTTCTGATGATACTCGGGGGCATGGGTTTTATGCTCGGGAGCGGCGGGAGTGCTCTCGTAGCTGCCATGCTCGGCAAGAAAAAAAAAATCTTGCAAATCAGTATTTTTCCATGGTCATAGAATTTACGATTATTCTCGGTTTGATACTCACGGTATTCAGCCAGCTTTTCCTGAGAAGTATCGCACTTGCTTTCGGCGCTTCCGCCCAGATGCTTCCTTATTGCCTTGAGTACGGAAGAATCTGGCTGGCGTTCATTACAGCCTTTATGCTGCAGAATCTTTTCCAAAGTCTTCTGATCACGGCAGGGAAACCCCAGATGGGCTTTTTTGTCACTGTGGGCGCCGGCGTTGCCAATATGTTCCTGGATTATTTTTTTGTGGGTATATTAAAATACGGAGTAGGCGGAGCTGCCGCTGCCACTGTAATCAGCCAGTGCGTGGGAGCTTTCGTGCCTCTTATCTATTTCATTTTTTCCAAAAACAGCATTTTGACTTTCAAGCCTGTCAGAACGGAAATGAAGCCGATTCTGAAAATCTGCGGCAATGGTTCTTCTGAAATGATGAGCAACATTTCATCCTCCGTCGTAAGTATTGTTTACAACAGCCAGCTCCTGAAGTACGCAGGCGAAAACGGAGTTGCCGCTTACGGCGTAATGATGTATGTGAATTTCATTTATATCGCTGTTTTTGTCGGATACTCGGTCGGAGCAGCACCGGTTGTAAGCTATCATTACGGAGCGGGAAATACGGCAGAACTTAAAAACATGCGCAGGAAAAGCACTTTCCTGATGTTTGCCGGAGGTGCTGCCATGTCGCTGCTGGCTCAGTTTTTAGCCCATCCGCTTGCCGTACTTTACGTTGGCTATGATGCTGAACTTATGCAGATGACAGAAAAGGCATTTCATATATTTGCATTTGCCTTTATTTTAAGCGGTATAAATATCTATACATCATCATTCTTTACAGCGCTGAATAACGGAGCTGTATCGGCTGCGATTTCATTTCTGCGCACACTGGTATTTGAACTGCTGTCCGTACTGCTGCTTCCGATTCTGCTCGGGACGGATGGAATCTGGGGATCTGTCGGCGTTGCCGAGGTCATGGCCTTTATCATTTCCATGATATTTCTTGCCAGAAACAAGGCGAAGTATAACTACTGACCGTACAGGCATAAAAAAAAGAGCCTGTCAGGATTCCGGTTTCCGGAATTCCGAACATGCTCTCTCTTTCTCAGCTGCGTCCCATATGTCCGCCGCCCATGCCTCCGTTCGTGCCTCCGCCCATCGTACCGGCGGTTGTCGCATTCCCGCTGTCGTCGACCGTTGTAACGGTTCCCGAAAGAGTGACTGTGCAGAGCTGCGTATCATTGGAATAAACGGTATAGGTTTCTCCTTCTTTCAGGTTATCCCCTGCATACACGAAACTGTCATACTGTTTGGCTGCCGTCTGGGTGAAAACAGTATTTCCGGAAGAATCCTTGACGGTAATGATGGTTCCCGCTTCCTGCGATGAGGAGTAAACCACCGTCATGCACTTCACGGTCGAATCATCGGAAACTGCCTGCAGCATTCCGGAGGATCCGATTGCCAGGACCGAGCCGCCTGTCATCTTGTATTCCGTGCCATAGTCCAGTGCTCCGTTTCCATCGTCCGTCGGTCCGTCCACGACGATATCTCCGCCTGTCTGCGTAATGGTACTGTTGGCATCGAGTCCGTCGCCTCCGGCATTCACGTAAATCGTGCCTCCGTTAATCACCAGGTATCCGGTTGAATCACTTTGCATGCCGCCTGCCATGCCGCCGCCCATGGTTTTGGTCTGTGCAGACGTGCTGCTGCCGGATGTGTCTGCCGTGCTGTCCGTCGTTCCAGCTGCCGTGCTGTCAGTGGATGCATCGCCGCCGGCTGCGTTGATTCCGTCGTCAGAAGCCGTCGCGGAAATATTGCCGCCGTTGATCGTGATCAATGCGCTCTCCAGTCCTTCATAGCTCTTGGCTACGGTAATGTCGCCGTCGTTGACTGTCAGGGTTTCATCTGCATGAATTCCGTCGTCACCGGAGCTGATGCTGAAAGTGCCGCCATTGATGACGATGGCATAATTGCTGTGGATGGAATCGTCCACGGTGTCCATTGTAAAGGACCCGCCGTCAATCGTAATGGTTCCGTTTGCCTTGATGCCTTTTCCTGCTGCCGCTGCGGTATCCGTATCCGTGTCGGTATCTTCCGTGCCGGAGGCGGCTGCTGACGAAGATGTTCCGGCTGCTGTTTCAAGCAGCGCTGCACTCTGCGTATCCGCCGCCACTGTCTGTGCGGTTCCCGCCGTGCTGCCGGAATCCGTCGCATTTCCTGTATCCGCCGTGCTTCCCGAATCTGCCTGGGAAGACTGGTTCATCTGCGGTCCCGGGCCGCCGGCGAAGGTTCCTGTTCCGAAGCCGCCCTGCGAATTATTTCCGCCCTGCGAGCTGCCGCTTCCGGACGTATCTCCGGTACCCGGCGTTGTTCCGCCGTCCGGCTTGTTTCCTCCGAAGGAGCCTCCGCCCATCTGATCGGTATGTCCGGATGCATTGGCGGACCCGCCGCCGGTCGTGATGTCATATGTCCCGTCCGCAATATAGATGCCTGTTTCTGCCTGGAACGCCTCGTCGCCCGAAGCGATCGTAAAGGTCCCGTTTTCAATATAGGTATATCCGAGCGTCGTGTCCTCATCATTTGTCGACTTGAATGCATCGCCGCCGCAGGTCACGCTGAACGTGCCGTCCTTGATCTCCAGCCGGTCTTTTCCGATGAAGCCGTCGTCTGCGGCCGTCACCGTGTATGTCCCGCTGACGATCCGGAGATCGTCCTTGCTGCAGACTGCATCCTTATAATTTGCATTGACCGTCAGGCTGCCGTCGCCGTTGAATACCAGATCGGTCTTGCTGTAAATAACCGCTGTCTGGTCTTCATCCGCATAACTCGTTCCGTCGGTCAGCGTATTTTCCGTTCCCTTCTCCAGGGAAATGACCAGCTTGTCGGCTGTCACCGAGCTGATGACCGGCCCATCCGAATTCGTGATCGTGACGCCGTTCAGGACGATGCGTACCTTTGAAGTATCCGTTGCCTTAACGGTAATGGAGCCTTCATCGATCGTTCCGGAAAATACATAAGTCCCGGGCTGCGTAATCGTCACATCGCATCCGCTGTACGTGACGCCCGTACCGCTTACGGAAACGGAGCTTCCGTTGCCGGCAATCGAAGTATAGGTTCCGGACGACCAGTCCGTATACTCATCGCTGTCCTTGAAGTTCGACATATCGGAGGTCACTTCCAGCGTGGACACCGATCCCGTTTCATCGCCGTCCGCGGCAATCGTCGTGCCGGAGACCGTCGAAGAAGTGCTTGCCGATGAAGCATTTCCCGCCGTTCCCGTACAGGCGGTCATCAGGATCATCGACGCCGTCAGCGTTCCCGCCATCAGGACCCTTCCGTATTTTTTTATCATGGTCTGACTCCTTTGATTTCTTTATGACTCCAGGCTGTCTTTTAAAGCTCCAGACTGTTTTCGGATATCCTTGAGCAGGAAATGGAAAGATTGCCGTTCCTTGTGCGGATCTCATCGATCATCGCTTTTTCCAGCTGCGGATTCTTCAGGGCAATGCTGTAGTCCAGTTCATACATGCTGCCCAGATTCACGGTCTTTGCCTTGTCGAGTTTTGCCGTTGAGGTGTATTTTTCGAAAATGTCATTGAAAAGCCCCGTATAGTCCAGGTTCTCCGGAATCGTGATCTTCAGGTGCTTCTCTCCGTCGTTCTTCTCGCCGAATTTTGTCTTGTTGAGAATCACGAAGATGAGGGAAATGACGACAGTGATGATCGCTGCGAATAAGATCTGACCCATCCCGCAGGCAAGGCCGACAGCCATGGCGAAGAAGATTCCGGTAATTTCCTTGGAAGTTCCCGGCACGGAACGGAAACGGACGAGACTGAAGGTCCCGAGTACGGCAACCGCTGTTCCGAGGCTTCCGCTCGTCATCAGGATGACGGCCATGACCAGAACCGGCAGGAGCGCCATGGTGACGACGAAATTCTTGGTGTATTTCTCCGAACTGTACATATAGACGAGAGAAATGATGATTCCCAGTACCAGCGCTGCTCCGATGCAGTACGCTGCGCTTGTGAGGGACAAGGTCCCTGAAGCGGTATCTAGAATACTTGTGAACATACAGCACGCCCCCTTTCACTGTGCGGTTCCGTAAAAACTTTTTCCATTGCCTTCTTTTCAAATCCCTGTGCGGCGAAAAGATTTCCCGTCATGGACGGTTCATGCGTGATGCTGTAGATCTTTCCGTATTTGGAAAATGAAACCGGGAAAATCTCATATTCGGAAAACAGTCTGGCAAGCCAGATTGGCATCGCGTGTCCCACCTTGATTTCCAGCAGATAGTCTCCGTCCGGATCGATCAGCTTTCCGTAATCGCCGTGTTCCAGATAAAGATCCTTTTCGCGGAAACGGATATTCCGGTCGATCGTCATCCTCATTTCCGGATCTTCCTTTCCGAAAAAGGCTTCCCGGTCGTAGCACAGGACCATGGCCGGCACCGGTCTGTAGAAGTCCAGGAAGTATTTGATCTCCCGGTTGATCTGCGTGTCGTCCCCGGCTTCCGCTCCCTCGTTCAGGAATGCTTCCGCATCCCGGAGAGTCATATCCGTGCGGCGCTTATAAACGATTCCGTCGTATTTCTTCTTCAGCTCGATAAATACGCGGGAGTCTTTGTCCGGAACACCGTAGCTGCGGAGACGGAGCTTTTCCTTGTATCTCGGTTTTTCCAGCGAGCGGCTGACCAGGTCGTAATGTTCCGTGTCGTAGTAAATGTTGCAGATGGTCGAAAGCCCGTATTCATCCAGCTGCATGTAGCCTTCCATTTCCCTGCGGAACGCTTCGTATTTCATTTTCGGAATCATGTATTTGGCTTCGATTCTCTGAAAAACAAAATTGGTTTTATCGGACATATCGCTCGCCTTCCTTTCCCTGCAGATTCGGTATTTCCCTGTTTGAATGTAAAATCATTGTAAAAAAAATTTGTGTTTTCAAAACGCTCAAACTGTGAGAAATTTGTGTTTTCGGAAACCGCCGTACACCCCGGTCAGAAGGTAAAAAGAATCACTGCAGGGAGTGCCGTTTGAATCTGTTCATTTGCCTCGGAAGAGGCTATAATTTTCTTCATGAAACGGGAAAGGAACGAAAACATGTCAGATAAAAAGCAGATTCTCTTTCTGGATCTGGACGATACACTCTTGACGACAGACAAGAAAATCACTCCGGGAAATAAGGCAGCCATCGCCGCCGCCCTGAAAGCAGGCCGCAAAATCGTGATCTGCACGGGACGGCCTCTCTGCGGCACAGGTCATATCATCGAAGAACTGAATCTTCAGCAGGACGGCTGCTACGCCATTTCCTTCAACGGCGCGCAGATCACGGACTGCTTCCGGAACCGGACCATCAAAATTGATACGCTGCCGATGGACCATGTCCGCTATCTTTTTGCCGAAGCAGACAAAGAAAAGATTCATGCGCAGACTTACGATTCGCATTATCTGCTCTGCCGCAGTAAAGACGAGGAAACGGTCTATTATGCAGCCCGTACGCTGGCGCCGCTGAAGCTGATTCCGGAACTGCCGGACGGCATGACGGAAGAGCCGGCGAAAATGCTTCTCGCCGACCTGCACAGTCATCAGAAACTGGAAGACTTCCGGGCCCGCCATGCCGAATGGGCACGCGGAAAAGTCTCGCTTGTCTTTTCAAGCGAATTCTATCTGGAAGTAGTAAAAGAAGGGGTTTCAAAAGGTTCCGCAATCCGGTATCTGTGCGATTATCTGCAGATTCCGGCCAGTGAAACGGTCGGCGCAGGCGATTCGGAAAATGACATCGCCATGCTGAAGGCCTGTTCGACAGGCTGTGCCATGGCCAACGCAACGGAAGCCTGCAAAGCTGCAGCGGATTACGTCACGAAGCTGGACTGCAACCACGACGGAACGGCGGAAATCATCGAAAAATTCCTGCTGTAGACGGGTCGTTTGCGGAAACCGGCGACGCAGATTCCGGAATCTGCTTCCTGCAGCATGTCAGCGGGACATGTCAGCCGGTAATCATGAAAAAGGGGCATCTGCCCGGCAGTTTTCAGAAGTATCCGCAGGTACCGCAGTTGCAGCACAGGTTCAGGGCGCAGATGGAAAGACACCAGGTCGGGTCGATGTTCGTTCCCGTGCCTCCGTAAGTCTCGCCGCGCTGCTGATACCACTGGCCGCCGTTCTGCAGCTGCTGCAGCAGACGGGCATATTCCGTATTTCCCGGATCCATGTCCGTTGCCTTCTTGGCATCCTGCATGGCCGTCATGTTATTGCCGGTGCCCTGATTGGCAAGTGCGCTGTAATAATACCAGCGGGCATTTCTCTGATCGGCCGACGTTCCGCCCAGCGCATTCAGAGCCTGCTGATAATAGCCGTTGTTGATGTAGTTGCGGGCTGCCTGCATTTCACTCGTCTCATCCGCTGCCTGGCTGGCCCTCTGCTGCTCCGAATATCTCTGCCACTGGTTGAAGAAGTCACCGAAGCCGCCTGAGTATCCGCCGTAGTCCGCATAGCCGCGGCCTCCGGAGGAGCTGCCCTGGCCTGAAGATGCAGACTGGCCGTACGGACTTCCGTAAGGGCTCGTGCCTTTTTCCTTGGCATCGACAATCTGCCGGTATGCTTCCTGAACTTCCTTGAATTTTTCTTCAGCTGCTTCCGGATCATCCGGATTATCGTCCGGATGGTATTTCTTGCTGAGCTGACGGTAGGCTTTCTTTATTTCATCATCGGATGCAGACGAAGGCACGCCGAGCACTTTATAGGGATCAGCGACCATCGGATTCTCCTTTTTTCTCGTCGCGCTTTTTACGAACCAGCGCGTATTTTGTCCAGACTCCGGAATAAAGAATATTGCGGAGAATTTCCACGTCCTGTACGATCGGAAGCTTTTCAAATTCCTTTGCGCAGTCCGCCATCATCATCGTGAGGGTATTTTCCACCGTCGCGTCAAAATCCTTTCGGTCCATGATCGGTTTCCATGGGTTGTAGTCCTTTTTCTTCAGATCCTTGTCCAGATCCTCAAAGGCATCCAGAAGGTAAATGAATTTGCCCAGGTACAGACCCATTTTCCGCAGTTCGTTCGACCAGTCGCCCTCTTTGTAGACAAAAAGTTCGCCGAGCATCGTGCCGGTCAGACCGGAAACCTTGTCGAGATCATATTCTCCCGTCGCCTCGTAGCCGTTGAGCTGGTGAATGCAGGTACGGACGGCGCGGCTCTGTCTGGGCCATTTCACATCGATTCCGACGATATCCTTCATCAGGGACCGTGCGAAGCCTCTCGACTTCATGTCCTTTTCATCTTTCCAATTATCGAGCAGCTTGAAATAAGTCAGCAGAAGGCCCATGTCGGCCGTATAATCCGTCAGCTCATTGAAGACCATTTCGTGCTTCTGGAGAGGATGGAGCATGCAGCTCCGCTTCTCATAAGTCAGCGGCGTTTCATACAGGCCGTTCAGGAGAATATCCAGAAAAACCATATCATAGGAAAGCGTGACCTGTCCTTTTTTTCCGTGGCGCAGCTGGAGCGAACGGCAGAGACCACAGTAGTAGCTGTGGTAGCGGTTGTAGTCCTTGATCTTCAGTTCATCCTTGTTGACGGTCACATACCCAAACAAAAGTATTTCTCCAATCAGGTTGTTTTATCAAATTCCGCACGGCATTTCGGGCAGGTAATGCGGATATGGCCTTTGCCTTTCGGCACGCGGACCTGCTGGCCGCATTTCGGGCAGCGATAGAAACGGTAATTCTTCCGCTGTGCAAAATGCGATTTCTTTACCGCAAAAAAGTTCGTGGCTTTGCCTTTTATCTGAAGGTATTTTTCATTTTCCCGGTAGCGGGCCTGTATATTTCTGGAGAAGATCCGGAAGAGCGAATAAAACAGAAGCGCCCAGGCGACTGCCATGACCGGCACGTAAACCACTGTCCGTCCGAGGAACATGGAAACCACCAGAAGCACAAGCGTAACAATCGACAGAAACCGGCTGAACTGATCGCCGCCGTAGCGTCCTGCCATGAATCTCATGAATTTATCTTTCATAAATAACCTCTGTCTCTCTTAAATAACTTCTGTCTCTCATTATGCACTACGGAGTTAATGATAACGCCTGCAAAATGGATTGACAAGAAACGCGCGGCATATTTATGAAAGTTTTTAGATTTCCAGATTCTTTTTGATTCAGTATTCCCGGATTTCCTTCCCTGTCCACTCCGTAACGAGAAGACGGGCCATCGTCAGGTCTTCGAACATGGGCCTGCTGTACGTCCGGATCTGCTTTCTGCCGTAATGTCCGAGCAGCGCATTCAGTGCATGGACGCAGTCCTCTTCCCCGGTCAGGAATTCAACCTTTCCGAAGCCGGTCACGGACTGGTAGATCAGATGGCAGTGGAACGTTTTCGCCTCCGCCTCCTGATACCAGTTTGCCTCGAAACCGGCAACCGGATTCATTTCCAGCAGTTCCTTTTTCTTTCCGTTCTCCGTCAAATGGAGATAGATCACGATTCCCTCATCGGTTTTCTCCGCACCGAAATTCAGCGGAAGGACATAGGGATGGCCGCCGTCCTGCATCGCCAGATGAATGAGATCGCATTTCATAAGCGCTTCGAAAATGGCGTCGTCAGATTCCATTTTATTCGGATGATGAATCAGCATGAACAGCCTCCTTCGCTATTCCAGATACGGCAGGAACAGAGTTGCCAAACCGAGGAAAATGAAGAAGCCCAGGACGTCCGTTGCCGTCGTCAGAAATACCGTCGAACCAAGCGCCGGATCCTGATGAAGAGCTCTCATAACCAGCGGAATCAGGAAACCGAATACTCCTGCCACGACCAGATTGCCGATCATGGCGATAAATGTAATCAGACCGAGGAACCAGTTGCCATACATGAAATAGGCCACAAACCCGGTAATCAAGCCGGTAGCGGCACCATTGATGACGCCAAGCGCCGCCTCTTTTAAGAATG
>Ga0183098_10332_pt1 | contig 116057 bp, 90 predicted proteins | sample BioMet9_FD_128884 | JGI IMG/M metagenome (GOLD analysis project Ga0183098, IMG submission 128884) | Microbial communities from bioreactor (seeded with sewage sludge) at Lawrence Berkeley National Lab, California, USA - Biofuel... | ecosystem: Engineered > Bioreactor > Anaerobic > Unclassified ...
ATGGCAATTCACTGATTAGTTTTATGACGGTTTTAAAAAACCAAAATAAGTACAACCTTACTGCCCAAGATAATGATGGGATCTATTGTCAAAAAAGGTTGAGTAGAGTACTTTCATTTATTTGTGCATGTTATTCAAAGAATTTCATGTGCGTTTTATATACAATGATTGCATGTCTGAGTTCCATTCACAATATAAATATAGCTAAAATATAAATTGGTTACTTAACAAAGGTTATTGGGAAAGTTTTCCATCCCCGCAGCAAGCAGGCTGTCCGATAATTACAGATAGTAATAAAAATACAACAAAAAAAGGGCGTTTAGGACCTTTAAATCGAAAAAGAAGGAATTCTGTTATTACCAGTGGTAATTGTCGGACAGCCTGCAAGTTGCAGGGTATTCAACTGAAATAAAAGTATTGATTCAAAAAGTAAGGAAAGAATAAGATCCCTAACTGATGACCAATGAATTGAAATTAACTTTTTTCAATTCGTCTCTTCAAATTCATATTATTTACTTGAAATTTTACTTCAAAGGATTCAAGCCGTTTGCTAACGGTTAGCTGGTGTTTATGACATGAAAGTTGCCTGTATACAGATGGACGTGCTGCATTGCAGAAAGCAGGAAAACCTTGAAAAAGCTCTGCATATGGCTCTTAAAGCTGTAAGAAAAGGAGCCGAACTTATTGTTTTACCCGAGGTTTTCTCAACAGGGTTTTGCTACGAGCATTTTGACCATGCAGCAGAGACCTTGCCTTCTCCTCTCCTTGAAAACCTGGCCTGTTTTTCCGAGGCTAACGACTGTATTATCATGGGCTCAGTAATTGAAAAAGTCGCTTCGGAAGAGACTTCTAACAGTGGAATACCTGAGGATTCTGAAAATTCTACTCTTTCGTACTCCAGTAATTCCTCGTTTTACTACAATCTCGGCTTTTGCTTTGAGTCAGGAACCCTTGCAGGTAGTTACCGGAAAACTCATCCCTTCAAAACCGAAAACAGTTATTTCTCAAAAGGCGACTCTATAGAGCCCATTTCTCTTAAAAAGCAAAATCTGAAAATCGGTTTTGAGATCTGCTATGAACTCCGCTTTCCCGAGGTTGCAAGAAAACTTTCCCTTGCCGGTTCTGACCTGCTTGTGACCACAGCTGCATTTCCCAATCCAAGGTCTGAACACTGGAATATTCTCGCAAAGGCAAGGGCGATTGAAAACCAGATCCCACATATTGCCTGTAACCGAATAGGTTCTGCTCCTGACTGTAGTTATTTCGGCAACTCCATGATAATCGATGCCTGGGGTGAGGTAAAAGCTGATGCCGGCAATAAAGAGTGCGTAATAGTGCATGACCTCGACCTGTCCAGGAAAAATGAAGTTCGTAAAATGATTCCCGTTTTTGAGAATCGGAGAATTGAGCTTTATTCTGAAGGTCTAAAGATTATTTAAGTTTTTTTCGATAGTAATCTATGTAGCTGTATTACTTACTCATCTTAACGGGAACTGGTTCATCTTAATTGGTTGAATCTTATTTTTCAATTTTTGTGGAGTCTTAGTTATTAGGGTCTTAGTTATTAGAGTCTTAGTTATTAGAGTCTTAGTTATTAATTTCTCTCATTGACAGCTAAAGTTTTTAATTTCACTGATTTGCTAATTTTCACTTTCCTGTGTAAACTATCTCTCAGATAACATCATGTCCAACCAGAGGTTTTTTTTCATTATGTCCAATCAGAGGTTTCTTTCATTATGTCCAACCAGAGGTTTTTTTTTCATTATGTCCAACCAGAGACTGCTTTCTTTTACATTTCATCCTCACGTTTCAGAAAATAATATACTCACCAGATAAAAAAATGTATATATTATGAACAATGCAATAAATTAACAAAATTTGCTATATTTTTTGTCGAAGATACCAAAATTAAGAATAGTTTGTTACTTTTGGCTGTCGAGACTGCGTTGAGTTGAAAAATAAAAACTATGCCGTGAAATTTAAAATTTGGAGGAACAGATAGATGGTCCTTAACTACAGATACAAGCCCTGGGTCTATTTTGCTGCGACCTTTATCGTAACTTATGCTCTCTGGTTTGCAGGAGCATATCTAAGTTTTCAGGATGAAAAAAATGGACTTTATATGTTATTTATGCTTATTGGATTGATAGTGCCTTTTATAATCTCGTTTTTTATGATTTTTACGTCAAAAAATTCGGATTTAAAAAAGGATTTTATTAACAGGCTTATCAACCTCAGGCTAATAAGGCCAGGAATGCTTCCACTATTTTTCTTGATAATGCCTCTAGCTGTTCTCGTATCTATCTTCATTTCGCTTCCGTTTGGAGGATCAGTTTCGCAGTTTCAACTTGCTGATGGTTTCTCTTTCTCGACAGGGTCTGTACCTACGTTGGTTTTTCTTATGCTTGCTGCATGTTTTGAAGAGCTCGGATGGAGGGGATATGCATTTGACAGTTTGCAGAGCCGGCACACCTACTTCATGGCATCAATAATTTTCAGTATACTATGGTCTCTCTGGCATTTTCCTCTGATATTTGTCAACCATTTCTATCAATATGAAATTTATCATGAAAACATATGGTATGCAGTGAACTTTTTTGTCGGCATTATCCCTATGGGAGTATTAGTCAGCTGGATATGCATTAAAAATAGAAAAAGTATTCCTGCAGCAATTCTCTTTCACTTTATTGTAAATATCTGCCAGGAGGCACTGAATGTGACTCAGACAACCAAGTGCATTGAGACTCTGGTTATTACTGTAGTTGTCGCTATTATTATTGTATTGGACAAAGAGATGTTTTTTTCAAAAGTAAGTCCTGTTCCTGAGACTCAAAATTCCGCTCCTGAGATTCAAAATCCTGTTCCTGAGGTTCACTAAATGACAGACGAATCCGAAAAAATGACGGCTGAACAAAAAAATCTTTATTCCAGATTCCTTTTTATCTGGTTTGGACAATTTATCTCAGTAATAGGCACCGGGCTTACTGTTTTCTCCTTAGGGGTATACGTATATCAGCAAACAAATACTGCTTCTAGCTATGTTTTTATACTAATGTGTGTCTTTTTACCGCCCTTTCTGCTAAAGCCCTATGGGGGGATACTGGCAGACCGTTATGACAGACGTTTAATGATGATTTTAGGAGACTTAGGAGCAACCCTTGGGCTTCTTTTCATATTTTTTATGATGCTAAAAGGAAACATTCAACTCTGGCAAATTTACCTTGGGATTGCAACAAGTTCTGTTTTTTCGGCTTTTCAGGAACCAGCCTATAAAGCTTTAATTACTGACCTCTTACCTGAAGCTCAATATGCCAAAGCAAGTGGGCTGGTGCAGCTAGCAAGTTCTGCTCAATATTTAATTTCTCCTTTTTTAGCCGGAGTTTTGTTAACAATAATTGATATTAAATTTATATTCTTAATCGATACCACCACTCTCTTAATTTCCAGTTCTATTGTCATCTGGATAAGAAATATTTCAGGCAAGGTAAAAATAGACCAGCATAAACAAAACATCATAGCGGACCTTAAAGAGGGAATGAAAGAGTTTTCTAATAATAGAGGCGTAGTTAATCTGGTTATTATTACCATGATCACACTTTTTTTTGTCGGATTGCTTCAGTCTCTTTTTATTCCGCTGCTGCTGAGCTTAACAACAGTAAAAACAGTGGGGATCTCTCAATCAATATGTGCTTCAGGCATACTAGTCGGAAGCCTGTTTATTGGAGTATTTGGCAGCAAGAACAGGTATGTAAAAACATTATCTATCTCTTTGTTCCTGTCAGGTATATTCTTTGCAAATTTAGGACTTTCAAAAAATATCCTATTTGTTACTCTGGCAGGATTCATGTTTTTTGCCACTTTGCCTTTTATTAACACCTCTATTGAGGTCTTAATTAGAAAAAATATTGACAATAAAAAACAGGGGCGTGTATGGTCTCTCATTTCCATGATTACTTATCTTGGCTCCATAATGGCTTTTGCAGTTGCAGGTTTCTTAGCAGATAAAATTTTCAACCCTCTTTTAGAGGTGGATGGTTTACTGGTTGAAACGGCAGGTTTTATCACTGGAACGGGAGAAAACAGGGGGATTGCCCTTATGTTTATAATCTCCGGATTAATGATCTCTATGATTGCTTTATTGATCTGGCAAAACGAGAAAATAAAAAGATTAGAATATGTTGAAAGTCCGGATTCGGCCATAGACCTATACTTTCAGCCTGGCTGATAAATTAGCAGGAATTCACTTGTTTATCAAGAAAAAATTTATGAGAAATGCTTCCTGACTCAATGAAAATTTTCCTGTCCATAGGAACCATTTCACCCAAACTTCAATAATGAGCTCCCTTCAATAATGACCTTCCACCTGTTTACACGGCAGACTTGCAAGAAAGATCCAGTATAGCAGATAATGTTATACTGGTTCGAAAAGCCTGTAATTTGCTTCTTTTAGGTGGATAACTAGGGAAAATTTTATTAAAAGTGCCTGCATGATTTTCGAAAATACAAAATCTGTAAATTTTACTGCGGAAGGTGCGTTACAAGTCTTAGTACTCACCGCGAAATAACCTAAGCCAATTTTTACACTGTACTTTTCCATTTTCATAAGCAGTACCATCTGTTTTGCTTCCAAATAATAATGTGTTACTTAGGTTATTTCGTTACGAGTCCTTAGTTACAAAACTATCAAATTATCTTATCCAGTATTCCAGTAATAAGCTGTAAGTCAATTCCTGTTCCACTGATTAGTAAGCGTTCTTTTTTATTGCCAAGTAACTTCTGTGTCCAGTCAACGAAGCCACCATCTACAAGTTCTATACCTTCAACAATAATCTTGAAATTAATACCTTGATAATAACTATTATCAGTTTCTTCCTTATTTAATGTAAAATCAGTACCTGGATATGTCTCACGAAGATAGCGGTGGACTCTATCAATAAACCCTATTTTATCGGTATAGCCATTTCTTATGTTCAGAGTTACTTTGATTTTATGTCCGAATTTCTCTTCAAAGTAATTTATATAAAACTTCATATGTCTGGTTATTGCAGCCTTTTCAAAACCATAAGAACCAGTATCTTTGCCAGAACTGACAAGGGTAAACAAGCTAAAGTGAGGAACAAACGCATCAACCTTGAATATTTGTCCGCGAGTAACTCTGCAGGTTGCGGATAAATGGACAGGACTTTTTGTGTTATCAATGGTTTTATTTTTTATTCCGTTTGCAAGGTGTATGGCTAGCATATTGGTGCTGTCTGCAATTAGCTCCAATCCTCTTGTTGCGGAGATAACATTGTTTTGGTCCACCTTAGCTATAACAGAACAGCTTCCTAGAGGGCTTGCAGGAGAAAGCAAAACAGATGAAAAACCTGAGGCTTCAGCCATTTCAAGCATTAAAATTTCTACTTGCTTCACCTTAATAGGACTAAGTTCAGATGGCTTTACAAATCGGTTAGACTCGTACTTGTTTAAGATATCATTAGGAGTGTTTTTGTTCGCTATTTCTTTTGAAAGAGCAAGCAGAAGTGTATTAATTTCAGATTGTGACAGCCTGGTTGTAAGTTCATTAATTAAATTTTTGTTGCCTGCTTTTTCAAGTACATTTTTAATGATACTTTGCCGTTTCATTACTACTCCCCTCTTATTTCTTCTTTGTTCTTTAACAGGTACTTCTCGATAACCGAAAACGACATTTTTCTAATGTCTAAATTTTTATGCGATTTTTGGGGTATGTGGAGCTAATTATCCGGCTAAATGACAATTTGTCCATTCAATTTATTTACTTATGTTTCATGCATGCAGTCTAAACCTAAATACTGCTTATTACTAAGCGTAATAGGAATTTTCACCGAATAATCAGATGTAGATGAACATTGTTATTGAAAACAGTAATGAATAATTTTATAGTTGAGCCAGAAAAGAAAAATAAGAAACTCCGGGCTTCCTCACTTTGCCCGGATACGTATTGTTTAGCAAGAAGAATCTTTTTTACTCTTTCTTTGCCTGCTCAATGTAAATTGCTGGCCTGAGAGGTTCAGCAAACCTTGACTTCTTTTCAGGGTCAAAGGCAGGAGAATCGGCACTGTGGACTTCAACAGGGCAGCCAATCTCTTTTTCCAGGAACGAAATTGACTCTTTCAAGAGGGCCTGTTCATCAATATCAGGGCCGGTAAGGATTTCATACTTGTCTGAGCCCCCGCTTTTGAACTCCAGGACAATTTTCTGTACGAACTTTGGGATTTCCTTGCCGAAGCGTTTGAAGTCAGGGTTTGCCATTAGCTTTTTAATAAGGTTGCCTACTTCGAGAGAGCATTCAAGCTGCATCTCGCAGGCGCACCTGATGGCTTCGGCTTTCCAGGTAGGGGCCGTATAGAGGTGAACCTTCTGCGGTGTCATCTTTGTTACCCTTACAATCTCCTCAACGTCTTCCAGGGTTCCCTTTATCATTTCTTCGGCAAGCTCCGCACTTTCATCTATCAGGTCTTCATTATAGAGCGGGTACTGGGCAAGGGAGACCGGGTCCTTATGTCCCATTGATTCCCAGATTTCCTCACAAAGGTGCGGGGTAAAAGGAGCCATAAGCCTGACCCAGTTGTCCAGCACATAGTAGAGCAGGGTCTCTCCTCCCCTTCTCTGATACCATTTGACATCATTTTGCAGCAGGAAAAAAGAATTCTGGATTGCTTCCCTTGTCTGGATAGAGTAGAGAGCTGCATTTGTCCCTCTGATATAGTTCTGTATCCTCGAGAGTATCCAGCGGTCGATCTGCTTCAACTCGGTGCTCAGATCGGCACGTTTTCCACTCTCTATAACAGTCTTTGCAAAGGAATATAATCTGTCCACCTGCCTTCTGGCAGACTCGATTCCTGTCCTCTGCCAGTCTGCATCCTGCGTCTGTTCGGCTGTGGAAAGGATATACATTCTTGTTATGTCCGCTCCGTAAGTGCTGACTGCATTTTCCATTGTCAGGATCGGGCCTTTGGACTTGCTCATTTTCTGCCCCTCAAGGGAGACAAAACCGTTTACTGCAAGAGCTTTAGGCCACTTGTCTTCTTCAAAGAGGGCTACGTGGTGGAATAGGAAAAAGAGCAGGTGGTTCGGGACAAGGTCTTTGCCTGAAGAACGCAGGTCAACCGGATACCAGTAGTTGAAATGCCTGCGAATCTCTTCAAGAAGCTCCGGACTGAGGCCAGTATCCGCACTGGCTGCTGCCAGATCGCCCTTTCCAAGCAGGACATAGTCGAAGAATGATAGGGTGAGATTTTCTATCTTCAGTTCTCCACTTTCGATAAACCTGACAATGATATAATAGCTCATGTAAATTGTCGAATCCCCAAGAGATTCAATCAGCCATTCCTTATCAAAGGGAAGGTGGGTTCCAAGGCCTTTCCTGCGGGCGCAGGCTTTATCCTTAAGCCAGTCAATCTTGTTTTCAAACTCGACTCTATACTCTTCGGGAATAATTCGCATCTGGTCGAGGCACTTATATACCTTTGCTTTCCATTCGGGATTTGAATAATTAAGGAACCACTGGCCTTTGACCATGTTTACTACACAGGGAGTGCCACAGCGGCAGACAACAGGTTCACTGAATTCGTAAAAGGTCTCCCCGGCATTTGAGCTGATGAAGTCCTTGGTAAGAATATCCTTGATTTTGGAGACAGCCTGTCCTTCGTATTTTCCTGTAAGTTCCTTAAGGACTCCTCCGTGGAATTCCCTTCTGTATACGATCTTTGTAGCTTCCTCGGCTTTCGGGTCTGTCTGGCTTGTAATTCCCATGCTTTCAACGATTTCTTTTGCAGGGAATTCTCCGAATTCAGACACCTTGATAAGGGAAATCAGTTTGATTTTCCTGAGGTCTTCGGTTATCCCGTATTCGCTCAGGTCAACATCGTAAAGATCACGAAGGGCCAGGTAGTCAAAAGGCGCATGGGCAGGGACACTCATTACTATTCCGCTTCCGTTTTCAGGTCTGACAAAAGATGCAGGAAGGGAAATTACTTCGTCACCTGTAACCGGGTTTGTGAGTTTTATTCCTATTATGAATTTTGCAGGCACGTCTTCGATATACTCGACTGTCCGGTCCGTAAAAGTCAGTTTTCTGAAAGCTTCTTTGCTGACAACCCAGAACTCCTCGTTTCCGTCCAGTGTGACCTTTGCTTTTACATAAGTTACATCAGGGTTGACCCACAGGTTAGTTACCCCGTACGTTGTTTCCGGCCTGAGGGTTGCACAGGGCAAGACCAGGTCTTTATACCGGAACTTGATCAGCGTATATTCAACAATAGTAGCTTCTTCCCCATACAGGATATCATGGTCCTCTACAGGGTTATTGTCGTTCGGGCACCATTTTACCGGATGGGAGCCTTTTACGATCAGGCCCTTCTCTCCAAGCCGGATATACTGCCACTCAATGAACTTTTTATATGTCGGGTCAGTCGTCGTAAACTTACGTCTCCAGTCAATGGAGTACCCGATATTACGCATAGCTTTCTCGGATTCGCGCTTGAAATAATCAACAATTTTTTCAGGGGTATCGAGCGTCGGCAGGATGTCTCCGGGAATCCCATGAAGGCGCTCATAAACGTCCATGGTCTGAGGGTCCCGATTTGCAATCAGTTCGGCAAGACCCACAATGGGTGTACCTGTCACGTGAAAGCCCATAGGGTAAAGGACGTTATACCCAAGCATCCGTTTATGCCTTGCAGCAACATCCCCTATGGTAAAAGTCCTGGTATGCCCTGCATGCAGGTTCCCGTTCAGGTAGGGGTAAGGGATGGTTATAAAAAATTTTTCTCGTTTATCGGGCTCGGCCTGGAAAATCTGGCTTTCATTCCACTTTTTTTGCCATTTCTTTTCGATCTCGTGAGGCTTATAATCCTGCTCCATTCGTGTTCACGCCCATCGATTATTTTTATATTGAAAAAATTTGATCCGATTAAATTTGATATTACCAAAAGAATTTGATAAACCGTCTGAATTTGATATTACCAAAAGAATTTGATAAACCGTCTGAATCTGAATAACAGTCTGAATTTAAATAACAGTAAGAGGTTTCTGGAAGTTATAACCTCTCCCAGTAAACCATGAAGGATTGAAGGAGCCGGATTCCGGTCAGGTCAATCTTTCTACTATCATCTTCTACGATTATTTTTTCCACTATTATTCCTAATGTTAGCGGTTTTCAGATCTTATTCTGCCTTTCCAAAGATAGCTTTCCGGATGGCTTCTATATTTGCATCCACAACAGTAGGCTTTTCGCAGACGTCAATTACAGTCTGCGGGTCTTTAAGCAGGTGTCCTGTAGTAATACAGACAACGGTCTCGTCTCTGCTTATAACACCCATATCAACAAGTTTCTTAAGCCCTGCAACCGAAGCTGCACTTGCAGGTTCGACACCTATTCCTTCAAGCCTTGCAAGGTCTTTCTGGGCTGCAAGGATTTCTTCATCAGTAACGGATTCCGCAGTCCCACCGGATTCTCGGATGGCAGCAAGAGCCTTTTTCGCGTTAACAGGGTTTCCTATCCTGATTGCTGTTGCAACGGTTTCGGGTTTCTCCTCAGGAGTGATTTCAGGAGCTCCGTCTTTTATGGCTTTTACAATGGGGCAGGAGCCTGCGGCCTGAATCCCGGTCATCTTCGGGAGCGAATCCGTTATGCCGAGCTTCTTGAACTCCCTGAAGCCTTTCCAGATAGCTGTAATATTTCCTGCATTTCCTACGGGCAGGACAACTCTGTCAGGTACTTTAAAACCGAGCTGGTCTGCAATCTCAAAGCCGATAGTCTTCTGGCCTTCCAGCCTGTAGGGGTTTATTGAGTTTAAGAGATATATTTTCTCCTGAGAACAAAGAGTGCGCACAAGGGCGAGCGCGTCGTCAAAATTTCCACGGATGCTGAGGACCTTTGCTCCGTGCATAAGGGCCTGGGCTACTTTTCCAAGAGCGACTTTTCCTGCAGGCAAAAGTACGATAACAGGAATTCCGGCTTTTGCTCCATAGATTGCAAGGGCTGCCGAGGTATTTCCCGTAGATGCGCAGGCAACGGTGTTCATGCCAAGTTCAAGTGCTTTCGTAACTCCTACAGTCATTCCTCTGTCCTTAAAAGAGCCTGTAGGATTCATGCCTTCATGCTTCACGTAGAGCTCTTTAATCCCGATTTTCTCAGCCAGACGGTTGCATTTGTAAAGTGGAGTTCCGCCTTCCCGGATAGTTATAGGCTCTCTTTCAATAGGAAGAAGTTTTGCGTACTTCCAGACTGAAGGGCATTCGGTCTTCAGTTTTTCCATGTCAATTTTTATTGAGGAATAGTCATAAATTACATCAAGCAGACCATCACATTTTCTGCATGTATAGATTACTTCGTCTTTGGAATACTCTGCACCGCATTCGATACATTTAAGATGATACATTAAATTGCTCCTGTTTCTGATAATTTTCCTGTGTATGGTAATTTTGAATAGTTCAGATTTCGGGTTTTTATGTGCATCCGTTTCAGGTTAGTACAACCTGAGATCTATTTCAGTATAATCTGGATTTCGAATTTGTATAATATTATAGTTTAATTAGTATAATATTAAAGTTTAATAATATTTTGTATCCTTTATACTCTACTTGCTTTTAAATTATACTGTTTTTTAAAATTGTACGGTTTTCAGGCTTTATACTTTATAATAGTTCCGTAACAGCAGCCATATAAAGCATACTCAATCCCATGGAAATTCAGCAACTCATGGAAGTACTTATAATTTTTATATAACTTGTAATATTTTTTATAAGTAATCTGGGCCGGAACGGCAGAAAAAGGTAAAGGTAAAGATAAAGGTAAAGGTTTTAAAAGAGGAAGGAAGCTCAGGCATCTTTCGATTCGGTTTTTCAACCTCTTTTTAATCAAGCTGGTACTCCAAAACTTCCTTGCTGAGGAAATAACCAAGAATTGTTCTTATCAATACGACCGTACCCAGCAGGAGCAATTCTTCTTGAGACGGATTAAGTACGGTTTCAAGAACATCGGCTGCAATGAAAAACTCAAGTCCGAAGACGATTTTGTTTGTAAGCTCTTTTCTTACTTCCTGATAGCTATGAGGTTTCTTTAATACTTCAATGAGGATAACTCCTAACATTGATCTGAGGCCACCGTATATTATGAGAAAAGAGCCCATAATATTGAACAGAGACGAGAATGCCTCTATCAACAAGCCTTCAAAATATTGAAATATCCTTTTAAGCCCCCTCAAAAGCTAAATATTGAAATCCAATAAAGATTCCAAATACAATTAATGTCCCCTGAATAAATATTCTTTCTGTATCTGTCCTGCAAATGTAGTTTCAGAACTCAATTTCATTTCAATAAATATCCATAAGTGAGATTCTATAAGTGATATGGAACTGCTTTTTTACGGAAACATGACCTGAAAAACGGATAAATAGATCGGAAGGAAAATATCTAAAGTAAAAAATCTGAAGTTCATGAAATAGGTACAAAAAAGCAAATTTCCGGAAGGATATAATTATTTCCGAATCCTTCCGGACGGACTGAATTCTTCCGGGCGGGTTATCTTATCAGGTTTATAGTGCTCGTTTTTTCGAACTGATGACTTCTAAATAACCTGTTTCTCCGAAAAATTTTATTTCTTTTCCGGCTGCAGTTCCGGAATTTCTCCGTGTGCTGTACTGTATGTTTTGACAGCATTCGGAGCTCCAAGCAGGAGTTTTCTGATTCGGTTATAAACACTCGGGTATCTCTGGGCGTCAAGTTCTCCGAGAAGGTCTGCCAGGATCTTTACCAGTGGAACATGATACTTTGATTCCATCTGGTCTATGTTTGCAAAGGCATTGAGCATATTGACCGTGCTGTACTCATTCACAGGGGCGAGCTTTCTCAGGATTTCTGCAAAGAGAGCCCTGCCTTCCTCGGTCTGGAGGGATTTTTTCCGGTTGCGGGCAAAGCTTCCATAAAGGGCACGCTGGTCATTTGTCTGCTCGATCCTGAAAGCGTCTGACCTTTCCATTTCCCTGACAAGTTCCACTGCATCAACGCTGCTGTTGCTTCCTATTACAGAAAGGAAAGCTTCCCAGGTAATAAGATTTTTCTTTGACTCGTTTTCAAAGGCTCTCAGGATTTCAACTTTGTCGGGGGCCGAGCTGTTCAGGTATGCGGCAAATGCGCTCAATCGGTCCGTTGCACAGGTCGCAGTCTCAAACTGCTGTTTTATCATTGCATGAATCTCGGAAGTATCAAGGGTTGCAAGGATGCCAAGACAGACGTTTTTAGCCTGACGGTTCTTGATTACTCTTGCTGTTTCCTCAAGAGTTGAGTCTCTGGGAACCGATGATTCTTCAAAGAAGCGGTAGGCGGAAATTACGGAGTTTACGTATTTCCGGGCAACAGCTTTCAGGAGTTTCTGTCTAACCTCATAAAGCTCCTGGTACCTGTGGGCAAACTCTTCATCCTCAACGGACTCAAAAATAGTCAGGAACTGCCCTCCTGCCTTGTCGAGAAGCTGCCGGTCATTGAGGAGCCTGTAGTAAAGCTCGATAAAGTCTTCAGAGGGCTTTGATTCAGGATTTTTAAGGAGCTTTAATTTTTCCCTGTCAACAAGGGTATAGAAAGCCGTAAACCTGCCTATGATATCTTTATCTTTCCTTACCTGCATCATGAGCTCTTCATGGCTTGCTTTGTATACAAGTTTCCCGTAGAAAGAATAGCCCCTGTTAAGTGATAGGAAGGCTGGCATATCCACGTTTTCAACTACAATCTCTGAGGTTTCCCCGCTTACCCTTTCCATAATTTCTACGAGCTCATTTCCATTTTCGTCAACAAGGGCTGCCCTGAACGGGAATTCCCAGGGTTTTCCGCCGTATGGAACTTTTTGTTTGAGGAAGAATGTGAATTTCCTGGCATCCCGGTCATATTCGGCTGAAACCTCGACTACAGGGAATTTTGTCTGTCTCAGCCAGGTTTCAGACATCTCCTTTAAGGGCATCTCGCTTTCTTCTTCCATGGCTTCAATCCAGTCCTGGGTGGCTGCGTTGGAATGTTTGAACTTTTTGAAGTACCTGTCAAGGCCCCTGACGAAGGTGTCCTTCCCTATAAGGGACTCGACCATGCGCACGTATTCCGGGGCTTTTACGTAGGTGACTGAGGTAATCAGGTCATTTGGGTCATTGAAGCCGTCAGGAATGATCGGCATGGAAGCTGCCCCCGAATCCAGGGCAAAGGTCCCCGAAGCCGGCGCAAGCAGTTCAAGCACTCTGTCCAGCCTATCGTAGTCCTCACCAAAGAGAAAAGCATGATACTGTTCTTCCACATGCACGGTCACGGCTTCGTTCAGCCAGATCTCAAACGGGCTTCTGCCGGTGACCTCAGACCCGTTCTGGTTATGGTGATATTCGTGAGCCTTTACCCGGGTCATATATTCAAAAGCCGGGTCCGTTATCTGCGGGAAAGGCATTATGCGGTTTGTGGTAATCGTGGTGTTCCCAACATTTTCCATGCCTCCGAAGTCCGAGTTCTGCATGCCGATTTCCCTGTAGACAGTACCTGTATACCTGTATCCGGGATTGATGGTCCTGTCAAGCGCAGCAAGCCTTTCCCTGATCTTTTTAAGGTCTTCTTCCAGTGTGGATTCGGGCTTTGCCTCAAGTTTCATCTTCTCTCGCATGCGGACAAGGTCCCAGAGCTCCTTCCTGACAGGCAGCTTCTCCTCATCGAACTGCTCAGGCCCTGTGAAAAGGTAAACCCACATAACCGCATCGTGCAGGATATCAAGCGCTTTTTCGGCTGCGGCTGCATCTGAGGCTGGCGGCACGAGCAGTTCCAGCATGAAAGTGCCTCCGTCAGGGTACTCAAACTCCCTTTTAAAGGTCGCATAAGTCCCAACTCCCAGGAAAAAGAGATAAGTCGCCATCGGCGTGACCGAGTTATCGTATACGATTTTGTCCCGCCCCGGCTTTACGGTATGCCTCTCAACCATGACATCCCCATTCGTAATGAGGTTCGTGTACCGCGAATCCGCAATTATGGTAGTTTTGTAAGTGCATTTTGCGGCCATGTCATCGATGCACGGCACAATCCTCTGGAACCCCCACTGCTGGCACTGCGTGATTTGCTGAGGGGGAGCTCCTGCCGGCGTTTCGTCGTAGTAAAGCCCTTCAAGGATATTTTTAGTTGGCCTGCAAACCGTCTCCGTAACAACCGCAACCTCGGTATGCGGTGGAACCTCTTCCATGAAGTTAATCTCAAGAATCGCGTCATCCTTCCGGTATCTGTAAGAAACCTCGTACTGTATGCAGCTCACAGCCCTAATCTCAAGGTCCCTGCAGTTTAATTCCAGCTTCTCAATAGGGGCATCCTTTGTCCTTACCCTGAGTAGGGATTTCACATTCGTCTTGTCATCATAAACATCAAACGCCAAATTCATATGCAAAACGTCAACAGTAAGTTCCCCGAAATCTTCAGGATAATATTTGTAAAGCCTATTCTTCATAAAAATGTCACCGAATAAAAGTTATAAGAGTTATATTATGGGATAGAAAAGGGAGGGATGAGATTTAAAGGTGTAGTTTTGAAGAAAGAAATATTCAAAATTTTAAAATCAGATGTTCAAATCAACATATTAATATAATTCAACTTCATCAGATGTTAATCGACTTTTTAATAATTAACAAATTGAAAAAGAAATACAATTTCGGTGAATTTCTGGATGAAATCAAAATATACAGTTCTTGATATGTTTTCTGGTGCAGGAGGACTCTCTGAAGGTTTCTTTCAGCAAGGATTCAAATTTGTTTCTCATATAGAGAAAGATAAGTATGCCAGAAATTCCATGGAAACCAGAGCCATTTACCATGCCCTGAAAAACTCCGGTAATGAAAAGATTTACCGGGGTTATATCTCCGGAAAATTTAACAGAGATGAGTTTATTCAGAAGTTTAAAGAGCTGGAACTTCCGTCTATTGGATTATTGCAGGGGGAAATATCAGAATCAAATGAAGAAACCATGATGGAAGAGATTAAAGCACACTTAAATGTCATTGATAGTGATTCAGTTGATGTGATGATAGGTGGGCCACCATGTCAGGCATATTCAGTTGCAGGTAGGGGTAGAAAACCAAAGGAGATGAAAGACGACCCACGTAATTATTTATACAGGTATTATGTCTCATTTTTGAAAAACTTTAATCCTAAACTTTTCGTATTTGAGAATGTGCCAGGTATAAAAAGTGCAAACGGTGGAGACATTTATTCAAACTTTCATAAAGAAGCGGAAAAATATGGGTATAAAGTGGAAGCTCATATCGTTTATGCTAAAGGCTTTTCTGTACTTCAAGATAGAAGAAGAATTATATTTATCGGGTGGAAAGATAGGTATGATTTTTCTTACCCTGAGTTCCCGGAAAAACCACCTGTAAAGTTTCCTGTTTCAGCTCTTTTTAAAGATTTACCTGTTTTACAGGCTGGAGAAGGTACTGAACAGGCTACTAAATATGCCAGGTCTCTTTCAAGATCATCAAAATACCTTCGAAGGTTTAATATTAGAGAGAAAAATGACGTTCTCATTCAGCATAAAGCGAGAACTCATAACAAAAGAGATCTTGAAATATACAGGCAGGTCATAAATAAATGGAATTGCGAAAAAAAGCGTCTAAAGTATAATGAGTTAAGTCCAGAATTTCAAACACATAAGAACAAAAGTTCATTTCTTGATAGGTTTAAAGTTGTTGATGGAGATAATTACTCTCACGCTATACTTGCTCATATTGCTAAAGATGGACATCATTTTATACATCCAGATATAAACCAATTAAGATCCCTTACAGTTAGAGAAGCAGCACGAATACAATCATTCCCTGATAATTATAAGTTCGAAGGCTCAAGAACCGCACAATATACGCAAATTGGTAATGTTGTACCTCCACTCATGGCTAAGGGAATCGCAATTGAAATCGAAAAAATGCTCAAAGAGATTTTATGAAGGCTATCAATAAAGATAAAGACTATTTTAAAAAAATAAAGATAATCCGTACTGAACTTTTGATATGGGGAGAACAAAATCTCCGAAAATTTCCATGGAGAGAAACCTCTGATCCCTATAAAATTACCGTTGCTGAAGTGATGCTTCACAGAACAAAAGCTGATCAGGTAAAAGATGTTTACGAACAATTCATTCTTAAATATCCTGATTTTGAGTCAATTGTTAAGGCTGGTCGTGAAGCAGTTAAAGCTGATTTAAAATCCCTTGGACTATTCTGGCGTGCAGATTTACTTTACGATATGGCTGTCGAAGTTGTAGAAAAATATGGTGGAGAATTGCCTATGGACAGGGAAAAATTGATGGCAATGCCGGGAGTGGGAAATTATATCTCAGCAGCCATTCTATGTTTTGGCTATAACCTTCCTGAACCAGTACTCGATACAAATACTGTTCGTGTTCTTGGAAGAATTTTTGGGCTAAAAATTACTGATTCATCGAGGAGAAGCAAGCTTTTCTATGGAATTATGTATGATCTTGTTAATTTATGGGACCCCAGAACCGTCTCTTTTGCTTTAATTGATTTTGCAAACGCGATTTGCATTCCAGGAGAAAAACCCAGATGTGAAATTTGTAGTCTTAGAGACATCTGTATATATAATTCAGAACTGTAAATTCTTTAATTACGATTCTTAACACTTTTTTATTTGAATTCTTTTTTGAAGAGAGTTATTCAAAAATAAATATAAAATACTCATTTAGGACAATACGAATCTAGAGAAATAATTTCATCGAAAAATACTTAAACAAATTTTAGAATACTAACTTAGTATAATATTGTTGAATATTTAACAGATTACTTCTTTGATAATTATTTTTTATTGAATATTTATTGGACTATGCGGAGTGAGAATGTGCGGGAAAAATATATTGAAGAGTTGATAAAAGAAGTTTTAGGACCTAGAAATGGATCTGAGGAAACAATAATTGAAGCAGATCCTTATACAGAATACATCACTGGAGTTATTATTCCAAAGGATTGCAAACAAAGAGAACTTGGTCCAGAGTCGGAAATTCTCAATGTTGAGGGGGATGATAGGGGGGCAGAAGATACTGATTCACAGGAAAAAACATATTCAACACTCCCATCTGAACTTGATCCTCGTGTCAGATCTAAATCATTTGGAATATCTTTCTTAGTTAAGGGTAAAGATCCTTATTTGAAAGTCTGTGTAACTTGGGGAAGATATTTCAAAGAAGAACTTGTTTCCGAAAATTCTCATAGAATGGACGTGGCTGAAACAGAATTTTCTTGGAAACGAAAACCTTACTGTAAAATTTTTAATCTCAATACGTCTGGAGAATCCTATAACGAAATAACTGTTTACGAGGGAATAGACGGAAAAGTTGTATTGAATAGTAGGGGGATAAAGGTCAATAATTCACTCCATATTATGCTGAGTCTTATTAATGAGTTAAAGATCGGAGATTGTTATGGAGACAAAGTGATCGAATCGTCTCTTTATCAGCCTTCTATACGTGTCATTCTTGGAAATGGTTGCAAATTAGAGTCTATTGATTCAGAAGAAAACGATGAGCTTAACTTTATTTACAGAGAAAATCCTGTTCTAGCAAGAGGTCACATGTGTTCCTCTCTATGGAAGGATGTCGATTATCAAGACAAATTTGATATTAAAGTATTATGGCCAGACGGTATTCATTTTGATGAATGCCGTGAATTCATAACTTGTGATGTAAGAAGTGAATTTGTTCCTCTTTATCCAAATCCAGCGCCTCTTTTTGAATGGAAAAATTCTGAAATCTTAAGTTCCCCTGTTTTCTCAGCTTTAAAATTATCCGAAATGTGGGATGAAACGGAAATTAAAGGTTATTTCATACGTCATCGGTTAAGCACCAAATTCCCTCTCTTGTATAGGTTTTTATAATAATATCTTAATACCTGTTTCTCTATGTCTCCTTGTCCTCCCCCTACTCTGGAAGACTCTCTTCGGGAAATGTTTCCCGAAGAGTGGTTAAGGCAAACTGCAAAAGAAACTGGTCTTATAGTACGTGAACGTAAAATTGATCCTGTCATCATCTTCTGGGTTTTAACTCTCAGTTTTGGTGTCCGCTTGCAGCGTACACTTGCCAGTTTGAAACGAGAATATGAAACAGCATCCAGTAAAACCATAAGCGACAGCAGCTGGTACTATAGATTCACTCCAGAACTTGTGGAGTTTCTTCATCAATGTGTAATTCACGGCATAGAAGAACTTGCAAAAGAACCTGGTAAAAAACTTAGTAAGAAACTCGAAAACTTCCAGGATGTTCTCATTCAGGACAGCACAATTGTTCGTCTTCACTCTTCTTTAGCAGATAAGTTTCCAGCAGCAAGGACAAGAACAGTATCTGCAGGCATAAAAGTTGGAGTCATGGTAAGTGCAGTTGCTAACGGACCTAAAACAGTTGCTTTGTACTCTGAAAAAACAGCTGAGATAAAAACATTAAAAATAGGTCCCTGGATAAAAAACCGTATTCTTCTTGTTGATCTTGGTTTTTACAAAACTCAAATGTTTGCAAGGGTTGAGGAAAACGGAGGATATTTTGTTTCAAGAATAAGGAAAAATATGGATCCTATTCTTGTTTCTGTTGATGAGGGGCTTTCTAAGACAAAAAGCAAGGAGTTCGCGGGAAAACCTGTTAGTGAATGCATTAAGCAACTTTCTGGAAAAGATATTGATGCTGTTGTAAAAATATCATTCAAAAGAAGAGCATATAAAGGCAAACAAAAGAAGGATGAGATGCTTGTACGTCTTGTTGCAGTATATAATGATGAGGATGAAAAGCACCACATATATATCACAAATATTCAAAAAGATGTTTTGAATTCAAAAGACATTGCAAACTTATATGGAGCAAGATGGGACATAGAACTGCTGTTTAAGGAGTTAAAAAGCAAATACGCTCTTGACGTTCTTGAAACAAAGAATGTGCAGGTAATTGAAGCTCTAATCTGGACAGCAATATTGACACTAATCGTTAGCAGAAGAATTTATTCTCTTGTAAGAAACTCAACGACTCATCCTGAAAAAATGGCTAGATATACGCAGTTACGTTGGAGTACAATATTTGCAGAGAATGCATCAGATTTGTTGACAGTAATTCTGCATAGGTGTGGAATTCAAAGAACTTTTGAAACGATAATGAGTGTATATGAAAGTCAAGCATTAGATCCACATGTAAACAGAGAAAGGTTTAGAGATGAATGGTTTGAATAAAAATGAAAGAATTGGATTCAAAAAGAGTAGCAGAAGGGGGAAATAAATCCTTAACCGATGACCAATGCATGCGTCTTCGGTTAAGTGAGGAATCGTGACAAATTGCGCCAATTCCCTCAACATATATCAAATATTTAAATAAATAATGAGCTGAACCGGGTATCGATTTCATGTAAATCGGTCAAAATTTAAGGCTGGCTTCTAATGCAAAATCGATAGCTTTCAGGCAAGAAAATTCCTTAACCGATGACCAATGAAGGTCTATTATGTTTTCTTCGGATAGTGACTGGGAGTATAAAGAAAGTTCTCTTGTAGAATTAAATGCGACGAACTCTTCTTCTATCTGGAAAAATATGCTTGTGAAGGAAATTATAGAGAGTGAAGAGTCCGATACTGTTGATAATGTCCAGAGCAATAAATCCAGTTCTATAAATACCTCACAGGTTACTGAAAATGAGGAAAAAAGCAAGCAATCTCCTTGCTTTTTCTTCTTACATTTTTTGCCTGTACTTGGATGAACTGACAAGCGGTGTCGGTTCCTAGAGTATAGATAATAGGGATCTTATAACAGATTTGAACCTGAGCAAAAAAATAACTTTTTTCCGGTATCATCTATGAGGATTCTCAGGAGATTACTCAGCTTAATCTTCAACAAGTTCAATAGCATCTTCCGGGCAGGCTTCCACACACTGGTTGCATTCTATGCAATTTTCAGGGCGGACTACAACTGCCTTTTTTACTCGATCAATTTCCTCTATATCAAAAACGTCTGCAGGGCAAACTTCATAGCAGGCAAGAGCTCCGGTACATTTTTTATAGTCGATTACTGGGTGCATTTTCCCTCCACCTTATTCTTTCCATATTAAAAGTTCAATTTGCAGTGCTAATATTAATATCAATAGTGGTTTTGTCATTCCGCTTTTTTACTGAATTCCAAGTTTACAGTTTCTTTTACTGAATTTCAACGTCTATGGTCCTTTTTACTGAATTTCAACGTCTACGGTCTCTTTTATTGAATTTCAAGTTTACAATTTCTTTACTGAATTTCATCTACGGTCTCTTTTATTGAATTTCAACGTCTACAGTCTCTGAAGTTTCCCTGTAAGGCACTATGACAAACAGTTTTCCATCACAATACCTGGCGACCGCTTTTTGAGGAACAACTCCGCAGCAGAATGCATAAGTTCCGGCGTACTCGACCCCGGTCTCTTCTCTTTTCGCTCTTACGAAAAAGCCTTCCTCAACCATCTTTAGTTCAATATTCTCTTTCTTTACTCCAGGCAGATTGATCTGGATTTCAAGGTTTCCTTTGTCATCAGAACACGAAAGTACATCAGGAGACATCTTCACCATGGCCATACTACCCCTCCCAAATATTTATTTTCCCCGGCAAACTACATAAAACAACTAATTTCGTCCATCTATCGAGGAGTTTAGTGTAAGGCGTTAAGGCATCTGTGTTCAGAATCTCATTTTGGAATATAGATGCTTTGACATCAGATATTTGAATATTAGATGTTACGGCACAAGATTTGAATCTTAGATGCTATAATACTGGATATCAGAATCTTATATTTACGACATTAGATGCCGATTTTTATTCAAATTCTTGTTTCTAACCGCCACACAAACCCCAATAATAGAGTAAAAATCTCGATATTTATAATTTGTGAATCGATATATCGATTCACAGACCGTGTTATTCTAATTTTTGAAGGATAAAACAGACGTAACAAAGCTTTATTGCAGGATTCTTGAAGTAAAGATCTCCGAATTGGCAATTTTAGGGCTGGTAAATTTCTGTTACTTTATTTGCAATTGCATGGCCGTCATCCGGGATGTTCAGCTCCATAGCTCACGGTTTTTGTCAATGAAAGCACGTTGAGTCTCTTTTTTTGAGGAGGTGTATATCAGGGCTGCAGGATGGTAAAGTTTCAGGATTGTTCTTCCTTCGTGTTCCACAGGGACTCCCCATTCGAGTTTTCTTCCGGGGCAAAAGGACTTCTCGGCTGTATTACCAAGAAGAATTATGATTTTCGGGTTAAGCAGGATTATCTGAGAAAGCAAGAAGGGCTTACAGTACTCTATCTCGTTTGTACTGGGTCTTCGGTTTTCGGGCGGATGGCATTTGACAGTATTTGTTACCATCCAGTCTTCTTCGGAAAGCCCCATGTACTCGATCATTTTATCCAGTTTTTTTCCTGCCCTGCCGTAGAAAGGAATCCCGGTTTCATTTTCGCTTTTCCCGGGGGCTTCTCCTATGAAGAAAACTTTTGGATTACAGGACCCTTTTCCTATGACTCTTTTGATTGCACTTTTATGGAGAGGACATCGGGTGCATTTAATTATCTCCTTTGCAACAGTTTCGTATCCGGCTTCCACCATCATTCTTATTCTTTCTTCAAAATCTCTACGGTTATCCTTTTCATATGTCGTCGCCTTCGACCTCCTTTAATATTTTTTTCTGTAATCCGATATATTATTAAATTGTGGCCAGTTTTTAATTCTGGCTTTTATATAAAATTCGTAATCCATTTCATGAGACCTACACACAAACAAACTTATTTATGGAAAAAATTCCATGACAAACATAACCATTATTCAATAATAAAAAAATTCTCTAAAATTTGCTGTTAAATTTTATTTTTATAATATATATAAAAATCTCATTCACAAAGGTGCGCTGAGGTATGACTTCTAGAGACTTTCTTACAATCGATGATTTTGACACACGCGGAAAGACAATTCTTGTAAGGGTTGACCTGAACTCCCCTATGGATCCACAGGGTAATATTCTGGATGATATGCGGATCCGAAGCCATATTGCCACCTTGAAGGATCTTGAGGACGCAAAAGTTGTTTTGCTTGCACACCAGAGCAGGCCCGGAAAAAAAGACTTTACTACAATGAAGCCTCATGCCAATCTGATGTCCAAATATCTGGGAAAGCAGGTTCTTTATGTAGATGATATCTTTGGAACTTATGCAAAGACCAGGATTGCTTCTATGGAAAATGGAGATGTCATCCTGCTTGAAAATGTAAGGTTCTATTCCGAAGAAAGCCTCGAAAGAACCCCAGCAGAACAGGCAAAAACCTATCCGGTTAAAAAACTGGCACCTTTTGTGGATATCTTCCTTAATGACGCCTTTGCCGTATCTCACAGGTCTCAACTTTCCGTAGTCGGATTTACAGAGGTTCTCCCTACCGGAGCCGGAAGGGTCATGGAAAAGGAGCTCACTTCTCTGGATCGAGGGATCAAAGGAGGGGAACGGCCGACGATTTTCGTGCTCGGAGGAGCAAAAGTCGATGATTCACTTCATGTGGCGGAAAATGTGCTTGCAAATGGAGGGGCTGACCGGGTACTCCTGACCGGAGTAGTAGCAAATGTGGCACTTGCGGCATCCGGTATAGATATCGGGAAAGTAAATCTGGACTTCATCAAATCCCAGGGCTACGAAGACCAGATCGAAAAAGCAAAAGGTATACTTGCCAAATTCAAAGATAAAGTTGGCCTTCCCAGGGACGTTGCTTTAAACGATAACAAGAAGCGGGTCGAATTGCCTGTTTCGGAACTTAATTCTGATTCTCTCCCTATAAACGATATTGGGCTTGAAACCATTGTGGACTTTACCAGTGAAATAGAAAGTGCAAAAACTGTTATCTTAAACGGCCCTGCAGGGATTTCCGAAGTTACTGAGTTTGCTCTTGGAACGCACGAGATTATAAAAGCTGCTACTAAGTCCGAGTTTTCAATCATTGGCGGTGGACATATTTCGGCAGAAGTCGAGCATCTTGGGCTTGCACACCGTTTCTCTCACATCAGTACAGGTGGTGGGGCATTAATTGATTATCTCTCAGGAGTAAAGCTTCCTGGTGTAGAGGCTCTGAAGGCTGCAGCTAAAAGATATGAGGAAGCTAAGAAAATCTAATTGTCCTGTTTCCTGCAAGTTCTGACATCTGTGAAAATAAGCTTTCTATTGGGAGTTCCTTCTTGGAGTTCCCTTCTTGGAGTTCCCTTTTGGGAATTTCCTTCTGCCAAACTCCCTGGCTTTTCTTTTTTAAAACAATCCTTTTCATCTTCCGGCTTCTTAAAAGTGAAGTTCCGGAAATATACTTTTACCATCTTCGATAAACATACTGTTATACTAGCTTCCACGTAAATATTATCATACTAACCTTAGGTAGATGCATATCTGGCATTTGCAGTCAGTACTGGCAATGCTGGTAACACTTACTGTTAGTACTGATAATGGTGGAATACTTACTGTTAGTACTGGTAATGATGGTAATAATCACATCTAATACTGGTTAAGAGTTACAGGCAAGAATTCAATAAAATTGAGGTGTTGGTTCAAATATGCTTACAGACGTTGAAGGCAGGGCTGCAGTCAAACTTGCAAGGAAAACGATCGAATTGTTCCTATCGGAAGAAAAGCTTCCTGAACCTCAGGAACTGGGTTTTGAGCTTTCGCCGGTTTTCGGAGAGAAAAGGGGGGTTTTTGTCACACTTACTGAAAGCGGGCGTCTGAGGGGTTGTATAGGGCATCCGTTTCCGGATTCAAGGCTTGAGGATGCAATTATGGATTCTGCAATTTCTGCGGCAACCCAGGACCCGCGTTTTCCTCCGGTGAGAGAAGATGAGCTTGATAAGGTAGTTGTTGAGGTAACAATTCTTACCCCGCCTGAAAAGATTAATGCTCCTGCAGAAGAGCTTCCTGAGCACATAAAAATCGGAAAGCATGGACTTATTGTAAAGCAGGGATACTGTCAGGGACTTTTGCTTCCTCAGGTCGCCCCTGAGTATAATATGGATTCTATCGAGTTTCTGGGTCATACCTGCCTGAAAGCCGGCCTTTTGCCTGACGCCTGGCTCAAAGGAGCCGAAGTCTCCTGTTTCGAAGGGCAGATTTTCAAGGAAAAAGAACCATGTGGCGAGGTCATTGAGGAAAATCTTTCAGGTGAATGAGAACTCTTGCGGTTCCCTGGATTTCTTAAAACGTTTTAAATTCTTACACAGCTTTCAGAGCCTTATGAGTCGGGAAACAATATGCTCCAAAGCTAAAACATGAATCGTAAGATTATGTTTTTTGTGAAGGAATATACAGGAAGCAAATAAACGGGAAATTAGTAAACAGGAAATGAATAAACAGGAAATTAGTAAACAGAAAATGCAGAAAATGAATAAAACTATAATCTCGAATTTCTGTTTTACTGCGGGCAGCCTGCAGGCTTTCAGAGTCCGATTCCTGAGCCTGTCCGCAGGTGATTTATGGAGCTTGAGAGTTTTTCAGGCTGAAATCAAGTTGAAATCCAGCTTATTCGGATTGTGGTAGATTGTGGTATTGTGGTATCGTGGTATTGAGTATTCTTATCCTGAGTGCCGGTTTATTCAATCTCGATTTTCTTTCCAGCTACGGGTTTTGTTTTAGGTAGAGTGACAGTTAAGACTCCGTTTTTGAGCTGTGCAGTTGCTCCTTCTTCAGTTACGCCGTCGGGAAGAGGAATCTCACGGTAATAGCGCATGAAAGACCGCTCTTTTCTGAGGTAACCTTCTTTTTCAGCCTCTTCTTCTTTTCCTTTCCCTGCACTGATTACCAGAACATTATCCTTTAGATTAAGTTCAACATCTTCCCTGTCAACCCCGGGCAAGTCGGTTGTCACAACTACCTTCTCTTCTTCTTCCATAACATCAGTTAGCGGAGAGAAAGCTTCGTTTCCGAACCGGCTTTCCAGTGCAGGAAAAGTCTTGAACATATGTTCCATATAGTTCTGCATTCTTCTGACCTCGTCAAATGGGTCCCAGCTATACATGTCACGGTCTGTTCTTTTCATTGGAAATTTCATTGCAGATTCCTCCTTACTCAATTCCAGGCTTCCTTAATCGCAAGCTTTCCCGATTTCAGACTTTCCGGATTTCAGGATTGCTTTTCTTTCAGTTTTCCTGGTTTTACTTGTTTTTACAGTGGTTTTGATCTGTAAATTTAGTCCAGAACAGTTATTATCCATCTCTCCAGAGAACAGCCTGAATGGCGGGAAAGAAATAACGGCGGAGGTCCGTTTTTAGCTCACCCGTTTTTTACAGGCACGATAATGAGAGTTCAAGACTCCCATACTTTTTTAGGAGGTAAGGACAAGTCCGTTTTTTGAAGGCGGTACAGGTTCGTCTTCGGTCTGTTCGCAGATATCTATTACGTAACTGAGAGATAGCACTTACAGTTCTTGTTTAATTGTTCTGTAAGGGGGGTATTATTCCCAAGTTACTATCCTATAGATAGTATTCTTAGTATTTATAATTTTTGGATGTTGTGGGTTTAATATTTATAAAATCAGGAATTTTTCAGGAAAAATTGTAAAATTTTCGGGCAAAAAATAGTCTAAAGCAAAGGAGGCTGGAAAAATTTTTTAGTTCAGTGTATATCGAAATCCAACTAAATGACAATCTCTACCAGAAAATCTCTATCCAGTGAAGAAAAACAAGAAACTTACGCTGCTGAACTTCCCGCATCCCTGCAAAGAAGATTAGCATTTATAATAACTCATAAAACTCATCGACTCAAAAAGGCCGGCAAAAAGAACTGACTTGTCTCCAATGGCTATTCGCCAGTTATTGAATAAAAAAGCCAGTAAAATCCGAATAAACCATAATTCAAATGAAGAACAATATTCTCAACAGGGTAATTTTCATGAAAACTATAAATGCGTTATTCAAAGAATTTCTTGACGAGCAGCGCCAGTGCCTGGATCCGGATACGCATATCGATTATGCAGATGTGATTGACCTCTTTGTAGAGTTTCTTAACCGATCCGCTCACCTTTACCTTAGCCAAAGGGATGCAGACCGTTTCAAGGCCCTGCGCAATGAAGAAAACAAGAAGTACTGTGAGGTCTTCAGTCCAGGATACATAGAAAATTCCGAAGTTGAAGGATTCCTTAGTTATTATATGATCTGGAATGTGTATTTAGACGTGGATTTTTTGAAGACCTCCATACAAGTCATACATGACCTGGTTAAATGGATGCACAGAAATGGCTACATGAATGATGAAGTTTATGAAGAAACCGAAAAAGATATCCAGGAACTCAAGGTTGATGTTCCTGCAGCCAAAGAACTTGCTCTTCTCCTCTTCGAGTATATCGAATCTCAACCCTTATATAGACATACCAAAAGTCTTTCAAGCTATTTCGAGATAGAAAAAATCAAACCCGGCAGACTCTGGTTATATGAATATTATACATTAGGTCAGACTATAGGTCCCGTAATTGTTTCTGAGGAAATCAGTTCAAAAGCTAAAGTCGGCTGGACTGTTTATCTTACTGTAGGAAAAAGCGGCAATATCTGGAATCCCATAAGTGGAGGGGTTGTTTATCCCCGTTTTTCAGGGGAACTTTGAAGTTTTTGAAATCAACTGGCGATTTAAGAGTTACACAACTACATGGATTTAGGAAGACCATGACAACTATCGAAAAAGCATTAGAAGAGTTCCTGAACAAACAGGAACAGTGTCTGAAAACAAAGACATTCGAAGAGTATGAAGATGTCATATATTTTTTCGAGTATTATCTCCACGGTTTCGCTTACGTAAATCTTAACAGAGAGGATCACAAATACTACGATGATCTTTATCATAAAGGAAAAGGATACTGCGAAATTTTCGGGACGGACCACATCCATGCCATTGAAATAAGATATTTCTTCGAAGATTTCATCACAAGGAAAGGGCCAAAAACCAAAACTTTCATGGCAACCGCTGGAAAAGTTATGCAAAAACTGATAAAATGGATGCACGAAAAAGGATACATGGCTGACGAAGAATATATTGAAAGTGAGTGTGTTATTAAGGAATTAAGGGATGAACTTTGAGATAGAAATTTCTACTTTAATATATTTTTTCTGCTGGAGGCGCAGGCAAGTATTTTGAAAAACTTGTTAAATCAGCGGAGTCAGCAAAAAGAATAGATTCGAATTAAAATCCGGCAGACGACTTTGAAGAAAAGTTTTTTTGGAATAACGAAAAACCATATTAGCTGTCTTTAACGTGTCTTGTCACGCTCGACGAAGGAGAGCGGCCATTCCGCGAAATTACAAAACGAAATATTCACTAAAATAATAGTTACGAAATAGGCACAAACGAAAAAAGGAGAGTAAAATCCTTTACTCAAGGAATCCGTTGATTCCAGCGGCGCTTGACACCAAATTTTTGATTAGTTGCATATCTTCATCAGACAAAGGCTCTTTATATAATTCATTTACCACCCAGAGTCCACTCTTACTTATTTTCTCTTTAGGGGAAAACAAACCCAGCCAGTCAGATGAAGGCCTGCATTCACCACACAGGGAAATTGTGGAGATAATTTTTGATTCTAGTTCAAGCCTTTTTTCCTTATCTTCAACTTCAATTGCAACAAAGCTGAAATTTGCCTGGATATACTGGCTTACTCTCTTCTCTATTTCTTTCTGTTTCTCTTTCTGTTTCTCAAAATCAATCAAGGCTAAATATTTTTCTTTTGCTTCTCTGCTGGTTAAATCTATTTCCCACTGATTAAGAAAAGGGTCTTTATCCCTATTCAGTAAAGCCCTCCCGATATTCTTCCTGAAAATGCTTCGATCCTTATTTTCATTAATGAAATGCTGCTTAAGCCGTGATCTTAACTGATTTTTTCCTGTATGAGTCCCTATGCGAACAATTCTATCAATATTGTGGGCAGTTTCTCCTTTTTCAAACAAAATATAGATACCATTGCGAGGGATTTTCCTCTCATCAAATGGGAAACTTATCCTTTCCAAATTATTAAACCATTGATGCAGTTGTTTGCATTTTTCACTCATTTGAACATCTCATTTTAAGGTACTGGAGCTGTTCTCCGATTTTCAGTCCCTCAAGAGGGATCTGGTAATTTAAAATTTGGGGCAGTAAATATTTTCTATATTTTTCGCCCACAAGGAAAACGAATTCATCTTCTTTCATGTCGGCTTCTTTTTTTATTTGACCTATTACACAATCTGCCCATTTCCTGATTTCTTTAGATGGCATATTGCTCAAAGTTTTGTCATAAGGCTCAATCTTCTTTTCCAGATCTACCAGGCCATATTTTGCAGAAAGAATGAATATTTTGTCCGGACTCAAAGATCTTGCATATTTAAGGTTGTATTTGAAAAGCGTACTGATGTACAGCTCTTTTGCCTTTGCTTTATAAGGCAATTTTTTACTCACACAAGATATCAAAACAATTTTTGCCATTTTATCATTCAACTCTGATTTTCCCTGATATGAGTTTTGGAAGACGGGAGTTGCGTACTTGAGAAAGATTATTAAACTCAATACTATTTAAAAATATTTTATTTACTATTGGCCCGCCAATTATATTGAATTTTTTAATAATATCTTTATTTGGAAGCGCTACAAACATATTCCTCAGGTCTTTCGATGTAACGTGTTCCAAGCCCGTTGTTTGTTTATTTCTTGCGATTTCTATAAAGATTCTTTTGAAATATTTAAGCAAGAAAAACACAAATTTTATTAATCAGGGTGATTTTTGCATTTCATTTTTGGCAGGCTGGCATTTAGTTCGCTGTTTCTTCTTTTATGATATTATTGGAAAGACCGCTCTCCTTCGTCGAGCGTAACAATTTTGCTTTTTTTGCTTTTAACGGCTTTTTCCTCAACTTTCTCAGTGGGTTCTTCAAGGAGGAGTTTTGTTATAATGTCGATGTTTTTTGTCATCTCTTCTCGTATTTCGTCAGGGAAATCTTCTAAATTTTCAGCAACTTTCAGAGTTTTCTCAAAATAGGATATTGCAAGAGCAGGGTCACTGTTAAGGTAGGCAGACCCAACAATAAAATGCAGAGGGAAAAAGTCTTCGTGTTTCTCATTGAACTTTTTGTAAAATTCCTGGATTTTTTCAAACTCCTCTTTGTCCGCGAGTTCTAAAACATAAGTCTGGACAAGTTCTATATAATCAGGGCCTTTGTCCATCAGGAAATCGAATTTTTCTTCATCTGTCATTAAAAAGAAACCGGTTTCAAGACTATCTGCCACACTGTCCGTATCGTAAAAATCGTTTAACTCTAAACCTTCTAATAAGCCTTCTTCTTCGAAGAAGTTCTTCGCGTCTCTTTTCATGAGGAGCATTTCAGCCTGGACATTGGTCAGGCCCATTTTGTCAGTAAGCTTTTTGAAATCCTTTTCGTATTTTTCCTCTTCCTCTTTTGAAAACACGCCCTGGATGTACGTGATCCATTTTACATAGGCCTGTTTATCCTCAACCCATGACCATTTGTCAATGATCCACAGGACATAGTCAAATACAAGGGTGAACTCGTGATTGGTAAGAGGTTTTTCCTCAAGGGGCTCAATCAGGTTTTCTACAATTTCTCTTTCAAGGTTCTTTTTGAAGAAAATAATAGGCTTATTGCGGTTCAGTTTTATATTCATTAATGCCGAAATTACATCTTCGTCTTTTACCTTCCGGTTCTCTTCGTAGTAATACCTGACAATTGAAAACTCTATTTCGCTTAGATACTCTCTATATTCGTATTCGTCCTCATAAATGCTTTTTATTTCCTTTACTTCCGGTGTATCCGGCAAGAGCAATTCGGACAAAGAGAACTCATTCTCAACAATTGTATTGTTTTCATCAGGACTCATTAATAATATTCTCCGTTTGTTAATTCGTATTGATTTTCAGACTGGGATGGATGAATACAAGCTTAATTACCCGATTATTTTTTCGAACCTTTGCCCCTGCTTTTTTTGACGGAATTCCTTTTATCCACAGGCGTAGACTGCTTTTCTTCTGACAGATAAGCTTCCAGTGCGAGGATATCAAGCTTCAAATCTTGTAGAATTTCTTCAGGTACATCATCCCCCATTTCTGCTACTTTCAAAGTCTGTTCAAAATAGAACTTCGCAAGGGACGGGTCCCTGTCCAGGTAGATGGTCCCCATCATAAAATGGAGAGGCAAAAAGTCTTCATCTTTTTCAATGATCTTGTTATATAACTCCTGGATTTTTTCAAATTTTTCTTGACTTACAAGTTCATTGATATAGGATTCCACAAGGATAAAGTAATCCGATCCGTTCTCAATAAGGAATTCTAATTTTTCGACATCGTTCATCGAGTTAAATCTGGTTTTCAACTCTGATGGCGTGGCTCCTTTTTTGAAAGAATCGTATCCCCTTTTCTTCAAAAGCAAAAGACTTATCTCTTCGTCGGAAAGGTCCAATTTACTGGCAAATATAGCGACATTCTTTACGTATTCTTCCTCTTCCTCTTCCGTAAAAGAACTAAGTGCATATGTCAGCCACTTCACATAAGCCTGTTCATCATCCAGAAAGGACCTGTTACCAGTAGCATTTAAAACGTAGTCAAGTACCAGTTTGAACTCATGGTGGGTTATTGGCTTTTGATAAAAAATTTCAAGCAGGTTTCTCACGATTGAGAGTTCCAGAGGATGTTCAAAAAAAGAAACGTTTTTACCACAGTTATTTTTTATATTTTTTAAAAGTAATATGACGTCTTTATCCTTTATTTTTCGGTCAACTTCATGGTAATAATGTGCAATTGAATATTCGATACTTATCAGATAATCGATGTACTTGTGTTCTTCACCAAGAAGGCTTTCTAAGTTCTTTACTTCAGGCGTGTCAGGGTTGAGAAAATCTGACAATGAGGTTTTACTCTCGTCAATTAATACATCTTCTTCAGAAACCATAATCAACAATCCTACTTTTTCACATGTGTTTTCTTATGTGTTTTTGTTTTTTGTGTTTGCAACCGAATACTCTATAACACTCATTACTCTATAACACCCATATACTTGCTGTATTCAGGTTCCCAGTATTGTACGCTCTTGATTTCCAGTGTTGCCGGGTAGTTTCGGGCTGGAACTTTCTTTTTTTGCCTGCTAATGGCGGCCGGTTATACTTTGAATTATATCTATTCTAAAGGCTTGCAAAAAAGCCGCGCAGGGCAAGATTCAAAACAAAAAATTTTCCGGCGGTTCGACTTTCAGGATAAGATGCCAAACCAGTCTGTCTCCTCTATCAGGATCTTCATCAGGACCTTTATCGGGACCTTCATTCCCATTCCATCAAAATCTGCACGCAATCCGTATACTCATCAACTTCTTCACCAGCTGCTACAAACCCACACTTTTCATAAAAGTGAAGGGCACTCTCGTTTTCCCTGTAAACTTTGAGAGAGAGCCTTCCTTTCAGGATTTTTGCATATTCTAAAAGAGCTCTGCCAATTCCTCTACCCTGCATTTCCGGCGCTACGAAAAGGGCGCAGACGTGTTCCCCAACAAGGGAGATAAATCCTGCAATCTTTCCTTTTTCCTCAAAAACAAAGTTTTCGGCGAGTGGAAGGTACTTTTCCTTCATTGCGTTCTTTTGCGAAGCCCAGAACGAGGCAGGGATAAAGAAATGGGCAATAACTGAGGCTTCGTACCAGATCTTTACCATCTCTTCAAGATCGGTTTTCCTGTAGCTTCTAATCAATTCATCAACGTTCCTTTATATTTTGGAGCAATTCATCGACTTCTCTTTATATTGGCCAATTCATTGATTTTTCTTATTCCCGGATCAACTTGCCGGTTTCCTGTAATTTCTAATATTTATGCTTTTTCCTGTAATTGAAGATTATTTTACCGGATTTCTATTCGTTAAGGTTTCTTTTACCTATGTAAAGTTAACAAATGCTTTCATAAACCCGGTACTCTAAGCTGAAAGTCCTTGAAAATTCCTGAAAATCCCTAAAAATTCCTGAGCGTAATAACTGTGTATAAAAAATTATGGGAGGCACAAGTTATATATATAGTAAAAGTAGTCTAAAAAATGCCAGACCGAAAGAGCTTCGGCCTGAAAAAAAGCTTTCACAAAAATAGGTCCGAATCAAAAAGAAAAAGTCGGAAAAACTTACTATTATTTCACTCCACTGACTCGATTTGGTGGATCAAGTCACTGGTGTATTTTTCGGAGAACTCCACCTGTGGACTGAATGGCACGATCTTTACCAGCTTCCCATATCTGGAGACGTACATATCAGGCCCATGTGAAGTTTTTACTTTTCTAAAACTATAGCCGTTCACAAAGGTCACTATTTTAACCTCCACTAGTTACTATGTCAGGCATACTATATTAAAATTTTTTTACTTAATAATCGTTATAGATTCTAGCTTCTGCAATTGATCTTTTCTCAACTAATTTCAATTTGATGTAATTACCTATTTAATTAAGAAGAGGAGGTTTTACCACTTCATTATTAAAGAGGTCATCTTTATAACCCCTCTTCGTTCTCTTTGTCTTCGCCCACGGATAATCGTGTTTTCAAGCCGATAGACTCTTCAAGAGCTTATTTGCTGATTTACGGGAAGAAAACTGGCTTCAGGGGGATTTTGAGGAATATTCATGCAGAGAGCCGGTAAAAAACAAAAGCTTTTTTTTCGAATTGTGCATGTATATCGGAGATGAGCACCAATCCAACTTCAACTACGAACGATGAAAGCAAGATCGATGAAAGCAAGATCGATGAAAGCAAGATCGATGAAAGCAAGATCAATAAAGGCAGAGTGGTTGTTTCATGGACCGGAGGAAAGGACGGTTGCTTCGCATGTTACAGGGCAATCTCGAAAGGTTTTGAGGTCTCCCACCTTCTGAACTTCAGGGAAATTCAGAGGCGTGGTTCCCATGACATCAGTTCTGACCTGGTTTATGCACAGTCTGAGGCGCTTGGAATTCCTCTTATCCATAAAGACTTTGTTTCATATGAACAGGAGTTCAAAAAAGTAGTCCGTAATTTAAGAGATAGCGGGGAGAAAATAGATGGGGCTGTTTTCGGGCATATTGCCACGCACAAAAACCTCGTAGACAGGATATGCGGGGAACTGGGCCTCGAGTTAATAATGCCTCTCTGGCAGAGGAATTCCGAACAGATCATAAATGACCTAATAGATTCTGGGTTTGAGGTGATCCTGCTCAGCGTCAAAGCCGATTTGCTGGGGAAAGAGTGGCTGGGACGAAAGATCGATGAAAATTTCATACACGACCTGAAAAAGCACAATCCTTCAATCGACCCCTGCGGCGAAAACGGGGAATTTCATACCTTTGTTACTGACGGCCCGTTGTTCAAAAACAAAATAAAGGTCACGGAGAGTGAAATAGTCTTAAGGGGAGGTTATTGGTTCCTGGAGATCTCAAAGTTCGAGGCCGAGAAAAAATAAGCCTGCATATTAGACTTTCAAAGCCTGCATATAGACTTTCAAAGCCTGCACATTTTGCTTCATCTTTTATCACGCCTATTTTACTTTGGGTCCTACCTTTTTTGCTCGTGTTGCATATCCTTCAAACCGCAAAAATAGAGCTAATCTAAGGAAAACGATAGTTGGTCGTATCCCCAGGTTATTGAACCGTAACTCTAAAAGTTAGTAGTTCCTTTAAACTCCATATTTGGAGCGGTGGCGCGAACATACCCATGCAAGCAATGAAGTGCGCCAGCATAAATTTGATTTCCTGAATGTTATCTGTGATTTTGTCTTCAAGATTAAATTCTGGTGAACGGAAAAAGTAGTTCGGGTCAAAAGTAGCTCCGGGCAAAGAAAAATTGGGACCAAAAATAGTTCGGAACCAAAAATTTAGAGAACAGAAACAGTTAGAAGCCAGTACTAGTTACCGGAATTTCTCTATTATTTTCAGCAGTTCGTCTTCATCCTTTGCAAGGGAGACTATAGCCATCTCTACCATAAGGTTAACAATCCCGTCAGAGAGAGACCTAAAATCGGTTCGAATCCCGATAACAGGCTTTTCCTTTGCATAAGCGTAGCCTATCTCCCAGGCAGTTCCTGAGTCTACATCCACACCATCGAGGACTGCAACTACAATGTCAGAACCGTCCACACCTTCTACACATTTATTGAAAATACACTCCTGGTTCAGTTTTTCGCGTTCGTCTATGGTATCTTCTGCGTCTTCCTGGGGCAAAAAAACCGAAAAGCCTTTACTGAGCAGCAAATCCCTCAATCTACGGTTATAATTGAGTTCTGCATGGCTGAAAAGGGGGCCTGCAAGATAGATTGTCTTCTTCCTGTTCATGATTTTTTTCTTCCTGACACTTAAGAGGGTATATCGCAAATTTTCCTATAGTAAGAGAGTCTCCAAAGATAAAATCATTTACCTGTGAACTTCCAATTTCCGGCGCTAAATGCCTTAGCAATTTTCATCTAGAATATACTTATATATTAAAAAATTTAAATCTTACTGATTTAAAATTATATGAGTCGTTCTCTCTAGAATTATGAACGAAAACCTGCACAATTATCTTATGAGGTTCCGTTATAAGACTTCCTTATGATTAGCGGCTTCTATCTGGATGTCCTGGGCAGGGACAAGTAAACTTATGATCCTTTACGAAAGTAGACAATCAGCAGTAGGTTTGGAATCCAGGCAGAAGCTTTCATGAAAAATTCTCGATTATCAAAGCAGATTCCACTTGAGATCTGTTTATGAAGAAGTATATCTAACTCAACATGTCTAACTCACTTTGTAATTCGATTACGAAAGCTCATATCTAATTTCCTTTATAATCGGGTTATGAAAAGAATATCTACTGATATTGGTTACAAGCTGATATCTCCTTTGAAAAACTGTATTCAAGAAGAAAAAGATATGGCTCTGCAGCCTGAGCCAGCTTTTCGAGCAGACCTCGTGACATCGATTAATGACAGAAACAGATTTTATATTTGATTTTTCCAATAACAAATTTAATTATCTTGTATTAGTATTACACAGGCAGTGACACTTATGATCAAGGCTGGAATAATAGGAGCTTCGGGATATACGGGAGGAGAACTCCTGCGCTTGCTCGTTAACCACCCAAATGTTAAGCTGGAGCTGGCAACTTCTCGAAGCCTTGCAGGGAAGCCCGTAACGAGCACTCACAGGCATCTTGAAGGTTTTCTCGACCTGAAGTATGAAAATCCTGATTCTGAAGATATCAGGGAGCGCTGTGATGTAGTCTTTCTTGCAGTACCTCACGGATCTGCCATGAACTATGTACCTGAACTGCTTGATGGGAACACTAAGGTTGTTGACCTTAGCGCAGACTATAGGCTTGAAACCTCGGAATTTGAGAAAATCTATGGGATAAAGCATAGCGACCCGAGGAATGCCGTTTACGGGCTTGTAGAGCTCCACCCTGAAGTCGCAGGAGAGAACTTCGTGGCAAACCCGGGATGTTTTCCTACAGGTGCAACCCTTGCAGCAGCCCCGCTTGCAGCAGCTGGACTTATCGATATTGCGGTTTTTGATTCCAAGACAGGAATCTCAGGAGCTGGCATCTCGCCTACTCAAAACTCACATTATCCAAACCTGGCGGAAAATATCATCCCATACAAACTTACAGCCCACAGGCACAGGGCTGAAATTGTCCAGGAACTGACAGGGCTTGAAGGAAAGCTCAGGAACATCAATTTCACTCCCCACGTAATTCCATCTATCAGGGGGATCTTTACAACTGCTCACCTCTTTACAAAGGAATCTCTCTCCACGGACGACTTAAAGACAATTTACGAGGAATTTTACAGGGATAGGCCTTTTATAAGGTTCCCTTCAGGAGTTCCTTCTTTAACCGCAGTCAGAGGTTCTAACTTTTGCGATATAAGCTTTGAAGCAGATAAGGAAAATAACAGGGTTGTTGTCCTCTCAGCAATCGATAACCTGGTCAAAGGCGCATCAGGGCAGGCTATCCAGAATATGAACCTCATGTTCGGGCTGGATGAGACGTGTGGGCTCTGGATGCCTGCTGCGGCTCCGTAAGCGTAACCAAAGCAAGAAAATATAACTGGTGACGGATTAAATTAAAGAATAAAATTTGTCTCAAGGGGTATAGTCAGATGAAGGTAAAAGATGTCATGAATCCGAACGTTGTTTTCTGCAAGCCTGATGATACAGTCCGGGAAGCGGCAAGAGTCCTGAAGGAAAACAATGTAAGTGGAGCACCTGTCCTTGAAGGTGAAGAGCTTGTGGGAATCATAAGTGAAGCGGACCTGCTAAAACTGTTGATACTCCCCGAAAAGGGGGAACTCTGGCTTCCAAGTCCCTTTGAGGTTATAGAGGTTCCTATCAGGGAACTCCTTGGATGGGAGGAAACAAAGAAGATGCTCTCTGATGTGGGTTCCACAAAGATAGAAGAGATTATGATAAGGGATGTGCACACGATCTCTTCCGAGGCATCTATTGAAGAGGCATCCGAGCATATGATAAGGCACAGGATCAACAGGCTTCCTGTAACTGAGGACAACCGCGTGGTGGGGATCATTACGCGCGGCGATATTATTGAAGGTCTTGCAAAGCTCTGAGGAAAAAGGAGAGTCTTTCATGAAGGAAATCGAAGGTGGAATCTGTGCAGTAAAGGGCGTATCTGCAAACGGGATTAAAGCCGGAAAATTGGGATTGACTGTCATTCTTGCAGAGGGGCCTGCAGCAGGCGTTTTTACAAAAAATAAGGTCACAGCAGCTCCGGTTACCCTTAGTAAAGGAGTAATCGATACTCATCACCGTCTTTCGGGAGTAATTGTAAATAGCGGAAACGCTAACGCCTTTACAGGTGATGACGGCTTTCTGGATGCTATGGAAATGGCAACCGTACTTGCCCAGAAGCTTGGTCTTGAGGCTGACACGGTTGCAGTTGCTTCGACAGGGGTAATTGGCAGAAGGCTTGATGTCTCCTTAATCACGGAGCATCTTCCTGAAGTCCTCAAGGGGCTGGGCAGTTCTCCTGAGTGTAGCCGTGAAGCTGCAAAAGCAATGATGACCACGGATAGGGTTGTAAAAGAAGTAGCTATTGAGATGGACTGCGGGATCAGGATAGGTGCCATTGCCAAAGGTTCGGGGATGATCGAGCCCAATATGGGAACTATGCTCTGTTTTGCATATACCGATGCGAAAGTGCCTGCCGATGTTCTGGATGCTGCTCTCAGAATAGCAGTGGATAAAACATTCAATATGGTTGTGGTGGACGGGGATACAAGCACGAACGACATGGTACTCCTTACTTCCACCTGCAAGTCTGGAGTCAAGCCCTGTATGGATTGTCTGGATGACTTTGAGGACGGGCTGATTTACGTCTTCACCGAGCTTGCAAAGAAAATGGCAAAAGACGGAGAAGGCGCTACAAAACTTATTGAAGCCAGGGTAGTTGGCGCAAAAACGCACGAGGACGCTAAACTTGTTGCAAAGGCAATTGTACGTTCTCCTCTGGTTAAGTCCGCAATTTTCGGAAAGGATCCAAACTGGGGAAGGGTTGTAGCCGCTGCAGGCTACTCAGGTGCCGAACTTGAACAGGAAATGCTTTCTCTCTCTTTCTCAGGAGGAGGAGAAGAGGTTGAACTTGTAAATTCCGGCGAGATTTCCAGTTCTTCGGATCTCGAGCTTTTGAAACAAATAATGGCAAATGAAGAAATTGTCATTACCCTTAACCTTAATTTGGGAGAGGAACAGGCAACAGCCTGGGGTTGCGACCTGACCTATGACTATGTCAGGATTAACGCCGAATATACGACTTGATGATGAAACATAGTAATGCAAGTGTTGAACACAGGCTTAACGCCAGTATATGACTTACTGCAGTACAGGACCGAAAAAATAGGACTGATACAGGACTGAAAATACAGGACTGAAAAAACCGGCTTGAAAAAGCAGGACTGAAAATACAGGACTGACTACAGGATTGATATACAGGCTGAAAAACAGGTAGAAGGAAATAAAAAATGTAAACAAGATTAATTCGAAATATAAATGAAATTACTTCGGAAAAAATCCTGGTTTCTCTTAATCCCTGAAAATTATTTCAGGTTTATATCTATATTTCCAGGGGGTTTGTTAAATGGATATACAAGAATGGGAACAACGCTACAAAGACGCTTTTTATAATGTCAAAAAAGCTCTTCCTTATCTGGAAGGCATGTTTGTAGCTTACAACAGTAATATCGATGCTATCAAGCACCTTACAGACAAAGAACTGTCTATGCTTATGGGGCTTTTTAACGAGGCTGAGATTCAGGCAAGAGTTGAAACATACCCGAGAGAAATAAAAGAGCCTCTTGATTTTATGGCTCGCCTGCTGATTTCTATGCGAGAGGGCAAAGCCGCTGAAATTCCGACTCATACCTCGGATACTCATGAATGGCTGAAAGAGCACCTGGGTTTTGACTATGCACGCATGGGCGGCCAGGCAGGAATAATTTCCAATCTTCTTGCTCGCCTTGGGATAAAAAAAGTGGTGGCGTATATTCCCTGGCTTTCCGAAGAACAGGCAGAATATTTTGTGGCTTCTAACAATCTTCTGCACCCTAAAGTAGAAGATGGAAATGTCGTACTTAAACCCCCGCGGGAAGCCTTCAAACCCGGAATTGAATCAAAAGTCAACTGGATCTTTGAATATTCCAAAGGCATGGACGTGACCTGCGGTGGAAGCAAATTCCAGATCCCGAGAGATAACCGCCTTATAATCTCCTCCCGCCCAAAATGGATCCGCCTGGATATGGACAGGGAAATCTATGAGCACCTTGACTCACTTTTCCCGATTGATGGGGCAATGCTTTCAGGTTATCAGATGATAAAAGAGCAGTATGAGGATGGGTCTACGTATAAGGACTACGTTTTGCATTCCGTGAAAGCTATTGAGAAACTCAAGGCTTTAAATCCTGAACTCCGCGTTCATGTAGAACTTACATCCATTCAGAACAGGGTAATAAGAAAGGCTATCCTGACCGAGATTGTTGCCAAACATATTCATTCCCTGGGCCTTGATACCGTAGAAGTGGCAAATGCCCTGAACGTCCTGGGGCATGAAGAACTATCTTATTCCGTGATAAGAAAAGAAGAGACCGGGATAACCTCGCTTTACCATGGAGCTGTTCAGCTTTTAAAGGACCTGTCGCTTGAAAGGGTCCATGTACATTCTCTTGGCTTTTACATTTGTATCCTTGCAAAAGGCCATCCTCTTACACTTAAAGAACACAGGGATGCCCTGCTTTTTTCCTCAACTCTGGCCGGTGCCAAAGCCCTTAAAGGAAAGATTGAGAATCTTGAGGACGTAGAAGTAGGACTGGAGATCCCGGTTTCAAGTAAAGGTATAGAAGACCTGGATAACTTCAGGGTTTACTGTGTAGGGAAGAAACTCTGTACTCCTGAGGAGTTCGAATACGGATATCTCTATGGGCCTGACCATGATGCGGTTTTAATCCCTTCCAAGGTGGTAGATAAGCCCAAAGCAACAGTCGGGATAGGCGATGCGATCTCGGCAGGAGCTTTTGCAGCCATGCTTGCAAGAATAAAGCAGGAGCGAGCATGAAAATAAATTCTCTTTGACTTATCCGAAGTCGTACATTTGTCTTTTATTCATTTTCTTTCCATTTATTTTCTTTCCATTCATTTTCTTTCCATTCATTTTCTTTCCATTCATTTGCCTTCAACTTGCCTCCCATAAGCCTACCGTTCGTACCATTCGTACCGTTTGTACCGTTCGCCTTCCATTTGCCTTACATTCATTTGCCTTACATTCATTTGCCTCCACTCGCCTCCTATTTCACGGATACAGGAACTGGTTAGATGAATATACTTTGCGGATATAATGTCAATATAGATTCGGTGTACCGAATCAGCGGGGCTGAGATTTCGGAACTGCTGGAAACCTTCGAAGAGGCTGAAATCCTTGACAAAATCAAGAACCCCCCCGGAAAAATCTTTTCGGAATCGGATTTTGTAGCAGGGCTTGCCTACTGTATGAAAAACGGATGTGGAGCCGAGTGGCTTGTTTTTGAGCAGTCCGTTTTCGAGTTTCTTAAAAGCCGCTATTTTGGGAAATCTCTCGTAAGAATGGGTGGAAACGCAGGAATAATGGCAAATGCTCTTTCCCAGCTAGGCGCTTCCAGAGTAATTCCGAATGTTGCAGTGCCCTCTAAAACCCAGCTTTCTCTCTTCTCAAAAAAAGCGATCTATTTTCCTGAAGCCTCTACGCAGATAACGGGAAACTCAAAGAAAGATCCTGAAGAAAATAAAGATGCTTTTTCCAGCAGCCAGGAGCCCATACATTTCGTATTTGATTTCTCTGAGGGGGAGACATTTTCCCTTTATGGGACAGAGGTTAGGGTTCCGAGGGAAAACCGCTTCATAGCTACCTTCGATCATTTGAATCTCAGGCTTTTTGTCAACCCTGCGTTTGAGCAATATGCTCTCCAACATGCCTGCGAGCTCGATGGAGTACTTATATCGGGTTTTCATCTCCTGCTTGAGAACTATCCCAATGGCCGCACTTATAAGGCAATTCTTGATGATACTTTCTCTCAGCTAAAGAGCTGGAAAACCAGAAATAATAAGCTTCAGATTCACCTGGAGTTCGGGCATTTTGCAAGTAAAGAAATTGCAAATTCGGTCTTTCTGAAGTTTGCAAAACTTTCCGATAGTCTTGGAATGAATGAAGACGAACTTGCAATGTTTTATAACTTACACGGAGTCCTCGGAGAGGGACTTCATCATATGGAGGCAGATGCTATATCCAGTGCGGCTTTCAGGCTGGCATCAGGGCACGGGCTTAAGAAGCTCATAATCCATACCAGGGAATTTGTGCTGGCTGTGTTTAAAACCGATTTTGAGTTTAATTCCAGAGCAGTTTCTGAATTTGAAATGGATGAATCAGAAAGTTCAATTTTGCAGAGGGCAGCCCGAGAAAAGCTTGAAGCCCTGGAATTCGGAGTCCGGTGTGCAGGCGTGTATGCAGCTTTAGGCAGGCTTGAAGGGCGGAAATTTGTGGAAGAGGAAGCTTCGAAACTTCAGGAGAGCCCATTTGGAAGAAAACAGATTGAAGCTTTCCTTAAGGCTTTTAATGGAAAAACTCTTGAGCAGGGGGCTTATACTTTAAGGGAGAATTATATTATTTGCATGTTGCCTACAATGCTTTCCAGATCTCCAGTAACCACGGTCGGGCTAGGAGATACGTTAACGGCAGGGACTTTTCTAAGGGGGCTTGAGCTGGACGTACAGGCTTAAACCCGAACTTTTTGACCTCAATTATACGCTTGACTGTGGGCAGGTCTTCCGATGGGAACGAGAAGGAGACTGGTGGACAGGGGTTGTTGGAGGCAAAGTTATCCGGCTTTCTCAGGACCACGGGCAACTGATTGTTGATTCAAAGCTTTCGCCTGAGTTTCTTACTCGTTATTTCCGCCTGGACGACAACCTGCCTTCTATCTACGAAAGCATAAATCGGGACCTGCTGATCGACAGAGCGATCCGCAAATATCGGGGCCTACGGCTGATCAGGCAGGACCCCTGGGAATGCCTTATTTCCTATATGCTCTCAACAGCTTCAAGCATTCCCACAATCCAGAAACGAATCTGCCTGCTCAGCCGGTTTTTCGGGCAGGAAATCGAGCCAGGCTATTTCAGCTTTCCTGACCCTGAAACTCTTGCAAATGCTGATCTCTCCGAGCTTGACAAGTGCAAGCTGGGCTTCAGGACCCAGAACATAATAGCCGCAGCCGAAGAAGTTGCGTCGGGCGAGCTGGATCTTGATGTGCTTTTCCGCCTGGAGTACAGGTATGCGCGGGAACGCCTTATGAGGCTCAGGGGCATAGGGGAAAAAGTTGCTGACTGCGTGCTTCTTTTCGCTTTTGATAAAATGGAAGCCTTTCCAGTTGATACCCATATCAGGCAGATCATTCAGCATTACCATATAGATGACAGTTACTTTGAAACCTGCACAAACATGAGCTGTATGGGGGACTGGGGACGGGAATATTTCGGACACTACTGCGGGTATGCCCAGGAGTATTTGTATTATCAGAAAAGGATGGAAGGGTTTGTAAGTCTTTATTAACTACTGTTTTTAGTGGTTATCTCAGCGGGTTTATGAAGTAAAATCAAAAAACAGAGGTTTAAGTTAATTTTTCAGGGGAGCCCTTAATTTTTGATCTCGGCTATCACATTTGTTAGTATGTCGATTATCTGAGAAGGAATTGGAACCCCAAAAACTGCCATTGACATTATTGGCAAAAAGAGTTCTATAATTCCTTTTGCTGTATAACTAACAACAATCTCATTAGTAACATCTTTTCCAAATTCTTTCGCGGGGTTCTTTACTTTTTTCAGTAGGGACTTTAATTTGGATATGCTTCCTTTTGATTTTTCTTTTTCGTTTTGAGGTGCTGAAGAACTTTCTATTTCCCTGGTTAATGTATCTTCGTTTTTGAGCACTTCTTCAAGGAAAAGTTTTAGAGTTTCAGAATCTCCTTTTTTCGTAATTTCAAGAAGTTTTTCAGAGAAGATCTTCAAGCATTTTCCTTCTGTTCCCCCAACTTTAATGGAAAGGTTGTCCAAACTTTCAAAGCCCTTTTTTAATTCTTCTTGAATTTCATCCAGTTTCTTAATAATTATAGTAGTGTTTTCGTTAACTATCCCCACATCCTTTTTAATATCGTCAATTCCTTGTTCCATATTGTTTATTTTTTCATCCATGGATACATGTGGGATCAAAGGAATAATAGTACAAACTATTGCATATTGTTTTACAATATCTTTTTCTTCTCTTATTTGGCTAATTCTATCAAAAAAATTCTGATTTTTAGGTGTTCTTGGGATAGTTGATTCAAGAGTAAAAATTAGATTTTCCACGTACCAGCTCATCTCTTCCTGACTACTGATTTCCCATTTTTGAACTTCCCTATTGACAGCGCATGCAACTTCTCTTGTTGGAGTTCCTTGAGATACCTGACACGCAGTATTTGCTTTTTCCTTAATTTCTTCAATAAGGGATTTCAGTTTTCTGTCTAAGATGGGCAGTCCTTTTCTCATCGTTATTGTTGCAAAAGGTGCTTTTTCTTCAGTATCTCTCAGTAATTCTGCTGCACGATCACAGTATTTCCTGTAAAAGTTGAGCTCGCTTTTTTTTGCCTCTAAATCCATATTTTCTGGATTTTGCACTTCTTTTAAGGCATTTGCAAGATTATTAACAACTTCGAATAGCAATTTTTTGCTTTTTGAGCCTTTTACGGCGTTTTTTGCTTCTGCTAGGTATTTGTCTACTTCTTCTTTTGCTTCCTGCTTTTCGGAAATTATTTCATAGAAAGAACGATAAAAAGGAAGGCAAAATTGAGCTGGATTATCCAGTATAGATTCATGTGCTGCTATTTCAAAAAACGAAATTGCGGTCTCTAATTCCCTTTTATAATCTTCTTCCCTTTTTGCCTGAGAAGCTTTGAATATGGAAACTTTCCCGAGAGAGTGATTTGCGGATACTCTAACAGAACTTCTTTCGTTAGTGGTTAGTTTAATTAAGTCATTCCACGCCTTTTGTTTATCCGGCACGTCAGAAAATCCAAAACCAAGAACAGAGACGACTTCAGACCTCATCAGCCAGCCTTCATCACTAGTTAGTTTAATTAAATCATCCCATACCTTTTGTTTATCCGGCACGTCAGAAAATACAGAACCAAGAACAGAGACGACTTCAGACCTCACGTAACTGCTTTCATCACTAGTTAGTTTAATTAAATCATCCCATACCTTTTGTTTATCCGATACTTCAGAAAATACAGAACCAAAAGTAGACGCAGCCTTAGACCTTACATAAATATCTTTATCAGTTGTTAATTTATGTAAGTCATTCCATGCCTGTTGCTTATCTGGCACGTCAAAGAATACAGAACCAAGAACAGAGGCAGCCCTAAATCTCACGGAATTGTTTTTATCAGTTGTTAATTTATGTAAGTCATTCCATGCCTGTTGCTTATCCGGCACATCAGAAAATACAGAACCAAAAGTAGACGCAGCTTCGGACTTCACTGAATTATTTTTATCAGTTATTAATTTGATTAAGTCATTCCATGCCTGTTGCTTATCTGGCACGTCAAAGAATACAGAACCAAGAACAGAAGCAGCTCTAAATCTCACGGAATTGTTTTTATCAGTTGTTAATTTATGTAAGTCATTCCATGCCTGTTGCTTATCCGGCACGTCAGAAAATACAGAACCAAGAACAGAGGCAGCTCTAAATCTCACGGAATTGTTTTTATCAGTTGTTAATTTATGTAAGTCATTCCATGCCTGTTGCTTATCCGGCACGTCAGAAAATACAAAACCAAGAAAAGAGGTAGCCTTAGACCTCACGTAACTGTTTTCACAAGCTGTTAATTTGATTAAGTCATTCCATGCCTGTTGCTTATCTGGCACGTCAGAAAATACAGAACCAAGAACAGAGGCAGCCCTACTAAATCTCACGGAATTGTTTTTATCAGTTGTTAATTTGATTAAGTCATTCCATGCCTGTTGCTTATCTGACAGTTGTGAAAAATTACTTTCTAATTGTTCCAAAGCCTTGATACGTTCTTTTGGATTCTTGCTAAGGCATAGCTTGTGAATCTTCTCTTGATCAATCAACTGCCCAACACCATAAGTTCCAATAAAACTTCAAGCTTAAAACGGTTTCTTTTTGATTTTTGGGATTGAAGATTCGCTAAAAAAGATTTTTGCAGAAAAAATCTGCTTTGCATAAACTCAGTTAATTGAGCTCAACTTAGTTTCCATAAAGAATTTATGTCTATTTCCTCAAAAAACCCTGAAATCCGAATCTTTTAACCCGCAAATCCCGACATTCTCTATAATCTCAAAGCCCTCATTCACGCTCCAATGCACCTGTTTTCCAAAAGATAAACTCATAAACGGTCTTCAAGAAGCCATTTTGCCGTCGGGTATTTGCTCCAGATTCCAAAAACGAATTTCCAGTTTTCGATATAACCTTCTAACCCTCAAATACTTCTCATTCCCTTTAAGCTTCACTTTGGGATTGGTTTAAGTACTTTTTCACCAGATCCGTGTCTTTCAGTAGTTTAAAACTCACAAACCCTCCGGCAATAATATTCGTATAAAATGTAAAAGCTCTCCATGCTGCCACTGTAATTCCGAGAATATTTGCTGGCACAAAGATTGAAAAGAGGGAAATTGCAGCAAGTTCAGCCACCCCACTTGAACCTGGGGTCAAAGGCATAACTAGAATAATCATGAGTAAAACCTGTACTGCGAAAGAAATGAGTATTGAAGGAGACTGATTAAGGCCCATAAGAGTTACCGGGAGCGAGGAAAACTCCACTATCCAGTATATGACTGTGAATATCAGCCCATAATATAGGCCTTTACGCCCTTCTGTTAAAAAGATATTTATGCTTGAATGAAATTCGTCAATTTCCCTATCAATCGATCCTGATAATTTATGCAGTTTTTGTTCTGTTTTCTTACCACTAAGACGCCCAATCCATCTCATAAGACAATTTATGGCGAGCTTAATAAAACCAGGTTTCACGGTTGCATATATCATGAGGGCAAAGACAATTATTGAAAGGACTTCTCCTAGTATAATTACCGTATCCAGTCTGGAATCTGACAGTACACCACGGAGAAAATATAGCGAAAAAGGTACAGCTAACAGGATCAATAGAGCGTCCAGTACACGTTCTCCCAAAATAACTGCAGTAGCCTGCCCAACCGGCATTTTTCTCTGTCTCAGGAGATGAATTCTCAAAGGTTCTCCACCTATCGAAGAAGGCGTGAGCGCTGCAACAAAAGTGCCGGAAATTACCATTTCTATAGAAGTTTTAAGATCTATTTTATGTCCCAGTGCAGATGCCATTGATTTTATGCGCAGTCCCCAGATAAAGAAAGAAAACAGGTGGATAACAAGCGCAGCTATTACATATCCGGGCTTGATCTCCCTGACAACTTCAATTGTTGTCTTATCAAGAGTAAAGATCAGAACAAACACTATCGAAATTATACTGATCAAAATTGAGCTTGTTATCCACTTTGTGTGATTTTTCATGAAAACACAATCCGTTAGACCTTATTCAGAATTATTCAACTGCAAGAGTCCATCATTCAACTGTAAGAGTCCACTATTTACCTGAAATCGTCCACTATTTACCTGAAATCGTCCATTACAATACCCTAATTATACTTTTTGACTTATCTTACTGTTTGATTCAAGGAGTTCTTTGAACGTTGCAGTAGGATTGAGGTCTTTAGATAGTTTTTTCATAATTTCAACCTTCTGATGGACCTTTTCATCCTTTAAAAGCTCTTTTATCGACCGAAGGATCTCTTCTGGAGATGCGCTGTAATCCAAATGTCTGCCATAACCTTCAAGGTCTACCACAGCAGCGTTACTTTCCTGCTCACTATGGTTCATATCCGGAAACGAAAGCACCGGAACCCCGAAAGTAAGAGCTTCCATTATAGTGCTATGTCCTCCCGGGGCAATCACAAGATCAGAAGCCTTGAGATAGGGGAACTGGTCATTAATAAAACGCTTAATTGTAACGTTTTCTGGAAGGTTTGAGAAAACATCAGGATTTAGATTTGGTCCCGAAAGGAGAGTGTAATTTATGCTTTTGTCTAGTTTTGCAACTTCGATAACCTTTCTGAATATGGGCTCTCGATACCCAAATCCCCCTATTACAGATAATACATGGGGTTTTTGCAAGATTTCAGCTTTCACATCGTCAAATTTTTCAAGGGTAAGAGGCCCACTGAAATACAGATTTTTGGAAACCTTTTCTTCAAAAGCAAGATTTAACCGGCATACTGTATAAGGCATTGGGAAATCAGGAATTACTATCCTGTCAACTCTTCTGAAAATGCAGCTATAAAACTGTTTAATTATTCCGCCCATCGTTCTCAGGGCAATGCCCCCATTTTTAAAGAAAGTTTCCATATTTGACTGATTAACTATAAGGTAAACAGGAATTCCTCTGATTTTAGAGGCAACTACTCCTGTAAAATAACTATCTGAAACTACAATATCAGGTTTCTTTTCTTTTAATAAGCTCAGAATCTTGAAAATGGCAAAAACACTCCCGTTTTTCAGGGTAGATATAATTGATCCTTTCAGGTTCAGGGAACCGGACTCACCTACAAGTTTTATTTCCGGAGGTATTTCAACGGCCTTGTATCCTTTTCTCTCGATAAACTCCTTTGAATAACCATATGCTCCTAAATAAACGTCATGGCCTGCAGCTAACAACTCCCGGCCCAATGCGATACAGCGGCTGGTATGACCTAACCCTTCACCGCATATAAAAACGAGTACTTTCATCCTTGAACCTCTTTTTAAAAATTCGAGTAGCTACGAAATAAGAAATAAGAGCGAGTATAATTCCGCCAATCATATCCGTAATCCAGTGTATGCCAAGATACAGTATTGAAAAAAGGATGAAAATGGTTGTCCCTACCGCAAAAACCTTGTAACGCTTGAGATCTGTCTTGAAAAGTATAAACATCGTTGCCATTACCGAGAGCGCGGCATGCAGGCTTGGGAAGCAATTGTTAAGACCGGGACTACAGATAGTTACTATCCCCAGGATGGCCGGATTCAGTTGATATAGCAAAGGTACCACACCTGGCAACACATGCCCGGTCACATTTACTGGGAAAAATATGTAAAAAACGTAAGCTATCAAATATATAAGCATAAAAGTAATTGCATACTCTTTAAGAGCCTCATCATCCTGGCTAAACAGGAATAATATAAATGTAAAGATCAAAAGGAAAGGAAATCCGACCAGATAAACTGCTCCACAAAAATATGTCAGCATTGGATTGGCCAGGCTCTGGAAAATACTCACTTTAGTGCCTTCCAGCATCAACATATATCTATCATAATTAAGAGAGGGACTGAGACCCAGGAAATTTGAAATGGCTCTTTGTGAATCCATAAGTATAAAGATAAGTGTCGCCGAAGCTACATAAGGTAAAATATCTGAAATTCCAGGCGACCCAAGGTTTCTATAATAATATTTGGGCCGAAGAGGTTCCGGCACAAAAATATAATAGCCTGCTGGCACTGAAAATATCAGAGACAGCATTATCATAAAGTCTAGTTGATTTAAGGATGTCATTTAATGTGCGCCTCAGTGTTTGAATACATTAATTCAAAAACAGATAATTATGAAATATCTCTCACTGTTATTCGGTTCATTAGGTTTTTTACATAGAATAAAACAACTATATATTAATTGTGGAGAAAAAAGCTACACTTTTATTTTCTTAACTCTGATCGTCTCTGTTGGTCAGTATGGCTTATTTCTATGGTAATTTAATTTCTATGGTAATTTAATTTCTATGGTAATTTATTCATTTCTCTGTCAATGCATGTTTTATCCTAAACGATTTCGTTTTTTAATTTCTTTATTGCAGTTATTGTATGCAGGCGACCCATTATTTTACTTTAACTTCAAACTTGTTTCTTTTACATGATCGTTCTAAAGTATCAAAATGGAATTGGAATTTATTCAGCGTTTAACCTTTTGCGTCGCTTTCTGTTGTATCGTGTATTGAACTTTCAAGTGTTTTGAATTTGCGAAATCATTTCAGGATACTTATCCTTAGTTTCCAAATATTAAGCGCACATGTGAGTAATGAAACTATGTGAGGTTAATAGATCACGATTTTAAAATTCTGCTACACAGGTAATGTACTTAAATTTAAGCGCATACACTGATATCAGGAAATATTTATGAGTCTAAAAATGCGGAATTTAGGTACACAACAGTCAATTGGGATTTTAGTAAAAAAATTAAAAAAAAGAAGGATTAAGAAAATCCTTCACTCAGCGAATTTATCTGTTCTTCCTGACGATGTAGAAGACTGACAGCAGTCCGAAGATTGCTGGGACAATCTCAAAGCCAGGAGCATTGTTCTTTTTATCGGTGGTGTTGTTTGCAGCATCTGGTGTAGCTGAAGTTGTTGTAACTGGGCTCTCCGTGTTTGTAGGAGTGCTCGCGTTTACATCTTGAGTTTCTTCAGTGCTGTTCACAACTGGAGTTGGAGTAACACTCATGTTATCGGTTGTTGTGTTACCGATGCTGGTTGTGTTACTTGGGGTGGTTGTAGTGGTTCCGTTACCAATGGTTTCCTCAACGTATGGGTAGTATCTGAGATCGTTGGAATCGGCGATCTTGAAGTACATTCCCTCTCCGATTTCCTGATCAGAGTCTTTAGTCAGACTGAATGTATCATCATTGCTGATGTTAATGCTTGCACCGTTAAGGGAAACATCGTTAAGTTTGCCGAATTCATCGTCAGAGTTGATCTTCCTTGCGTTTGCGTAGTCAATGAGCCAGAGACCGTCAATCTGTGCAATGCTGTCGACTGCGCCCTGGAATACCTGGTTGACATGGACTTTCAGGACAGGAACATCGTCTTCGCCCTGCACGTCGTCAACTTTGCAAGTCCAGATATGATCGCCAGAGTCAGTTGAGACGATCTCGTCATCAACATATTCTCCGTCCTTGTCGAATTCAAGCCAGACTTTATTACCGTCAACATCTACCTGCTTGGCCTGGAGAGAGTATCCATCACCGAGGTCAAGGGAGTCGCCGGTCTTGAGAGTGTACTTGTCGTCACTGTCAAGAACGAGCTGGGCAAGCTTGCTAGCGTCGTTGGATTTCAGTGGGACATACTTCTGGGCAAAGAAGCCAAGAACAGGGTACGTTCCATTGAATACGTCATCGGCATTATAATCAACCTTGCTTATAGTGGTGCTGTATTTGAGGCCGTTTTTAGGAATAGTTCTTCCGTTAACGCCAGAAACACTCATAGTTTCGGTTCCAACGTTCTTCTTCAGGTCGTAGAAGAATCCAGCAAAGTTGTCTGAAGTCCAGGTGTAAGACTGTGTACCGGAAACAACGGTTCCTCTTACATCATAGGTTCCAGCAGTTGTTTGCTGCTTGTAGGCATAGAACCTGAGATCATTGGAGTCAGCAACCTTGAAGTATAACCCTTGCCCGATTTCCTGATCAGAGTCTTTAGTCAGGCTGAATGTATCATCGTTGCTGATGGTAATGGTTGGGCCATTGATAGAAACATCGTTGAGTTTGCCGAATTCATCGTCAGAGTTGATCTTTATTGCGTTTGCGTAGTCAATGAGCCAGATAGCATCAATCTGTGCAATGCTGTCGACTGCGCCCTGGAATACCTGGTTGACATGGACTTTCAGGACAGGAACATCGTCTTCGCCCTGCACGTCGTCAACTTTGCAAGTCCAGGTACCATTGCCAGAGTCAGTTGAGACGATCTCGTCATCGACGTATTCTCCGTCTTTGTCGAATTCAAGCCAGACTTTATTACCGTCAACATCTACCTGCTTGGCCTGGAGAGAGTATCCATCACCGAGGTCAAGGGAGTCGCCGGTCTTGAGAGTGTACTTGTCATCACTGTCGAGAACGAGTTTGGCGAGCTTGTCAGCACTGTTAGACTTCAGTGGGATATACTTGTCTGCGAAGAAGCCAAGAACACTGTAGTTGCCCCAGTCGTCATATTGGTATTTGGCATTTCCGATTGTTGTCTTGTATACTAAACCGTTATCTCCGATAGTCCTGCCAGAAGTACCAGCAACGTTCTTAATGGTAAGAGACTCGGTTGTCACATTGTTATCAATGTCGTAATAGAATGCTGCAAATTTGTTAGCATCCATTGTAATAGCTGTACCGTTACCATATGCAGAATTTGCAAGGATGTCGGTTAAACTTGAGCCATTGTACACAGGGCCGCGGATCTCAACTGTACTCGCTGCTGAGGTTGTATTATCATCAGCCATTGCGGCGGATGCAAATACAGTCAGAAGCATGAGAGCTGCCATTGCACTGGCTACAAATCTCTTCATTTTGTTGTTTCCTCCATATTTGTTAAGATCTATTATATGTAAGAAGAATCATCGGGATCAATAATTTAAGGGGGTTCACCATTCTTCATCAATTTGATTTATTTATTACGTTTATTGTCGAAGATAGTTTCGTTTCTCCTCATCCCGAAAATTGGTTTACAGCGTTTTATAAAATGGTGTCTTATAAATCTCTTTTGGTCCCCTATTTAGACAGTCTATGGAGTCTTTTCATATTTTCGATATGCTCCAATGAAATTTTAAAATTTAACTCTTTAACTATCCATAATTTTGATTATTCGAAGATTGTACTAATGTTCGACAATTGTACTAATATTCGAATAATGTACCAGAATCGTTATTATGTCTAATGAAGACTGAAAACTGAAGGTTATTGTGGTGAATAATCGGGATCAACACTGCAAAATACTTTGGACCTTCCTCCCTAGGAGAATGTGGCGGAACCTTCTTCCATAGGAGAATGTGGCGGGTTTTCCAAGTTTCTTCCATGTTTCCCGCCACTATAAATAATCCCAACTTTTGTTCAGTAGGCGTAAAAGTTTTCGTCTATTTTTATCCGGTTGATTTTTAAAAACGTATAATTCAGCTGACCTCTTAATAAAATTTGAGCTCGCAATTCAACATTCTCTTGCAAGTGTATTTTGAATCTGGTGTATAGATCATCCACGTTAACTAATCAGGATGTCTCAATATAGTTAAAAACCAGTAAAGCAGGGCTCAGATAACGAGACTAACCCAAAACTTTGATCGTCCAGCAATACTTGATTGATGTTTTCCTTACGTTACCTACAACATGGCTTGCAATTCAGTTTAAATATCGTACTGTAGGTTTCTTAAAAAAGTGCTAAGTTTACCGAAAAAGAATAGCTGGAAGCTGTGTTTCTCATATTGGAATAATATCAATCAAGCGATGGACGATCAAATTATTTAGAGTTCTTGAATTCCCACATTTCGATAAAACCATCAACCAGAGTATCAAGAAAGCTTTCTTTGTAGCATATAAGGAGTTCTGCAATCGCGGAAGGGTCAATGACTGTGAATTTACTTATCCTGCCGGTTTTTTCCCTTTCAATTATTCCGGCTTCTACAAGTTTGTTCAGGTTCCAGGAGATAGTTGAAGGAGAGAGACCAACAGCCCGAGAGAGTTCTTTGTTATTCAGGTCCGGATTATTGAGAAGCTGAAGAAGGATGTGCCTGCAACCGGATCTTCTTAAAAAAGACATTATTTTTCTCTCGTTTTCGCTTAAGCTCCTGTCTTTTACGAAATAACGTACATAATCTCCATCATTCGAAGCCCTTATAAGATTTTTCTTTTCCAGACACTGAAGGTGGTACTGCAAGTTGCCAACTACCATCTGCAGCCTCCGCTCAAGTTCCCGGAAGTGAATACCAGGAGATTTTTTAATTTGTTCGTAAATTCTTCTTCTAGTCTCTAGTTCGAATTCCATTTTTACCTTACTCTTTTGTTATCATGGAAAGAAAAAACAATGCAAGCACTACGAAATTTAGTAAACTTCCCCAAATTTCGGGATATTCACCTGCTTGAGGAAAAATAATGTCTGCTGCATCCAGAAAATTCATTACTGAATAGAAAAAAAATGCTAAAGATAAAATAAAAAGCTTCTTTCTACGCTCTCGACGATATGCAAGATGGGAAATAGCAAAAAGGATTAACGCTAATAAACTTGATATGAGCTGGATTATTTGATCGGGTTCAGTCATCATGGACTTCAGTTGCCTCCGTCAATGCATTACATTAGATCAAACATTAAAAAGTTAAGTTTTGAGATGCTTTTGAGATACACTCCATATAATATAAATTTGCAAATATTTTTGGGGGAATTTTAGTAATTTTTTATATCTAGCCAAATTAGTTTTTTATATCTCGCCAAAATAATCTGTCATACCACAATGAAGTATTTGAAATCTATGCTATGTTAATAATAATGCTTATACAAAAATAAAAACTTCAGATGAAGTTCTTTATTAATAGTAGGGTCTATTTTTCAGATAATTCGAGTATTGTACTAATATTTGAATACTATGCCAGAATCAATATATTGTTTGTAATTGTTTATCCAAGTGTGGCTATGTTTCTGAATGGATTGTTTTAATTATGGCAATGCCGTGGGTGAACAACTGCAGACTTATAATTGGTCAATTGAAAAGCCCCCTTAAAAATTGAAAAGACCCCTCAAAAAAAATTACGGAAAAATTCCGCTTTGTGTAAAATCAGTTAATTGGATACTACTATTGTTCACATAATAATCTCTTTTACATCCATTTCCTTAAAAAAATTTTAAAGTCTGAATCTTTTAACCTGCAAATCCCGGCATCTTCGATAATCTCAAAGCCCTCATTCACGCTCTGATGCACCTGTTTTCCAAGGGAACAGCTCATAAGCCGGTCTTCGAGAAGCCATTTTGCCGTCGGGTACTTGCGCCGGATTTCAAAGACGTATTTTCCGTTTTCGATATAGCCTCCGAAAACGCCATCTGCTGCCTGATATTTTTCCTTGAACTTCTCTGCGTGTACTTTTACCCAGACCGGGGGGCCTACGTGCTTTTTCACATTGGGGAGGGTACCTGAAATGAGTTCCATCATAACTGCGGTTTCGGTTTTGCCTGACCAGACGCCGGTTTTTATCACTGTAAAATCATATTCTTTCAGAAGGGCGGCTACTGCCTGCTCCATTTTATAGAGTTGTGGAAAAAGGACGTCCTCTACAACGTCAGGAGTTTTGAAAACGACTGCAAGCTGGGTGCTCTTCCGGCTTTCAAGCTTTCCCAGGATTTCGCTGTCCTCAAGGGGCAGGAGAAAGGCCGGGAAGAAGAAACTGAGCTCAGGGCTTTTCAGGAATTCCCGGCAGTGGTCTATAAATATGCAGAATTTGTCAAGTGAAAGAGCTGCTGCCACGTTCCGCCTGGGGTCGGTTGGGTCGACCACTACAAGAGGTTCTTTGTGTTCGATTTCCGAATGTTGCATTATATCGATTTTCTCACCTGGCTTCCAGGAACAGGCTGCACAGACAGTATTTTCAAAGGATTTATAGTGAATTATCAGGAGCTCGGTCAGGTATCCGGAAAAGCCCTGTGTCTTGAGTTCTGAACCATAGACTCCGCCCCCGCGCATAAACTGTTTCAAAAGCAGGACCTCGTCTTCATGCCCTTTTATGCGGGGTTTTACAAAATCGTTATGAAAAGGCGTTCTGTCAACCGCAGATTTTATCTGAGAAGCCGAAGCAACCCTGAAGCAAGGAACAAGATCCACATCAAAGCCTTTGTATATAATATTCAGGTAGGGGTGCTCAGCATGGCGGTCTTCGGCATGTTCTGCGTGTTTTGCCACCTCTCTTGCAACTGCCATACCCAGGGTTTCCAGTTCCTTTCTGGAGGTTTCTTCAGGAAAGCTTATAAAAACATCAATATCATGAGTGCCTGAAAGCCAGGTACCTCTGGCAGCAGAGCCCACCATTTTTACAAGCACACCTGGTACGCCAAGTTTTTCTGCTGCGATTTTAACCTGTGAGGCGAGTTCTTCCTGGATTACAAGAAGTTTTTCTCTTTCAGGTTCAGTGGGTTGTATTCTTTCAAGGACTGCGAGTTTTAATTCTTCGGGAATACCTGTATACGTTTCCATGCCAGAGACGGCTCCATATCTTTACTCTGTCTTACTTTGCAGAATGAATCTTTATGAATCTTGTAATGGATCTTAAGTGATCTTAACGAATCTTATTACGCTGATTTCTGCTTATAAGTGTCAGAAATCGCTTCTTCAAACTTATAATTTGTGTATATCAAATTGATTCTCGAGGAAAAAGGAGTTTTTAATTTATTTTCAGACCTTTCTCTCAAACGTGAATAAAAAGTCGCTTCTGAATAAATCTGGTTCTGAATAAAAACGGTGCTTCTGAATAAAACCTGACTCTGAGTAAAAACCGGTTGTGATAAAGACATTTTATGGATGTACTGAACTGTCTTCCTGGCAGACGCTGCCTGATATTTACTCTTCTGGTGTTTAAAAGGCAATTGAAAACAGTTTTACGGTTTTCAAGGTCTTCAATTCCTTATTTTTCCATATTTACTTTTTTTATGTACGATTTCTGAAAAATACTTTTTATAATGCCCAAAAATTTTTTATTTGATGCCTGAGATATTAGAAAATACATATAGTTAAATATCTTCGACATAACTCAGATAGACGGGGGTATCTTGGTCAGGGTGTATTCCGGATGTTCAGGAAACTTTTTTCCTATTTTTTCTTTCGGAAGCCTGAAAGTTACGCTCCCGGCTAATATAGCATAGAGGAGGTTTAATTTGGGGATTAAAAGCTACATCAAGATTTTATGTTTATTTCTGGCATTTGGGTTGCTGTGTCTAAGTGCAGCTGCCCAGGCTTCAGATTCTACAGGCAACCGCATCTGGGATGAAAATGCAAATGAGAGCCTTACCTACACATGGACGCCTCAGACTTACTCGGGTTTTTATTATGATCTGGATACCGGAGAAGGTTCCGAGAATCTGACAGTCCAGCTCAGTAAGGGCAGCCGGACAATTGATAAGAGAAACCTGCAGTACGAAACAGTACCCATAAAGACCGACTTTGAGTATGGAAATTGGGGTTCTTATGATGTCATAGGGTTTATGGCAGAGCGCTACTTTGCAGGGTACACCGCAAACTCAAGTTTTGCAGATAAAGAGATTAGTGTTATCTCGGACGGGCAGCTTTCAAAAGTCCTGATAGACACCGATGATAGGAAATCCCTGTACACGGGTTCTTCTCTTGTTCTTGACGAAGGATACTCCCTGAACATGGTTGAGGTTGATATCAACGGAAATAGAGTCTGGGTACAGCTTGAAAAGGACGGCAAAATAGTCGACGAAGCTTTCCTATCCTCCAACAGCGACTATGTATACAAAGCCGACCTTGGGGATACCGAAGATGTGCCTATAATTGCAGTCCATTTTTCTCAGATATTCAGCGGCAGAGAGACCAATGCGGTTTTCGTGAACGGAATTTTCCAGATATCGGATCAGTATGTGAAAGTCCAGAATGGTGATGATTTTGGGGAAATGGAGGTAAGTTCCACCTCAAGTTCAGGCATAAAAATGAGAAACAGCGACTCTATCTCGCTTAGCAAGGGCGACACTATTGATATCATGGGTAAGCTGAGTTTTGTTGTGGCTGATTCCAATGAACTTCGTTTTGCTCCAATAGTTGAAACCTCCGAGCCTGGAACCTATGAATTAAGAGGGACGGTACACGATGATAAGTTTGATACTATGGTCTGGACGCCTTTTAACTTCGAAGGTTTCTATTATAACATCGACGAAAATATTTCCACTGAAAGCCTTGCCATTGAAAAACTCGATGGCAGAACAATTGATGATGAAGCCCTTGTCTATTCTACAAAGCCTGAAAATGTCAAATTTGAACATGAGGGTTGGGGAAGTTATGAAGTTATTGGCTTCATGGCAGAGAAATACTTTGCAGGATATCCTGAAAACACTCTTGGCAATTCAAAGGGCATAAGTGTGCTGTCGGACCGCGTCCTTTCAAAAGTTCTGATTGATGACAATGACAAAAAATCCCTGTTCACTGGTTCTTCTTTAGCACTGGAGAACGGCTACTCCCTTAAGGCATCCCAGGTAGATGTTAATGGGAAAAACGTACTCTTTGAGCTTTACAGGAATGGAAAACTCCTTGACTCGGGAATAGTTTCCCAGGGCGGGGATTATATTTATGAAACTGATATCGGAGGGGCTGAAAATGTCCCGATGATTGCGGTCCATGTAAGTACAGTCTTCCGTTCCACAGAAACAGATGCCGTGTTTGTGGAGGGAATCTTCCAGATTTCGGATGATTACCTGGAAATTTCTGGGGGAGATTCTTTCGGTGAAATGAAAATAACTTCGATTTCCGACTCAGGCATCACAATGAAAAACAAGGACTCAATCTCTCTTTCAAAGGGTGATGTTGTAGACCTGATGGGCAATGTCAAATTCAAGGTTGCCGATTCTTCAGTCCTGCGCTTTTATCCCTTTGTCGAAACCGAGACCGAGGCAGGAGATCAACTGGATATTGAAATGTCCGATGCGCTTGTAGTCGGTAAGTCGACCGAAATCCTGGTAACTGCGAGAAATGTTTCAGTCGTCGGTGTTGAAATTTCTGTTGGAAACGAAAGCATAGGCACTACCGGAGACAGCGGAAATCTCACCTTTACCCCCAGTAAGGAAGGCAGCTTCACTGTAACTGCAAGCCGGGAAGGTTATGTTTCCGGAACTAAGGATATGGACGTCCTCGCACAGGGTGTCCTGAAACTCTTAGTTTCAGTCTCTCCCGAAACTGTCCGGGAAGGAGACCAGATTAACATAAAGGTCGCAGACTCCGTGGAAAACAAGCCTGTTGCCGAGGCAGATGTCTTTTTCGGCGGACAGAAAATTGACGCACAGACAGATGCAAAAGGTATCACATCTTACCTGGTTACTGCTCCGGGCACGTATGTGATAAATGCCACAAAGACCGGTTATGAAGAAGGAGAAACCCAGGTTGAGGTGGCGGAGAAAGCCGCACAGTTCACCTTCTCAGACCTCACGATACAGCCTGCTTCAGTTGAAGCCGGAACCGCGGTAAATATCAGGGTGAATGCTATTAACAATGGGGGCGTCACAGGAGACTCCACAGTGGAATTGCTGGTTAATAATGAGTCGGTTGATTCCCAGAATATAACCCTTAATCCGGGTGAGAACAAATCAATCGAATTCTCACACACTGAGGATGAGCCAGGGACGTATACTGTTGAAGTAGGAGGACTGAGCGAAAGTTATGAGGTGACAAAAAAAGCTCCTTTCTTCAGTGGGATGGCTACGCTTGGTATACTCGCCACAGCATTTGTTATCCTGCGGAAGAGAAGAAACTAATTTAAAGCTTCTGGCTTTCGTATTAAAGCTTGTATTAAAGCTTGTATTATAGCTGGATGGGTTCATTCCAAAAAATGAACCCGGCTTTAATATAACTCTATACCTGTGCTGCGGTAGAAGCTGGAAATCAGATTCCATATTTCCAGCTCTCCACTTCTTTTTTTTCGTCTTAATAATGATTGGAATTTCTTTTTGTTTTGATCGGAAATTCGTAGTTAAAAACAGAAATAACTCTTAGAGGCTGTCTTAAAATTCAAATCATTTATACAATTGGATAATAGGCAACGTTCCGTTTAAATTCATATTACGCACTCGATGTATAAAATCAAACACAATAAACATCATGGTTTAAACTTTCGTTTTGGACATTAACAGTTTGACACTCCGTTTATCAATTTAAATGCATAAGTCCTATCCCAATTATAGAACCAGATTTAATTTTCAGACATGCTCTTAGATTTTAACTGATTTTTTAACTCGGTAAGGGAAATATAATTTTGAAAAAAATTATAATGAAACTGTACCGTCTTCTCTTTTTTTATAGTATTTTTTTAGAAAAATTAAAAAAAGAAAAACTTTATATAGACAGCAGTAAGTTATCTTCTTCCTAGCAGGCAAGAGTTAACAAAATTATGTCCACTGTGGCAATCCGTGAGCCTGGAAAATATTCGGTATTGAAATGAGGCTTTAATACCTAGAATATAGCAGTTACCTAGAATATTGCAGTTAAAAAAAGAAGGGATAATTATGAAAGCATCATCCGTAGAATTGAATCCTAATAAACTGGTACAGTACCTCAATAAACCAGCAAGCGAATTCACCAAAGAAGATATTATTAAGTTTATAAAGGAAAATGGCATTAAGATGCTGACTTTCCGTTATATTGGTGGAGATGGGAGACTCAAAGCTCTCGCCTTTGTGATCAGAGACGAAGAACATCTTGACAACTTGCTTTCCGCTGGTGAGAGAGTCGATGGATCAAGCCTTTTTACATACATCGAAGCAGACTCAAGCGATCTCTATGTCCTTCCTAAATACAGGACTGCCTTCGTGAATCCTTTTGAAGAAATCCCAACCCTGGATATCCTCTGTTCCTACTTCGACAAAGATGGAAACCCTCTCGCAAGCTCTTCCGAAACCGTCATGAAGAAAGCTGCCCAGGTCCTGACCGAGAAGACAGGCTATGAACTTCAGTCAATGGGCGAACTCGAATATTACATCATCGCCAACAAAGAAGACGTCAATATGGCTTTCCCAGCCGTTGACCAGCAAGGATACCACGAATCCAATCCCTTCACCAAATTCGACCAGCTCAGAAAGGAAGCAATGATGTACATCTCCGAAGCTGGCGGAAAAATCAAGTACGGACACTCTGAAGTCGGAAACTTTACTGACGACAAATACTACTACGAGCAGAACGAAATCGAATTTGAGACTGACTCACTTGAGAACACTGTCGACCGTCTGCTTGTCGCAAAGTGGATGCTCAGAATGCTTGCCGACCAGTACGGTGTAATTGTAAGCTTTGCTCCAAAGATTACTGTCGGAAAAGCTGGAAGCGGGCTGCACGTTCACATGAAGCTCCTGAAGGACGGAAAGAGTGTTATGGTCGAGAACGGCGGAGTTAGCGACACTGCAAAAACTGCAATAGCCGGCATTCTTGACATTGCAGCAGGCATTACTGCTTTTGGAAACAGAATTCCAACATCCTACCTGCGTCTTGTACCTCACCAGGAAGCTCCTACCAACATCTGCTGGGGAGACAGGAACCGCTCTGCTCTGATCCGTGTGCCTCTTGGCTGGTTCTCTGAAGAATCCAGCAAGATGGTAGCTATCGCCAACCCGAACTATAATGAAGAGTTCAAGAGCCACAGCTACAAGTCTACCTTTGAATTCCGTGCCGCAGACCCCTCAGCTGACCTTTATCTCCTGATGGCATCATTTGCTGTAGGTATCCGCCACGGCTTTGAAATGGACAATGCCCTTGAGATTGCAAAGAAGCTCTACATCGATGTCAATATTTTCAAGGAAGAACACAAGGACAGACTTGCCCAGCTTGAGCACCTACCTGCATCCTGCTACGAGTCTGCTCAGGCCCTGAAGAAGCTGAAAGACATCTTCATGGAGTACGATGTCTTCACCGAAGGTATGATCAACGACAATGTACAGTACCTTGAAGGTCTCGACGACAACCAGCTCAGTGAGAGACTCTACGGTAAGAACGAAGAAATCAGGAAACTTGTGGACTCTTACATCCACATTGGATAATCCTGTTTCAGCATTTTAAAAAAACCTTTTTCCACAAAAAATGCAGAGTCCTGCTTCCCAGGAAGCAGGGTTCTGTCAATAGTATTTTTTTGAAAGCACTCTTCTGTCATGTTTTATGAAAGAAGTAAGTTTCTTGCTGCTTTTATCAGACATTTCGTTACTTTTCGCTTACGGTTCTTACTGCTTTTTATTTCAGATCTCTTTTTACTCTTCACTTAAGGCTTTTTACCTCAGATCTTACCTCGGTTCTTAATATAGGGACTTTCTTTTCCGGATTTTTTCTTCGGGCTTTCTCGATTTTTTTTCCGATTTTTTCTTCAGGCTTTCTCGATTTTTCCCGTTTTTTCTTCGGGTTTTATCCGATTCTAATTTTTCAAGGTAACACTTCATAGCTTATTCAGGTTTACACCCAGAGACTGCGATACGGGGTTGGTTTTATCTATCTTAACGAAATCTATAGGGAACGTAAAGTAATAAGAGCTCAAATTGATCAGAAATGAAAGAAAACAGCAATCCAGAAAACCCCGGGAGCCAGGAAAAAAACCTCTCTGAAACCCCGATCCCAAAAATAACAATCATCTGTTCTGCCCCCGACCTTGCCAGCCAGACCATTAAGACCCAACTTTTAAACCTCATAGAATGGAGACTCCTCGAGATTCCTGAAAATTCCGGATTCTCTGCAGCTAGGGAATCGCAGGACGGAAAATTCAGACTTGTTGATATTGAGGAAACGCATGTCTTCCAGGACGGACTCGACAGAAAACTTGAAAATGCAGGGTTGCCAGCTTCTCTTATAATTTTCGCATCCAAACACCGGAGCAAAGAGGAGATTTCTTCCCTTACCGTACATTGCACAGGGAACCCCTCAGACGATGTAAGGCTTGGAGGCTGCCCGAAATCTCTTGCAGTCTCTTCTCCGGCTGCTATGAAATCCATCCTTGCGGAAATGAAGCGCCTGGCTGAGCAAAAAGGCCTTAAGTACGATGTTACCCTCGAAGTGACCCATCACGGGCCCACTGAACTTTCAGTTCCTTCACTTTATGCCGAAATAGGAAGCACTGAAGTACAGTGGAAAGATCCTGAGGCAGGCGAGGTTGCTGCAAAAGCTATCCTTGCAGTCTCTCTTGAAAAAGTCCCGGTTGCCATCGGTTTTGGGGGAGGACATTATGCCATGCGCCAGACAAAGCTTTTGTTTGAAACCAAAATCTCTTTTGGGCATAATTTTCCCAAGTACAAGCTTGAATTTGTGGATGAAGCCCTGATCAGACAAGCAATTGAAAAATCAAAGGCTGATTTTGCTTATTTTGACCGAAAATCCATGAAAAGTGAAGAACGGAAAAAGATTTCCGAAATCCTTGAGAAACTGGGGCTCAGTGTCCTTAAAGAATCAGAGATCAGGGAAAAATATGGAAATTAACGTTAAAACAAACTTTAAAACAAATCCAATTCTCCAGAAAAGTTGTGTTACTGCATATATGGAGCACTCCAGTACACAGAAAGGGATACAATGCTGAACATAGAGCTACTTCCGGTTCTCCTCCGCTTTCTTTTTGGAGGAAGCGCTGTTGCGATTTCCGCAATTGTTGCGAAGAAGTTCGGAGGCAGATTGGGGGGAGTTTTTGCAGCTTTCCCGGCAGTATATCTTGCAGCAATTCTAGGCCTGAGCATAGATTATAAGGGAAGCGAACTGCTCCTGATTTCAGAACAGCTTTCTAAAGGTGCACTTGTGGGAATGCTGGCAGACATTTGCTGTGCTCTTACTGCAAGTTATTTTATTCTCAGGTCTGGGTGGAAAAAAGGACTGGTTTACTCGCTTCTCCTCTGGGCCGTGCTTGCTCCTGCAATCTACTTTGTTTGGTTCAGATTCTGAAAAAAATCTTTGGTCAAGCTTTCTTTAAGAAAGGTTGTGGTCAATTTTTCTTTTAGGACTATTAAAAATGATTTAATAGTTCTATCCAGCTTTGACAAAGATCCCATGGGAGGCTGTTAAGGTCTGGGGACAGGCTCATGTAATAGTCTTTGAGAAAGTAGGGTCATAGGGTGACTAGATTTACAGTGTTTAGCACAGAATTCTGGTTTGTTGATTTTTTTTCATACAGGCCATCTAGTGTCGCGTCAATTCTCAAGGATTTACCGATTTCCGAATAATTGCAATTGATTTTATACGACATTTTGCGGTTGACTCGACACTAGTAAGGTCGTCGTTGAAAATATTTAGACCCTAAAATTTACGGAGAAAATGCTTTTAAATTAAACTTGATCTTATAACTTGGATAGGACTCCATTGGTCATCGGTTAAGGATTCATTTCCTTCTCTTGTTACTCTTTTTGAACCCACTTCATTCAATTATTATTCAATCCATTCATCTCTAAACCTTTCTCTGTTTACATGCGGATCTAATGCTTGACTTTCATATACACTCATTATCGTTTCAAAAGTTCTTTGAATTCCACATCTATGAAGAATTACTGTCAATAAATCAGATGCATTCTCTGCAAATATTGTACTCCACCGTAACTGCGTATATCTAGCCATTTTTTCAGGATGAGTTGTTGAGTTTCTTACAAGAGAATGAATTCTTCTGCTAACGATTAGTGTCAATATTGCTGTCCAGATTAGAGCTTCAATTACCTGCACATTCTTTGTTTCAAGAACGTCCAGCGCATATTTATTTTTCAATTCCTTAAATAGTAGTTCTATGTCCCATCTTGCCCCATATAAGTTTGCAATGTCTCTTGCATTCAAAATATCTTTCTGAATATTTGTGATATAAATGTGGTACTTTTCATCCTCATCATTGTATACCGCTACAAGACGTACATTCATTTCATCCTGTTTTTGCTTGCCTTTATACTCTCTTCTTTTGAATGCTATTTTTACAACTGCATCAATATCTTTTCCCGAGAGTTGCTTAATACACTCACTAATAGGCTTCCCTATGAAATCTTTGCACTTTGTTTTAGGCACTCCTTCCTCTATTAAAACAACAATGGGATCCATATTTTTTTTAATTCTTGAGACAAAATATCCCCCATTTTCCTCAACCCTTGCAAACATCTGAGTTTTGTAAAAACCAAGATCAACAAGCAGAATACGGTCTTTGATCCAGGGACCTATTTTTAATGTTTTGATCTCAGCTGTTTTTTCGGAGTACACAGCAACGGTTTTAGGTCCGTTAGCAACTGCACTTACCACAACTCCGACTTTTACCCCAGCAGCTACTGTTCTTGCTCTTGCTGCTGGAAATTTATCTGATAAAGAAGAATGAAGACGAACTATTGTGCTGTCCTGAATGATAATATCCTGGAAGTTTTCGAGTTTCTTGCTAAGTTTTCTACCAGGTTCTTTTGCAAGTTCTTCTATGCCGTGAATTACACACTGATGTAGGAACTCAACAAGTTCTGGAGTGAAACGATAGTACCAACTGCTATCGCTTATGGTTTTATGGGATTCAGTTTCATATTCGCGTTTCAAACTGGCGAGTGTACGCTGCAAGCGTACACCAAAACTCAGAGTTAAAACCCAAAAGATGATGACAGGGTCAATTTTACGTTCACGTATTATAAGACCAGTTTCTTTGGAAGTTTGTCTTAACCACTCTTCGGGAAACATTTCCCGAAGAGAGTCTTCAAGAGTAGGTGGGGAACGAGGAGACATAGAGATACAGCTATAAAGGTATTATCAGATAAAAACATCTACAAGATAAGGAATTTAGTGCTTAACCGATGACCAATGAAGAATACTTAAGGTTTGCCGGATCCTGCCTCGGGAGTAAAGAGAAGAGGCAAAAATAAGTGACAATAAAGAAGTTCAAAGCAGAAACAATTCTTTTGGCGATAATGCTGGTGAACGTGATACTTGTACCAGCTGTGAGTGCAACAAATAGTACTGCAAAAGAATGTCAAGATGAATCTGTTGGAGACCCTTGGTTCGAGAAGGGTGACGAATTAAATCGGCTTAGTGGTGATGAACGTCGTGCCCTCGCTGAGAAAAACGAAACAGTAAGAAAAATGATAGAGGAAGATCTAAAGATTAAACCTGTGAAAATTGAAAACTCCAAGGACTTGGAAAATCTTCCTGCTAATTATCCTGAGGACGTAAAGAAAATAATAATAGGAAATATCTCATCAAAAAATGTTAATCTACAATCATCAATTGCACAAACAACGACTACAAATACAGTTAATGTTTGGATAATCGCAGATGAAGAATATCGGAGCACTTTTGGAAGTAATTGGCAAACTAAAGCATACAACACCATTGAAGGTGCCGATGATGCATTCTATAATGATCATAATATAAATTTTGTGGTAGGTAAATACTCAACATGGGATAGTACTGACAGTGAACATAGTGGTGACGCACTTCTCGATGAAGCACAAAGTGAATCAGGGTGGAACTCTAACCATCAAGGCATGGATATGCTTGCCATTTTCACCGACCAAAGTATGGATGAAAGAGGTAAATCTGAGCATCTTGGTGATGCATGGATAATGAAACATCAGATAACTTCAGGTTGGGATTGGCATCTCGCACAGCATGAAGCTTCGCATAACTATGGGTGTTCGGATCATGGATATGTTGGCCCCGCCTGCATAATGACTTATACTTTTATGATGACAAACGACAATTGGTGTAGTAGTTGTGACCAAACAATCGAAACTAATAGAAATGTCTTTTAAATTGTTTTATGTAGGATAAAATCCTACATTTTATTTTATGGATGCTCGAAGAGGATTATATGAAATCAATGACAAAAGTTTTAATGATTATTTCTTTTGGAATTCTTGCACTATTTCTGGTTTTCTTTTTAATGATTTATCAGCCTGGAGCAGGTATGTATGTTCGCGCAGATAAACTTCAGAACCCACCAGAGAAATATGTGGAGTTCAGTTTAGCAGATATCGAGAAATATCCCTATGTCCAAGAAGCAGTAGAAAATTCAGGAAAAGAAATTAAGCTCCCTTTCGATAACGACGAAAAAATGACAGAATTTTCTCATATTATGCATGATAACGAGACTGAATATATAAAACTGAATAATGAGTATTATCGGATACGTTATTATTCTTCAGATTAGTTAGGCCGTTGAAGATTACTGAAAACCGTAAGCATGAGAGTCTCTCTTCTTTTTCCAAACAAGGAAATCGTACTATTTTTAGATTTGATCAATGACTCGACCTAACAACACAGACACTGCAGATGGTTTTGATTGACCGCCTGATAGCATTGTTCAGCATGAAGTCTCTCATAATTTTGGCGCAGATGATCAAAATTCTCCGCTCCATCCAGAATGCATAATGAATTATGTTTATGCTCAACAGGGTACAAATATATGGTGTACTTCCTGTCGTAACACCGTAGATTATGGAATAGACCATTAATAGCTATATATCCTGACTTTGACAGTTAAATAAAAATAAGTGCTCTTTGTTTTGTGTTATTTGATCCAATGTACATCACAAAACAAAGAGCATTCCCTACAATTCCTAACAAGAATATATGTGTTCCTATCGGACCTATTCTTGCTGTCCAATACTTTTATGAAAAGCTTAATTTCTGTGATATTTTTGGCAAACATAAAAGCAAGGGTCTTGATCTCAATAGTTTACTAATCGGTTTGTTAAGCTACAAGCTTACCGAGAATTTTAGTATCAAAGAAGCTGGCAAATGGTTAAATCAGAAAGAGATTCTGGATATCTTACATCTTGAAAGTTTTCATGAAAGGGTTCTTTACAGAACTCTTGAACTCTTAGGACGTAACAAAGAGGAAATTCTCTCTGACATACTGGACTCTCTATTTTTTGTTTATGATTTTGAAGAGACGAATGCAAATTTAGATTGGACGAGTATAGTCCTTCATGGGACTAAAGCCAACCTTGGCAAATTCGGATATAGCAGAGATCACAGACCTGACAAGTTGCAGATAACAGTTGGAGTTAGTGAGTTAGCTGACCCCATAAACATACCTATTGGAATTACAGTGAATAAAGGAAACGTTCTTGATCTTGAGCACTTTTCTGATACTTTTAACCAGGTTAAAAGTAGGCTTAAAAAAGGCTCTCTTATTGTTTTTGATAAAGGAGCTAATACCAAAGATAATCTCAACCTTATACTGGATGCTAAAATGGACTATCTCACTTCCATGAAGCTGAATAAGAGTGATGATAAAATCATTGAGAACTTTGCTCTGGAAAGAGCAGAACTGATCGATTCCAAAAAAGGTATATATGGGATAAAAATCATCAAGCCAAGTAGTATCAAGTACTTTTATTTCTCTGAATCTCTACAGAAAAAGCAGTTAGAAGCAAAAGCAAGAGCTGTTATGAAGAAATTACAGGAAGCAAAAGAAGTTCAAAAGGCCGTCATAAACAAAAAAAAGCTTCCTAAGAGATTCAGAGTAAATAATGAGTTGATTGAGATTGATTACTCTTTTAGAACTAAGCTCGAAGAGCTTAGTGACGAGGAAGCTATTGAACTCCTGAAAGCTTCACTGATTAATGGGAGAGAAGGATTTTTCTGTCTGAAATCAAACAGGGATTTGACACTTGAGGATGCGTTGATAACATACAGGAAAAAGGATTCGATTGAGAAAATATTCCATTCATTGAAGAACGAAATCAACATTAAACCGTTGAGAGTATGGTCGGATGATAGCATTTATGGAGCGATTATCCTTGGTTTTATCGCTCAATTATTCATATCGCTGATGCGATATGAATTTGAAGGGATAAAACACGTATCTACAAAATTCATTAAAAAAAGCTTGAAGAATTTGACACTTACAGTTAAGTTCAAGATAAATGGAGTCAAAAATTACATTTTTGCGAATTTTGATCGGATCAATAGCTTGATAGTAGCAAAAAAGAATGGAATTACATAGAATATATAACAAATTTTTATAAATTTAAACAAATTGTCAAGTCAATTTGGGCTAAAAAAGAAGGGAAATATTCAGTACCAATTAGTGGATACTGTCAAAGTCAGGTTATAAAGTAGTATTACTTTTGCTCAACCGGATCGGTTTTAAAGATCTTGTAATTAGATTGGCAGTTGTGAACATTTTTGAAATCCACTCAAAACAGACTTTATATTCCGAGTTTTTCTCAGGCTCATAGGAAAATGGAGTTCTCCAGGAGTTACTTCGCAATCACAACATCATAATATCCTTTCCGTTCCCTTCTGCTCTACTAAAAAGGACTTAGAAAACCTATTTTGTAGTTAATTTAGAAACTCTCACAGCAAAAACTTACAGTTGTCGTGAAGTACTTCCTGGAGAAACGAGTAGACTTAAATTATATATATCATGAGGTAGACTAGGATGTGGGCATCTGGGAAGGTCAGAAGAGACCTTTTGACTTTTTTTAATAACCCCCAACACCCCCCACTCCCCAATATCCAGATGCCCAATTTCCATATTATTAGTTTTTCGAATTCTGTTTCAGGAGTATGAATCGAGTCCCGCTTCGACAGTACGTAATCTATTTATCCTACGTTCCGCATTTTTAGGCGCATAAAGGCCCTCAGATGTTGTATTATGCGCTTAAAATATAAGCTCATAATTTATTTGATTGAATTTCAAAATCGGTATCAATTGAGAGTATATATCTGTAATAATGCTTAATATGCGCTTAAAATATGGGAACTAAGGATTTATCTCACTTCATTCACTCAAGCAGATTGATTTTAACTTTGCTTTCAAAGATGATTGATTTTACGTTATCTTGCGGCTTTATTTGTGTATGCCTAACAAAAAAATAATCCTACCAATAACGATTATATCAAGATGGCAGATATTTCCCTATGTTCAGAAAAGAAAATAATGATGCTTGTTTTGTGTCCATTTCTTCCACAATAATTTTGCTTTTTTTGGATTCTTTTTCCTGGACTACTGCAATCCTAATCTCAGACAGTTTTTCAATTAGTTGTTTCATAGAAAGTCCATATATCTTTGCCTCCCATGCCAAATATCTGTAGAAAAGCAGGCCAATCATAGCCAAAAATACATGAACCCTTATATTTTCATCCTTATGATGATATACTGGTCCTACAGGGACAAGCAAATGATCGCTCAACAACTTAAAATCGTCTTCAACAAGGTTTTTACTGTTATATGTTTTCACTATTTTTTTAGTACGCCACTCTTGCTTATCCGTAAACAGAATATTCTTCCCAAACGTTTTTTCACACCTTTTTTCGTTCTCCTCATCAACCCATAACTTCAACTGAGGTTTTTTCTTACCTTCAGGAGCTTCAGTTATTTCGTATTTTATGACACTCCTGTATTTTTTCAAAATAATTTCTGCAACTTCATTTTCTACACTACTCCTGTTTCTCTCTTTTCCTTTACTGCTTTCTAATCTTCTCTGCAGATCTTTCAGTTGATCAATTATTTTTGATTTATTTATTTCATAAGTGCTTTTTTGAAGTTTGTAAGTCCCTTCATTGTAGGTAATTACGGTTGTGAATTCTGTTCCGTAGAACTGGTGTTTTGTCCGGTACCCAAAAATCTCGTTACCTTTTGTGTTCTTATACAGGTACTCATACTTTGAAAGTGGAACATCAAAGAGATCCTCAGCCTGATTTGCTTTTGCAGCTCCTACAAAACTCATTTTTGAGGTTACCTTTTCAATGTTATCCTTTAAGTTGTTACCCTTATCGAAAACAAGAACAAGATCTTCAGAACAGATATTTAATTCAGTCAGTCGATCTATGATTTTGTCTACAATGCCTGAAAATTCTTTTGAATCAGGAACATTTCCAGGATACGTTTCGTGAATAAAGGGTATATTGTCCTCATTTACAGCAAGCGAAACACATATTTGATTTTTATCTTTTCGATGCTTTTTGTTATATCCTTTATGAAGCAGTTCGCTTTTTTCATCATAATTGGTGGCATAGGTAAACCAGTTTGATTCATCAACAAACATTATTGATGGAGTTAACCCCTTCTCAACAAGAACCCGGCAAAGGTCGTCTTCAATCTTTTTCATAGTATCTGAATCAATGTAACTCATTTGGTTGAGGAAATTCTGGCAATTTAATTTGTGAGGGAACTTCCACATGAAAGATATAGGGGATTTTTTGAACCAGTCTTCGATCCCGGTTTCACTTAAAATACCGTGACTTTTTCCGATTACATCGAGTAAAAGGTATTCTCCAACACTCAATCCATCTATTAATTTTTTGTCAGTATGCCTGTTTACGATGTCAATGAATCCAAGTTCTTCATTAACATGAAGGAGTGCGGCAAGCTTGCCGTACTCAAAAGATTTAAGTTTATCATAAGGCATCGACTCACATTGTTTTTTCATTTCAAGTATTTTTTCTGCACTACCAAGATAAACCTGAAAAACAGTCTTTACCTTTCCGTTAACTCTGGCAGCTTCTACAACGTACCAGTAAGGTTTGCCTTTGATAAGTTTCTTTCTCAAAAATACCATACTATATGATTAGGATCAACTTTTACATATACTTTTTTAAATAAATCGTTATTAATAGACTTTTTAAAATGAATTTATTAGTTAGGATCAACAAATAAAAGAGAAATGAAAAGTCTCCTCTTATAGTGGTTTTAAGGAGAAATCCAGGCAAAAATCGCACTTCTTTGAAAGCAAAGTTTAAGTACAGATATCAAGTTTAGCTAAGAAGCTTACTTTAGGCAAAATAATAGAACTAAAGTTAGTAGAACTAAATTTAGCAGGTTGGACTCTTTCCTGACGAAAAATAAGAAAGATTTGCAGGGGGAATGAAGAAGTTATTTAAAAAATTAAATGAAGCCAAGGTCCGGATTTGAACCAGGACTGAATCGCTCTGCTGGCGATTGCGTGACCGCTCCGCCACCTTGGCAATCTGTAGAGCCTAATACAGCATAGAGAATATATAAATTTATAGGTTGCCGGGTATTATCACGCACGCAGTGCGGCCTTTCAAAAAATAAAATTAAAAAATAGTTTAAATGTTTTTATTTTTTACAAATGAAAATTCGCTAACTCCTGTTTGTAAAAAGCCTTTTATTTTTGTTTTTTGTTTTTTTCGGACTGACCCGAGCTTCGCTCGGTGGAAAGACAGATTTTAGACAATGAATATGGTTCTTCGGAACTTTTTACCACATTATTTATATTTTTAGGTTGGGCTCAACTTCACGAGTTTTGCTTTGTAACCTTCAGGTCTTTTCGATGAGCTCAACAGGTTGTATCAAAATCATTTTGATTTCTACAATTGGGTAATTTCCTTTTTCCCATGCTCCGACAGATATTGCTCAATTGCACGTTTTGAACTATGCCATGTTTTTCCTATTTTTACTGCATCCAGGAGCCCCTGTCTAGCTCGCAGGCTAAGATATTCCTGAGAATAAGGAGTTTCTATAGCAAGTTCTCTTAGAGGTAGAAGTTCATCGTTTCCTCCTGAAATGGAGAGATATAGGGTCAGGTTTTCATCCACGGCTTTTGCAATGAAATTGGCAAATGGTCCTAAGTTTCCAGCATCTGCAGCTCTGAGGGATTTATAATATTTTCCTCTATCCTCTTTTTTGAGTATAACAGGAGGATAATCTCTTGTCATCAAATATAGATTTGTGAGAAGTCGAGCCACTCGGCCGTTTCCATCACTGAAAGGATGAATTTCAACAAACCTGTGATGCAGGAAGGAAGCTATTTCAATTGGATGTTCCTTGCTTTCAGTTATCATTTCAATAAGTTCATCCATTAGTTTAACTATCTTTGACCAGTCGGGTGGAGTCTTTACTGCACCTGCTATTCTCACATTTCTTGTGCGGTACTTTCCGGCGTCTTCAAGTATGCCTTGGGTTACGATTTCGTGAATCTCCTGAATTGTGACGTGGTCTATTGCACGTTTCTTCTTTGCCAACTCTTCCATTCGGTCAAAAGCTTTTGCATTGTTGCTCGCTTCAAGATGTTCTCTAAGCGATTTTCCGCCAATAGTCAGCCCTTCTTCCAGAACAAGTTTTGTCTCCTGAAGTGTTAGTGTATTTCCTTCTATCGCATTGGAGTGATAGGTATGAACCAGCCTCATTTCTTCATGTAGCCTTGCTAAAGCATCTGCAGGAATAGGCCGCATGAAGTTTAGCTGTTTCATTTTTTCATTTATTCGTGCAAGAAGTTCTTCTTGAATCAAGGGTGTATCGGTATGTGTCATAATTTGATGTATCCGATATGAGCCCTCTGATATATATCGGTATCGGTAGTTTTTAGATTTATCCGATATAAATAGTTCTTGTTTATTTCACCTCAGTTAAAGTATATTTTTCCTGCTGGTTGTCTGCTGGAATATTCCCCGAACACGTTTGTAAAATTAAAGTGAAATCGAAAGCTCGTGAACTTTGAAGATTACAAAAGGAGTTTATAAGGAGCCCTCCGCAGGGCCTTTTTTATAAAAGTGATCTTTCCCTTTGGGGGAGGAATTACTGATTGAAGTGAACTTCTCATTACATTCAATTCAGTTAAAATATATTTTTCCGGCCGGCGGACACTGGAATCTTTCCCGCCTAAGTTTAAAAATAAAGTGAAATCAAAAAACCGTGATTTGTACAGATTTGACTATCAGATTAGTATAGAGCCATATCAATTATTTGCATTTTTGGGAATTGATTTGTCATATGCCTTTTTTCTAATTCTTGTAAAACACGTTGTGAATCTTTCAATCTACTAAAATAATCGCTATGATCCTTAACAAAAGAACAAATTGCTTTTTTGAATTCAAAACACAATCCTAAATCCATTTCCCCCAAATTCAGGTTATATCTTACTGTTGAGTCTAATATTGGGTTTTCCTCTGGACTATAGAGATGCATTAACTTTGTACCGAAACTAAACGCATTTTTTTGAATCTCATTTCCTTTGTATCGTGCTTTATCACAGCCTTTGAACTGCTGCAACACATACTGATAATCATCAAAGTCATTAATTTCCAATAACCGCTTTGAGATTTCCTTAAACCCTTCTTTGGATAATCTGGTTCTATAAATATCGTTAACCAATCCTAAAAAATTATTATCAACTAATAGTTTTTTAAATTGGTCTGCAGTAAATTTCCCTTCTGGAAACCTTTCATACCCCAGCTGAATGTAAAGAGACTGATATATTAATGGAAAATAGCTGCTTTGAATGTTAGCAAGAACTCTTTCCTCAAATTTTTCGTAGTTTGATAAATGTTCTTGAAGATTTTGAAGTATCATTTCTTGATTAATTATAACCCCTCAGATCAATTTATTAAGTTTAATTTTTCGATTAGATCTCCTTAATTATTTAGAAATAGATACTCTTTAATCTTTTGATTAATTATTTGCAAGTTGCTTAAAATTGAATGAAAATCTTCCCTCTAAGCAAGTCTTTTCAAATATATTTTTCCTGCCGGCGGACTACTGGAATTTTCCCCGAACAAGTTTGTAAAATCAAAGTGAAATCGAAAGCTCGTGAACTTTGAAGATTACAAAATAATTTATAAGGAGCCCTCCGCAGGGCCTTTTTGCTCAAAGTGATATTTTCTTTTGGGGAGATTTTCTGATTGAGGTGAATCCTTCTTCACGTTAATTTCAGTTTTAATATATTTCTTCGGCCGGCAGTCTGCTTAAATCTACCCCGAATATGTTTGTTAAAATAAAGTTAAGAAAAGAGAAATTGAAAAACCCTTGATTTTTTACAGCTTTAGAAAGAGCCCTTCGAGTCGCTCATATTTATACAAATTATATTTTTTATTTTTAACATTGTGAAATTAATGATTAAAATTATAATTTATTTTTTGGATAATATAATATTAAATAATTAAATTTCTAAATATATATTCTCAATATTATTTATATTAATATCCCACTTATTTAATTATCAGATGTTGCGATTAATTTGAAAAGAACACTTCAGTAGTTATATTTGTAAGATCCAGTTTAGCTGGCTGATTCATCAATTCCAAAACTATCCTCAAAGTTGGTCACTGTGTCTATTAGTGCATAAATAGAGATCGAGCATCTCAACTAAGACCTAGTGTCATGGCAATTTAATTCTTGAATATAGTCTGGCAGTTCCCTATCAGCGTATAAGGATTCAGAGCTTAATAGATGATCAATAACTAAACGTTCTTGACACTAGTGGGGATGCTGAAGACAAGATGCCATTATGAAAAGGAGGTTAGAAAATACTGTTGAAAATCGATCTTCAGAACGGTTATTCAAATGATCTTGTCGTTATTCGGGTTAATGGAAAGGAGGTGTTCCGCAAGAATGGTGTAACAACAAAGCTACTGTTAGGAGTGGCTGACTCGATCCAATTGGAAGTCTCTGATATGTTAGCCAAGGTAGATGTAGATATTCCATCTAAGGATCTATCGGAAACAATGTCTCTAAGATTGTCAGCGCCAACATATCTAGGAATATCTGTTATAGGCGGTCAAATTGCCTATATGATAAATAAAGAACCATTTGCATATTTTTAGAGCAGCAGTTTGGTGTAAACTCAGATTTATGGTTTGGTAAAGAATATTTTGAAATTGATGTAGCTAACCTGCTACAAAAGAGATGATTGGATATGAATCTAGAAAATATTCCTGCAAGTCAAGATATGATGTCAGGAGAAGTGAGTTCTGAAACCTTTGATAAGCTTTTTCCTTTTCCATCAGATTGGTGGAAATGTCTCAGACTAATTGGCTCAATATGTGGTGAATACTCTAGCCAACAACTCTTTGGTCGAGGGCTGGTTTTGAGGGTAGACATAGAGCCACGATCAAATTCTCCGTCGATGAACCCGTATTAGTGGTGACTTTTATAAGACTAATTTAAGTTTTGTTACTCCAGGAAAACCGCCTAAAATTTCTACCATTTACCAAGAGTCTTGGATTGTCGATTCTCCCTCAATAAAATGGACAAGATGTGCTGTGGGTATTACTGGCAAGGTTCGTTTTTGGAAGGGAACTCATCCTGCTACAGAGATTCAAGTCAGTATACCCTGGAATTCTGAAAAAATAGGTCCCGCAGAGGTAACCTTCCTGCCATCAGGCGGAAATAAAGAGCAATATACCTGCTCTTTGACATCTGATTGCTTCCGTTCTATGAATTTGGAGGTGGACGTTTGTAAATCTGTGAACTCTGACCTCATCTTACCCAGCTATGATACATACGCTCATTCAGTTCGACCAGTTGATCTGAAAAGGAGAACTCTGAATATAGAGAATGCCTATTGGGAAGCAGGAGTTAAAGTGGATATTCGTGGCTCAGAACGAACAATAATTGATGACAGTGATTCAAAGTTTGATCGTTGGTCTCCTGCTGAACTTCATGATGCCATGGAGCAACACTTTAGCCAATATCCAAGAAAATGGCCCAATTGGGAAATGTGGGGGCTGCTAGCAGGATTATTCGAAAACGATGGGACTGCAGGCATCATGTTCGATGCTGGTGCTTCATACGGAGGCGCTGGGCAGCCGCCCGATAGACAGGGGTTTGCAGTATTTCGCAAGCATTCTTGGTTTGATAAGCTTGTGACAGGTACGCCGGCTAGTGATGAGCAGGCTGATGCGATGAGACAGTACCTCTATTGCTGGATTCATGAGGCTGGTCATGCATTCAACCTCCTTCATTCTTGGAATAAAAATCGCTCTTGTGCTCTCTCGTGGATGAACTATCCTTGGATGTATGATCAGAACCAACAATGCCTTGGAACATTCTGGTCTAAGTTCATGATGAGATTTGATGACGAAGAGTTGATCCACATCCGTCACGGAGATTTACTATCAGTTGTCATGGGAGGAGATCCGTGGGCATCCGGTGGTCACCTTGAGATGTCTTCCTCAGTAATGGCCCCAACGATAGGCGAAATGCCTCTAGAGCTTTTGATTCGATCTAAAAACTACTTCGACCTCATGGAGCCGGTAGTGATCGAATTAAGGTTGAGAAATCTCATGGATATTCCTATCACCATAGAAGAAAAGTTAAAACCAGAATTTGGAAACACCACCTTGTTTATCCATAGACCTGATGGCAAGATCGTGGAGTTCAATTCAATATTCTGTCAGTTGACCAGTCCGACTATCAAAGTCTTAGATGTATCAGATAGTTGCGTCGAAGGGGCTGATCGATATAGTGATACCATTTTCTTTAGCTATGGTAAAGGTGGATTCTACTTTGATATGCCTGGAGAATATATGCTACGTGCATTCTATAATGCAGATGGTCTATTGATACCTTCGAATGTGCAGAAAATACGAATAGGTAGTCCTACGTCTAGAAACTCTGATATCCTTGCCACTGAATTCTTCACGTATCCTGTAGGCATGAGCCTGTATCTTCATGGATCACGCTCACCCTTCCTATCCGAGGGAATGGATTTCTTAACCTGTCTGGCCGAAACAAGCCCAGACACGATGTTGGGGACAAAAGTGGGTAGTAGGATAGCTCCGAGTATAGGTCGACCATTCTTCCGCATTATAGGGAACACTCTTACCATGACTCACGATGCTGAGCCGAAAAAAGCATTACAGATGACAGAACCCGCAGTAGGACTCTATAGAAGCTTGAAAGGAACCGAAGCAAAGCTGACAAACATCTCTTACAATAAACTAATTCGCGGGCGTGCTAACTTCTTGACCCGATTGGGCCAGAAGACCAAGGCAAAGGAGGAGGTTTCAGTTCTTAAGGATGATCTGAGTGAAAGGGGTGTAAACGAAGTTGTGCTCAACGAGATCGATGCCTTAGAGAAGACACTATAAGCTTTGCAGACATGTATGACAAATACATGAAAATGGGGATGCTACTTTCCCATCCAATTATTTTTGGCATAAATCCTAAGTTCTGCATTTTTAGGCGCATAAATGTCTCCTGATATCGGAGTATGCGCTTAAATTTAAGCACATGATCTTTGTAGCAAAATTTCAAAATCGAGATCTGGTAACTTCACATCTTCTCGTTACTACATCTATGCGCTTAATATTTGGGAACTAAGGATAAATAGGATAGAGATGAGTTTTATTTTGTCATAAAATCCGATCGTGTACGTGAGTTACTGAAAATCATGAGCATAGGAATCTCTTTGTATTTCCCTCAGACACCGTATACGTACCGTTTTTTCAGATTTGATCAATGACTCACGTACACGACCCAACTTTCATCATTCATAGGACTTACGCGGTTGAACTGAAAAATCAGTATGCTTTAAACCTTCAACTCTCTAAAACATGCATTTGATCGTAATGTCTATTGTGTTTGATTTTGTATCTCAAGTGCGTAAGTCCTAATTCATTAAGAAAAAGCCGGTCTCCTTCGTCGATCGGTGAGAACCCGGGTATAAAATGTGATATTAAAAATGTTATCTGTTTATGAGCTAACCCTAAAAATCAAAACTCTACTTTTAAATTGAGTTATCCCTTTGTAGGATCATGTATAAAATAATTGAGCAGCTAACTATTTTGATTCGAAAAAGGTAAGTTGGAGTCATCTATCTATACGTCTTTTTATATGATTCTGAAATATCTGTTATTATGGTTGACACACCCGAAAACTTACCCGGTTGGGTAATTTGGCTTATTATTATATTTACTATTCTCACAATTTTGGTAAAGTGGGTATTACCTGTTATAAAACCCTAATTTTGAGACAGATACATGGCAATTTAAAGTTTCAGATAAATAAACATGAACTCATTAGAAACTAAAAAACCCGCGATTTTTGCAGATTCAAAATGAGTTGAGAAGGAGCCCTACGCAGGGCCTTTTTGATCAAAGTGATCTTTCCCTTTTGGGGAAAAGTTTCTGATTGGAAGTAATTCTCCTTCACATTCAACTCAGTTAAAATATATTTCTCCTGCCGGCGGACTGCTTAATCTTCCCCGAATACGGTTGTAAAATTGAAATGAGATTGCAAAACCGTTGTTTTTCAGATTTAAAAAGATCAGAGTTAGAAAGTACCCTTTGCAGGCCCAAAAAGTTTTATTTTAGCTCTTAACGAGTAATTCAGGTACTTTATTTTGATTTGGCTTTTCTTACAAAATCTTTTACTATAGTTTCTCCTCCATCAAAGCCCATATTCTGGATTTCATGATAGAGACGAGCAGAGGCACAGGGACCTTTATTAATCCTTTTGAGTATGTAAGGTTTATATGGGTCAAGTTTACTGGGTCTTGTTGGACGTTTGTAAGGTTCGGGCGCCGTCTTCAGGTTGAGATATTTTCTCACAGTTTTTCTATCATGATCTGTTTGTCTGGCCATTTCACTGATACAGAAGCCTTTTGAATGCAATACTTGTATCAATAAACATTCTTCCTTTTTCAGCATGATTCATAGTCCTCAACTTTCGTTACAAATTGTAAATCGGGGTATTTTAAACCGTTGATACTGTAGAATTGTTAGCTGTTGTTGGCAGTGGAAAGTTTTTCCCAAACCGTTATTTTTGTAGATTTAAAAGAGTTTAAAAGGAGCCCTTCGCAGGGCCTTTTTGAAAAAAGTGATCTTTTCCTTTTGGGGAGGTTTTTCTGATTAAAGTGAACCCTTCTCCACGTTCAATTCAGTTTTAATATATTTCTTTGGCCGGTGGACTGCTTAAATCTTCCCCGAATAAGTTTGTTAAGAAACGAGTTATGAAAAGTGAAAGTGAAAACCTCGTGATTTTTGTCGATTTATAAGGAGCCCACCGCAGGGCCTTTTTGATAGAAGTGATCTTTCTCTTTTGTGGAGGGATTTTCTGATTCAAGTGAACCCTTATCCACGTTCAATTCAGTTTTAATATATTTCTCCGGCCGGCGGACTGCTAAAATCTTCCCCGAATACGTTTGTCAAGATAAAGTTAAGAAAAGTGAAATTGAAAAGCCCGTGATTTTTGCAGCTTTATGGGACTCTTTGCAGGGCTTCTTTAGATTAAGCGATTCCTTTCCTTTGGGGAGATTTTTCTGATATGTGAAACCCGCCAACCGAATTCAAATTTTTAGAGTTCTAAGTTTCCATAACGAAAGGACAAAACGATTGAAAAATGTAATCAGACGTAGATATGACCCTCTAATTTATACAATTCATGGTCTGTAACACTAAAATTATTTTTTAGCGCTCGATAAGTTGCAACTGCTGCAATGATGCTGTCTAATGCATCTCCTTCTCGATCACTCACGGCTGATACTACTGCTTCATGTGAAATCTTTGTGATTAGTCTTTTTTCAATAAGTCTTTGGATTATGAGTTTTCGATTGTTTTCATATTCTGTGACTTTTTTGCCCTTTTTCTTAAAGCTACAATCTAAATTTTCAAATTTAAGTGTTGATGACGGACAAATTTCAATTACCCAGGGTTTTGACTCCTCAAGAGACTGCATTGGATGAATGCTTGCAGAGTTATTCAGAATAAGAGGGTAAAGCACATTCTTTATTCCTTAATACGTTTGCTTATGCAAATAATTAAATATAGGACTCCAAGGAGATTTTGTATCTATATCAGTAAGTCTTTTTGGCTCCTTTTCAACCATGGAATGAGAATCATCATAAAATTGAGCTGGATCTTTATATTGTTCATGAAATCTTTTTACAAAAGACTCCCAATCGTTCTCGCATAATAGACACACTGGTAATCCGAAAGGAAAATCAAGCCCAAAAACGGAGTCATTATTTCTATTTATAAAATTCGTCAACATCTCAAGAGACTTTCCAAGTGAGATAGGTCCATTTTCTTTTTCTAGGTTCCAACATTTTTGAATCTGAAGTCCATCATCTGTGGGAACCGATTTACAAATCCATATCTTCTTGCAGGCTTCTTGCGAGCCGCTAAAATCTACGCCGTAAATTATGGATTTGGGGAATAGGTTTTTCATATGTCTACTTCCAGATTTATATCCCTCTACTAAAAGGATTTTAGTTAATATAAAATTTTATAAATCGTCTATTAAGCTTCACTGCTGGATTAATTCATATAATTCTTCTCTAGATTTTTCAATATCTTGAATAATATCTTCTCGGAACTTCTTACAAAAAAATACTATCTCCTCTTTTCCGATCTCAATTTTTTTAGTTCTTCCTTTCGTGGCATCCATCATTTTCAGAAATAGATCCAAAGACTGCTTTAAATTATTTCTCTCAGGTATTAAATACTGATACCTATAAATTTCATCTATCGGGTGATTATTGATATCAGCATTGCCAATATTATTTTCATCACCATTTATTGGGATATTTCCTTCTGTAGAATAAACAGGGACTCTTGAACTTAGCAGAATAATCAAAGGATCATATAATTTTTCAAGCCTTTTTTCAATTAATTCAATTTTTTGTTCATTCCTTGATTGCTGGATCATTTTCTCTGTTTTGTCTACTGCCAGATGCGTTAAATGGGTATACCATCCAGTAACAATCACAAGAATTACACTTGCGAATGCTGTTAGTAATGTAGAATACTTATCTATCGATTCTAAAAATGACATACAATTAACTCAACTTTACAGAATTTCATCTTTTTTATTTTGAATCAGATTGCCCTCAATTTTCTTCAAAACTTTTATTTTATATATGGAACTGAACTTCTGGTATAAAGAGAAATTTTTCCTTTCCTTACGATCAGTTAAAATAGATTTTTCTGTCAAGGGTCTGCTGAAACTTCTCCGAGTACATTTGTAGAAATCAAGGAAATTAGAAATCCGTGAGTTTCCCAAATTTAAAGGAATTTATAAGTAGCCCGACGCAGGGCCTTTTTGATAAAATTGATCTTCCCCTTTTGGGAGGATTTTATGATTGAATATGAAAACCTGGTAACCGATTATATTCTCTACTAAATCTGTCTGAAAGTAGATCCTCTTACCCATAATAATTTAAGTAAAAAGCCTTATAACCGATATTTATGCGATTCAAAATTATCCTTGAGGAAGATGAAGAAGTGGGAGGATTTATTGCCAGTTGCCCGGCTTTAACAGGCTGTTTTTCGCAGGGAGACACGGTGGAAGAAGCTATTGAAAATATTAAAGAAGCGATTCAGGCTTGTTTGGAATCTCTGGCAGAAGACGAACTGCAGGAATGTATTGGGAAGCCCTCCTGCAGAGTAGTTGATGTGGTTGCTTAATGTCTGGACTTCCTGTAATTTCCGGAATGCAGGCAATTAAAGCTTTTTCTAAAGCTGGCTGGCTCCCTCACCGGCAGGTAGGAAGTCATGTTGTCCTGAGAAAAGAAGGTTCGAAAGTTACGCTGACTGTTCCGAAGCACAAAGAATTGAAACCGGGTCTTTTAAGAAATTTGATAAAAGCTTCAGGACTGACAGTGGAAGAATTTGAAGCTCTTTTGAAGTAAGATTTTTGTGATTCAGCCGTTTTACCTCATGAGCTCACTTATGAAGGATCTCTGATTTTCTCAACATATTTAATCAGTTGAAATATATTTTTCTGCCGATGGTCTGCTGGAATCTACCTCAAATACATTTGTAGATATTGAAAAACTGAAAACCTGTGAGTTTTCCAAATTTAAAGGAGTTTAGAAGGAGCCCTTCGCAGGGCCTTTTTGATAAAAGTGATCTTTCCCTTTTGGGGAGGGTTTTCTGATTAGAGTGAACCCTTATCCACGTTCAATTCAATCTTAATATATTTTTTCGGCCGGCGGACACTGGAATCTTTCCCGAATACGGTTGTAAAATTGAAATAAGATTGCAAAACCGTTGTTTTTGAGATTTAAAAAGATCAGAGTTAGAAAGAACCCTTTGCAGGCCCAAAAAATTTTATTTTAGCTCTTAACGAGTAATTCAGTACTTTATTTTGATTTGGCTTTTCTTACAAAATCCTTTACTGTGGTTTCTCCTCCATCAAAGCCCAAATTCTGGATTTCACGATAGAGACAAGCAGAGGCACAGGAATCTTCATTGATCCTTTTGAGTATGTAAGGTTTATATGGGTCAAGTTTACTGGGTCTTGTTAGACATTTGTAAGGTTCAGGCTGCGTCTTCAGATTGATATATTTCCTCACAGTTTTCCTATCGTGATCTATTTGTCTGGCGATTTCACTGATACAGAAGCCTTTTGAAGGCAACACTTGTATTAATAACCATTCTTCCTTTTTCAGCATTATTTATGATCCTCAATCTTTTCTCGAGGATTGGAAATTGGGGAATTTTAATCCGGCTAAAATGAGGAATTATTCACCGGCATTGACATCTTTTTCTAATCCTGTATTTTTACTTATGTTCTCTAACTCTTTATACAAAAGAATACCCAGCGTATCTTCGGGACTGAGGTTTAATTTTTCAGATATTTTGGTAAGTATTTGAGCGTTTTTTTTCGATAAAAAAACAGGTTCTACCTCTGTTTTACCCCAGTGTAAAAGTACAACTTTCTCGATATTCATTTTTTTTATTTGTTTAACACAAAATTCAATTCCGTGACTTCGGCTGCTGAATATTTTTTCGTCACATAATTTATCAAGCCATCGTGCAAGATCATTGTCCATCGAAATAGTAAATCGTTCTTTCATCACTAAATCATACTGTTGCCTCTAATATAAACAATTCTATGATTTTAAACCCAATACAAAACTATTTATGTGAATTCTTCATTATATAGTATGAAATATTCACCAAATAAGATGAACTAACTTAGATAAAAATATCGATATGGTTTAGATTTTCCAATCTAAACAGAATCATAATAGAAAATGAACCTCAATTGATTCCAGAAATATTCTTTTTTCGTTTTATGGAGTAATTGCCATATAATGTAGTGAAAACTTCACTACATTATATATACATTTTAAAGAACTATATGTCAAGTTAATAAATGGAGATTATAAATGGCCAAAGTCGTAAAGAAAAAAGAACAAATTAACGCCACAGTATCTCCATGGATCAAAAAACAGTGCCTGGAACTAGCTAAAACTCCCGAATTTTCTAGCATTTCCGATGTAGTATCTCTAGCATTATCTGAATTTTTTGGAAAATACGAGTATATAAAGACTAAGGAATTAAAGGAACATGAGACTCGAATTCCTGATTTACTTGAAGTCCTCATGAAAACTAAAGAAGGTAAAGAATGGCTTAAATCTGTTTATGAGATCGAAACTAAAAAAATCAATCATTCAAGAGAAAAAAATTGTCTTTTAGAACAAAATATTGAAGGTCTTATAGGACTCAGAGTAAAAGAAAACTTTGTACCAATATTCATAGATGGAGATCTAGAAGGCGTCACAGGTTACGATAAAGAAGATTTTCTTTCCGGTAAAATTAAGTGGGTAGAAATAATTACACCCGAAGATCGTTTATTAGCTTGTGAAAACTTAAAAAAAGCTATGTATGAGTCAGATATCTCTACCGAAATAGAGTACAGAATATTAAGAAAGGACGGGGAAACAAGATGGGTTCTGCAAATTTTCCAGAAACTTCCAGCAGACTCCAGATCACAAGGATGTGTACAAAGTTTAATTCGCGATATTACAAAAAGAAAAGCTGCAGATTTTACTCTTAAAAAAACGTATGAAGCTCGTATGAAAGAAATCCACCACAGGATCAAAAATAACTTGCAAGTAATCTCGTCTCTTCTCAGCCTCGAAGCTGACAGATCTACCGATGCAAAAATGCTTGAAGCATTTCGGGAAAGCCAGAATCGGGTTACCTCCATGGCTCTGATTCATGAAGAACTCTACAAAGGAGACGAAGTAAATAATCTTGACTTTGCAGATTATCTCCAAAAACTCACGAATAATCTTTTTCATTCATACAGATTAAGAAATGAGGAAATCAGCCTGAAGCTTGAACTTGAAAAGATATACCTGGACATGAATACCGCAATCCCACTCGGAATTATTGTCAATGAACTGATCTCAAATGCTCTGAAGTATGCTTTTCCAGCCCAAAAAGGTGGAAAAATCCATGTAAGACTTCATACAACAGAAAAATGTGAAAAAATACATAAAAGTATCAGAAACTCAGGAACAGAACAAAACTGTATAAATAAAGAAAAATTTCAGTTTATTTTGATAGTATCCGATAATGGTAATGGATTTCCGGAGGAGATCGATCATCAGAATACGGATTCTCTCGGACTCCAGATTGTGAATATTCTTGTTGAACAAATAGAAGGTTATATTGAACTTAAAAGGAATAACGGAACTGAATTCAGCATTTACTTTAACAAATTGGTATAGAGCTCTTTTTATTTACTTTAGCAAATTGAGACTCTGGTCCAAAATCCAGTGATTTTTGCATTTTTTGATTGAAAATCTGAATTAGCAAGAAAAATCAGGTTTTCACTAAAATCAATATTCGATATCTAAAGACCTCAATCCCTAAGTTGTATCACAAGGATTGTGACCAATTACAAAATATAGTGATTTTGAATTTTACATTCATTACTAGATTTTGATACTGAATCTACGCAGGGCCTTTTTTGATAAAAGTGATCTTTTCCTTTTGGGGAGAAGTTTCTGATTAAAATGAACTTCTCTTCATGTTCAACACAGTTTTAATATATTTCTCCGGCCGGCGGACTGCTAAAATCTTCCCCGAACACGTTTGTTAAGAAACGAGTTCTGAAAAAGTGAAAGTGAAAACCTCGTGATTTTTGTCGATTTATAAGGAGCCCGCCGCAGGGACTTTTTGAAAAAAGTGATCTTTCCCTTTTGGGGAGATTTTTCTGATTAAAGTGAACCCTTCTTCACGTTCAATTCAATTTTAATATATTTCTCCGGCAGGCGGTCTGACGAAATCTACCCGTAATACCTTTTGAACCTAAAATAAATTGAAAAACGTGGATATTTTGAAAAAGGTAAGCAAGGAAAAGATGTAAGCATTAAGTTAAAAAATGAAATAAATTTGGAATCACTTTTGATATGTCTCGTTGTACACTGCTTCCAATGCAGGATTGAAGCAATCGTATAATTTTTTCATATTTTCAACAGCTACCTTCAAAATCTCCTCTTCTTCTAAATTAATGCAGTCACAATTTATATGGAAATTTATTCCCCATCTCCAATCTGGTTCATAAACAATACCATTAATAGATTCCCAATCAAGAGCTTTCTTTTTTACTGCTTCTGCTATTATCTGATTTTTTTCTTTTGTAGACTCAAAATGGAGTCCAACAGAAAAATATGAAGAATCGTTTGAATAGTAAAATTCAAAATGTGCTGTATCCAGTGGAAACGTTGTCTTTATTTTATAATATTCGCTCCCTCTTCTAGTAAAAGGCATTTGTTTATTCATGAGACTGTTAAATGAATCCCTCAATAATGCAAAAAATTCATAATGATTCCCTCTTGACTTTATTGCTTTTTCCTGTTCTTTTCTCACCTCATTCCTCTTTATCCTATAATCTTCAGTATTGGAAGGTGGAAGAATAACAGTAGAAACAAGGTAAAAATTGCCTGTGCTGTCATCTCTGTAAGGTTGAATCTTTACGCATTTTACGTCGATATCATTATCAAGTAGCCACATAACAGTTGCCAATACCTCTTTCCTATATTGTCTGGATACCAAAATTATTCTCTGTTTGGAATTAAGGCTCAAACATTCCTCGCTGACTTTTAAAAATTCAGCTATTCTCTTTGAGGCTTCAGCTTTTGTAGAATCAGGAGTATCTCCTATTTTTTTCAGGTAATGAGAGTATATCTCAAAAATATCATCAACAGTAAATGTGGAACAATAAGCTGCATACTTGATAGCTTGCCAGTTGACATCCGTGCCAGAATCATCTCTCTTAAGCTCAATGACTACAATGTTCCCTTCAACATCCAGAGCTAGCAAGTCCAGACGCTCATTTGTGTCGTCAAAGCCATCAAATTCTTTTTGGATTATGAGGAGATCTTCATCCAGAATTTCAGGATTCTTTTCCACCCATTCTTCGATGTCCTGTCTTTCTTTAACTCCAATTGAAGAAAAATCGCATTTTGGTATCTTTTTTATCTTCTTTTTGTTATTTTCTATTAAGTACATACTGTATTAATTTTGTATGTATGTATAAAAAATATTCGATCTCAAGGTGTTTCAGGTCGTCCACTTTCCAAACAGGTTTGTCAAGAAAAGCGAAATTAAAAAACCCGCGATTTTTGCAGATTTAAAGGAGTTTATAAGGAGCCCTCCGCAGGGCCTTTTGATAAAAGTGATCTTTTGCTTTTGGGGGATTTTGTGATTAAAGTGGACCCTTCTTCACGTTCAATTCAGTTAAAATATATTTTTTCTGCCGGCGGACTGCTTAAATCTTCCCCGAATACGGTTGTAAAATCATACAGATTTTTCTAGGGACTTTTTAGATAATCAATGTAATTTTGTGTGGAAGAATATCATCGAATTATTGTGAAGTTTTCAGGAGAGTTCTAGCTTTCTTTTATTATACAGACTCAAGTTGCATACAGATGTAAGCAGACAGATGTAAGTTAAGGAGTTATCCTTTTTCAAAGAAGTTCAGTGTATTTTCAACCAACTAGCAAAGGAGAATCTAAGTTATCTGTTTCTAAAGTCATTTATTCAATTCCAATAATCCGGCAGAAATATCTAATAACTTGATCTCAGCACTATCTAGACAAACCTGTGCCGTTCTAAAATGATATTCTTGGGCAATCAATACTCTGTTGTTCATTTTGAGAGCTACTTGAACATAAACTACATCCTTTTTACCAAAATCTCTGCTTTGGATCAATCTCTCAATACATATTGGAATTTCCGCGTCTGCTTTCACCTTTTTCCATTTTTTCTCAACGATGGTGAGCCACTCTTTGAGGAATTTTCCATTTTCAATAGGTATTTCTGCTTTTGGAATTTTACATGTGAGTAATCTTTTGTACTCCTTGTATATTTCTGGGGATATTTTTAAATTATGTTCTTTTACATTCTCAAGTAATTTCTTTGCCTCCTTGTTCCCCCTACAAACTTCTCCCAGTATGTTGGCATCTAATACAAGCTCCATTTTTCACCCTTCATTCATTTTGTCAAATACAATATCTGTTCTTTCCACAACTTCATTGAATCTTTCTTCAAAGAATCCCTCAGGGAAATTTATCATTTGACCGTCCTCGTTTACATCTATTCTTAGAACTCTTGTTCCATCAGTTGAAGGATCAAAATAATATATTGCTATATCATCTGGAGATATATCCCCTTTCACAACACGGGTGCAAACACGTGATATTATTAAATCACTATGTGTCTCAATAATTATCGATTTTTTTAAATTATTTGCACTGTCTACTAACAAATCTCCCATAGACGCCTGACCTTTTGGATGTAAATGGATTTCTGGTTGTTCAATAAGAAGCGTGGAACTATTTGGATTAAAACACTCCACAATAATTGGAAGAAGTTGAGACACTCCAAAACCAACATCTGCTATAGTGACCCAAGTACCCGTGTGATAGTCTTTTAATGCTACCTCATATTTCTTAGAACCTTTTCTCAGTTCTACCAGCTTAAATTCAGAAGAAATATTAAATTCTTTGAACCATTTTTTTACTAAGACGTACATTTCTTTTGATAATAATATCTCATCAATGGCCCATTGTCCATATTTTCCTACTTCACGTGGTGCTGCTCCACTTTGTGTATAAAGGCGTTTAGGTTCAGTTCTTGAAGGTCCAATATGAGACATATTTCCAAAGAACGTCTCTAGATGCTGATTTGCTTCATTACCTAATATTAGAAATCGAATATATCTTTGCGCATTTTTTACGGGTTTATCGTTGTCTAACAATTTAACTGGAATAAACTGTGAAATATTCTTCCTATAAACCGATATCTTTCCTGCAAAAATATCTGGCTTCTCTATAGTAAAGGAGTATTTGTCTTTTCCAAGCCAGTTGACATTAAAAGAAACTCCTTTTTTCTTTTCCTCATCTATTTTGTATTCATTATATGTATATTTATTAAGGATTATTTCTCCCGCGCTAAATCCTCTTTTCGCCAGTTTATACACAAACTTATAGCATTTCATTGATGCATCTTCAGAATTATACGAATTTGATCCCACATCAAATTCTACCTCAAGTTCCTGTTTCTCGTCATGGTTCCAGATTATGTCTTTGTATGAACCTAAGTCAATATAATCTTGAAGGATAAGAGGAGTATTTTCATCAGAACTTCTTATTGTTTGTTTTAATGCCAGTAACACCTGAAAAGCACTTGATTTTCCTGAGCTGTTAGGGCCTACAAAAAATGTGATAGGTTTTATGTCCAGTGAGTCAATATCTCTCAATGCTTTAAAATTTCTAATTTTTATTCTTTTTAACATTGTCTCACCATAAAATTCCAAACTTTTTAGTCACTCTTTTACCTATTATTTTTTCTATATATGTTCAAATAGTTGATATTACTTAAAAATTTTGTAATAATTTCAAAATTTTTAAGTATAAAGATTCTTTATCCACAATAGATAGTGAAAACTCTTACTACATGAAATGATCATTTTGCTAAATGTTTCACTATTTCTATAAAAATAAGATACTTGCTTTGATTCTTTTTAATATAAGACAACTTCATGTGTCTTCGGTTAAGTGAGGAATCGTGATAAATTGCCCCATTTCCACAACGGTTTAGATAAATTTAATATTTTGTGAACTGGAACAAGGTATCGATTTTATGTAAAAAGGCTAAAGTTTAATCAGAATTAAGGTGAAAAATCGATAGCTTTCAGGCAAGAAAATTCCTTAACCGATGACCAATGAAGACAACTTATGATTTTGTGATTTAGGATCTGATTCTTTTTGGTATAAAATCAAACACTTCCTGATTAGTCTTTAGTATCGTTTACCTTTTAATCAGTCTTAAAGGAAAAATAAGTAGTTTGCTCCTGCCGTTGAGTGCCTAGGCTACCTAAAACATGTCTATCGACTAACAGATTATTTATTCATGTAAAAAAGGAGAAGAACTACAGATAAAAGTACCAAAAACAGAAAAATAAAAATCCATTCCTCTAAAAGGAACAGACAAAATCAAAAAACTTACTCCTTATCCATCACTTTCCTGTACATCCTGGCCTGGAACCCGTGATACTTTGCAAATCCTTCTGAGTCCTTCTGGTCAATGGTCTGGCTGTCAAACGAAACCAGGTCCTCAGAATAAAGAGCATTCGGCGAGCTGCGTGCAAGGATCGTGAGGGCGCCTTTGTAGAGCCTGACTTTCACTGTACCTGTAACCCTTTCCTGGGACTTGTCGATAAAAGCGTTCAGGTCGGCATAAAGCGGCTCGTCCACAAGACCGTAATAGGCAAGTTCGGACCACTGGTCGTCCACGATCTTCTTGAACTTGAGTTCGCTGCGGGTCAGGACGAGTTTCTCAAGGTCGGCGTGGGCTGCCAGAAGAACGGTTGCAGCCGGGTGCTCGTAGTTCTCGCGGGCTTTTAAGCCGAGCACACGGTCTTCAATCATATCTGTCCTGCCGACGCCGTTTTCGCCTGCAATTTCATTCATTTTCTTCACAAGGGCATAGCCGCTCATTTTTTCGCCGTCAAGGGAAACCGGAACTCCTGCTTCAAAACCGATGTCAACAACCCTGGGCTGGTCAGGAGCTTTTTCAGGCGAGGTTGTCCACTCGAAGATCTCTTCCGGCGGGACAAACGAAGGGTCTTCAAGCCTGCCGCCTTCGATGCTGCGGCTCCAGATGTTTTCGTCAACGCTCCAGGGCTTGGACTTTGTGACTTCCACCGGGATTCCGTGCTCTTTTGCGTAGTCGATTTCCCACTCGCGGGTCAGGTTCATTTCCCGCATCGGGGCGATAACATCCATGTCGGTCTGGCGGAAAACGGCTTCAAAACGGAGCTGGTCATTGCCTTTTCCTGTGCAGCCGTGGGCAAGGGCTACTGCTCCTTCTTTTCGGGCAGCCTCGACCACTTTTTTCGCGATCAACGGGCGGGCAATTGAGGTTCCCATTACATAGCCTTCGTAGCTTCCGTTGGCTTTGATCAGGGGGAAGACGTAATCGTTAACGAACTCTTCCTTTGCATCAATCGTATAATGCTTGTTGCTGATCTTCTCTGCTTTTGCATCTGCCCGCTTGATTTCCTCTTCAGGCTGGCCGACATCGACTGAAATCGTAACTACTTCGTCGTATCCGTACTTTTCCTTAAGGATAGGGATGCACACCGAGGTGTCAAGCCCTCCTGAATATGCAAGTGCAACTTTCTTTGCCATGCTTTTACTACCCCTTTAACTTATAGATTAAAACAAATAAGTGTGATGAGTACTTGAACTTGAGATTGATGAGTAACTTGAAACAGATGTAACAGATATAATAAGTCCGAATTAGATAAGCCCGAATTAAATTGATAGTCTAAATAAATTATATAAAGATGGCAGGCAAGCCATCTTTTCTGGTTCAGAGAATTTAAGCAGAATTTCGGGCTGAAATATCTAGTTTTACTCGGTTTTTGTCAGTTGGTTTTTGCCAGTTAGACTTTGTTTTCCTCTTCCATCTCTTTGTGGTACTCGTTGATGGATTTAATTGTAAGTTCCTCTCCCTTCTTCATAGTTTCTATAGCAGCGGCTGCGGCTATTGCTGCCTGCATTGTGGTGATGTACGGGACCTTAAAGTCAACAGCAGCCCGCCTGATCCTTGAACCGTCCCTGCGGGACTGTTTGCTTGTAGGGGTATTGATGATAAGGTCAACCTCGTCCCTGCGCATCATATCTATGACATTCGGGCTTCCGTCATGGACCTTTTTCACCACATCCATGAAGACCCCGTGCTGTGCAAGATAGTTTACAGTGCCCTCTGTGCCCATAAGTTCAAGGCCTGCTGCTTGCAGTTTCTTTGCAACGTCCACGAGTTCGGTTTTGTCTGCATTCCTTATGGAAAGGAAGACTTTTCCGGTCAGAGGTAAGACATTGTCAGCTGCAAGCTCTGCCTTATAATATGCCCTTCCGAAGTCGTAGTCAATACCCATGACCTCACCAGTACTCTTCATTTCCGGGCCGAGTACAGGGTCTGCACCTGGTAATTTATCGAAAGGCAGGAGGACTTCCTTAATCGAGACATGACTGGGTTTTGGCTCGTCCGTGTAGCCCAGGCTATTTAAGCTGTGTCCTGCAATCACCTTGGCTGCAATCTTTGCAAGCGGGATTCCAACGGCTTTTGAAACAAAAGGAATTGTCCTGCTTGAACGGGGGTTTGCTTCAAGCACATAGACCTTCCCGCCTTTCTCTGCCATCTGTATGTTTATCAGTCCCTTGACCCTGAGGGCAAGAGCTATCTTGCGGGTATAGTCCCTTACCTGGTCAAGGACCTCAGGCGAGAGACTCTGTGGTGGAATTACACAGGCCGAGTCTCCGGAGTGAACACCTGCTTCCTCGATGTGTTCCATTATTGCGCCAATAAGCACGTCTTTCTGGTCGCAGACAGCATCCACATCAATTTCGGAAGCTGCCTCAAGGAAATCGTCAATCAGTATTGGGTGTTCGTGAGAGACCCTGACTGCCTCTTTCATGTAGCGTTCAAGGTCTATTTCATCGTATACGATTTCCATTGCCCGCCCGCCGAGCACATAGGAAGGACGCACAAGTACAGGGAAGCCGATCCGCTTTGCAACCTCAATTGCTTCCTTATGGGAAGTTGCATATCCACCTTCAGGCTGTGGAACGCCAAGCTCCTGCATAAGGATATAGAACTTTTCCCTGTCTTCGGCAAGGTCCATGTCATCAGGGTCTGTGCCCAGGATCACGGTATTAAGGTCGGTCCTGCGCTTCAATTCCTGCTTGAGGGGAATTGCAAGGTTTACCGAAGTTTGTCCTCCGAACTGTACAAGAACTCCATCAGGCTTCTCACGCTCGATTACGTTCATCACATACTCAAGGGTCAGAGGTTCAAAAAAGAGCTTGTCTGAGGTATCAAAGTCTGTAGATACGGTTTCGGGGTTGTTATTAATGATATGAGTCTCTATGCCTTCTTCCCGAAGAGCAGTGACTGCGTGCACAGTACAGTAATCGAACTCGATTCCCTGTCCAATCCTTATCGGGCCTGCACCAAGGATGAGAATCTTCTTCTTATCTGTGGCGTTTGTTTCGCAGGAGTCTTCGTAAGTAGAATAATAATAAGGAGTAGCTGCCTCAAACTCGGCTGCACAGGTATCTACCATCTTGAAGGTAGCCAGGATTCCGGCTGTATGTCTGAGGTCACTTATTTCCTGCCTGGTCCTGTCAGTCAGTTCGGCAAGGCGAGTATCAGGGAAGCCCATCCTTTTTGCTTCACGCAGGAGTTCAGGAGTGAGTTCTTCTGCCCTGATGCGCTTTTCCATCTCCACGATCCTTTTTATCTTTGAGATAAAGAAGGGGTTGATGCTCGAAAGCTCGGCAATTTCCTTTACCGACATACCCCTCTCAAGTGCATCAAAGATAACAAAAAGGCGTTCGCTTGTAGGGGTCTTGAGGAGAGTTTTAGTTTCAGGCTCGTCCCAGTGCTTATTTCCTAACTGGTTGTCGATGTCCAGGGACTTAAAAGCTTTTAGCAGGGATTCTTCAATGGTCCTGCCAATTGCCATGACTTCTCCCGTACTTTTCATGGCTGTAGTCAGGGTCTTATCTGCAGTTGTGAACTTGTCAAAAGGCCACCTGGGAATCTTTGTAATTACGTAGTCCAGAGCAGGCTCAAAAGAGGCAGGGGTGCTCTTGGTAACATTGTTTATGATCTCATCAAGCGCCATTCCGATTGCAATTTTTGCAGTTACACGGGCAATCGGGTAACCTGTAGCCTTGGATGCAAGGGCTGATGACCTTGAAACCCTCGGGTTTACCTCGACTACGCGGTAATCGCCTTCTTTTAAGGCATACTGGATATTGCATCCACCCTCGATCTTGAGAGCTCGGATAATCTTGATTGAGGCACTCCTGAGCATCTGGTGCTCGGCATCGCTTAAGGTCTGGGAAGGGGCAACAACTGCCGATTCTCCTGTATGCACGCCCATGGGGTCAATATTTTCCATGTTACAGATCACGATGCAGGTATCGTTTGCATCTCTCATGACCTCATACTCAACCTCTGCCCAGCCAAGCACACTTTCTTCAATGAGAACCTGGTTGATACGGCTGCGCCTGAGCCCGCGTTCCGTGATTTCAAGCAGTTCTTCTTTTGTGCGGGCAATTCCGCCTCCTGCTCCCCCAAGAGTGTAAGCCGGACGGACAATGAGAGGAAGGCCGAGTTCACCGACAACGTCTTCGGCTTCTATTAAAGAGTTGACTGCCCGGCTTAAGGGAACCTTTTCTCCTATCCTGAGCATGGTCTCTTTGAAAAGTTCCCTGTCTTCGGTATTTTTAATGGCTTCAACAGGGGTTCCCAGGATCTCAACCCCATATTTCTCAAAGACACCCTTTTCTGCAAGTTCGCTGGTAATATTAAGGCCGGTCTGCCCTCCAATGCCTGCAATAATCCCGTCAGGGCGTTCTTTTTCAATAATCCTTTCTACTATCTTGGCATCAAGGGGCTCGATATAGACCGAATCAGCCATTTCAGGATCGGTCATTATGGTTGCAGGGTTTGAGTTTACAAGGACAACCTTTATCCCTTCTTCTTTTAAGGACCTGCAGGCCTGGCTGCCTGAGAAGTCGAATTCTGCAGCCTGTCCGATAGTGATTGGCCCTGAGCCGATAAGTAAAACCTTCTTTATGTCCTCACGTTTAGGCATTAAATCTCACCTCCGAGGACCTTTACAACCTTGCCAAAGAACGTTTCCTCGGTATCCATAGGCCCTGCCTGAGCTTCAGGATGGAATTGTACACTGAAAATATCCAGGTTTTTGTGGGAAACCCCTTCTACGGTCCTGTCATTTGCGTTCAGGTACTTTACATAGAGCCCTGTGCCGTCAAGGGAATCAGCATCAACTGCATATCCATGGTTCTGGGAGGTTATGAAAATCTTATTTTCAATCAGGTCCTTTACTGGCTGGTTTCCTCCCCTGTGCCCGAATTTCAACTTGTAGGTTTTTGCTCCCATAGCAAGGGAAATAATCTGGTGCCCGAAACAGATCCCGCAAACCGGAATCGTACCTGCAAAAGCCTTTACGGCATTGATTGCATCCGTTGCTTTTTCCGGGTCTCCTGGCCCGTTTGAGATAAAAAGAAGGTCAGGCTCATAACCTGCAATTTCCGAAGGTTTTGCAGTTGCAGGAACCAGAGTAAGGTCAATTCCCCGCTTGTGAAGGTTGTTTATGATATTGCGCTTAATCCCGAGGTCGACTATAACCGCATGTTTGCGTTTGCTGCTGCCTTTCCAGGCACCTTCTGCTCCGGGAATGAAATATGGCTCTTTACAGGTTACAAGAGAGATAAGTTCCTCATCCGTGAGCTGTGGAGAGTTTCTTGCTACATCAACAGCCTCTTCCCCGTCATCGCTGCCTGCGATAAGGGCTGCCCTCATGGTTCCGCGCTCCCTTGCCCTGATGGTGAGCATCCGGGTGTCCACTCCTTCAATTCCTGGCTTTTCTTCATCCTCTAAAAATTTATGAATTGAACAGGATGATTTATAATGATAGGGCTTTTTGCAGGCCTCCCTTACAACTAATCCTTCCGCATGCATGTTATCGGACTGGATGCGCTCCCCGCTAACACCGTAGTTTCCGATAAGGGGGTAAGTGAACATTAAAATCTGACCCTTGTAAGAAGGATCTGTTAGGGCCTCCTCATATCCCGTGAATTGAGTGGTAAAAACAAGTTCGCCGCAAGCTGTGCCTTCGGCACCAAAACCGGTGCCCTTAATAACTGTTCCGTCTTCTAAGCCTAGTACTGCTTTCATCATCTGAACCTGCGAGTAAATATCATAAGACATGTATAAGTGTTACGATGAATTTCCCAATTCCTTTAATTACTGATATTTTTTGAGTTTTTTAATATATAAATATTTCAATTAAATAAAACGGTCCTTTAATTTATGTTCTCTCTTTTTACACCGCCTTTTAGTTGAATCAAGACCCTTACAAAATTGAGCCTGAAAGAAAACGTAATGTCTTCTTGTGGTGCACATACTCTCAACCCCTTTGCCGCAACTGATAGATAATCTGCGCAACTGCCAGCATAACTAAAAGCAGGCCTGACAATATTATATATAACTAACAGTATTGTAACTGAATACTAAAAACCTTTTTTATCTCAAGTTTCATATAAAGTATAAAGGTAAGTATTATAAATAAAATAGAGGTAAACTTTTTCCGGTATTTCCGACCTCATTTACGTATCTTACGAAATAGAGGGTAGGCTTTCAAGTATGCTTTCTGACAGAAAATTGTCTGGCTCAACATGTGGATTCGCGCAAAAAATAGTTGTAGAGGTAATTCTTGGTATAGTTCTGGAGCTCATCCCAAACCAAGTTTCTTTTTAAATCTATAAAAGTTTCAGAACTATATTCCATGACAAGAAACTTGACTAATCATTTAAAATTCGAGATTCAGGAAACCAATATTGAGTTTTGGGATAAGCTCCTGGTATTAATGCTCACTTACAGGAACTCTGTTCCAAAATCTAGTGATTTTTGCATTTCTTGATTGAAAATCTGAATTCGCAAGAAGAATCCGGTTTTCATCAAAATTAATATTCGACATCTAAAGGCTTCAACTCCAAAGTTACATCTCAAGGATTGTAACCAATTACAAAATATAGTGATTTTTTATTTTATGTTCATCACTGGATGTTCGGACTTTCCGCAGGTGCCTTCAAAAAAACAACATTATTCCTGTTATCGTTTTTGGAGAATTATTCAAAAATTTGCAGTTGTTATCTCAACTGAAGCTTAGGAATGTGGCTTATGGAAGTGCTCAATGAAGGCAAAAGGCCAAAAAATTTGGAAAAGTTCAAAAATACACTTTTGAGTAATCAAGACGGTTTTCAAAAAAACAATAGCAGGAAAACTTAAAAAAATTAGAAGGACATCTGCGGAAAGCAAGATTTTGATACTGAGCCCAATTATTCATATTATAAAAATATTTTGCAAAAATACTATATGTAATTGGGGAAAATATTACAGCTGAGGAGAAAAGCTGTTTAAGCTGCTAAAAATCAAATTGCGTGCGGCCATTCCACCCTGCAGGATGGGGTATGTTTCGGATCGCTCGCTCGGTTTCTCGGGAACATTTTGGTATTCTTTGGCAAGATCTCTTTATACAAATCTAGATTCTCGCTTGTCTTGAATTTATCTTACAGACGAGAAAACTAATCACAACAAAATCTAATTTTTATTAAACTGAGTTTTTGTGGTAATTTTTACCTTTCATAAAGACTGGTGATAATTTTTACAAACCACTTTAGTTAAACTGGTATAATTACATGGACAAAAATGTAAAAATCGAAATCCGAAATATTACTAAAATTTTTGGCAAGAATCCCCAGAAAGTACTCTCCTTTCTAAAAGAAGGATTGTCCAAAAAAGAAATTTTTGAAAAAACAAAACAGACTGTAGGGCTCAACAATGTTAGTTTTGAGGTCTACGAGGGAGAGATTTTCGTAATCATGGGGCTTTCCGGTTCCGGAAAATCTACTCTTTTACGCTGTATCAACCGGCTGATCAAACCCACAGGCGGGTAGATCCTAATCGACGGGCAGGATATTGTTACAATGAATCCTGAAGAACTGAGAAGGGTCCGCAGGGCCAAACTGGGTATGGTTTTTCAGAACTTTGCTCTGCTCCCGCACAGGAATGTACTCGACAATGTGGCTTACGGGCTTGAGATTCAGGGAATATCAAAAGACGAACGCCATAATAAAGCTATAAAGGCGATTGAGAATGTAGGGCTTAAGGGACACGAAGAGAGCAAAATCACCCAGCTTAGCGGAGGAATGAAACAGAGGGTAGGCATCGCAAGGGCGCTTGCAAACGACCCCGATATCCTGCTCATGGACGAAGCTTTCAGCGCCCTTGATCCACTTATCAGGAACGAGATGCAGGAAGAGCTGCTTGCCCTTGAGGACAGGATGCAGAAAACAATTATCTTTGTCTCCCATGACCTGGATGAAGCCCTGAAACTCGGGGACCACATTGCCCTCATGAAAGACGGTGAAGTAGTCCAGATAGGGACTCCTGAAGAGATCCTGACCGAACCTGCAAATTCCTATGTCTCAAGGTTCGTTGCAGGTGTTGACAGGTCTAAAATCCTTACCGCTGAATCGGTTATGAAACGACCTGAACCGCTAGTGTCTATCAATTCCGGGCCCAGGGTTGCTATTCAGTTGATGAAAGATTATGGGATTTCCTCGATTTATGTAGTTGAGGGAAAGAACAGGCACCTGAAAGGCATACTTATGATAAGTGATGCACTTGAAGCTCTTAGGAGCGGGAAGAACCTTGAAGCAGCAATGTTTCTGGAGGCTCCACGTGTGGCTCCAGACAGATCTCTTAATGAGGTGATTCCCTTGATTGCGGAAAGCCAGTACCCCCTTGCTGTGGTCAATGATTCAGGAAAACTGCTTGGGATTATAGTTCGGGGAACTGTACTTGGTGCTCTTGCAATAGCTGGAGAAAACGTGCAGGCTGAGACCTCCAAAGAAAAAAATACAGAAAAAAAGACCTCAGAAGAAAAAACCTCAGAAGAAAAAACCTCAGAAGAAAGAAACGTTTCAGGGAAAACTTTTGAAGGAAAGCCTGCTGAGAAAACTGTCCTGATAGGTAAAAATGAAGGAGAAGCCGGCCCTCCCTCAAAAAGTTCAGGCGTTCCGAATGCCCGGAATACTATAATTAACAACGGAATTGACATTGAGTCTGTACCAATTAACAACCGAACTGACATTGAGTCTGTACCAATTAACAACCGAACTGACATTGAGTCTGTACCAATTAACAACCGAACTGACATTGAGTCTGTACCAATTAACAACCGAACTAACATTGAGCCTGTACCCGCCGAACTGACTGCCAAAGAATCTCTCGGGTCTGACTCAGGGCAGGAGCCAGAGGTAAAAACATGTTGACCTTCCGGTTACCTGTCGGAGATACTGTTGAACTTGCTGTGGACTGGACTGAAGCAAACTTCGGTCCGCTTCTGGACATCATAAGCAAGCAACTTGATTTCCTGATCTCGAGTTTAAAAAATGTACTTCTTTTCCTGCCTCCAGAACTTTTTATCGCTGGGATTTTCCTGCTAGCATACTTTGTAGGAAAACGCAACATCAAACTTGCAGCCGGGACTGCAATTGGTTTTTTCCTTATTGAAAATATGGGGCTCTGGACGCTCTCGATGGAGACACTTGCCCTTGTGCTTTCGTCTACTCTGCTTGCACTTATTATCGGGATTCCGCTGGGGATCCTTTCTGCAAAAAACACTACACTTTCCCGTATTTTAAAGCCTGCACTCGACTTTATGCAGACCATGCCGTCTTTTGTGTACCTTATCCCTGCACTCATCTTCTTTGGGCTTGGAAATGTGCCCAGTATGATTGCAACTGTCGTTTTTGCAATGCCACCTGCAATAAGGCTCACAAACCTTGGGATAAGACAGGTTCCAAAAGAACTTATTGAAGTTGCAGATGCCTTTGGCTCCACGAGCTGGCAGAAACTTTCCAAGGTTGAACTGCCTGTAGCACTTCCGACCATAATGGCTGGGGTCAACCAGTGCATTATGCTCTCTCTTTCGATGGTTGTAATCGCAGCCATGATCGGGGCCAGGGGGCTTGGGTACCAGGTCCTTCTAGGGATTCAGCGTGTTGACATTGGCATGGGCTTTGAAGCAGGGCTTTCGATTGTCATAATCGCAGTTTTCCTGGACCGGATTACCCAGAATCTAAGCCCCAGGTAAAAAAGCTCCTTTCCTGATCCTTCCTTAAAATTTCCTGATCCTTCCTTAAAGGGAACTCAGGATAGAGCTCTTCACTTTAACAGGGTCGCCTTCTTAATCCCCGAAAGAATGTGCACCATTCATTTCAAACCCTGAAAAACTCAAAAAAACTAGATAAACTGAAAGAAATTCAAATAGGTTGTAGATATTTTTGACCAATACGAAGTTTAATTTGAACGTAAAGAAGCTTGGATCTGTTCTGGCAATCTGCCTGATCATAGGGCTTGCTCTTCTTGCAGCAGGTTGTTCCGAAAAGGGAAACGAAACTGCGGAAGGAACGGAAACTCCGACAGCAACAGGAACATCCGAGTTCAGTGAGCCTGTAAAGATAGGATATGTCTTATGGGACGGTGAGATTGCAAGTACTAATGTGATGCAGCAGGTGCTCAAAAAAGCAGGATATAAAAATGTGGAAATAACTGCAGTTGATGCAGGTCCACTTTATCAGGAACTTGCTGATGGGCAGTTTGATTTCACTACTTCGGCATGGCTTCCCTATACCCACAAGCATTACTGGGAAGTTTACGGTGACCGGCTTGATCCTGTCCAGACAAACCTTGAAGATTGTAAAATCGGGCTTGCTGTCCCCTCTTACGTACCTATCAATTCTATTGAGGAACTCAATTCAGAAAAGGACAAATTTAATGGGAAGATAATCGGGATCGAACCCGGAGCAGGCATAATGCAGGCTTCAGAAACCGCAATTTCCGATTATGGCCTGAAAATGGAGCTTGTCTCAGGCAGCAGTGCAGCAATGACTGCGTCCCTGAAAAAAGCTTTGGATTCCAAAGAATGGATAGTTGTTACTCTATGGTCTCCTCACTGGGCTTTCAATAGATGGGATCTTAAGTACCTTGACGATCCTAAAGGCGCATATGGTGATGCCGATCATGTTGAAACCCTGGCAAGGCTCGGCCTTAATGAAGAAAAACCCAATCTCTACGGCATCCTGACCCGTTTCAAGTGGACTCACGATGATATCCAGGTTGTCATGATGGATATCGAAAACGGAACGACGCCTGAAGCAGCCGCAGAAAAATGGGTTGAAAACAACCCGCAAAAAGTTAATGAATGGATTGGAAAAGAGTAAGTTTCTTTCCCTTTATCTATTTTTTATACGTTTCTTTTTATACGTTTTTACTTCCATGTTTCTTCCTTATATTTTCGCTGTTTTTATTACTTTAGAAGGCACCGTCAGGTGAGTTTAAATTATTATATATTATAAAATACCAATTGTTTATCAGGATAATTTTTCAGATTCAAAGTGGATTACCTTAGAATACCACCTCAGAATGCGAATTATGGCAGTTCAAGTTTTGAGGATACGAATTTTGATAGTTTTTTCTATATAAGGCAGAAAAGAGGCAGAAAAATGGTAAAAATGGCAAAAATGGCAAATAAACTTAAAGAACTTGACAGAACGGCTGAGGAAAACTGCAAAAAAGGCAGAATTTCCTTTAAGGTAGGGAGGTTTGAAGACGCGCTTGCTGCCTATGGAGAAGCAGCTGATGCCTGGAAAGAAATGGCAGATCTGCTTTTCGAAAAAGGAAAAGAGACACGAGGGAAAGAATTTCTTGAAAAAGCCCTGGAGGCCAGATCGTGTTACGGGATGGCTCTTTTCAAGCTTGAAAGGTATGGAGAAGCCCTGGAAATCGTTGATGCCGCCCTTGAACTTAAGCCTGAAAACCCTACCGAGTGGTCCAACCGGGGTTTCGTGCTCTCAGCTCTGGGCCGGAACGAGGAAGCCCTTGAAGCTTTCGAAGAAGCGCTTGCATTTGACCCGAAATCCTCTAAAATCCTGACCAGCAAAGGCATAGTATATTTCAGGATGGGACTCCTGAAAAAGGCTCTTGAGACTTTCGATCGCGCTCTGGCAACCGAACCCAGGAAAGCCTCGGACTGGGCCTGCAAAATTCCCAGGTTCAGTTTCTTTTCCCGGAATAAGGCACCTATTATGAAGCCTGATAATGCTGAGACCTGGTACTGGAAAGGCAACGTGCTTCTTGAGCTTGGAGAAAGGGAAAAAGCCCTCAATTCACTAAGAAAAGCTCTTGAAAGCAACCCCGACCACCTCAACTCTCTTCTTAGCGGAGGGGATTTGCTTTGTGAATTTGCCGAATACGGTGAGGCTTTCAAGTGCTATATACGGGCCCTGAAACTCAGCCCTGGAAATGAAGCCGCTGAGAAAGGAAAAGAGTTTTGTGAAGCGAAAATTAATGAGTGATTATTAGCCGGAATTGAGTTTAGGATATTGCATTCAGTTCTTCTTACTCTTGAGGTGTCTATTTTCCACATCCAAAAGGAAGAATTGATAACCTGAATCAATATATCTTATATAATTTCGCGATGCTGAGTGATAAAACTTATATTTTCTTTGAGTTATAATTATATTTTGTCTGAGCGATAAAAATTGTATTTTTAATTCCGTGCATCAATCAAAGATGCCAGGATAGTTACAATCTGGTTAATACAAAACATTCGATATTTAAGGAGAAAACAGTGATGGACTTCATATCTAACTTATTTGGTAAAGATAAAACTCAAAATCTTTTTGAGGCTTCTAAGATAGGGCAGATCGAAAATGTAGAAAAACTTTTGAAAAGCGATAAAGTTGATATTAACTCGCAGGATGCATATGGTAAAACTGCTTTAAATTATGCGGTGAACAAAGGGTACAGAGACATTGTAGAATTGCTTATTAAAGGTGGTGCCGATCTTAATATTCAGGATGAAAACGGGGATACCGCTTTAATTTGTGCGGCAAAAGTCGAACGTGGAGATATTGTTGAGCTGCTCATTAAAAGCGGTGCTGACCTTAATATTCAGGATGGAAACTGCGAGACTGCTTTGAAGTTTGCGGTAAAAGTAGGATACAGGAACATTGTTAAGCTTCTTCTTGAGAGCGGTGCCGACCTTAATATTCAGGACAGGAATGGTGAAACGGCTTTGATTTCTGCTGCAAATCGGGGGCAAAAAGATATTGTTGAGTTGCTCATTAAAGGTGGAGCAGAAATTAATCTTCAAGACGAAAATCTTAACACTGCTTTGATTGCTGCAGCAAAGATTGGACATAATAGAATTTTTGAGTTACTTCTTAAAGCCGGTGCTGATCCTGATCTTCAGGACAAAAATGGCAATACAACTTTGACTTATGCGGCAGACAGAGGCTACAGAGATATTTTAGAATTGCTTCTTGAGAGTGGTGCCAGTCTCGATGTTCAAGAAGAAAACGGGCTTACCGCTTTGATGCTCTCAGCACAGGCGGGGAATAAGGACATTGTTGAGTTGCTTATAAAAAGTGGTGCCGACCTTAATATTCAGGACGAAAATGGCAATAATGCTCTGGATATTGCGTCAGAAATGGAGTTTACTGAGATTGTTGAGTTGCTTATTAAAAGTGGCGCAAGTTTAAGGTCGTGATTTGTTCAGAAGGATTAACTTAATAGCGTTGTTGCAGTGAGAAATACAAAAAAATAACTGCAATAGAATAAGGCGCTTATCAAAAATCATTGTAATTTTGATATAGCGAAGAAAATAGGAAAAGCCCTCGTATAATTGATATACCATCGTGACAATCCTTACTGCTATGAATGACAGTAAACCAGAAAATTCAGCTTTGCCTTCTCACTTAACTGACCGCGCAGCCCGCGAAAAGGCCCTTGCCGGAAATCTCACTCTTACTTACGAATCAGCTACTTTTTCAAATCCGATCCTTGACCAGTTCAGGGGACTTATGCCTGATTTCAATAAACGTCTCTCGCCTGACAGGGATCTTGGACTCTCTTCTTCTGATCACCTTCGCCTGAGTTCGGAAACTCTTCCAAGGCTTGTTTCCAGCTCCATTACCGGAATCAAATCTGCTGGTCTTTTGGAATCCGTATTCGAAAGCCCAAAGATGCCTGCAGGAAAAGGGCTTGAGGTCTTCCCTGACCTGCCTGGAAGAATGCTGACAGAATCAAGGATAAGCTCGCTAACGCTTAGCGCAGACCTTCCTATGGCTCCTCTTGCAAGCAGGCTTGTGACGCTCAGGCAGACAGATGGGCTGAATGACGTCAAAGAAGAGCAGAGAATAAAAGAAAGGACTAAAAGATAAGGGAAAATATATTTTCTCTTTTTTATTTGAACAATCCGTAGTTATTTAATGAAAATAAGCAGTTGTCTTTTGTCCTTTTCTGAGAGCGTGTTTTAAAATTAAACTTGATCCTACAATTGGGATAGAACTCATTTACTTTTTGAGGATAAATTGGTTTTTGAATGAGTTCAATATAAAAAAATGTTTTATCGAATTTGGCAAATTGTTTCTAATTTGCTGTAAATTTGAAGTCAAGTTTTTGCGTACTATGTAGATAATTAATCTTCCGATATGGAATTTTCTACTCAATAACTTCTTGAGAGTTATGATTTTACATAAAAATTGGCACACTGCCTAACTTGATAGTGTCAATGTAAGATAAATTAATAATTTGGAATAAATTTCATCTATTTTCTATATATATTTTATGGTTAAGTTCTTAAATTTGTTCTGAAGTAACTTAAAAATTCTTTTAAATGGTAAACATTTTCAAGACAAAGGTTACAAAAAGTTTCTGAACGGATATCTATATATAGTCAACGTTAATATGTTTACTCAGGACTCTTGACAGTGAAATTAATTGAATATAGAGCCTGATTCAAAGCAGGTGTTCTAATGTCGAGTTTCACAAATAACTTTGAAATCTCCTGGCAAGCAGTCTCAATAGCTTTTCTCTGAACAGGTAAGTTCACTGAGAAAGATTTGATGAATGCAGCCGGAGTAAACATGATCGAAGTTGAAAAACCTGATTAAAGAAAGGAACCTGAAAAACCGATACATTCAAGCTAATACAATTATTCTCATTTCATTCATATTTCAACAAAGGATGAACGTTTGGCTAGAAACATCAAACTTACCAAAGTGATACAAACTGTTGGATGGAATAACTCAAACATAAATGTAAATTTTCTAATTAGTTTAATAATATTCGTCTTAGGAGATAAAGTATGAAGGATCTATTATTTAATCCAAATTTGTTTTTCAGTGAGAAGTCAAAAAATGAGGTCAGTTTCAAATATCCTATATTGCTAGTACTTATTTATTCCGTAATTTCAATAGGTTCAAGTATTCTAATGATGAATAAAATGAAAGGAATCTTACCCTTGGATGGAAATTCCTTTATATCTACTGCTGTGACGTTAGGTAGTGTCATTGGTGGTTTCTTTGGAGCATTCTTATATTGGATCATATTGGCTGGGATTTTCTACTTCATATCTTTTTTGTTTAACTCCAATGGTTCTTTTAAAAGGACTCTGGAATTTGTAGGCTATGGATTTGCACCACAAATCCTTGGCGCAATTGCAAATTTATTTGTCATGTACTACTTACTACCCTCAGTACCTATCTCATCACAAAGTCCTCAACTTTTTGCAGAGAGTTTCAAACAGGCATTGGCAAATAATCCTTTCTCTTTTGCAGCGGAAACATTTGCAATTTTATGTTTCTTATTGTCTGCAAACATTTGGGTATTCGCACTCGTACATGCACGCAATATGTCAACAAAAAATGCTATCCTTACTATCGGCGTTCCTGTAGGTCTGACTCTTATCTACCAGGTTTATTCATTAATCGGAGGATTGACTTGATACGAAAAACAATGATAAGATCACTCGCAACTTTGATGCTGCTTACATTTCTTATAATTCCAGTTGCGGGTGATACTACTGTAAGGCCAACTGTTCAAGTAACTTGTCAATCCGACCCTCTTTCACTTTTTCCAGAAGATAACGGAACTGTCACTGTATCCCTTAAGAATATGGCAACTGGAGATGTTTACGTACAGGAGGACAGTAAAACCTTTGATATGAATGCGTATATTGTCAGTGCATCACTAATAGGAACTAATGAAATAGAAGTAACGGATAAAGGTTATTCAAACATAGGCTTGATAGGACCCGGAGATACACTAAATTTAACTTTTAACATTAAAGCCAAAAAAGAAGCATCCAGTGGCATACACTTCCTGAACTTTGAGTTAATAGGAGGAAGTGATATGTACGATTTAAATTATAAAATTCCAATAAAAATTGATGACAGGAATGTACAACTTGTTTTTTCGAATCTTCCTTCAAGTATGATAAATGAAATTTCGACTGTTACGGTAGATGTAATAAATCCACGTTCTAGCGATATTAATAATGTTATTTTAAGTCCTTCATGTGAAGATGTTCTTATTTATCCGTCCAATATTTTTGTCGGAACTGTTCCTGCAGGAAATAACTCAACCGTTGAATTCACGGTAAATACGGTAAAGTCAAGCCCAGGAAATAAAAAAATAAAATGTTTGACATCCTATTTTAACGGAGATAATCATCATACGAGTGAAACAACAAGCACAAACCTGGACGTGATCTCGAAACCAACACTGACTTTAACAAACATCGAAGTAGATAATTTGGGAAGTAAATACACAGTTAGTGGAGAAATCAACAATATTGGGTTAACTGATATGAAAAACGTCATGGTTTCCTTAATTGACTCAAAAGGAATCAACTCCACACAGCCCTACCCAAGTTACTTTATAGGTAGTCTTGAGAAGGATGATTTCAGTAGCTTTGAGTTATCAGCATTTGTATCTCCTGGAACTTCAGAGATCCCTCTATTAATTGAATTTAGAGGCACTGACAATGCTTATACATCAATTACAAAATCTGTATATTTAAATTCAAAGGAATCATCTGTTCAAACTGACAAAAAGGCATCATCTCCTCTTCTTATAACCATTATTATAATTATGTGTATTGCGGTTTTTGGAATCATCGGATATTCCTGGAAAAAGCAAAAGAAGATGAATAAAGGGGAAGGCGAGAGTTGAGTTTTTATGTCTGATCAAGTTGTAGAATTGCAGGAAATCACAAAAACATATGCTCTCGGCTCAAATTATATTCATGCACTTAAGGACGTGAATCTTTCGATTAAAAAAGGAGATTTCCTCACGATTATGGGTGCGTCTGGCTCAGGAAAATCTACTCTTCTTAATCTCATAGGTTGCCTTGATACTCCAACAAAAGGAATTATAAAAATAAATAATATTGATATCTCAAAACTTGACGATGAACAATTGACAGCTATTCGTAGAAGTAACATTGGATTTATTTTTCAACAATTCAATTTAATCCCTACTCTTACAGCATTGGAAAATATTGAATTACCTATGGTATTTAGTAAAGTTTCGGAAGTAACGCGACAAAAAAAAGCATTATCGTTATTAGAACAGGTAAATCTTGATTCGAAGTATGCAACTCATAAGCCCTACGAACTTTCAGGCGGACAACAACAAAGAGTAGCAATAGCCAGAGCTCTTGCTAATTCTCCGTCTCTACTTCTTGCAGATGAACCAACAGGCAATCTAGATACAAAAACGGGAAGAGAAATCATGGAATTGCTAAGGTTTCTCAATCTCAATGGAACAACAATGGTTGTAGTAACACATGATCCAACGCTTATGCATTATTCAAATAGAAACGTAAAACTCATTGATGGTGAAATATCCAATGAAAATAGTTAAGCAGCCTGGCAATATTTATATTCAACTTGCAAAAAGGAATTTGGAGAGAAGAGTTGTACGTACTATTCTTGCAGCAGTCGGAATAATTATCGGGGTCTTTGCGATATCATCGATGGGAATTCTTGGAAATTGTCTGAAAGTTTCGGTTTCTAATTCCTTTGAAGACTATAGTAATGAGATAGTAGTCTATCCGGCAGGTGGAGAAACATCTATTACCGAAAACCAGGTAAAACAACTAGATAAAATTAGTGAGATTGAAAGTGTCTTGCCTATCTATTCCTCAGGTACTAAAATAGAATACAAAGACAAATCAATGTATGGTGCTGTATATGGAATTGAAAACGAAGATTTGACTTCTCTGGTTGAGATCGATAATGGAAAAATGCTAAAAAGTAGCTCCACAGGTTGTGTAATCGGACAGGAGCTTGCAAACTTTCTGGATATAAAAGTGGGTGGAAAAGTAACATTAGAGGATACAAAGTTGAAAGTAACCGGTATTCTCAAAAAACGAGGTATGAGTCCTGACGTTAGTGTGGATAATTCAATTTTTGTTAACCCCGAAGTTTACAACAAAATATTTACTGACAACAATAAGGAATACGATTTTGTTGTAGTTAAAGCTAAAAATGTTGATGATGTAGACGGTGTGGAAAATTCAGTTAAAAAAATACTCAATAAGAAAGATGACAAGGTTTTTTTGTCTTCAGTAAAAAATATGTTGAGCGGTGTTGAAGATGCTTTGAGATATGTTTCTCTATTTTTGATGGGAATTGGTTCTATTTCTTTGGTTGTTGCCAGTGTAAGTATTCTAAATATAATGTTAATGTCAGTTACAGAACGGACAAAAGAAATAGGTATAATGAAAGCTGTTGGAGCGTCTAAAAAGGATATAATGAAGATGTTTGTTTTAGAGTCTCTTATTCTTGGAATAATAGCCAGCTTCATTGGGGGAATATTAAGCTTAGGTATAGTATTTGTTATAACGGATTTAATATTAAAAGACGTATCTTCGTTGTTTGATCGAGGTGTCTTTTTGTATATAGTTGGAGGCATTGGATTTGGAATCATTACTAGTCTTACCGGTGGAGTTTATCCGGCATTGAAAGCCTCAAAAATGAAACCTATAGATTCGCTTAAATATCAATGATTTTAGGACTTACGCAGTTGAGGAACAAAATCAATTACGTTAAAGACTGTAGATTAAACTGAACTTTCAAATATGTTGGTTGAATGATCCTCTCGCTAGTGAAAATGTGTTGTGCCTAACATATATAATTAGAAAACTGGTCTTACTTATTGTGAAAACAGATAGTCCATATGTTCAAATGTGTTTTAATCCATAATTTTTGACCTATTTAGGATAATTTACTTGATATATAGGACATATTCATATTAATAACTCTACTAATTTGCCATAATATGTGATAAATTATTACAAAAATGCCATTGATTTGAACGTGAAATGTAGTACCAACTTCAAAATATTAGTATATCTTGTAGGCTTTACTCATATCGATTTTAAAACTTAAAAATTGATAAAAGTCATGCAAAATCGTTATCAGTAAGACCAGTTTTAGGTATAATCAACGGTTGTGCTGTCTACCGATATCGTTTTCACTTTATCTTTGAAACGTGAGTTAAAGTCACGTTTTAAATAGTTAACGGTCTGATGCTGTTGATTTTTCAGTTCAACTGCGTAAGTCCTAATCCTTTTTAGAAATGGGTTACCTTAATACAGATGATTATTCCTAAGAGACTTACTGCCATTGCAATAGCAGTTATGAAAATTATCAAAGCGAAACTATCCTTCTCAAGCATATCATTGTTCTTATACTCCATATTATTGTATATGTGGTATCTACTTAAAAACTTTACAATTTTCAGTTAATTATTATACAGTAACATATTGAACTAACCTTTAATTTATTTTTGAAGACCGCAAAACTCGCTTAAGAAATCTTTTCACTTTTTACTCATATTCTGAAGCTCTTAATTTCTTTATTTTTTTAGGCAACTTAAATGTCTACTTAGGGCTCGTAACGAAATAACCTAAGTAACACATTATTATTTGGAAGCAAAACAGATGGTACTGCTTATGAAAATGGAAAAGTACAGTGTAAAAATTGGCTTAGGTTATTTCGCGATGAGTACTTAGCTTAAGTGCCTGCTTTTTTCAGAGCTTTTTGGAACTTCTCAAGTCCAGAGTCAAGTTCTTCATCTGTAATAACCAGTGATGGAGAGAAACGAATTACTGAATCCCCGCAGGGGAGAAGCAGAATTCCTTCTTTAAAAGCTTCCCTCAGAATTCTATCCCTCCGTATCGGGTCTATTGATTTATCAGGTTTTACAATCTCGACTCCGCCCATCAGGCCGAGGCCGCGTACGTCCCCAATGCATGGAAAGTTTTCCTGAATCTCCCTCAGGCGTTGCTTCATCTGGGAACCAAGCTCCTTTACTCGGTTCTCAATATTTTCCTTTTCCAGAAACTCGATAGATGCGAGAGATGCGGCTGAAGCCAGAAGATTTCCTCCAAAGGTATTTGAATGGACGCCCTGTGGCCAGTCCATAAGCTCGCGGTCTGCAAGCATTGCCCCCAGTGGAAGCCCTCCTCCAAGGGCTTTTGCAAAGCATGAGATCTCAGCCCTGACCCCAAAATTTTCCATTGCAAGGAAAGGTCCTGTCCTGAAGCAACCTGCCTGGACTTCATCCGCTACAAGGAGGACATCGTTATCAGTACAGATCCGCCTTACTTCTCTATGAAATTCAGGAGGGGGGACGATATACCCACCTTCTCCCTGGATCGGTTCTACGAAAACAGCAGCTGTATCCTTCGGGCTCAATTCCCGCCTGAAAACCAGATTTTCAAGCTCTTTTGCGCACTCGACCCCACAGGAAGGATATTCGAGTCTAAAGGGACAGCGGTAACAGTAGGCATAATGGGAATGAACTGTGTGAAACACAGGAAAATGTTCCTTTTGCCTGGCTTTTGAACAGGTAAGAGAGAGGGAGCCCAGAGTCCGGCCGTGAAAAGAGTTATAAAAAGAGATAAGACCCTGCCGTTTTGTTTTCCAGAAGGCAAGTTTGATTGCAGCTTCCACGGCTTCAGTCCCGCTGTTACAGTAAAATACTTTTGAATAGCCTGAAAGCTCTTTTAGCTTTTTTGCAAGCTTCACAGGAGGCTCGGCAAAGAAATCTCCGTATCCACAGTGAGTCATTTTTTCAAGCTGGGCTGAGATTGCAGCTTTAACCTCAGGGTTAGAGTAGCCTGCGTTCATAACAGCAATTCCCGCGACCAGGTCAATGTATTCTCTTCCGTCAATATCCCTGATTACGGAACCCTTTGCACTGTCCACAACCAGAGGATAGGGACGGGCTGTACAGGCTGATGTTATTTGACAGTCCTGCTCGATAATCTCCCTGGCTTTCGGGCCAATGAAATTAAACATTCCTGCTTCACGCTCAAAAAAATCAAAATACTGTCCCGCTTCCATTGCTTTATTTTTTTCCGGCTTTTCCGCCCCCTGCGTCTTTTCAAATTCTTCGGTTTTCTCCTGAGCCAAAATGCACTCCTCCCCAGTTTCTCCACACTCTCGAACTTTACTCCTATGAATTTTATTCTGCCGAATCTATCTGGGCTTTTTGCAGCCTGCCACTGTAGTCTATATACACAGCTTTTACCTCGGAAAACTCCTTAATGGCTTCGGTACCTGCTTCCCGAAAACCGTTTCCTGTTCCTTTAACGCCTCCAAAGGGGAGATGGACTTCGGCCCCTATTGTAGGAGCATTAACATATGTGATTCCGGCTTCGATTTTTTCGATTGCCCTAAAAGCGTTTCCTACATTTCCGGTGTAGATTGCCGAAGAAAGCCCGTATCTGGTACTATTAGCAAGTGTGATTGCCTCTTCAAAGTCTGAAACCGTAAAGACCCCAAGTACTGGCCCGAAAATCTCTTCCTGTGCAATCCGCATGTCCGGCCTGACATCCATGAATATTGTGGGCTCGAAGAAATAGCCCGGAAGTCCGGGATCTATTCTGTTTCCCCCGTAAAGAAGAGTTGCTCCTTCTTCTTTTCCGATTTTCACGTATCTCTCGATCTTCTCAAGCTGCGCTTTGTTAATTACAGGTCCTATGTCCGTCTCAGGCAGAAGTCCCCCACCTATCCTGAGAGCTTTTGTTTTCGCAAGCAGCCTTTTTATGAATTCGTCCTTTATCTTCTCATGCAGAATCAGCCTGCTCGTAGCAGTACAGCGCTGTCCTGTAGTCCCAAAAGCTCCCCACAGCACACCCTCAAGAGCCAGTTCAAGGTCGGCATCATCCATAACAATTACCGGGTTTTTGCCTCCGAGTTCTAGAGAGACTCTTTTCATGGTTTTTGAACACTCTTCCATGATCCATTTTCCGGTATCAAGGCTGCCTGTAAAGGAGATAGCCTTTATACGAGGGTGCTGAACTACAGCTTTCCCGACAGTTCCCCCGGGCCCTGTTACCAGATTTATCACTCCGGGAGGCAAGCCTGCTTCACTAAGCACCTCTATCAGCTTGAAGGCAAGCAGAGGCGTATCACTTGCAGGCTTGAAAACAATCGCGTTTCCAGCTACAAGGGCTGGCATAATCTTCCACGCGGGAATGGCAATCGGAAAGTTCCAGGGCGTTATTAAGCCAACTACCCCTATCGGCCTGAGTACGGTCATGCAGAATTTTTCCTTGAGTTCGGAAGTCGTTGTCTCCCCAAGCATCCGCCTTCCCTCCCCTGCGGCATAATTTGTGATATCAATGGCTTCCTGTACATCTCCCCTTGTCTCAGGCAGCACCTTTCCCATCTCTTCTGTCATAAGGACAGCAAGTTCTTCCTTTCTTTCCTGCAAAATCCGGGCTGCCCTGAAGAGTACCTCAGCTCTTTTTGCAGCCGGAACCTCGCTCCAGAGCCTGAACCCTGCTTCAGCAGCCTCAGCTGCCCTGTCCACGTCCTCGGCTCCAGCGACCTGTATTGCTGCAAGGTTTTCCAGAGTAGCCGGATTCATATCTTCAAAAGTCTCTCCGGTTGAAGAGTCCTTAAATTCTCCCCCTATAAACAGCTTGTACTCCTGAACCATAAAATCCCCATAAAGGCATGAATATACAAGGAAATAAATATATTCCAGAAATCTTTTATTACAGAAGGCTTTTTCTGGCCTGCTGAATAATCCGGCTTCTTATTAAGCAGGCAAAAGTTATATAAAGTGAGAAAAGGCTAAACAAAGTTATATAAGGCTAAATAAAGCGCTGTATATTAATTATATGTTATGCTCTTGCTCTTTAAAAGCCTGTAATGAAAAAATCCAAAAACCGACTTAGCAACAGCTATTGATAGACAGAAATATTTTGAATATGATTGAGAACTACCGCAGGGTTCAAAGTTCTTACTTTGTTCTTTTAGTAGCTTGTATTGCTACTGACAGCCTGCCAGATTCTCTTTGATAGCTCGGAATACTGAGCTTTTGGGTCCCCTATTTTCTGAATAAAGGAATTTGCGCCATTCTCAATTGCTTGGTGCATAAGTTCGTCTTTACCCACACCTGTGAACAAGATGAAGGGGATGTCAATCCTTTTGTCACGGATAGTTTTCAAGAACGTGATTCCGTCCATTAAAGGCATATCATAGTCTGAGACTACCACATCATAGGAGTTTTTCTCCAGCCTCTGAAGAGCTTCCCTTGCAGAGTCTACAGTATCCGAATTTATATCATGAAAGACTTCTAAGAAGGTTTTTGATAGCTCCAAAAACAAAGGGTCATCATCTACAAGTAGTATTTTCACGGGGATCTTCTCCTGAGGTTATTATCTTGCAACCTTCTTGTGGATCATTACACCACTTATCATCTCCTATGTACCAAAATGTCACCCACAACTACCACTAATTAATATTAGTATAAATGTCTTAATTAATATAAAAAGTTATCTTCTTTACTTTATAAATAGGGTTTCTGTCATTCTGGAGTAAGAATTTTTGCATTTTAAAGATAAGAATCTATTGTTTTATCCTATCTGGCCTGAAACATTCTTGAAGGAAAAATGCAGGTATAAGAAGAAATAAAAAAGTATTTCTTAATAAGATAACGAATAAAAACAAAAATGAAGAATAAAAGACAGAGAATAATAAAAATGAATAACAGAGAAGACTCAGTACCAAAACCCAGTGATAAATGTAAAATTCAAAATCACTAGATTTTGTAATTGGCCACAGTCCCTGTGATAGAACTCAGAGGTTGAAGTCTTAAGATGTCGAATATTGATTTTGATGAATACCGGATTCTTCTTGTTAATTCAGATTTTCAGTCAAGAAATGCAAAAATCACTAGATTTTGGAACAGAGCCACAGAGAACAATAAAAAATGAATAATAGAGAACAATAAAAAATGAATAACAGAGAACAATAAAAAATGAATAACAGAGAACAATAAAAAATGAATAACAGAGAACAATAAAAAATGAATAACAGAGAACAATAAAAAATGAATAACAGAGAATAATAAAAAATGAATAACAGAGAACAATAAAAAATGAATAACAGAGAATAAAGAATAAACGAAAAAAAGGGAGTTACCCCTGATTAATGAAACTATCCAGTTCTTTTTTCAACATTTGGCTAAGGATTTTTCCGTCAACAGTGCCCCTGTATTCCTTCATGACAATGCCCATGAGGGGACCAAGAGCTGCCGGACCTTTTTCCTTGATAAAGTCTCCTCTTTCCCTGACGGTTTTCTTGATGAAGTTTTCAACTTCTTCGGGGTCAAAAGCACTGAGCCCAAGCTTTGAGATCGCTTCCTGAGTGCTCAGTTCAGGTTCTTTTGCAAGAGCAGCCAAGAGGTCCTGGATTGCTTCTTTTGCGATTTCCTGATTTGAAATAGCTGCAAAAAGCCCCTGGAAATGCTCATCCGTAAGGTTTTCAGTCTCTACTCCGTTTCTCCGGATTTCCGGGACGATCCCGACAAGAGTTCTGGCAATGAGGGTAGAGTTTACGTTTTCATCTTTTCCGTAAGTCTCGATCAGCTCCTCAAAGAGAGGCAGATGCTTTGAATAAGCTATTTTTTCGGCAAGCTCTTTATTCAGACCGTTTTCAGAAACAAAACGTTTCGCTCTTTCAGTGAGGAGTTCGGGAATCTCAATTGAATCGAAGTATTCCTGTGATATTTCGATTTGAGGCACATCGGTTTCAGGGTACATCCTTGCAGCGCCAGGAAGGGGACGCATATAGGCGGTGTTTCCATCGGGAAGGGCTTTTCGGGTCTCTTCAGGAATTCCTTCCATAGCTTCTTTTGCCCTTTGAATAACCGCTTCGATTGCGAGCCTGGCTTTCTCAGGTTCGTCCGCAACCATTATTACGGCGTCTCCTGCAGATGCGCCTATTGCATCTCGGACAGTCTTGACTTCTTTTTCAGTTATCCCGTAGTTTGGAAGTTCGTCGGTGTGGAAAATCCCTCCAACGCCCGCAGTCTTTGCCCTGTCTGAAAATTCGGTCCCGAGCCTTCTTCCTGGCTGCACTTCTTTGCCTACTAGCCCATCGAACTTCCTGAGAAGAGCCGCAAGAACTGCACCTTTTTTCACACCTTTTTGCAGGACTTTGGATTTCGTGTCTACGAAAAGCCCTGTTATGTCGTAGATTTCCTCGCAGACGAAAGCTTTTCTCTCCATAAGCTCCTGCCTGATAAAAAGAAGATTTAACTGTCTTTCAACTTCCATGCGGACAATATCTTCTATGAGGTCAAGTGCCTGCACGCCTTTAATTTCGACTCTTGCGCCTTCGGCAATTGAGATATTTACATCCTGCCGGATCGTGCCAAGCCCTCTCTTTACTTTACCTGTGGACCTGAGGAACATTCCTATCTGCTCGGCGACTTCCCTTGCTTGGCGAGGAGACTTGATATCCGGTGCAGTCGCGATCTCCACAAGCGGAATTCCAAGCCTGTCCAGGGAATAAATGATCGAATCCCCTATTTCCTCTACTTTCTGGGCAGCTTCTTCTTCCACGCAGAGGCTGTCAATTCCGCAACGCCCCTGGGAGGTCTCAATAAATCCATCACTTGCAAGAAAAGCAGTCCTCTGGAACCCGCTTGTGTTAGATCCGTCTACCACAATCTTTCTCATAACGTGCATCTGGTCGACAGGCTTCATGTTGAAGAGTTTTGCAATCCCGAGAGAAATAACCAGGGCTTCCTTGTTGAGTTCTCTTGGAGGCTCTTCATCATTCTCTATAAGGCAGGTCGTGTCATAAGCCTTATAGATATACTTCCTCTGGATCTTAGTCTGCTCCACTGCAGCCCTGTCTTTTTCTCCCATCTCACTTTCCGTAGCCCTGAGATACCTGAAAAACTCGAAGTCCGAGTCCTTGACATCCCTTATAAGGGTTGGACACCTGCAGAACAGCTTCTCCTTCGAATCCAGCTGCTGGTGAATTTCAAGTCCGGCTTTCAGCCCAAGTTCACTATAATCATATTTTTCCATATTTTCACCCGAATCTAAGCAGGAAGCGCCTTAAATCCTCTTTAATTTTACTTGAATTCCCTTAAACTTTCCTTGTAAACTTTCCTAGGATTCTCTGTAAATTTTTCTTAATTTTACTTAATTTTTCTTAAACTTTCTTAATTTTCCCTTCAGCCCTTTTTAATTCTCTTTCAAGTCCTATCTTTCAAATCCAGCTCTTTTTGTTCTCCTTTCAGTTTTAAGCTCTTCGGCTAATTACTTCCTCTCTTCTTTTATAACCTTTTTGCGCCCGATTCCTTTCTTAGCTTTTTTAGGTGCTGCACTGCAATTTTCAATTGTTATTGAGCAATTGTTGAGTAATTGTTGAGTAATTGTTGAGTAATTGTTGAGTAATTGTTGAGTAATTGTTGAATAATTATTGAATAATTATTGAATAAGAAATTGAATGTAAAAGGCATTATAAAATGTATAAAGGTATCTCTGTATATAAGAGTGAAGTAATTTAATTGACTCGCTAAGTAGTAAAATCAGTAAAGAAGTGCTGGCTGCTTCCAGACAGATAAATTTCTCTCGAAAATTATTTTAAGCATCGATCTGTGCAGAGGAAATTTCCTATATAGGACTTACGCACTTGAGGAACAAAATCAATTACAGCAAAGACTGTGGATTGAAGTCACGTTTTAGACAGTTAACGGTCTGATGCTGTTGATTCTTCAATTCAACTACGTAAGTCCTACTTTATAATTATGGTACTTCTCAAGTGTGTTTGTAGATTTGTGATTTTTAACTTCTTTGAGGAGAACACAGAATATTTCAGATTATTTCAGATGAAAAAGCCCTGTTTTGGAACTGCCCTGAAAAAAGTATATAAAAACTTTGGTATGTTCTTATTGTAGAAAAGCAGATCTGAATTTGTATTCAAAAGCAGAAGATGTTCTTCAAAATTCTTGACAATTCTGAAAATTAAACTGGATCTTATAGTTAGTAGAGATTAACTATTTATAAGCCGATACATATTATTAATTAATTTATATTAATAATATGTATTTAATTTTCAATCTTAATTTTTTTATTTAACTGCGTACTTATATTCGGCTGAATTTAAGGGACGAATTTGTAATTGGGGGGTAAAGAATGAAAATTAAATTGATAGTTTCTTTACTATTAATATGCCTGGTGTTTTCAATCGGATCTGCACAAGCACAGTTCGGGGGAAGAAGTTGCGAGCCTATAACGATATCAGGTGTAACACCTGATACGTTTGAGTGCCTGAAAACAAATCTTCAGAACTACGGCATCACCGTTCCACCTGGAAACAAAGGAGAACTTTCGGGAAGAGGGATTACTGGAAGGTTTGAATGGGATGGAACGTCTAATCTTACTTTAACAATTACAAGAAAACCTGTTTTCATCAACTGCGAAACTGCAGACCGTGAAATAACACGCTTCATAGATGAATGCAAACGCTTGTAAGAAAAAGCTTGGTTAAAAGTCAGGTAGAAGGAAACTAGTGCAACGATTCTCAAATAAATACATAATAAGAAAATAATTACAGCTTATGACGCAAATATTCTTTTAAAGTCACATAGAATTCTGTAACACGGGAAACGCAGCCAGTCGCAGAGTGATTCGATCTGGAATATTACAACTACGGAAAACACGGAAAGCACGGAAGAAACACGCCTTTACTACTTATTTCCGTGTCTTCCGTGCGTTCCGTGTTTTTCAAAAAATTCATTTAGGACATACTTCGGAATCAATGCACTAGCAATGATTGTCGGACGGCCTGTGAAGGATGGGATATTCGTGACCCTCTGCGCTCCCGTAGTAATAAATAAATGTCGCATTATTTTAAATAGTGACTATAGATTTCTTAAGTTTTAATTTTTTAAGTATTTTAGAGAGCGTCGTAAAAGTCCGATTGATTCTACAAATGGGATAAATTAATGTCCAATAAGGTTGGTTTTTACCTAAATTTCATGCAAAATTTTACAACCATATTTAAAGTCAACGTTTCGATTATCCAATTGTAGAATTGTTTTGACTTTTGCGACGCTCTCATGTCAAAGTATTGAAAAAAAAGGTAAAAAATTATATAGTTGAAACAGTTCAACGTATCATCTTTGGAGATCCTGAAGAGATATTCGAAATGCTTGGAGCTGATTCGGATGGTTATATTGGAACTTC